>FWPV01000308.1_pt1 | contig 162656 bp, 143 predicted proteins | sample 2228371 | NCBI WGS metagenome assembly FWPV01 (sample SAMEA103939776, study PRJEB20133) | metagenome
ATGAGCCATGGTGATGCATTGAGTGTGTTACCTCAGAATTTTGAGATAATTGCACGAACTCACAATGCTCCTATTTGTGCAATCCGGAACAAAACAAAGAAAATCTACGGCGTGCAATTCCATCCCGAAGTTGTTCATACCGAAAAAGGAAAAATGATTCTTGAGAACTTTGCCAAAAAAATTTGTGGCGCACATGTATTGTGGACTCCAAAATCATTTATCGAACAAGCTATTGAAGATATCCGTGTAAAAGTCGGAAATGCACACGTTCTCTGCGCATTAAGCGGAGGAGTCGATTCATCTGTTCTTGCAGTACTTTTACACCGTGCTATTGGGGAACAGCTTCATTGTATGCATATTAACAATGGACTGATGCGTAAAAACGAGAGCGAACAGGTAGTATCTACTTTCAGGGATTTATATAATATTTCACTAACATATATTGATGCAAGCGAAACATTTTTGACAGCATTAAAAGATGTAACGGATCCAGAGATAAAAAGGAAAACAATCGGGAGGATATTTATTGAAGTTTTTGAAGAAGAAGTAAAAAAAATTAGTGACAAGGTCGAGTTTTTAGCTCAAGGTACTCTTTATCCAGATGTCATTGAATCTGTTTCATTCAAAGGTCCTTCTGTAACAATAAAAAGTCATCACAATGTTGGTGGATTACCGTCCAAAATGAATTTCAAACTCATTGAGCCTTTCCGTGAGCTTTTCAAGGACGAAGTGCGTGCAATCGGTAAAGAATTAGGGCTTCCTCAGGAGTTATTAGGGCGACACCCGTTCCCGGGACCTGGACTGGCTGTGCGTATTCTTGGAGAAGTGACTAAAGAAAAATTAACATTGCTTCGCGAAGCAGATGCAATCTTTATTGATGAACTACGAAAGGCAAATTTGTATGACGATATATGGCAGGCGTTTGTAGTACTGCTACCCGTTCAATCAGTTGGTGTTATGGGAGACGGTCGCACATATCAATTGGCTGTTGCATTAAGGGCGGTAACTAGTGTCGATGGTATGACGGCAGATTGGGCTCGTATACCACCGGAAGTACTTGCAAATGTTTCTAATCGGATTACAAACGAACTTCACGGGATCAATCGGGTAGTTTATGATATTAGCACCAAACCACCTGCAACTATTGAATGGGAATAAAAAAGGTTTTTATCTATGATTGAGCTGAAGAATGTTGTTAAAAGATTTAATCAGTTTACTGCTGTAGATTCAGTTACTTTGACAGTACAACATGGTGAATTTTTTGGTTTCCTGGGACCAAATGGTGCCGGAAAGACAACTACAATCAAAATGATTGTTGGACTATTTACACCAACGTCGGGTACTATTACTGTTAATGGTTTTGATGTTGTACGTCAGCCACTGGAAGCAAAGCAAACCATTGCATATGTACCAGATCAACCCTTCCTCTATGATAGGCTTACAGGCAGAGAATTTTTCTATTTTCTTTCAGGTTTATATAAAGTACCAAAAGACATTACAAATAAAAGGATCGGAGAGCTGATCGAACATTTTGAAATTGGAAGTTGGATAGATCGGCGTACAGAAGATTACTCACAGGGAATGCGACAGCGTGTTACAATAGCTGCAGCATTGATTCATCAGCCAAAAACAATTGTTATTGATGAACCTATGGTAGGTCTTGATCCTCGAAGTGCAAAAATTGTAAGAGAAACATTGCAACAATTTGTACAGAATGGAGGTACTGTTTTTATGTCGACTCATAGTTTATCAATGGCAGAAGAACTATGCAATCGTATTGGAATTATTCATAAGGGGAAACTTATTTTTTGCGGTAATAAAGAAGAAATGCTGAGGAGCAATGGTGTTCAGAAAAAAACAATGGAAGATGTGTTTCTGCAGTTAACACAGGAGTAAAGTTGTGAAGTTGTTTTTTCATATAGTGTGGTACAAAATACTCTCTTCTTTTAAAACTACAGTAACCTTCAAACCGCAACAGCTGTTGCGTGGAATCGGTGCGCTTTTACTCTATGGTGCTTTTGCGTATGCAGCATACAATTTTGCTTATAGTATAACTGAAGTTGTAATTACTCAAACAAAAGTCGGTCTTTTCCTTTACCACCAACTTATTTCCATGATGCTGTTTGTGTTCTTTATGGCTGTTAATTTGGGTAATATTCTCGTGGCTTATTCAACTCTTTATAAATCGCCTGAAGTAGCATATTTGATGACTAAACCGATACCGGCTTCAACAATATTTCTCTTGAAATTTTTAGATAACTTTTTTTACAGTTCAACGACTCTGTTTCTGATGGGATTTGCAGTACTACTAGGATATGGTTCATTTTTCAATCTTGGGTGGCAGTTTATTATTGGTACAATGCTTTTTGTTGTTGTACCGTTTATGTTACTTGCAGCTACGCTTGCTGTTGTGATATTAATGGGAGTAATACGTCTTGCATCACACATTGGATTCAGGAAAGTAATGGTTGGCTTGTTTGTACTCTATTTCAGTTCAATATTTGTTTTCTTTTCCTACATGAATCCGATCCAGCTTGTGAATCAGGTTCAGTGGTTTTTCCCGAATGTTGATCAATTTTTTTCTACACTTTCGTTTGGTATTTATGAGTATCTTCCAAATTGGTTTGTATCTCTGTTTCTGTATTACTCAACCAAAGGGGACTTCGATTCAGCTTTTTCATACGCCGCAACATTGTTAAGTGTATCGTTATTGTGTTTCCTGGTAATGTATTTTATCGGTAAAAAATATTATTACAAAAGCTGGTTGGTCTCATTACACATTCAAACGTTGGCATTGCCGGCATATCAACTGAATAAATTACGATGGTTTGATTTTCGTAGAAAAAGTATTCTTCCTATTCAGCTCGAAGCTATACTTAAAAAAGATTATTTTAGTTTTGTGCGTGAACCAAGTCAATGGATTCACTTATTGATTATGGTTATTCTCGTAGGTGTCTTTGTAGTAAGTTCTTCGCATCTGAATTTAGGAGTTCGTGCACCAACAATGCAATTTCTAACATATATGTCTCTCTATGCTTTTTCTGCTTTTATGGTAGCAGCTCTTGCACTTCGCTTTATGTATCCTGTCGTTGAACTTGAAGGCAAAGCATTTTGGTCTGTTCGTTCATCGCCGGTTAATATCAACAAATGGCTACTCATTAAAATTATTTTGGGAAGTATTTTTGTCGTTTCAATTGGAGAAATAATAACAATAGCAACGCACATACCGTTTTTACGATATAAAGCCTTTCATTCAATTGATTTACTTTGGTTCGGTATAATAAATACGTTCTGGATTTCATTGACTGTTGTATTTGTGCACTTTGGAATGGGATCCTATTTTTCTACATTTACCGAAAAGAATCCGATCCGAGCAGCATCAACTCAGGGCGCTACAATAACTTTTTTAGGAGTTCTCTTGTATCTTATAAGTATTGTTATTATCGTTTTACTACCTTTATCATCTTATTTTCAGGCATTATATCGGAAGACTGCATTTCGGTGGGAGGCGCTTTATATAAGTTCATTGTTTGTGGGGGTGTTGTCAATTGTGCTGATAGTATTTGGATGGATGGCTTCCGTCCGATCAATGAAACGTGATTTTTAATTTTACTGGTGATGATATGATAATGCGCTGTAAATTATTACGATTAATAATTGTTTGTGCATTGTTGATACAATGTGTTGTATACATTATAAATGCACAGGAAGTATTTTATTCATCAAAAGTCGAAGAACAATTCAAAAAAGCACTTGAGATTTACAGTTATCAGAACTACGATAGTGCCGCTGTACTTTTCGATAAAATAATCCGTGAGAATCCAAAGAATCATAGAGTAACAGCACTTTATCTAATGTCTGCCAAAGCTCATTACTTTATTAAACACTTCCGTCAATCAATACAGCTGTTAAAAGATTTAATAGATTTATACCCACATTCACTCTATATTTCAGATACTTATTTTACTCTTGCAGCAAACTATATTCAGCTGCGTCGTTACGAAGATGCTGCTTTTGCTCTTGTAAAATCACGTCAGACTTCAAATAACGAAATCTTATCTGCGCTTGCAGATAGTGTACTTGAACAACTGACTGCAGAAAAATTAAAGATTAATGAGTTGGAGCTTTTGCTTCAGGATGTTACACATAACGATGTAGTAGCATTACTGAAGTTGCGATTGGCGGAGCAGTATTATAAAAACGGTGATGTAATGAAATCGCAACGGTTGATCAATGATATTTTTGCACTTCCGAAGAAAACAAAATATCATATAACTGCTCAATTGCTTCTTGAAGCTATAGAGAAAAGGGGAGTAGTAAAAATTGGTACTGTACTGCCTTTAATGTCGAAGTCAGAGCGTCAGTCATTACGTGAATCGGCTACAGAATTTTTAGAAGGAATACAGTATGCTATTGAAGAGTATAATAAAAACTCTATAGTCAAAGTATCTCTTGAAGTACGCGATAGTGAGCGTGATCCAACTGTTGCAGCACGTTCTGTTTCAGACTTAACAACAGACGAAGCAGTAAGTGTGATAATTGGTCCTCTATCGAGTAACGAAGTATTGGCTTGTGCTGGTATTGCAAATGAAAGAGGGACGCCACTGATAACGCCAACAGCAACAGCCAATGGTATTGCAAACATAGGTTCTTTTATTTTTCAGGCAAATCCGGATTTTGAAGTACGTGGTCGTGTTGCTGCTCAGTATTCATTCTATCAACTGAATGCACGACGATTCGGAATATTGGCGCCTTCTGATGTTGTCGGAAAGCAAGTAGTAGATGCATTTATTGATGAAATTAAAAAACTTGGTGGCGAAATTGTCGCACAACAATGGTATCTTCCTCATTCACAGGATGTACGAAATGAAATTGCCGCAATGCGGCAAACGGCAATGGCAGGTCAGGAGACAACATATATTGATTTTTCAATGAAATTACGAAAATCTGATATTGAAAAAATTATACAGCAGCGTGTACCTCAAAAATTGCTTGATTCACTTCTCGAACGACAGCTTTCCACACCGGTAGAATTGCTGTTTGGACCTCGCGGTAAAATAATTGCGGATTCTCTAAATCTACCAACAAGAGTATCAAGTGCGAAATATGATAGTCTGCAGTATCCGGTTACTTCAATAGATGTACTGTTTATCCCTTTGACAAGTTCGAGTGAAATACCTGTTATTAGCTCACAGGTGAAGTACTATAATTTTCAAGCACAAATAATTGGTACTGGTGATTGGTATGATTTAGAGGAATTAGATCAAAACAGACAATATACAGATGGTGTTATATTTTTTGTTGATTCTTATGTTGATGTTAACGATACAAAATATCAGGAATTTCAATTGCAATATCAGCAGGCAATGAAGGGTAAACTTCCCACAACAAATTCACTTATTACCTACGATGTGACAAAATTAGTACTCCAAAAAATTTCTGAAGGTTCATCGAGAAGAAGTGATCTTGCGTTTGTTTTAGCACAAAGTCACTATACCGGTTGGCGATCGGATATTATATTTCACAAGAAAAGAGTAAATACATCTATGAATGTACTGCAATACAAAGGAAGAACATTGCATTATCTTGGTAAATATAACATAACAGAGTAACAATGAACATAGGGGATATCGATAAAAAACGAGTAACAGAACCGTGTTACTACCATACAACAATTAAAGAATGGCCAGCTAGTGAAAGACCTCGCGAAAAATTAGCCGAATATGGTCCACAAAATCTTTCAGAAGCTGAATTATTAGCCATTCTTATCCGTACCGGCATGAAAGGCGTTACCGCTGTTGATTTAGCTAAAAAATTACTTTCCGAAGGCAGAACATTACGTTCCCTTGCCCGTTTAACGATTGGCGAATTGCAAAATTATGGATTAGGAAAAAACAAAGCTATTACTATAATCGCAGCATTTGAATTAGCCCGTAGACTTGAAATAGCTCAGGAATCTATACCTGTCATTCAGTCACCGGAAGATGTTGTAAAATGCCTGGGACCTCTCCTCCGAGATTTAAGACACGAAGAGTTCTGGGTATTACTCCTTACATCATCAAACAGGCTAATTGCAAGACATAAAATTACTGTTGGAATACTTAATTCTTCACTTGTGCATCCAAGGGAATGTTATGCTGAAGCTTTAGTTCAACGGGCTGCTGCGGTAATTTTTGTCCATAATCATCCAAGTGGTAATGCTGAACCGAGTCAGGAAGATATTGAAATAACAAAACAATTAGCTGAAGCGGGTAAAATATTAGGAATTACTCTACACGATCATGTGATTATAGCAGGAAATACCTATACAAGTTTTGTCGAACGAAGTTTACTACAATGAATCAGTAATCATTGATTTACTCTTTTGAATTGGATATATTTTTATAGCATTTGAAGTATTTGTAGCAGAAATGAAAAAGAATAAAGAAGAAGCCGCTAAATCCTCCAGGAAATCAAACCAACTTAAATCTGATATAACTAACCTTTATCAGTTGCTTACAGAAAATGCACCTGTAGGTATTTTTTGTACAGATGAGAATGGCTTAACGACGTATGTTAATCCTAAGTGGTGTGAAATTTCTGGTTTAACAAACATAGAAGCGTTGGGAAACGGATGGTTTAAAGCTGTTCACCCTGATGATTATGATAGAATATGCAAACCATGGAACAAAATTGCTAAAACGGGTGAAATATCTGTTGCAGAATACCGCTTTTTACATCAGGATGGTTCTGTTCGGTGGGTACTTGGTAAGGCGATACCAGTATTTACGTCACAAAGTGGACTGTACGGTTACATCGGAACTATCACAGACATCACATATATTAAACAAACAGAAGAGGTTCTTCAACGTTATACCTCATTACTTCGTGGATCTGAACAACTAGCCCGTTTAGCATACTACGAGTACGATCTCATCACAGGATCTTATCATTACGCACCATTACTTGAAGAAATATTCGGATTAGATAAAACAAAATTAAATACAGTAGCTTCATGGTTGAATTTTATCCACCCTGAGGATAGAGAATATATTCGTAATTACTTTTTGGAGAACAAACTCAGAACTGGTGGACAATTCGAAATTGAATACCGTATTATTAGAGAAAATGATAAGCAAACACGATGGATTAAAAGCTCCGGATATATCGAAGTTAATGAAAGCAAAAAGCTGTCGCGCATTATAGGATTAGTTCAGGATATAACCGATATTAAGTTGCAACTCGAAAAAAGCAAAAAAAGAGAAGAACAATTTCACCTATTGTTCAAAAATATGGCAGAGGGAGTTGCACTTCACGAATTATTGTATGATGAACATAATAATCCCATCGATTATGTGCTTTTGGATTGTAATCCTGCATTTGAGCGGATCTTAGGTCTTACTGCTAATACAATCATTGGTAAAAGAGCAACGGAAGCGTACAACACTCTGGAAGCACCATATTTAGATGTTTATGCATCTGTGACAAAAAATAAAACCCCGAAAAGTTTTGAAACCTACTATCCACCATTGGAAAGATACTTTTTCATTTCAGTTATACCATGGAATACCAATGGTTTTGCCACAATATTTTTTGATATTACTGAGCAAAAGAAGATGGAAGTAGCATTGAAAGAGAGCGAGCAACGATATCGCACTCTCTTTGAAAATGCAATCGAAGGATTGTTCAGACTTCGAACAGATTTAAGCTTTATTAACGCAAACCCAAGCTGTGCTAAAATATTTGGATACAACAGACCCGAAGAGCTAAGAGATAATATTACAGACTGGCGTAAGCAGTTATTATGGAATCCTGCAGATGCTGATAAACTTATTAATCGATTAATGAACGACGGCGAATTGAAAGATGTTGTTATTGAAGGAAGAAATAAGTCAAATCAAAAAATATGGCTCAATCTAAAAGCGAAAGTCGTTAAAGGGGAAAACGAGAATGATATATTTATTGATGGGAGTGTCGAAGATATAACTGAGAAAAGAAAAATTGAAGAACAATTACAAGAAGCTCAGAAACTCGAATCAGTAGGAACTCTTGCTGGTGGTATTGCACACGATTTTAATAATATTCTCGGCATAATTCTTGGCTACATTACAATGCTGCGGTCCGGTACGCTTTCTGAAGAAAAAACAAGAGAATATTTTGATATTATAGAAAAAAATATTGAAAGAGGTGCAAACCTTATTCGACAGATTCTTACCTTTGCCCGGAAATCTTCTGTTGAGCTTCAACCGTTAAACGTTAATGAAGCACTCAAAGAATTATCGACAATGTTATCTCAGACATTCCCAAAAACAATTACAATATCATTGAACCTGGAACAACCGTTGCCTATCGTTTCTATTGATCATACACAGTTTAATCAGATATTGCTTAACCTTTGTGTAAATGCGCGCGATGCAATGAATGATAAAGGGAATCTGACACTCTCTTCTAAGCTTGTCTCCGGTTCAGAAATACAACAAAACCAATCAATTCCTGCTCATAAATCTTTTGTTCGTATTAGTGTATCTGATAGCGGTAGCGGTATACCAAAAGAAATAAGAGATAAAATATTCGAACCTTTTTTCACAACAAAGGATAAAAGCAAAGGCACGGGATTAGGGTTATCTGTTGTTTATGGTGTTGTCAAGGCTCATGGTGGTTTTGTAGAAGTGTTATCATCTGTAGGAAAAGGAACGACATTTCATCTTTATTTTCCGGTTATTGATGTAAAAGATCAGAAGGATAACAAGGTTGACGTTATACCATATCAGGATGTACCTCGTGGTGATGAAGTGATATTGCTTGTAGAAGATGAAAAAGAATTCCGCATAATTACTAAACAAATTCTTGAATCGGCAGGATATAAAGTTCTCTCGGCAAATGATGGAAAAGTTGCTTTGCAAATTTTGGAAATTAATTCAGATCATATTGATATGGTGTTGACAGATATCGGTATGCCTCATCTTTCCGGTACAGATCTGGTAAAAGAAATTCGTCAGCGGTATCCCTATATAAAAATACTGTTAACAAGTGGTTTTGTTGATCAGCATAATTATTCCGAAAAATTTATTCAAAAACCATTTACCCCTGAACAACTTCTTCGTACTGTACGCAAAGTACTCGATTCTTAACAATAGCAACACAAATGCAGCTCCAATCTCTCGTTGGTCATACATTTGAAATTCTATTACGAATTATACATCAATTATCAATGCCAAAAGGTATACCGCCCGATAGTATGCTTAATACCTACTATCGATCGAAAAAATATCTTGGCTCAAATGATAGAAAATTCATAACAGGCAATATCTATTCAACGTTACGATTTTACCATCGGAACAAATATATTGTATGCAAAACTCTTGATAATTTTACTGCAGAAAAGGAAGAAGAAGATATAATTTTTCTAATACTTCTCTATTCAATGGAAAATAGAAAACTTAGTTTAGATGAATATATTTCCCTTAGTCGCCATTTTATAAAAAATCCACATCTTATAGATTACATACCTAAATACTTTGAACGTCTGAAAAATGTAGAGATACCGGATACATCCATTGCTTTACAATATTCTTTTCCGGAATGGTTGATAGAAAAGATACTTCAGCAATATGGCGAAGAAGAAACAAAAATGCTTTGTGATTCACTCAATAAATCTGCTCCGGTTGTACTACGTGTGAATACCCTTCTGACAAACGTTGAAGAATGCCAAAAGCAACTAAAACAAGAGGGGATAGAATCATGCCGTACAATATTGTCTCCGAATGGACTTGTACTTCAAAGAAGAATGAATGCCTTCTCACTGAACACCTTTCGTAAAGGATGGTTCGAAGTACAAGACGAAGGAAGTCAGCTATTGTCATATCTGGTAGATCCAAAACCCACTTATCGTCTTCTTGATGCATGTGCAGGTGCAGGAGGTAAAACACTTGCATTTGCTTCTATAATGAAAAATAGGGGGGAAATTGTTGCAGCCGACGTTAATGAAATACGACTCATGGAATTACGAAAGCGTGCAAAACGGGCTGATGTTCATAATGTGCGTAGTATATGTGTCAACGATTTAGTGGATTTAACGGAAAGATATGAAAAGTATTTTGATGTTGTCTTTGTAGATGCGCCGTGCAGTGGCACCGGTACTATTCGCCGTAATCCCGGTTTAAAATTAAGTCTTTCACCAGAAACAGTAGAAGAACTTATTCTAAAACAACGTACAATTCTGCAATCGGTAGCTCCAATGGTAAAAATTAATGGAACACTGGTATATGCAACATGCAGCATTCTGAGTGAAGAAAATGAGAAGAATATTGAATGGTTCATTACACAGAATTCTTCATTTCAAAAAACGAAATCACCACGTGATGCCATCTATGCAAGCAAATTACGTTCTACTGATTCATACTACTACATATTAAAGCCACATATCCACAATACCGATGGCTTCTTTTGTGCCTTTCTTGAACGAGTTTATTGATTATAGAATTATCTTTTGATACTATTAAAAATAATCAGTCTCTATAAATGTTCAATCCTATAAAGGAGTAAATTCATGTATAAATATGCAGTTTTATTTATGGTGTTAGTACTGTTTATTGGTTGTTCCAGAAAAACTGCAACGCAATTGCTAGATAAAGCAGAAGGTGCACATAAAGCTAAGTTGTACGACGAAGCATTGTTAACATATAAAGAACTGGTAGAAACATATCCCGACAGTATACAATCAGCGAACGCAAGTTACGCACTTGGTTATATATATCAGAATATAAAAAATGATTACCGTACTGCTGTAGAATACTATAAAAATCTTGTGAAGAAATTTCCATCGCATCCAACTGCAGCAAATGCAGCATTTCTTATTGGGTTTTTGTATGCAAATGAGTTGCATATGTATGATTCAGCACGAATTGCATACGAACATTTTTTAAAGAACTATCCGCAAAGTCCCTATGGTCTTATTGAAGCCGCAAAAACAGAACTCGAAAATCTTGGTAAGGATCCCGGTACTGTGTTGACGGAAGCTCAGACAAAAACAGAAAAGAAAAAATAAGTGGAAGATTATATAAAATATCTGCAACCGGAGGTGGTTGCTCAACTATCATCAATGGAATTGCGGGCTCGTCGTGTTGTAGAAGGTTTTATAACAGGACTACACCGAAGTTCATACCATGGTTTTAGTGTTGAGTTTTCAGAACACCGCCAGTATATACCCGGTGATGATATTAAAAGAATAGACTGGAAGGTGTATGGTAAAACAGATCGTTTTTATATAAAGCAATTTGAAGAAGAAACCAATGTCAAAACATATCTTCTTGTCGATGTAAGCGCATCGATGGGATTCAGGTCTCAGGGTTTAGTATCAAAATACCAATATGCTTCTTACCTTGCTGGGTCACTTGCATTTCTGATGATTTCTCAGCGGGATGCAGTTGGTCTTATGCTTTTCGATGAATCATTACGCGTTTCTTTGCAACCGAGAGCCACTTCAATCTATTTGAAAAATATTCTCATAGAGCTTGAGAAAGCAACACCATCGAACCTTACACAAACATCAAAGGCATTGAATGAAGTAGCCGAACAAATTCGTCGTCGTGGATTAGTAATTCTATTAAGCGATTTGTTCGATAACCCGTCAGAAATAATGATGACACTTAAACACTTCAGACATAAAGGTCATGAGGTTATTGTTTTTCACATCGTCGATCCAGTCGAACGAACTTTTGCTTTCGAATCTGATGTAAAATTTATCGATGTAGAAACGAAAGAAGAGCTCGTTACTCAACCATGGCACATTCGGAAAGCGTATCAGGAAGCTGTTAAAGAGTACTTCACAACAATGAAAGAGTTTTGTCTAAACAATCTCATCGATTATGTCATGCTCGAGACTTCAGAACCATTTTACAAAGCTCTTCACGAATATCTCCACAAACGCCAACGGATGCAATAAGTATTCTATGGAATATCTCACCGTTACAAAAGAAAAAACAAATATTGCAATAACTTCCGTTGTTGCAGCAGTTTTCTTAACTGTATTAAAGTTAGTAGTTGGGCTCGCTACTAATAGTCTCGGGTTAATATCCGAAGCGGCACATTCAGCGCTTGACTTGGTAGCTGCAGGAATGACCTATTATGCTGTACGTTTTGCCGATCGTCCACCAGATGAAGAGCATCGCTATGGTCACGGAAAACTTGAAAATATATCTGCGTTCATCGAAACACTTCTTCTTGTTGCCACCTGTGGTTGGATTATAATAGAAGCGATCGATCGTTTTGTTTCAGCAACACATCATGTAGAATCGAGTGTCTGGAGTTTTGTAGTAATGGGTATTTCGATTGTTGTTGATATAAGCAGATCGCGTGCACTTTATAGAGTAGCAAAAAAATACAACAGTCAGGCACTTGAAGCTGATGCTCTTCATTTCTCAAGCGACGTATGGTCGTCATTAACAGTTATTGTTGGATTAATCTTTGTTACACTTGGTTTTCCGGAATTTGATGCATTTGCCGCAATTGCGGTAGCAGTTCTTGTGTTGTTTGTCAGTTATCGTCTTGGTCAGCGTACAATCGATGCATTGATGGACAGAGTGCCTAAGGGTAAAGCGAAGCATATTGAAAGTGTAATAAAAAATGTTGATGGTGTTGAAGTAGTAAAAAGTGTAAGAATACGAACCTCTGGCACAAGATTATTCGTCGATACCGTGGTGGGAATCCGACGTACACTTCCTTTTCAACAAGCTCATAAAATAATGGATAACATCGAACGGGCAATCCATGAAATAGAACCATTTGCTGACGTTATTGTGCATGGTGAACCGTTTACAAGCGATGATGAAACTATCGTTGATAAAATACGTATGATTGTCTTGAATCATCATTTATCTCCGCCTCACAATCTGCAGGTTCATGTCAGTGAAGGTAAATACCATATCGATTTTGATATAGAATATAAAGAAGGTCATAGTTTTGAAGAAGCACACGCTGTAGCAACTGCCCTTGAAGAAAAAATTAACAATGAAATTCAGTCGGTCGATAGAGTTACAATTCACATGGAAGAATCAGAGATAAAAGAACATTCTCTCGAAAATGTAACACACAAGGAAGAATTGTTGCAACAAGGAATTAAAAAAATTGTCGAACAACAGAGTGATGTATTGTATTGTACAAATGTACTGATATTAAAAGAAAATACGTCTTTTCATGTATCATTTGATTGTGCTTTACCAAAAACTAAAACGTTAGAAGAAGTTCATACAATTGTTTCGACAATAGAGCAGGAATTATATAAATACTACCCTCAGATACATCGGATTACTATACATGCCGAACCAAAATAATACTGTTTTTTACTCTTGTTTCTTGAAAAGCTTCTTTGTAGTATTACACTAGTCCTTAGGAAGGGTAAGTCATGCCGGTGGGGAAAAAAATAAAAATATTAGTTGTTGAAGACGAATTATCATATCGCGCATTACTACAGCGTACAATAATAAAAGCAGGCTATCAATGTTATGGCTGTATCGATGGAGAGTATGCATTAGAAAAGCTAAAAAAAGAAAAATATGATGTCTTGATTTTGGACTACATTTTACCAGGTCACAATGCTGTAGAAATTCTTCAATGGGCACGTGAACAAAAAATTGATACGCCAGCAATCGTTATAACAGGCTATCCCTCTGAATCATTACATGAACAATGTTCGCAATTAAAAAATGTACACCTTTTGATCAAAGCACACACCGATGCAGATGAAATAATTAAAAAGGTTGAAACGATTCTTAAAAAACACTAATTGCTTCAGCATACTAAATCTGATATATTAACGTGCTTTCCATAATAAAATATCTGAAGAAGTCGTTCTTTTTTTAATCTTACCAAAAAAGATAAACAACATTATTTATTTCTAATTGTATTAATCTTTTAGAATACCAAAGAATCATGAGAGATTAATTGTTTGACAAAAGACTATTCTTGCTTCAATTCAATTAACCTGCTATTTTAGAATCGAGCCTTGAATAATGAAGGAGAGCTTATGTTTTGGTTAAAATTAATTTCAAACTTTTTGCGAATACTACGTGAAGGACAAACACCCTCACAAATAGCAGGTGGTTTTGCACTTGGATCTGTTTTAGGCTTTTCGCCGATGCTTACATTACAGGGAATATTTATGTGGTTAATCATTTTGATCTTAGATGTTAATCTCTCTGCAGTTATACTTAGTATTACTGTTTTTAGCCTCATTGCATATATCTTTGATCCTCTTTTCCATACATTCGGTTATTTCCTCCTTGTTGAAGTAGATGCACTTCGACCATTCTGGACATGGCTTTATAATGCACCACTTGCACCATTAACCAGATTTAATAATACCGTTGTTATGGGAAGCCTTGTCTGTGGGCTATTTTTCTTAATTCCAATATATTTCGGGATGAAAAAGTTTGTTCTTGTCTACAGGGCAACACTTGGAGAAAAAATAGCACAGTGGAAAGTTTATCAGATTGTTAAAAGCAGCACACTTTATAAATGGTATATCAGAATCCGAGATATCGGAGGTGTGCTATGAGAAAAAAATTTGTTTATTTCGTTCTTATTCCCTTTATCATCGTTGCAATTATACTCTACCTTTTTATTGAATCTTGGATCGAAAGTGGTTTGGAATATGCAGGGGAGAAAATTGTAGGAGCAAAAGTTGAAATCGATAATCTCGATTTATCGCTTTTCCCGATTGGCATCGAGTTCCAAAGACTTCAGGTTACAAATCCGGACGATGGGTGGAAGAATTTGTTCGAAACAGGAAAAGTAAAGTTTGCTTTGGATTTCGGCCTTTTACTTCGCGGGAAATATATTATTGAATCGATGGAAATAAATAACCTAATATTCGGGACAAAACGTACAACATATGGTATTCTTCCAAAACCACCAAAAAAAGAAGAACAGAAGCCATCAGAGCCATCGATTGTTGATCTCTATGTTGCTCAAAAAGCAGAGAAAATACAGACTCACTTTGACATTGAAAAGATCAAAAACGAACTGAAGATCGATAGTCTGGTTAATCCTCAAAATCTTCATACGTTAAAACACATCGATTCTATAAAAAATATGGTTATAAATGCAGAAAAGGAATGGAATATTACCCTTGAAGAAATAGAAGGTACGAAAAAACGCATAACAGAATTGGAGGCAACGATAAAAAGTATTGATGTCAATGTAATAAAGGATATTCAAACAGCAACTGAAACTCTAAATAAAACAAAAAAAGCACTTGAAACAGCACAAGAAGTTCGTACCACTTTTATTGAACGTAAGAAAACACTAACAGAAAATGTTGATCAATTCAAAGAAGCTATTAACACTATTGATGATGTTATAAAAGAAGACTATGCAAGAATAGTAAGTATGGCAAAGTTGCCAGATGTATCGTTATCGGGTTTATCTCATATGATCGTTGGCAATGAAATGATTGACGAAGCAATGGCATATCTAAAATATGCCGAAAAGGCAAGTGCAATAATAAAAAATTCGCCTGATAAACCTCCGTTTGAAAAGCCAAAACGTATGGAAGGTCAAACGATTCATTTCCCGACGGAAAAAACATATCCAAAGTTTTGGATTAAACATATAAGAATATCGGGAGGTACAGATAAAAAGCAAGATCCGAATTATTTCTATGCAAAAGGTGAAGTAAAAAATATAACAAACGACCAGAGGATTACAAAACAACCATTGACAATAGATTTACTCGCTACTCGTGGCAATGTTGTAACTTTAACTATGAATTTTCTTTTTGATCGTACAAAAAATGAAAAATACGATCGCTATAATCTTCAACTTACAGGCTTACCTGTAGCAACAATGAATTTTGGTCGTTCAGATTTTCTACCATCTAAATTAACAAATGTTAAACTCAGATCGGGAGTGCTCGTTGAGGTGCCTAGTAGGGGATTTGAAGCAAAAGCGAAAGTGCTACTCTATAACATGAAAGTTGAATTCGAGAAACTTCCTACTACAATCGTTGAAAGAATTGTCTACGATATACTTTCGCCAATAAACTCCATCAACTCACAGATACGATTATGGCAACGAGAGCAGAAGCTCGATATTGCTTTTGAAACTGATTTAGACGATCAACTTACAAATCGTGTGAAACAAGTCATCGGTGCCGAACTTGCTCGCATACAGAAGGAAATCAGAGACAAAATTAACAACGAAATATCGAGCAGACGTAAAGAGCTGGAATCGATGTACAATCAGCAACGAGATATGGTATTCTCAAAAGTAAAGGAGTATGAAACAATCGTCAATGAAAAGATCGCAATGATAGAAAAAAAGAAAAAAGAACTTGAACAACGTATCGAGGAAGAAAAAAATAAAAAAACAGGTGAGATTAAAAAACGTGCAGAAGACACTGTAAAAGATTTACTCAGGAAAAAATAAGTATTCTTGACTTTTCAGAGAAAGCTTTTTAATTTTGAAAAGAGCGGTTACAAGTCCCGCTTAGACTGTGTTTAAGCGGGATTCTTATTCAAGGACAGGTAGCTCAGTTGGTAGAGCAATGGACTGAAAATCCATGTGTCGGCAGTTCGATTCCGTCCCTGTCCACAAGCGCTAAGGAAATATAATAAACCCTTAGCGCTTTTTTTATGCGCTATCGTTTTTCTAAAAATATTCATATATAATCAATAATAACGGTGCAATAATGGGGCAGGTGTTACAATTACGGAAATATCTTGTTATTAGTATTGTTATCCTTTGTGCTGTATTCGGAATTGTTATGTTAAGAACACAGGCAGATACATTATTTTATAATGGAATCATTTATACGTTGAATAACGAAAATGAAGTTGTTGAAGCTTTTGTAGTTCGTCAGGATAGAATCGTTGCTGTCGGTAACACACAATGGCTCCGTTTAAGATTTCGTTGTCTTAATGAAGTTGATCTTCGAAAAAAATTTGTTATACCATCGTTTATAGATTCACATGGGCATTTACTGGAGTTAGGACTTTCGAAGCTTGTTGTTAATCTCGAAGGAACAAGAAGTGAGACAGAAGCACAACAACGTGTAGCAGATTTTATTAAAAATACACAAGATCAACTCTGGATTCGTGGTAGAGGTTGGGATCAGAATTTATGGCCTTCGCGAAAATTCCCAACAGCAAAAACTCTCGACGAGATTTCTCAAAAACTACCTGTTTATCTAACACGAATTGATGGTCATGCCTGTTGGGTAAATAGTAAAGCTCTTTCAATTGCTGGAATTACTAAAAATACACCTGATCCGAAAGGAGGGAAGATAATAAGAGAGAGTAATGGTAATCCAACAGGTGTTTTGCTCGATGCAGCTATGGAACTCGTATCACGGTATTTGCCAAAACCAACAGATTCCGAATTGCAACGCGCTATACAAATGGCAGCTGAAGATTGTATATCGTACGGCATTACAACTGTACACGATATGGCAATCGATGAAATGCAATATGCGATATATAAAAAACTCTATCAGGAGAATAAAATTCCAATAAGAATTTATGCAACAATAGACGGAGAAAGTGAGTTATGGCAGGAACTTCGGCTGCAAAAGCCTCTTGTAGGTTACGCAAATAACTTTTTTACAGTACGAGCTGTGAAATACTATCTCGATGGTGCTCTTGGTTCACGCGGAGCAGCTTTATTGCAACCATATTCTGATGATCCGGATAATAGAGGTTTAACGAGTTATTCAGCTGAAGAATTGTACTCTCAAGTCGAAGCAGCGGTTAGAGGAGGATACCAGGTGTGTATTCATGCTATTGGTGACAGGGCAAATACTATAGCACTCGATGTATATGAAAAAGTTCTTATGACAAAAGATATTCAAGATTTACGTCTGCGTATTGAACATGCACAGGTTCTTCAGCAAGCCGATATTCTAAGGTTTGCAAAACTAAAAGTAATACCAAGTATGCAGCCTGTTCAATGTATTTCTGATATGTTTTGGGCAGAAGCACGACTTGGATGTGAAAGAATACGGAATGCATATGCTTGGCGTTCGCTGCTCGATGCCGGCTGTATTATTGCGGGTGGTTCTGATTTTCCTATAGAACCACTTAATCCCTTTTATGGTATATATGCAGCAACAACCAGGAAATCGTTAGATGGATTACCACGAAATGCTGAAGATGTACAATCTAACTTTTTGAGATCATGCGATACTATAACTGATACAACAGAATTTAGTGATGGCTGGTATGGTTTTCAGAAAATGGAAAGGATAGAAGCAATACGGGCTTTTACAACATGGGCTGCATATGCAGCTTTCGATGAAAAATTAAAAGGCTCTATAGAATCCGGTAAGCTGGCTGATTTTATTGTACTCTCAGATGATTTATTTACTGTACCTAGAGATAAAATTCCATTTATTAAGGTTGAGCAGACATTCATAGGCGGAAAATGTGTTTATCAACAGTAAATGAATTATTGTTTTTACAAATAAAAGTTAGTAGTATTTGATTAGTATTCTTAAGGGTTTAAGATGCCATATAAGGTTCTTATAGCAGATGATGATGAGGGAATTCGTAAGTCTCATGGCTTTGCATTAGAAGTTGCAACAGCTATTGTAGAAGACGAAATTGCAATAGTTGAAACCACAACAAGTATTGAAACATGGGAAAAAATTAAGACAATTCCTTTCGATCTCATTATTCTTGATAATGATTTCAAAGATACTCATCTCAAAGGGCACTTACCAGGTATTGCATTGCTTCAGCTTTCAAAAAAAGAAGGACCGAATAAAAATACACCTACATTTTTTTGTAGTGCCGATGCGTATGATACGCTCAAAGCGATGGTGCAACGTTTTGGCGGTATTTATTTGTCAAAAGTAGGCTATGATATCGAAAAAGTTGCACAACTGTTTGCTGAGCAATTAATGAAAAAAAACAAATAATTCGTCATCCCCACAACTACTTTTATTACAAATGAAATTTTCGGGTAAAATTGAAAGGCATAACTTTAAATGTCAGCTTATAGAAGGAGCACTGTACTTAAGCTCTCGTCCTTTTGTGTCGCCTGAAACTGTTCTGCCTGCTCTTATTCAACGCTTAGGTGGTAGCGATATTGTCATTGGTTCTGTGCCGGTTATTGTTTATTTGGCGTTTTTCTTACCACAACTTGCTGGAGCAAATTTATTTTCATACATACCTTACAGAAGAGTTGTAGTATTACGTGGTGGATTAATACAACGTCTTCATTTATTTGTGATTGCATATATAATTGGTTTAATGGGGTTGAACTATCCCGATCTGACTCTCTTTTTCTTCTTATTTCTTTATGCTTCAAATCAGGCAACATCGGGATTAATTACGCCAATGTGGGGGGAATTTGTAGCAAAAACAGTTAGTCCATCTAACAGAGGTAAACTGCTTGGTTTACGCACTTCTTTGGGTGCTGTATTAGGATTCATTAATGGCTTTTTGATTATACTAATCATCGGCAATTTTCTGTTTCCGTGGAGTTATGCTACGTTATTTTTGCTTGCCGGAATATTACAAATGTCATCACTTGTAGCTCAAAAATATGTTATAGAATCAGAGCCTTCCAATGCAATTCGGGTTGTATCAACAAAGAGATTAATGTTCCATGTACTTCTTATACTTCGTAAAAATAATGGCTTCAGGAAATTTCTCTTTGCTTCAACTTTTGTTGTTATTGGCTTTATGTCGGTTGCTTTTTTTACCGTTGCTGCACTGCGGAAGTTTGCATTAAATGAATCGTATGTAGGAACATTTACTATTATTACAATTATTGCTCAGGTTTTAAGTTCTGCAACTCTCGGATGGTTGGCGGATAAAAAAGGTACAAAAAGTGCTTTGCTTATTTGCGCTGCGGCATTATTTATGGCAATATTATTAGCGTTTGTTGGAAATTCTGTTTTTGTCTTTTACATAGTATTTTTCCTTACTGGTGTTAATTTAGGAGCAGAAACTTTTTTACGTTACAATATTGCCGTTGAATTTGCTCCAACAGACCAGCGTGCTTTATATGTCGGAGTAATGAATGCATGGTTAGCACCATTTTATTTATTTAATTTAATCGGTGGGTGGATAAGTACGTACTATGGCTATACAACCGTTTTTTCAATTTCATTATTTTTTATTTTAATTGGTATAATATTGTTGTTTAAAGTGCCTTACAAAAAAAAATAAGTAATATTACTTATTGCATATTATATAATACTCGGATATATTATACCAGAAAAAATTGGGGAACTGGAGGTATAGAGGTTACTCCAAGAAAAAACAACCATTAACAATATATAGGAGTAAAAATATGAAACGCTTACTTTTTGTTTTTACAGCAATTCTTTTAATAACCTCATTAGCTTCAGCACAGTGGGGACAGGGTAAAATGTCTGTTGGTGTAGGTGGTGAATTGGCATTACCACTTGGTAGCTGGGGCGATGTTGCAGGGATTGGCATTGGTGGTCTTGGACTCTTCCAATATGGGTTAAATGAAGATATTCTTTTAACCGGACAAGTAGGATATACCATGTGGGGCGAAAAAGACTTCATTGGAGCTAAATATAGTGCTAGTGCTCTAACTTTTCTTGCAGGTGCAAAATATGATTTAAGCAAAAATGTAACAAAAGGTTTTTACGGTTTACTCCAAGTTGGTATTTATTCATTAACGCAGGAAATTGAATTCCCACAAACAACATTTTTTGGTATCATAACTCCTGGTTATAGTGTATCGTCAACCAGCAGTGAATTTGTTATTTTACCTGGTGTAGGTTATCAGTTTGACAACTTTGATATTAGTGCAAAATATACAATAAAAGGTGATTTTGGCAATTTGTGCTTGAATGTATTATATGTAATACCATTATAACATAACCGAAGATCATTTTTCTGTAAAGGAGAAACATCAATGTTTCTCCTTTTTTATTTTTTACACATCAATTTGTAAGCGTACCATTTTTTCAATAAATTAATACTATGAGTACATTCGAATACATCGAAGGAAAACCACGGTGTCATTGTGGTATATTTGGTATTTTTGGTCATCCTGAAGCAGCGGTGTTAACATACTATGGCTTACATGCATTGCAACATAGAGGCCAGGAAGCTGCTGGTATCGTAACACGACAATGGCTCGAAGAAAAAAAACGGTTTCGTTTTAATGTCTATAAGGGCGAAGGTCTGGTAGCAGATGTTTTCAAAGACGAAAAAATACTTCGTCAGTTTTTGCAGGGTAATGCAGCTATTGGGCATAACCGGTATTCGACAACAGGAGCGTCTGATAATAAAGCAAACATACAGCCATTTGTCGTTAATTATAAAAATGGGAACCTGGCATTAGCTCACAACGGCAATTTAACAAATTATCGTCAGCTACGGTTACAGCTTCAGGACGATGGGACTATTTTCCAATCCACATCGGATAGCGAAATATTGTTACATCTCGCTGCACAAAGCAAAAAAGCAACCCAAATTGAGCAAATACGTGAAGCTTTTCAAGCAGTACGCGGAGCATATTGCTGTGTAATTCTTACAGATGAGTGTTTAATTGCAGCACGAGATCCATTAGGAATACGACCTCTGGCTTTAGGTAAAATTGATGGTGCATATGTCGTTGCATCAGAGACTTGTGCCTTTGATATAATCGGTGCTGACTATATCCGTGACGTCGAGCCTAACGAAATGCTCGTTATTGATAATACATCAATCGAAACAGGAAAACTCCATTCTTACAAAATACACAATGTAGATGTTCAACCGTGTCATTGTATATTCGAATATATTTATTTTTCACGACCTGATAGTAAAATTTTCGGAGAAAATGTTGATAAAGTACGAAGAAAATTAGGGAAGCTTCTTGCACGGGAATCACCGGTAATACCAAATAGTTCTGAAGATCGGGTAGTAGTTATAAATGTTCCGGACTCGAGTAATACGGCCACGCTTGGGTATGTTTCGGAAAGCAAAAAAATGGGATATGATGTACGTATTGAACTTGGCTTGATCCGTAGCCATTATGTTGGACGCACATTTATTCAGCCGGAGCAAAATCACCGCGAAATTAAAGTAAAAACAAAGTTTAATACTGTAAAAGGCGTATTAAAAGGGCGTAGAGTGGTTGTCGTTGATGATTCAATTGTACGAGGTACCACTTCGCGACAATTAATTAAGTTAATTCGCGAAGCAGAACCAAAAGAAGTACACTTCCGCATTACAAGTCCACCAATCCGTTTTCCGTGTTACTATGGAATGGATTTCCCAAGTAAAGAAGAACTTATAGCAAATCGTCTTGATGGCGATGTAGAAAAAATTCGACAGGAAATTGGTGTCGATACACTCGCATATCTGTCGATGGAAAAAATGCTAGAAGCTGCACCAAAGGAGAACGGAAAGCATTATTGTACAGCATGCTTTAGTGGTCAATATCCAATTCCTATTGATTCCGAAGCCTCTAAACATCAAAACGATACCTGATGCTTCAAAAAGTCTGGACATTATCGAATATTCTGAGCCTGTTGCGAATTGTTTGTATCGTACCTATTACATATTGCTTAGTATCAGATTTTCCATATAACCGATTGTATGCAGTGGGTTTTATTATTCTTGCAATAGCAACAGATTTTTTTGATGGGTACTTTGCCAGACTCAAACACCAGGTTACAGAGCTCGGGAAAATACTCGATCCGTTAGCAGATAAAATTGCTGTTGGAGTATATGCAGTAGTGCTTGTTTACACCGGCGATATACCACTGTGGTACGTCGTAGTTGTTCTTTTAAGGGATATGTTAATCTTGCTTGGTGCGGTTTATATAAAAAAGAAAAAAGGGATTGTTCCTCAATCAAACTGGCCTGGGAAAATTGCGGTAGCATTGATAGCAAGTGTATTCCTGCTGCAAACACTCCGGTTGCAGGTATTGACATCAATTACACAAATATTACTATGGATAAGTGTTTTTATGATGATCGTTTCTTTAGCTTACTATGCAGAAAGATTATTTGTCGGAAGAAATATAAAGGTTTGATTTCACAATGGCTTTTATTGATACATTAACAAAATTTACATCAGGTTTAGCAAAAACCAGAAACTCTTTATTTCAGCGTTTACAGGCAATAGTTAGCGGTAAAACAAAAATTGATGAAGAAGTTTTGGAACAACTTGAACAATTGCTAATAGAAGCTGATGTTGGTGTCGAAATGACGATGTTGCTTGTAGATAAACTTCGTCAGAGAGTAAAACAGGAAGGCTATGATTCAACAGAAATGATTAATAATTATCTGAAAGAAGAAATTATTAAGATACTGGAGACAGATGTACCAGTACAATATTCACTTTCTTCAATCCCATCTACTGTGAAACCATTTGTTATAATGGTTGTTGGAGTTAATGGTGTAGGCAAAACAACAACAATAGGAAAAATAGCATATCAATATAAGTCTGCCGGATATAAAGTTGTTATTGGAGCAGCTGATACATTCAGAGCAGCAGCAAATGAACAACTCGAAATATGGGCACAGAGAGCAGGTGTTGAAATAGTGCAGCAAAAACAAGGCACAGATCCTGCGGCTGTTGCACATGATGCATTGAGTTCAGCAATTGCGAAAAATGCCGATGTTGTTATCATTGATACAGCCGGAAGACTACATACAAAAGCACCATTAATGGAAGAACTAAAAAAAATTAAAAGAGTAATGAATAAGAGACTCGAAGGAGCACCTCATGAAGTACTGTTGGTCCTTGATGCAAATGCAGGCCAGAATAGCTTACAACAAATGAAATATTTTTCAGAAGTAGTTGACGTTACTGGACTCGTTCTAACAAAACTCGACGGTACGGCTAAAGGAGGTATTGTACTTGCAATAGTACATGAAAAGAAAATACCGGTACGATTTGTTGGTGTAGGTGAAGCCATAGATGATTTACAACTTTTTAATTCTACAGCATTTGTAGAGGCACTCTTTACTCAGACAAAAATGTAGGTAGAAAGAAATTATTTTTAAAATGAGTCGAAAAATACACATAATGCCGCCTGAACTTGCGAATAAAATTGCAGCCGGCGAGGTAGTTCAAAGACCTGCATCTGTTGTAAAAGAACTGGTAGAAAATTCCATCGATGCAGGTGCTACAAAAATTACTGTTATTGTAAAAGATGCCGGTAAGGAGCTCATTCAGGTGATTGATAATGGTGAAGGAATGAGCGAAGAAGATGCAGTAATGGCGTTTAGAAGACATGCAACAAGTAAAATTTATAAGGTTGATGATTTAGAAAAGATCAATACATTGGGGTTCAGAGGCGAAGCACTCGCTTCAATTGCAGCAGTAGCACAAGTAGAATTGAAAACAAGACCTGAGGATGATGAACTTGCTACATTTATTAAAATCGAAAACGATGAAATAAAGGAGCGCACAAAAGGATCTTTTGAGAAAGGGACATCTATTACAGTTAAAAACCTTTTTTTTAATACTCCCGCCAGACGTCATTTTCTCAAAACAAGACAAACTGAATTGCGGAATATTACCGATGTCATCGTGCGCTATGCACTGATGTATCCGAACATTGAGTGGCGTTACATCAGTGATGATGAAGAACTACTAAATCTGAAAATATCAACAATACAAGAGAGGATTGTAGCACTTTTTGGGAAAAAATATTCTGAGTCGTTAATTGAATTCAGAGAAAATACAGAATTATTATCTGTATCGGGTTTTTTAGGGAAGCCGGATTTTTCTAAAAAAAGTCGAGCAGATCAGTATGTATTTCTTAACGGACGCTATATTTATAGCAAAATAATCAATTATGCAGTATATCAGGCATATGAGCATTTATTAGAAACAGGCTCATATCCGTTTTTTATTCTCTTCATTACAATAGATCCAACAAAGGTCGATGTGAATGTACATCCTTCCAAACACGAAGTGAAATTTGCAAATGAGTCCGATATATTCAGGTTTATTGTATCTGTTGTACGACGGGCATTAGCTTCGAATGATATAATACCGCAAATTAAAATTCAGGAAGGTACCGCCGTGCAATCTTTTGATTCCAAAATTACAATAACACCGCAAACATGGAATACGAAGTCTTTTCCAACGTCATCAGCACAAATATATAGAATTCAGACTCGTCAGACGGACGATATATCACCTCGTGATACACCGGGTCTTATTATTGGTCAACAGAATGATTCTCAACACACTATTCAGTTTCAACGACAACAATCTATTGAGTCCTCTACTTCGCTGAATTCAATAATCGGTAGAAGAATTATTGAGCATTCTGAGAATACCTCAACGGAAGAGCGTACAATCTGGCAAATTCATAACAAGTACATCATTTCTCAGATTAAAACGGGAATCATGATAATTGATCAACACGTTGCGCATGAAAGGATATTATACGAACGAGTTTTAAATAATTTCAAAAACAGTTTACCAACAACACAACAATTATTATTTCCTGAGACAATCGAGTTGCATCCATCTGATTATTCGTTAGTAAAAGAATTGATTCCTGAGCTAGAAAAAGTAGGTTTTGCAATAAAACTATTTGGTAAAAATACAGTTGTTCTCGAAGGTATTCCTGCTGATGTACGTATTGGTAACGAAAGAAAAATCTTGCAAGAAGTGCTTGATGAATATAAAGTAAACGAACAAGGTGGAATAAAAGATGTTCGTGATAATCTTGCAAAATCATTTGCATGCAAAGCTGCAATAAAAGCAGGAGACAGATTAACACAACAAGAAATGCAGATACTTATCGATCAATTATTCGCAACAGAGATGCCATACGTCTGTCCGCATGGAAGACCGGTTATTATCAAAATAGCACTGGAAGAGTTAGATAAGCGTTTTGGAAGAACCTAAATATATCAGGGATATGGAGAATGGTGGGTAAAATTAAAGTATATTCAAAACTTTTGCGAACTGAACAGTGGGTTAAAAACCTGTTTTTGTTTGCACCGTTGGTATTTTCAAAACATTTGTTCGAAATAGATTATGTTGTAAAAGTTATTATTGCCTTTGGGACATTTTGTATTTCTTCAAGTATTGTTTATGTTGTAAATGATATTATAGACAGAGAAGCAGATAGACTTCATCCGAAAAAGAAATCCAGACCAATTGCAGCTGGACTTGTAACAATACCTCATGCAATTATTGTGATTATTATCCTTTTTGTAGCACTTATATTTTTTTTACAGAATTTTGTGACATCTTTTATTTTTACGGCAGTTTTATATTTAATTCTTAATCTATTGTATTCATTTTTCCTGAAAAGGATTGTATTGGTCGATGTGTTTATTATAGCTAGTGGTTTTATGTTGCGTGTGCTCGCAGGTGCATTTGCAATAGAGGTAGTAATTTCACACTGGTTAGTTCTTTGCACTTTATTTTTATCTTTGTTCCTTGCTATTTCCAAAAGGCGAAGTGAATTATTGTTAACGAGTGAACAGCATGTACAATCAGGAAGGGTAGTATTACAGTTATACACTGTTGATTTTTTGGACCAGCTCATGACCATCATTGCATCCGGAGTTGCTATATCTTATGCACTCTATACTGTCGCAGAAAGAACTATCAAGGTATTTGGAACAGAAAATCTTATATTTACAACTATTTTTGTTCTCTTTGGATTGTTCCGATATATTTATCTTATGCGTCTTAAAAAGGTAGAAGATAATCTCGTTTTGCTAATAGCAAAGGATGTACCGCTTCTGATAAATGTTATCGTATGGTTTTTAGCCTGTATTGTAATTATATATTTTAAAGAAATAATGGAGTGGATAAAACTATGAAATTTCCAAATCCAAAAGGACCCGAGCCAATAAAAGATCTTCAAAAACCTGAACCTGTTGTTGCAGCTGTAAGAACAAAACCGGACACAGTACTTCAAGATATTCAAAGGGTGATGGAATTAGCAGGGCTGACATCTGCATTAGATAAAACTGTTGCAACAATATTAAAGGATAATATATCATGGCATTTCCCATTTCCGGGTGCAAATACAACTCCATGGCAATTAGAAGGAACAATTCTCGGATTAAAGAATAACGGATATAATGATATCGTTTGTGTTCAAAATAAAACAGTCGTTACAGATGCTTTCAAAGGAGAAGATTTAAATAATTATGTACCTCTTTTCAGAAAATATAAGATACCAGTACTTTTCAATTTTAGAGATTCTGATATGAAATGGATTTCATATACCCCAAAACATTCGATGTTGGTGCTCGACCAGATTTTTCACGATGGAATAAAAATACCTGATTACTTTATGAGGAAAAATATACTTCATCTTCCAACAATAAAGTGTCATATCTATACTACTACAACCGGAGCTATGAAAAATGCATTCGGTGGTTTACTCAATACATTGCGTCACTATACACATACATGGATACACGAAACATTGGTAGATTTACTGACGATTCAAAAAGAAATACATGCAGGACTGTTTGCAGTTATGGATGGTACAACAGCCGGTAATGGTCCTGGTCCACGTACTATGAAACCAGTTGAAAAAAACATTATTCTTGCAAGTGCAGATCAAGTAGCTATTGATGCTGTTGCAGCGAAAATGATGGGATTTGATCCTATGACAATTCCATATATCAGATTAGCACATTTAAGAAATCTTGGTTGTGGAGATCCAAAAGATATTAAACTTATAGGTGATGATGTATCAGATGAAAAATGGAATTTCAAAGTTGGAGATAATGCAGCAAGCATGGCAGGTGATTTATTATGGTTTGGTCCATTGAAAAGATTACAAAACTTCTTTTTTCGTACCTCGCTGGTAAATGTTTTCATTTTTGGTTCTGAATTTTACCACGATTATTATCGTTGGCCTCTGAAAGACAAAAAAATATTTAACAGGTGGAAAAAAGAATCACAATGGGGGAGATTATTTGAAGAATATGAACAGTTACGTCAAACAGTATGACAATATCCAGGCGTACGAAAGCAGAATTTATATTATTATCTTTAACTGTTGCATGGGGAAGTACATTTGTACTCACGAAATTTATTCTTAATGAAATATCTGTTTTTTTATATTTGTTTATCCGTTTTTTTATAGCAACGATATTATTTGGTATTATAACCTATAAAAGTATTAAATCATTAAGTGTACAAGCATTTGTTTCCGGAAGCATTTTAGGTCTTTTATTATACGCCGGTTTTGTATTGCAAACATATGGTTTAACAATAACAACAGCTTCAAAGTCTGCGTTTATTACAGGTCTTATGGTAGTTTTCGCCCCTCTCTTACAAATAATTATTCAAAAAAAATTACCAGGAATAGGTAATATACTTGGAATAGTTTTGGTCATTGTTGGATTATATTTGTTAACGTCTCCAAACGGAGAGGGGTTAAATTTAGGTGATATCATGACAGTCGGATGTGCTTTAACATTTGGATTATATATCGTTTTACTCGATGAATATGGTAAAAAGCATAATCCTGTTCATTTAACATTGATGCAATTCTTGATAACATCAATAGGAGCAATACCACTGCTATTTTATGAACAATTTGTTTTTAATCTTTCGTATATATCTATCGGTATTTTACTATATCTCATTTTGGTGCCAACAATCTTGGCTTTATTTTTACAAGCAAAGTATCAAAAAGACACTACACCTTCTAGAAGCGCAATAATATTTTCATTAGAACCACCATTTGCAGCTTTTTTTGCATTTATTTTTATTAATGAATCGCTAAGTTCTGTAGGGATTATCGGAGCTCTATTAATTTTTTCAGGAGTTTTAGTCTCAGAATTGTATGATAAACCGATTATTAAGGCGAATTGACTTACAACACAAAAAGTATATTTCAAAGAAAAACCTCTTGAGTTTTTAGATAATTAATTATATGTTAAAACTGTATGAAAAAGATAAGACAAATAATATTATTAGCGATTATATTGACAGTCGTTTTATATGCAGGCCAGGTTATACTTGAAGGACCTACTGCAAGAAATGCTGGTGATAGTATTGTTCTTCAATGGAAATCTGGTGATGAAACAAATGTAAGGGAATACCAAATTTTACGTAGTGCAGGGCAGGGGGCTTCATTTATACAGATAGCATCAGTTTCACCTAAGGGAAATAATTCAGTTTATGAATATGTAGATCGTTCTGTTTTCAAATCGGAAGCATCTCTTTATTATTACAGAGTGGTTATACTCTTTAATGATAATTCCCGCGTTCAAACACCAATAATAAGTGTATCTTTTTTAAGTTCAACTGCAAAACGAACGTGGGGTAGTATTAAAGCGATGTTCCGTTAAGAGATAAATTAAATAATTTTTAAAACTATGGTAAGCGATTACGTAATAATCGCTTTTTTTATGTTTAGTAAAGAATATGCAAAAAGAAAAAATTCCCCTAATACTTGCATCTCAATCACCACGTCGTAAAAAGCTATTAGAACAAATAGGTTTTTCATTTAAAGTTGTACCAAGTGAAATAGATGAAGTTATTGATCCAACGCTTTCTCCCGCTGAAAATGCTAAACAGTTATCGCTAAAAAAAGCACTTTCGGTTATGAGCAAAATAAAAAATGGGATTATTGTTGGTGCAGATACAATTGTTGTATACAAGAACCAAATATTAGGCAAACCAGCATCAAAATCTGAAGCAATAAAAATGCTTAAAATGCTTAGCGGTAAATCTCATTTTGTATATACAGGTCTTGCATTAGTGAATGCAGAAACAAAAAAATATATAACGGACGTTGTCTGTACAGAAGTGCATTTCAGAAAGTTAAAAGATGAAGAAATACGAGAATACGTTAAAACTGGATCGCCGATGGATAAAGCTGGTGCCTATGGCATCCAGGATGATTATGGTGCAGTATTTGTAGAAAGAATCAACGGCTGCTATTATAATGTAGTGGGATTACCACTCGCAAAATTTTACTTACTAATGAAAAAAAATATAAAATAACAATAAACTCCCTTTATTGTTTTCAAAAAGGGTTAGAATTACCCTCTCTAAAATACAATGAAAAGGGAGTTTAGAATAGATAAAACATTACTACTATTTAGGCAAGCTTTGTGACTTTAACAGCCTGTAAGCCTTTGGGCCCTTGTTCAACCTCGAATTCTACTTTATCACCTTCTGAAAGTGATTTATAGCCTTCGGTGTTGATGGATTTATAATGCACAAAAACATCTTCGCCGGTTTGACGCTTAATAAAACCATAACCTTTGGCATTATTAAACCATTTTACTGTACCCTGTTCCATAACACAAAATTCCCATAAACTGTTAAACATCACACCGTGAATTTGCCTCAAAATTGACTGGAGCACTTGTGTCACTGACAAAGCTTGTAAATCGGTGAGAATAGCCTCGCAAGAATGTATGTGTGTGACTACGCATCTAAAAAACCGTTACTGCCTGACAGAACACCTCCACGCACGAAACAAAAACCGGTGCAGTGAATTACAAAACTATAGTACAATTCAACTTTGAAAAAAGCAAGTAATATCTGTGATATACTACAACATTTATGAAATATCGATCCAGATACCAAAGTTATCATTTACAGTACTGATTTGTTGTATCGGTTTTTTGTAAATAATTTCACGAAGAGGTTGAGGAGGTAATTGAAATTCAAAAAGTTCGTCAGTACCAAAAATTATCTGATAAGCATTTGGATCGAATATATCCTTAAAGCGTTGTACTGTTTCGTTGAGTCGTGTAAGATAGTAATGTGTATTTTCGTCAGGTGAAAGTGGCGACCATTCTTCAGCTAATGAAGTTAATTCGTAAATATGCGACGATTGATTGGAAGTTGCAATGTAGTAGAAAATTGGTTCGCCTTTCTCAATATTTTTTTCACTACGAAGGACGGCTTCCATTGCAGGATTAGGTTGAAAAAATGGATTTTTTTTCAGTTCACGATATTCATTCGTACTAAATTGTGCATATTCTAAACGGCAAAAATCGTTAGGATGCCAACGATGTTGGATAATGTTATAGTAATATTCTAAATAAAGCTTGTGCATTTTTTCATAATTCTTTTCGAAAAGGCACTGAATACATTCGAGTGTAAATTTCTGATAGAATAATTCACTTGTTTTTGGAAATAGTTGGTTACTGTTTGTAAGAATTTTTCCATCTAATCGTCGAAGCACATAACTTCTCTTTTTATGACTGAACATTGCATCGTATCTCTGGAGAAATACTAATTGAAGCGGAGATGGTAATACGTTGTTGATATCTTTTAATAGTTGAAGAACTTCAGATTGTTCTTTGAATTCAGAAGGTATCGAAATAAATAAAGTATCACTCTCAGATTGAATAACTTTAACATTAAAGCTCTCGATCATTTTTATTGTTTTGTAAAGTAACTGATAAAGATTAAGTAAAAACTGTTCACCCGATTTCTTGTCGTTAAACAAAGCATTAGGTGTTATCGTAACTAATGGTATAGCGTTAAGGAGTTTATAGTTTGCTGTTATAATATTTTGACTATGATGTGTTGTATCAGCAAGAATATCCTTGCGGAGATTAGATAACATGTTTAATTCATCTATTTGTGATATTATTTCCAAATCTTTACCTGCTGTATGAAACAAAGGAATAAGTACACAGTGGATAATATTTTTGTAAACACCAGCACGAAAAATTTCGGTAATTGAAAAATACGGGAGCTGACTTCCACTAGATTTGGGAATAGAATGCTGTTGTTTTATATACTCACGTAAAAGTATGCTTTCTATAATAAAAGCTTTTGGTGTATGTAATACTCTTTTAAGAGTTAAAGGTGCACGCTGAGTGATATGTATATATATGGGAAGTAGTTTGTTTGTAATATCCTTTATAACCTCTGTTTTTGCTTTTGAATAAAAAAGAATCTGCTTAGGTTCTGTTTTCCACAATTTGTTTTGTGTTGTGATGTTTATTTCGTTGTAATTAAATGGAATGTTGTATGCAGTTGCAACGGATGTTAGTGAGTAGTCTTTATATAACCACTTAGAGTAATCAGAAGCTTCGATTAACTCATTAAAATCTACAATAGATCGACCAGGTGAAAAAAATGTATCATTATCGTTATCAAAATGGGCTGAATATGCTTGTTTATCAACCGTTGTATTTCTGATATCTCTTGAAAAGTTGTAATCTATATTATTGATAGCCATTAATTTCATTAATTGTGAAAAAGTAAAATTGGCGTTTTGTGTTATCAGAATATCCGGATCATTTTTTATAATGAATTCTATAAATTTCAAAATTACCATTTTATCAGATAAACGGAGAGTAGATGCTTGAAAAACGACACCATTATTGTTTATTGCTGTTATACAACGTATATATTTATTCCCTTTTTTATATTTTTTTGAAATAAGTGTCTGATTCCACTGAATATCAAAGAATGTAATACTTAATTGCTCATATGATAATCCCTTATAGAGTGTTATGCCTGATTGTAGAAGGAACTGTGTGAGATAGTCGTTTATAAAATGCACAACCGGAAGAGAATAAATATTTGAAATATGTTCGTTATTTAATGAGTTATATTTTTTCAGAATAAATTGAAGTGCCTCTAAAAGATCATTCCAACGAGAAAAAAGAGCAATGTACCGAAACGTATGAGTAGCGTTTAGTTCTTTTAACGTATACTGTTTTGGAAAGTCTTGTAGATAAATCGGATTTGTAAGAAAAAAAAACGGGAAGAATTCTACATCATCAATAATAATCTTCCCGTTATTTTTTTTAAATAAACGTACAAAACGGTTATCTTTTTGTGCTAAAGCTACAATGCCTTGTTCATTATTATGTCCGTAGAGTACGTCAGTCATCCATATTTATTTTTTTCTGGATTCAGTATCCAAAAATGGTTTTAACAAATCTATTGGTACAGGGAAAATAGTTGTCGAATTATTTTCTGTGGCTATTTCACGTAAGGTTTGCAGGTAACGTAGCGTAAGAGCGCTCGGTTGTTCGCTTAGTACTTTTGCAGCATCAGCTAGTTTTTGCGACGCCTGGAATTCACCCTCTGCCGCAATTACTTTAGAGCGACGTTCACGTTCTGCTTCGGCTTGTTTTGCCATTGCTCGTTGCATTTCTTGAGGTAAGTCTATCTGTTTTACTTCTACTGTAACAACTTTAATTCCCCAAGGTTCAGTATGAGCGTCAATAATTTGCTGAAGTTTATGATTTATTTTTTCCCGTTGTGAGAGTATGTCATCTAACTCAGACTGGCCTAATACACTTCGCAAAGTTGTTTGTGAAAGCTGTGATGTTGCAAAGAGATAATTTTCGACTTCAATAACGGCTTTCTGTGGCTGAATGACTCTGAAATAGACGACAGCATTTACTTTTATAGAGACATTATCCTGAGTAATGACATCTTGTGATGGAACATCCATTACAACAGTACGAAGACTTACTTTAACCATACGATCAATGCCAGGCCATAACCATATTAAACCAGGACCTTTAACTGCCAGTAATCGACCTAATCGGAAAATAACACCTCTTTCATACTCGCGTAAAACCTTTATAGAATTACTTGCAAGAATAATGAAAAAGAATATGGCTACTACAAATAAAAGAAACCCTGATTGCATTTAATTCTCCTTTCCTTGATGAATAGGTTCAACATAGAGTGTTAAATTTTCAATATTTACAACTTTAATCAATGATCCTTTATTAATCTTTCCCGAGGTGCTTACAGCCCGCCAAAGTTCTCCATGTACCTTGACCATCCCTTCAGGATTTAATGTTTCTGTTACAATTCCGGTTTTACCAACGAGTCCTTCTTCTCCTGTGGCAGGTTTCCGTTGTTGAGCTTTTATGCCTAAACCAATAAGAAAGACAAAAAATACAGTTGTAAGAGCAACTGAAAAAATGATAACTGTCCATGAAAGTTCCATGATTTCAAGTCCTGATGGTGTACGGATTAACATTATTGAACCTAAAAACAATGAAAGAGCACCAGCTACCGAGAGCAATCCATGACTGACAATTTTGATTTCGAGAAGAAAAAGTATAATTCCTACGACAATAAGAGCAAGTCCTGCATAATTAATTGGTAAGGTGTGCATTCCGTAAAAGGCAAGAATTAAACTTATTACCCCAACAACACCAGGTACGATAGCCCCTGGGTTGTAGAGTTCGAAAATTAAACCATAAATACCTAGAAGAAACAAAATATAAGCAACATTTGGATCACTGATAATATCGAGTAATTTTTCTGCCCAACCCATTTCGTAAGGAATAATTTTTGCGTCAGTAGTTTGCAATTGTTTTGTACCTTTAGATGTTTCGATAGTTTTCCCATCGATTTTTTTGATAAGGTCTTCAAGGTTGTTTGCAACGAGATCAATAACTTTTCTTTCAAGTGCTTCTTTATCAGTTATAGAAATACTTTTTCGTACTGCTTCCTCAGCCCACTGTAAATTACGATGTCTTTTTTCTGCAATAGCACGGATAAAAGCAGCAGCGTCGTTTGTAGCCTTATCGTTCATTATTGAATCAGCTTGTCCCTGCATATTTACAGGATGAGCTGCTCCAATATTAGTACCAGGTGCCATTGCAGCAATATGTGCAGATAAAGTAATAAAGACACCTGCCGAACCTGCATGTGCACCACCAGGTGCGACGTATACAATAATTGGAATTTCTGCTTCAAGGATAGATGTGACAATTGCACGGGTAGATTTAAGTAAACCACCGGGGGTATTTAATTGAATAATAATACATTCTGCATTGTTGTTTATTGCATATTGAATACCTGTTTGTATGTAATCTGAAACAGGGGGATTAATTGCTCCATCGACTTTCAGAAGATAAATGGTTTGAGCAGAAACATTGAAAGAGTTTAGAAGAAATATGATTAATATGGTGCGAATTAAAGCCATGCTTTATTACCTTTGAATGTTATATGTAAAAGGTAAATAAAGAGTATTGAAATAGCAATTAATAGAAATGCATGCTGCTACGTTAGAAAAATGTATTATCAGACGATGAGTCAACTATCATTTCGTTTGTTTCTGGCGGATGAAGGAATTGTTGACAGTCAACAAGATCCTCGGATGAGAATGATAGTTGAATTTGTTCTCTGTATAAGCGAGTAGTCAGAACCTTCGAATATTCATCTACATTTTGTAATAGAGAGAGAGCATTCTTGTCAGAAGTAAAGCTACATTTGAAGTTTTTACGTCTTATTTGTTGAATCCGTTCACTTAAAGAGGGTTTAGTGGGTGAATATGAGGAAACCGAAGAATGAGTGATAGTATTTTTCCATTTATTTAGTTCCTCTGGTGTTTTGTTATTGATGATATGAGAAACTAGCTGAATAAAATCATTCGGAAGGGAATTCGACTTGGGTTTTTGTTCCTTAAGTAAAAGATCATATGCTTCCTGCCAAGCAAGGTTGACTAAGTGTTGCTTGAAAAGAGCCGATTCGATGACTTCTGAACCAACAAGTTGTGAAGCTATACGATCAGCTTCATAATCCATCGAAGAGAGATACGATTTGCTAATTGCATGACTAATGGTGTAAAAGATGAGTGATATTTTTTTAGATATAATATTGAAAAAGAGAAGTAAATATAATAATGAGATAAGGAGTATGTTTGTTGTTGTATTTTTTGTTGTATTTACATATTCATCAATAGCGTCGTTTTTATGGGAAGCATTGTAGAATAGAGTAACAATATTTTTTATGAAATAATAAATTTGTGATCTAACAGATTCATTGTAATGAGCTACTTCGCTTGATACTACCGATGCAAATTCCGGTAATGTATATTGCTTGAAAAGTGGTAAGCTAATACTTAAAGTTTTTTGTTCTTCTAAAAAGCTTAGAAAACCTTTTTTATACTCTATTGAAATTGTTGTGCCACATGTTGCTTCTATGAGTACCGGATTTTTCGCGCCTATCGAAGAACATATTTTTTCAATAAAACTATAAAGCTGAGGTTCTTTTTTCTTTGTCAGAACTACTGAAATAGGTTGTTGTATTTTTTTAATAAAAAATATTTTCACTAATGCGTAGAGTAATCCTAGATAAAATATAATAATACCAAAATATGCCACTGCAGCTATAAATGATGGTAAAGATTCGAACCAATCAGCATTTTCAAAAATGTGAAGAAACAGATTCCGAAGAATATAGAAATTAATAAATACATATAGCAGCAAAAGTATACTAAGAACTAATGATATTATTGCACCCTTCAAGTCCGGTGATTTCGCTTGTAATGCTTTTTAAGTAAATTGTTGCTTCTGTTGCTGAGCTTGTGGTTTCGGAGGAGTAGCAATAAAGACTTCAGGCATTGGTTCAACGGAGCATAGCAAACCAATACTTTGTAATTTTTCTGCATATTCTTTGGCTGCTTGTTCTTCAAGGTTCTGACTTATTATAGTATGATTGCTTGAGAGAAGTTTTTCAACCCTTTCCTGAGTTGTTTTGAAAATTTCCATTAACTTTTGTTTGACAACAGATACCTCAGCCCCGTCAGCTAACTGAACTTTGAAAATAACTTGATATTTTTTTCCTGCAGTTAACAACCTCACCCTCCACCTATATTTTTACATTATTAAAAAGCCTCATTTAGTGGCAACAGAATGTAATAAGAATTTATGTTGGCTGCAACATTATTGTAACAATGAACGAAGCACGTATTGAAGAATCCCACCATGTCTGTAATAATCTACTTCATTGAGAGTATCAATTCTGCAAATTACCTTAAATTCTTTTTTTGTTTCATCTTTAGCAGTTGCCACGACCGTTAGTAATTTTTTGGGTGTAAGATTGTCTGAGATCCCAATAATGCTGAACACCTCAAATCCGGTCAGTCCAAGCGTTTGCGCGTTTTGACCATCGGCAAACTGAAGAGGTAATATACCCATTCCTATGAGGTTACTGCGATGAATACGCTCGAAACTTTCGGCAATTACTGCTTTGACACCAAGGAGTGCAGGACCTTTTGCAGCCCAGTCACGTGATGAACCGGAGCCATATTCTTTACCAGCAATAACAAGAAGAGGTGTGTTGGTTTCTTTGTATTTCATTGCTGCGTCGTAGATACTCATCGGCTCATTGGAAGATGGATGGAGGGTTATTCCACCCTCGGTGCCGGGTAACATCAGATTTTTAAGTCTGACGTTTGCAAAAGTACCACGCATCATAATTTCGTGATTACCTCGTCGGGCTCCATATTGATTGAAATCTTTTTTTTCAATTCCAAGTGAAAGTAAATATTTTCCCGCTGGTGTGTTTTCATTGAAAGAACCAGCTGGTGAGATATGATCTGTTGTTATTGAATCTCCCAGCAATACTAATACACGGGCATTGTGAATATCCGAAAGAGGCTTGGGGTCGCGTGAAAAATTTTCAAAATATGGTGCGGCTTTGATGTACGTGGAATGTGAATCCCATTGAAATTGGCTTCCCGTTGGTACCGGTAATTCACGCCACATTTGATCTCCTGTAAAAACATCTGCATACTCTCTTTGGTACATCTCAGCTTTAACATATTCAGAAATTGCTTTGTTAATTTCTTCCTGTGAAGGCCAGATATCTTTGAGATAAATTTGCTCACCATTTTTGCTTAAACTAATTGGTTCATTTGCAAAATCAATATCAAGAGTGCCGGCCAAAGCATAAGCAACAACTAATGGCGGAGAAGCAAGATAATTGGCACGTACAAGAGGGTTTACTCTTCCTTCAAAATTTCTGTTACCTGAAAGAACCGAACAAACAACTAGATCATTTTGTTGTATTGCTTTTGTAATCGGTTCGGGTAAAGGTCCACTATTCCCAATACACGTTGTACATCCATATCCAACAAGATAGAATCCCAATTGCTCAAGTGCATTCATTAAACCGGATTCCTTCAAATAGGTTGTAACGACTTTAGAACCCGGTGCAAAACTTGTTTTAACCCAGGGTTTCGATTTCAGACCATGTTTTACAGCGTTCTTTGCAAGCAAACCTGCTGCCAACAATACTGCAGGATTTGATGTATTTGTGCAACTAGTAATTGCCGCAATAACTACATCACCATGTTTGATTGAAAATGATTCGTTACGGAATGATACCTCAATTGGTTTTATGAAAGATGGGGGATGAACATCGGGTTTAGTATTAATCCAATCCTGGACTTCAGTTGGTTCAACTTTTTTTGTTTTCAGATTAATAAAATCTATAAGTGAAGCTCTGTAGGATCGTTTGGAATCTTTCAGTACAATGCGATCCTGAGGACGTTTTGGACCGGCAATACTTGCCTCAACAGTAGATAAATCGAGTTCAAGAATATCAGAAAATTCAGGTTCAGGTGCATTGTCAGAACGTAAAAGCCCTTGAGCTTTTAAATAAGTTTCGACTAACGAAATATGTTCTTCAGAACGACCGGTGAATTTAAGGTAATTTAGTGTTTCCTGATCAACAGGGAAAAAACCAATTGTTGCACCATATTCCGGAGACATGTTAGCAATTGTTGCTCTATCTGCAAGCGAAAGAGAATTTAATCCATCACCATAAAATTCAACAAACTTTCCGACAACACCTTTTTTCCTTAACATTTGTGTAATAGTTAAAACTAAATCCGTTGCTGTTGTACCTGCCGAAAGTTGGCCGGTAAGCTTGAAACCAACAACAGATGGAATTAACATCGATACAGGTTGTCCCAGCATAGCAGCTTCTGCTTCAATACCACCGACACCCCAGCCAAGTACTCCAAGACTGTTAATCATTGTAGTATGAGAATCGGTACCTACAAGGGTATCAGGGTAAAGTAGCAATTCTTTGTCATTTTGTGTTGAAAAGACCACAGTTGCAAGATATTCGAGATTAACCTGGTGAACAATTCCTGTGTCGGGAGGTACTACTCTGAAATTTTTAAACGCCTGCTGACCCCATCGAAGAAATGTATAGCGTTCTTTATTGCGCTCGTATTCCAGTTTTGAATTGACGTAAAAAGCTGAAGGTGTACCAAATTCATCGACAATCACAGAATGATCAATAACAAGGTCAACGGGTTGAAGGGGATTAATTTTATTTCCATCTCCGCCAAGAAAAACCATTGCATCGCGCATTACAGCAAGATCAACAATACACGGCACACCTGTAAAGTCCTGTAGTAATACACGTGCTGGCATAAACGCAATTTCTTCTTCTGGTATTTGTAGCGGACTCCAGTGAGCTAATGATTCTATTGATTTCTTATGAACGATCTTTCCATCTTCACGGCGTATGAGGTTTTCCAGTAAAATACGAATAGAGTAAGGCAATCGAGATAATTGTATGCCAAGTGTTTTTTCAAGTTTTGGTAACGAATAATATGTATATGTTTTACCGTTGTGAACTAAATTTTCTTTTGCATTAAAACTATTCTTTGATGCCATGTAGTCTCCTTACATTACTTACATTGAGAATATACAAAAAAAATAATCCTGGCTGAAGAAATGCTTTAAAAAAAGTTTATCTATGTTCGAAAAATCAATTGAATCGAACAACACTTATATCTATATTTATAAAAGTATTAATGAATGCATTTTACCTATTAACGAAATATAAAGGATAAATGTAGCGAAGTGCCCAAACGTACAGATATTAAGTCCATTCTCATCATCGGTTCCGGTCCAATTGTTATCGGACAAGCATGCGAATTTGATTATTCTGGTACTCAAGCCTGTCGTGTATTAAAACAAGAAGGATATCGGGTTATCCTTGTAAACAGCAATCCTGCCACTATTATGACAGATCCTGAATTTGCTGATGCAACATATATTGAACCTATAACACCGGAATTTGTAGAAAAAATAATTAAACGTGAAAGACCTGATGTTATTTTACCAACAATGGGGGGACAGACTGCTCTTAATACAGCGGTTGCTCTTGCAGAAAGTGGAGTGTTAGACAAATACGGTGTTGAGTTAATCGGTGCGAAGCTTGAAGCGATTAAAAAAGCTGAAGACAGGGAATTGTTCAAAGAAGCAATGGATCGCATTGGTTTAGAATGTGCACGAGGTGGATTTGTTAACACACTCGATGAAGCACTAAAAATTGCCGAAGCTATTGGATTTCCGATAATTATTAGACCATCGTTTACACTTGGTGGTACCGGTGGAGGCACTGCTTACAATATCGAAGAATTTAAAGAAAAAGTACAACATGGTTTAAGTGCCAGTCCAATATCACAGGTTCTTATTGAAGAGTCTGTAATTGGATGGAAAGAATACGAGCTTGAGGTAATGAGGGATCTAAAAGATAATGTAGTTATTATCTGTTCGATCGAAAACTTCGACCCAATGGGTATACATACTGGTGACTCTATAACTGTAGCTCCGGCTCAAACATTGAGTGATAAAGAATATCAGAAAATGCGTGATGCTGCACAAAAAATTATACGCGAAATAGGTGTTGAAACCGGTGGTTCAAATATTCAATTTGCAGTTCATCCTCAAACCGGTAGAATGTTGGTCATTGAAATGAATCCCCGTGTATCTCGTTCCTCTGCATTAGCATCAAAGGCAACAGGTTTTCCAATTGCAAAGATGGCTGCAAAACTTGCCGTTGGTTATACACTCGATGAAATTCCTAACGATATTACGAAGAAGACTCCAGCATCGTTTGAACCTACCATCGATTATTGTGTTGTAAAAATACCACGATGGGATTTCGAAAAATTTAAAGGAGTGGATGATACACTCGGTGTACAAATGAAATCTGTTGGTGAAGTAATGGCCATCGGACGAACATTTAAGGAATCGTTCCAAAAAGCGTTACGTTCATTGGAACAAGGCCGATTTGGTTTCGGATCGGATGGTAAAGATATTATCGAGGTCAGAAAGCTCTCGGATGAAGAGAAACGCGAGTGGAAAAAGAAAGTGTTTGAACGACTTAAAACAAAAAGACCTAATAATATCTTCTATATACGTTATGCTTTTCAATTAGGTATTACAATTGATGAAATCTATTCTGTAACAAAAATTGATCCCTGGTTTCTTAATAACCTCAAACAAATAGTAGACTTTGAGGAAGAACTCTATAAGTATAGGGTATAGTTAAAAGGAACAACTAATTATAGGAAACGTCAAACGAAATAAATTGTAAAAAATAGTAATGGCAAAGAAAGATCAACTACAAGAAAAAATAACACCAGAACTACTCCGAAAAGCAAAAGAGTATGGTTTTTCTGATAAACAACTTTCGTATATCTGGGGAGTAGAAGAATCAACAGTACGAATGTTACGTAAAAAGTGGGGAATCACACCTGTATTTAAAACAGTTGATACATGTGCAGCGGAATTTGAGGCATCAACACCATACCATTATTCAACATATGAAAGCGAGAATGAATCCAAAAAAAGCGATAAAAAGAAAGTCATTATACTCGGTGGAGGACCAAACAGAATCGGGCAGGGGATTGAATTCGATTACTGCTGTGTGCATGGAGTGATGGCACTCCGTGAAGAAGGTTTTGAAACAATAATGGTCAATTGCAATCCCGAAACCGTTTCAACAGATTATGATACAACTGACAAACTCTATTTTGAGCCGTTGACACTTGAAGATGTTCTTGCAATATGTGATTACGAAGAACCATACGGAGTTATTGTTAGTTTTGGTGGACAAACACCATTAAAAATAGCTAAAGCTCTCGAAGCAAATGGTGTACGTATTCTTGGCACTTCTGCAGAAGGAATTGATATTGCCGAAGATCGAGAGCGCTTTGGAGCATTACTACGCAAGCTTAATATTCCACATCCTAAATATGGTACAGCATACACTGTCAACAATGCAGTGCTTGTTGCAGAACAAATAGGTTTTCCTGTATTGGTTCGACCTTCATACGTACTCGGCGGTCGTGCAATGGAAGTATGCTATACAAAGGATGCAGTACGTGATTACATGAAAAAAGCAGTAGATGTATCGCCTGATCATCCGGTGCTTATAGATAGATTTCTGGAAGATGCTGTAGAATTCGATGTTGATTGTGTTGCAGACGGAAAAGATGTTGTAATCGGCGGAGTTATGGAGCATATCGAAGAAGCGGGTATCCACTCCGGCGATAGTGCATGTGTTTTACCGCCGTATGATATTACAGAAAAATGTTACAACGATATAATTAATTATACTATACGTTTGGCGAAAGCACTTAAGGTTGTTGGTTTGATGAATGTTCAGTATGCGATGAAAGACAATACAATTTATGTATTAGAAGTCAATCCACGTGCATCGAGAACAGTACCATTTGTAAGTAAAGCAACCGGTGTACCGCTAGCAAAAATTGCAGCAAAGGTAATGGTTGGGAAAACACTCGAAGAACTTGGCTATAAAAATCATGACTTTAAAGCTATTAAGCATATTGCAGTTAAAGAAGCTGTTTTCCCATTTTCAAAATTTCCACAAACTCCTGTATTCCTTGGACCTGAAATGCGATCAACTGGCGAAGTTATGGGTATTTCCGAAAACTTCGGAGAATCAATTGCTAAATCGCAAATTAGTGCAGGAAATACCTTACCTGTCGAAGGTACTGTATTCTTTAGTGTCAACGACAACGATAAAAATGAGAAAACATTATCGATAGCCCGCGAACTTTTAAGACTTGGTTTCTCAATAATCGCTACAGAGGGTACTGCTAACTTTTTCCATTCTCATCAGATAACATGTGAAAAAATATATAAAGTATATGAAGGTCGTCCAAACTCCGTTGATTACATTAAAAACGGAAAAATACAGCTTATCATAAATACTCCGTTGGGTGAAACATCAAGAACGGATGAATATGCAATTGGCTGGGCAGCACTTGAACATAAAGTATCTATTATAACAACACTCACTGCAGCTGCAACAGCAGTAAAAGCGATAGAAAAACAAAAGAGCGGTGAGATGAATGTGAAGAGCATTCAGGAATATTTAGGAATTAACAAATAATCAGTTCAGTTTTTGTTAATAATTGTTCTGTGTTTATTAATTTTTGGAGGACTACTATGAGTTATACATACGAACAATTAGAAAAAATGACTGTTGCTGAACTCAGAAAAATTGCAGAAGTAATCGACCATGAGGCGGTACATGGCTATTCGACAATGCATAAAGAAAAATTACTACCCGCAATCTGTACTGCATTAGGTATTGAATCGCATAAACATCACCGTGCAACTGCTTCGAATAAAACGACAATAAAACAACAAATACGAAAACTCAAAAAAGAACGTGACGAAGCAATTGCTAAAAAAGATTATAAACAATTACAAACAATAAGACAGCAAATACACGATCTCAAAGTTAAACTCCGTCAGACAATTGTATAATCAGTTTTCTGAAAGCTGTGAAGGCAATTAACCAATGTGTTTATTTATAAAAGCTATTTCGGAAACACGAATAAAATATTTATTCTTAATTCTCATACTTTGTTACACAGTTGCGGTTCCTCAAAATGTTTTACAACAACACCGTGGCGGAATGCAGGAAGAGCAAGATTATGTCGTTGCCACAGGCTTGTTTCGAGATAGTCTTTTTGCCTTTGCTCAGATGGAATTTGAACAGTTTATTAAACGCTATCCAACAAGTCATAGAATACCAGAAATTGCTTTTCTGAAAGTTGAATGTCTTTATTTTCAAGGTCAGTATGAAAAAGCACTTGTTGATTACGAACATTATATCAGGAATTACCCAAAAAACACTTATACACCAAAAGCTCTATTCCGGAAAGGGGAAACACTCCTTCGATTAAAAAGGTACAATGCAGCTGTTGAGACTTTTAAAAGTATTCTTGAAAAATATCCGGAAAGTGAATATATCGGCGAAACAGCATATTGGATAGGTGAATCATATTTTGCATCACGTGATTATAATAACGCTCTCAAATACTACCAATTTTCATATGAACAGCGTTACAAAAATAGAGTACTTGATTATACACTGTATTCTATAGGATGGACATATCAAACACTTGCACAGTATTCACAAGCAATTAGTTGGTATGACTCGGTTATCGTTCTAACCCCATCAAGTATTTTAGTTGGTAAAGCATGTATACAGAAAGCAGAATGCTTCGCTTTGCAAAAAAAATATTCTGATGCGCTTAATGGATTGATTCAATGTAGGGAAGTTGTTGCTAGAGCAGAAGATAAAGAAGTACTCGATTTTTATATTGCTGAATACTTTTATCAAACTGAAAAATATACAGATGCTCAAAAGCACTATGAGCAATTTCTTTCGAATTATCCCAACAGTCGAAGAATAGCCCTTGCAGAATATGGAAGAGCTTGGTCGTTGTTAAAACAGAATTATTTAACTGAAGCTGCAAATCAATTTAAATCCATAGCTGATGAAAAAGGCGAGTTATCATCGGCTTCTTTATAGCAATACGGCAAGATACTACAACAGCAAAATAACATTGATTCGGCACTTATAGTATTCAGAAAGATATCAGATGACGAACCACAATCAGAATGGGGCGAGAAAGCATTGCTTGATATAGGGATCCTTTACTTTGATGCTAAAAATATTTCAAAAGCAAAAGAAGTTTTTCAACAACTGATCAATAGGAAACCACCAGCAAGAATTGCATCCGATGCTGCACGATGGCTTGGAGAATGTTTATTGGTAGAAAAGCGATATGAAGAGGCAAGAAGGTTTTTTCAAAGAACTGCATCGGATACTTCTGCAAGAACTGACCTTAGAGCGATTGCAAGCTTTCAGCTTGCCCGTACATCATTTTTACAAAACAATTTTTCCAATGCAGCTAACGAGTTTTCAAAGTTTCTGGCTCAATATTCAAATCATGAATTACAAGCAGATGCGCTATACTGGCTTGCAGAAGCTGAATATCGTACAGGTAATTATAAAAGTGCAATAAAAGCATATCAACAACTTGTAGATAAAGGATATTCAGCATACTTAGAAAAGGCATACTATGGAATAGGATGGTCGTACTACAAGCAAAATCAATTTTCACAGGCAATCGAAGCATTTGAAAAAGTATTAACGACCAATCCACGTTCAACATATAGCCTCGATGTTCGTTTGCGAATAGCTGATGCATACTATGCACAAAAAGAATACCGGAAAGCTGCAACAAGTTATCGTTCAGCAATTCGGTTGTTCCCCGATAGTACTGGTATAGACTATGCATCCTATCAGCTCGGTCAAAGCTTATACCGACTACAGAACTATGCGGAATCTTATAAAGCTTTTGAAGCTTTAATAAAAGTAAGACCAAAATCTGTTTATGCTGATGATGCACAGTATGCCCTTGGTTTTATCAATTTGCAGCAACGTGAATACAATGAAGCAATTAAGGAATTTCAGACTTTAATACAAAAGTATCCGAATAGCGATATATTGCCAAAAACGTATTATAGTCTAGGGGATGTATACTACAACATGAAAAACTATTCTGCTGCTCGGCGTACTTATTCAGAGATATTACGTAAATTCCCCTCAAATGAAAGGGTACCTGATGCAATGACTGCAATCTACTATTGTTTGATCGCAGAGAAAAAAGAGCAGGAGATATTTGCTATCATTGATGATTACCTGGATAAGTATGGTGATTTACCACTTGCTGAAGTTGTATGGGTTAAAAAAGCAGATATCTATAATCAACAACGTCGTTATCGGGAAGCGATACAACAATATCAATCCTTCTTGTTAAAGTATCCCTCTACAACAAAATATAGGGCTGTACTTTTCGAAATAAGTAGTATTTATGAAACTTTGAATGATACTCTGAACGCTATTGAAAACTATGAACTGATTGTCAGATCGACAAACATACGTGATATTGATAATGTTAAAGCAAGAATTCGGATTGCAGACCTGTATAAAGGAAAGAGTGAAATACAACGGGCGATAGAATATTTGCTTCCAATTCAAAATATCGATAACAGAGAATTGGCTGTAGAAGTAAAAGGTAAACTTGGTGTATTACTAAAAATTCAAGGCAGGATAACAGAAGCTATTGAACAATTTGATGGAGCGTTAAAAGAGTTTCCTGATGCATCATATGCCGATATGATACGAATAGAAAGGGCAATTCTTTATCTTCAGCAAAAAGAATACTCAAAAGCAGAAAAACTGCTTACTGAAGTAACAAGTGCACGTCGTGATACTGTCGCTGCCGAAGCTTATTGTTTGTTAGGTGATATTCAATATGAACGTTCAGATTATCAATCAGCTATTAGAACTTATATGAGAGTACGGTATCTTTTCCCTTCATTCGATTTCTATCTTGCACGTGCGTTTATAGGTTTAGGTAAATCGTACGAAGCGATAAGCGATAAAGCTCAAGCAAGTCGTATGTACAATGAGGTGCTGAAGCTTAGGGTGAGTAGCTCCTTAATAAATGAAGCTCAGGAACGGTTGAATAGAATCAGATAATTTAGTGATGAGAAAAATATATTTTTTGATTTTGTTAGTCTTTTGTTATGGATTCGGTCAGGATAAGCCGGTTCCACAATCTCAATTAATGTTACCAGATACTGTCAAGCATTTTTCAGGTGCAGAATCATTACTACCAACAATTCAACTACCGGAATTTGTTATATTAGGTTCAGCACCAATTGAAATAGCTAGTGCAGAAAAAAGCGAAACATATCCGGATGATTTAACTCTTTCTGGTAAATCTCGAAGAAGAGAAGTAAAACCGATTGAAAGAACAATCGGAAAAACTGAGTTCGGTATGTCCGATTTTACAGAAGGAAAAAATGGTTGCTTTTTAATCACGGGAGGTAGATTCTCATCATACACTGCCGAATTAATGCATTCTCAACCACTGAGTAATATTACACTGAAAGGAAAAGGTAAATACTACATAACACACGGATTTGCACCCTACACAAACCATTCAGGTGGTAACATCGGCATTTCGGCATCGTCAGTTACTGAGTTTCCCGGTCTATGGCAAACTGCAACTGTCCACGGAGGATTTGAATACCAAACTAAGACATATCGCTTTTATGGTTCTGATAATCCTGATTCAAAAAGAGATATATCTGGTTTAAGTTTTTATACAAATCTTCAAAACCCTGATAACAGAGAAGGATGGGATTTTTCAGTCGGTATAAATTCTTTTGTTTTCAGAGATACAACTAATGAACAACGCGAAACTGAATTTGAATTTACCGGAATCGTACCTTTTTATATACAACAAAATCGTTTTCTTGTTCAAACACAACTGAATATTGCCTCACAAAAACTTCTTTCATTTTCAGCAACAATTAAAAGTCAGTATTACGAATGGAACAGATTCTATTTCGATGCTGCTTTGTATACTGTTTGGTTGCAGGGGATGAATTCGCAGAATAGTTTTTATTTATATCCATGGTTAACTGTATCGACAGATTTACTGTCGCCTCATATATTTTATGTGCGCTATTACCCGTATGGACAATTTGTTTCATTAAAAAAAATGATAGATATAAATCCCTATGCTACTACTAAGATTTTAATTGAACATCCAATGATAACTAACAATGCAGAGGTGGGAGTACAATCTTATTATTCAACGAATTTATATTCGAATATTTTTGTTTCTCTTCAATCTGTCAAAAAATATCCAGCTTTCTATGAAGAAAGAACAGGCGTATGGAGTACTAATTACAGGAATAAAGTAACATTACTAACTTTTGTTGGAGAATTGGTTGCAAAGTTGACTGTAAATGATTATTTTTCATCAAAAATATTAATTAGAAATCAAACAAGAACAAATGGAGGAACAATACCCTATATTCCAACGTATGAAATACAATCACTTTGGATACATTCCTTTTCATCATCTTTAAAATCTTATGTTTATTTGTGGTCAATAGGAAAACGAAATATCGATGTGACAACGTCGATAAAACTGCCTTCATTTGTAAAAATTGATGTTAGAGGAACATACGATATTTTGAATTATTTACGTTTGTATGCAGAGATACAAAATATTACAAATAGTAACTATAGATTATGGAATAATTATAATGAAGAGCCATTGAAAGCTGTAGTAGGTATACAATTCCAATGGTAACTAATATTAATTCCAAAAGAGGAGGATTTACAAATGCCAGATTTAAATTTGTTAGATGATAATATGAGCTTTGAGGAAGAGAGTTCGCCTGCACCAGTGTCACCTAAAAAAGCAAAACCAAAAAAAATACAACAAACAGGTGGTGGAGGAAGCAAAATTGTTCTTATTATATTAATTGTTATTTTAGTTGCCGGAGCTTTGGTCTATTTTCTCAATCAGCGTGGTATAATAAAATTATGGGGTAAAAAACAACCAGTTGTTACAGAAATAGATGAAGAAATGTTTCCACCATACGAACCTCAACAAGAATATGTTCAGACAGAGTTACAACAACAACCACAAACACAAGATAGTGCAGAACTTGCCTTATTAGATACATCTTCTGTGCAATTACCCTCTGATGAAACGAAAAATGTTGAAGAAAAGGAAAAGAAGGAGCTTGTACCTCTTGATCAAAATGAATCGCTATCGTCAATGGAAGGAGAATATACAATTCAAGTTATTGCATTTAAGGAAAGAAAAAGAGCAGAAGAGATAATGGAGAATCTACAGGAAGCTGGTTACCCTGCATTTGTAGAACAGATCTCAATGAGAGGCGGTGCTTGGTATCGTGTATGCATTGGAAGATATCCTTCAAGAGATGAAGCATCACGTGCTGTAAAAGGTTTTGGTGCTCAATTACAAACAAGTTATATCATCGATAAAGTACAACATTAACGAATTAACTCGGATATACTATGACTGCATTTGATTTATTTCTTCGCGGCGGAATAATAATGTGGTTCATTTTAGGTTGTTCCATTGTCGCTCTTGCAGTAATTATTGAACGATGGCTAGTGATTAGAAAAGCACAGGTCGATCCACAACGTTTTTTACTACAACTAAAGGTTATTTTACAGAGAAGTGACATTAAAGCCGCAATTGATTTCTGTGCAAAAACAAAAGCACCAATTGCAAATATTTTAAAACACGGTCTTATAAAATATACCGAAGGAGCAGACAGAGTTAAGGAAGCTATTGAAAACGCTGGTAAGGAAGAAGTATTCAGACTTGAAGAGAGACTAGGCATATTAGCAAATATTGCCGGAATTGCACCCCTGTTAGGCTTTTTAGGCACAGTAACCGGTATGATAGGAGCTTTTAGGACTATAGAAGTATTAGGTGGTTCTGCAACGCCGGCTAATCTGGCTGGCGGTATATGGGAAGCACTCCTTACAACGGCTTTTGGTCTTATTGTAGGTATTCCTGCTTATGGTTTTTACAATTACTTTATATCAAAAATAAGCAGAGTTGTCTTTGAATTAGAAAGTGCATCCGAAGATTTCCTTGATATGGTACGATCTGGTAGTCTTGATAATGATACATCAGAAACAAAATAAAAAATGAAATTTCGTGCTGAAAAAAAACACTTAAGCGCCTTTTCTTATGCATCGTTAACGGATGTTGTACTTCAACTTCTTATTTTCTTTCTTCTTTCATCTACATTTGTTATGCAAACAGGTGTAAAAGTTCAGCTTCCAAAAGCAGTTCATCAGGAACAGGATGTTAAAGGACAAATAATCGTTACATTAACAGCTGACGGATTGATATACCTCAATAATCAACAAATAACACAAAGTGCTCTTCAATACGCCATTTCTCAGTTATTACAAGATTCAAAAGTAGATGTTGTTATTATTCAAGCTGATAAAAAAGTAACACTTCAACAAACAGTTGACATTATGGATATTGCTAAGGCAGCAGGTGCAACACGATTTTTAATTGCAACCCAACCGACAAATTAGTGTTGTAATGGAACAAACAAAAATAAGTTGGATTATTTCTTTTGTTGTACACGTAATTATTTTGGTTCTTTTACTTTTTCTAAACCTCCCATCTATTATTCAGCAAGAGTTTGTCGAGGTATTTTTTGGTGTTCAATCATCTAATATTGAAGTTCCCAAGACAGCACCACAACATGCAAGCTCAATGGAACAAACATCTATTCCAGATAATATATCACAACAGTCACAAACTGCAGTAGTTTTACCGGAACGGAAACTACCAGATTTATCAAATGATATATTCCAAGTAAATACACCGGAAAAACTAGGAGAGCCACAAAACTTTAAAGAGAAATCAAAAATTACGGATCAGAATATCCTTGAAGATACTAAAAGTAAGTCTGTTATAATTAGTCGAGGTGAAAAGGAAGAAAAACCATTACCGAATGCTACAGGTTCAGATGTCGGTATATCTGGAGGTGAAACAGTTGCATCTAAAGGAGTAGACTATTCACTTGAGTGGATTGGGGGAGGAAAACGAGAAAAAATAAGCGGAAATTTACCAACTTATCCCAAAGGTACAAATCTGTCCGCTCAGATACGACTTCAAGTTATTGTGCAACCCGATGGTACTATAACATCAGTTGTTCCAATTCAAAAGGCCGATCCCCGCTTTGAACAAGCAGCACTTTCTCAAGTCCGGCATTGGAAGTTTGAGCCACTTAGCAGGCAATTACCTCAAATAGAGCAAACATGTATTATTACATTTTACTTTGTCGCTCGTTAAAATTTTGTTTGCTACTTTTTTCAGAAAAAAACAGAAAATAAGCAATCACTTCTGTTATTGTTAGAAGTAAAAGAGAAATAGTATCACGATTGAATTCTCGCTGTAAAATCATTATAAATAATGATTGTGGTGGTCGGTAATACCATTTTGTAATACATTCTATAGAAAAAATTAAGTTCGTTATCATCGTTGTTATAGTCCACCCAACAGAGAATATAATAATCATTAATGTAACAGATAATATTCCATCACTTATTGAAATGCGTTTATATTTCAGAAATAGAAAAACTGCAGCTATTATATGGCAAAGTAAGAGTATTGCTGAAACCATAGAGAATTAATACGCATCCTTTCCAAAAAGTACTGCATAAAAAGTTTTAAATATTATTTTTATATCAAAGATAAGAGACCAGTTTTCGATGTAATAAATGTCATATTTTGTCCTTTCTGTAATTGGGGCATTACCACGTAAACCGTTCACCTGAGCCCAACCAGTCATGCCACTTTTGACACGATGTCGATCGAGGTATTTCGGTATTTCATTTTTAAATTGATTAACAAAAAAAGGTCTCTCAGGACGAGGTCCAACAAGGCTCATATCTCCTTTTAAGACATTTAATAGTTGAGGCAATTCATCTAAACTAAAACGTCTCAAAAATTTTCCTACTCGAGTTGTACGCGGATCGTCTTTTTTTGCCCATACAGGGCCGGTATTTTTTTCTGCGTCAACTTTCATCGAACGGAATTTGAAGACTTTAAATACTTTTCCATCCAAACCAACACGCTCTTGCATATAAAAGATTGGACCTTTTGAGTCGAGTTTAATCAATAGCATTATGAGAAAAAATAAAGGGGATAGCACAAAAAACAATATTCCTGCAAAGACTATATCAAATATTCTTTTTATTATTCTTTGCCATGATGTAAGTGCCGGTGTTTTTAGTGTAAGGAATGGCAACCCACAATAATGTCTGATACGTACCTGGTGTGATAAAACTTCAAGCATTGTTGGAGCATAAATAATTTCGATATCGAGTCCCGATGATTTCTGAACTACATTTTCTATGATATGATGATCTGAGTCTTTTAGACTGAAAATGATTGTCTCTATTTGTTCTGTCTGTGAAATATTGAGAATATTTGTTGCGAGATCACTACTAGTAGTATGATCTTGATTCTCATTTTCCAGTGTAAAGAGAATAGGCTTATATCCAAGATGAGGATTTTTTTTGAAATATTCGTAGAGAGTAGATTCGTGTCCCGTATTTCCTACGATTAAAATATTTTTTGTTTCATGACCTGTTGAATACCACCACCGTTCGAAAACAGTGAATAATGCACGTTCAATTGATAACAGAATTACTATGTTAACTGCGAGTAGAAGAAAAACAACACGTGAATATGAAAATTCTCTATAGAAAAATACAATACCAGCTAAAATAAGCATCGAAAAAAAAGAGACCTTCAGAATAGCGACAAAATCATCGGTAAATTGTACTTCACGGCGTTGTTTATATAAACCATGCCGTTTCATAAGCCAGATCCAAAGAGGAATTGAAAGAAGAGAACCTTCAATATATGCACTTAGTGGTGGTATACCATGTGTAACTGGTATAATAGAAGTTAAAGGAGAGTAAAAACGTAGCCAGTAAGAAAGAAGAAAAGCACATTCAATGGCTATTGCATCAGCTAGAATTTTCAGAATAGGAATGATAAAATCTTTTTGGCCTGAACGTGTCATTGTCTTGTTATAACGTTAACCAAAAAGCTCTTGCTCGACTTCCTGAAAAATGATATGGCCAATAGTTATTTGGCCTTCCTGGATACGCTGTGTATCATTTGAAGGTACTATAATAGCGACATCGACAAGATTCTTTGAAGTTCCTCCGTCTTTTCCGAGTAATCCGATAGTTTTAAGATTTATTGATTTGGCTTTCTGAAAAGCTTTGTTCACATTTTCAGAGTGTCCGCTTGTTGAAATTCCGATTAACACATCACCTTCGTTGCCAAGTGCTTCAACAGCACGTGAAAAAACTTCGGTATAACCAAAATCATTTGAACCGGCTGTAAGTATAGATGTATCGGTTGTTAATGCAATAGCTGGTAAGCCACGACGTTGAATGCGAGGATTAAGTCGAATAACAAATTCTGCTGCAAGATGTTGGGAATCAGCTGCACTTCCGCCATTACCGCAGAGGAGAACTTTGTTGCCGTTTTTAAGTGCATCAACAATTATATCAATTGCCTCTGATATTTGAGTTTTGCAGCTTTCGAGGATTTTGATTTTAACTTCGCTACTTGCACGGAGAGAATCTTCAATAAATTTATTACGACATACTTGTATAATGGGAAGATCTTTCATAAATCACCGCCTGTGAATTGCTTCAGCAAATTGCTGAAGAAGTGATAGATGTGATTGTTCTTCGAGTATTGTACCTGTTACAACAAATGAAGCTCCGGCTTTAACTTTTTCGTATGCATCTTCGGGAGTACGAATACCGCCACCGACAATGAGTGGCAAAGAACAGTATTGTGAAATAGCAGTTATCATTTCGTTTGGTATTGATTGTTTGGCACCACTACCTGCTTCAAGATATAACATTTGTAAACCAAGTAATTCGCCAGCCATAGCGTGAGCGACAGCAATATCACTTTTATTCCTTGGTATAGGTCTCGTATTACTCATAAACTCAGCAGACGTAGTACATCCTCCATCGATCAGAATATATCCAGTACCGATTGCTTCAAGTCCCACTCGTTTTATAATCGGTGCAGCTATAACCTGATGACCAATCAGGTAATCCGGATTCCTGCCGCTGATAAGCGTAAGGAAGAGAATTGCATCGGCGTATGGTGACACCTGAAAAAGATTACCAGGGAAGATTATTAATGGCTTCTTTGAATTCTTTTTAATGATTTCGATAGCTTGTTCAAATTCATGGTTCAACAAAAGACTTCCACCAATAAGAAAAGCATCGACATCCGTTGTGTCAGCTACTTCAATGAATTTTTCGAGTGTAGTACCATTTGTTTTATCAGGATCAATAAGTACAAAATATCCAGCACCTCTTTTCGTTTTAATATCCATTAAGTAGGATAATATTTTTTGAGAACCGATCATATATTCAATCAGTACTTTTAGTTAAGGAATGATTCAACATATGCCAATACATCTTTTAGTTTTGAAATATCTTTACCACCTGCTGTTGCAAGGTGGGGTTTTCCGCCGCCACCTCCTTGTAAATGTTTTGCAACTTCCTTGACTATCTTACCGGCATCAGCTTTTTTTGCAGTTACAAGATCGTCGGTAACTACACAAACGAGCTGTATCTTGTTGTCTATAACAGATGCAAGTACGCCAACACCACTGTGGAGTTTAAGTCGAAGGGAATCCCCGAGTTTTTTCAAATCGTCGATGGAATCTACCTGTACTTCGCCGGTAACAAGTTTGTAACCGTGAACGATTTTACTTGATTGCAATAATGAGTCAAGGATTGATTCCTTTTCTAATACCGAGAGACGGGACAATTCTTTATTTATTGCTTTTCGAATATTGATAATTTCACCTTGCAACAATCCTATTTCGCGTGCAACACTATTGAATGTGTTGAAGTGCTGACGTAATTCTATCGAAACAGATACAGCTTCTGTTGGTATTTGTTTTATATGTGATTCAATTTTGAATTGAAGTAGCTTAAGGTCATTTTCAGTTTTTTGGAAAAAGTCAGGATTTGAGGATTGAAGTGGATTTAATTGTGACAAAAGATCATCTATTTCTTTAAGCAGGGTGTTTATAGTTTCTTTCAGATCGGTATTTTGTAGCTTAAGAAAATCAAGAGCATATTGATGTGTAACGGCCTCAATACGTCTTACGCCGCTAGCGATACTGCTTTCGCTGATAATTTTAAAGAAACCTATTTCTCCCGTTGATTGTACATGGGTGCCACCACAAAACTCTATGCTAAAATCGCCGAATTGAATCACATTAACACGTTCACCATACTTTTCTCCGAAAAACATAAGTGCCCCTAATTTTTTAGCTTTTTCAAAAGGGATATTCTGTAAATTCGGAGTGCGTGGAATATTTTCTGCAATTTTATCGTTCACTAAATCCTCAATCGCTTTGAGCTCGTCTTCTGATAGTTTAGAATAATGTGCAAAGTCAAAGCGTAAATAATCCGGTGCAACATAGGAACCCGCCTGGTGAACATGTGTACCGAGTACGCGACGGAGTGCATTGTGGAGTAAATGAGTAGCCGAGTGATTTCTCATAATTGAACGACGTCGTTCAGCATCAATGGATGCGACTACAGTAGAACCGATTAGAGAGGGGTATGAATTCTCAGTACAGTGAATTATTATTTCTCCATCTTTTTGGGTATCTGTAACACTTATTGTTGTGTTATTGAGTTTTAGAATTCCTGTATCGCCAACTTGTCCGCCGGATTCACCATAAAACGGTGTGCGGTCTAGAACAACAAAATTATCAAGTTGGTCAATAACAGTCGCAGTGCACTCAAAATTATTGTAGCCAACAAAAGTTGTTGGTTCTTTGATACGACCAGAAAAAATTAACGGAATAGTTTGCTTTTCAGCAGTTGTTTTTCCTGCTTCACGGGAACGTTTCCGTTGTTCTTCCATGAGAGTGCTGAATTGATCTGTATCAATTTTTAAACCTTTTTCTTGTGCCAATAGAGCTGTTAAATCGAGCGGGAATCCAAATGTATCATATAAACGGAAAACGTCATCACCATTAATAATTCCACTATTTTCTTTTATTGCTTTTTGTGCATATTCTTCAAATCGTTCGAGTCCTCTGTCGAGTGTAGCATTGAATGCTTCTTCTTCACCTTTAATAATTTTCTGGATGTGATCCTGATGTTGTTTAATTTCAGGGAATATATAACTCATTGTTGAAACTAATACAGGTACGAGCTGATAGATAAAAGGATCATGCATTTCCAATATTCTGCCAAAACGTGCAGCGCGTCGGAGTATACGCCGTAAAACATAGCCACGACCTTCGTTGGAAGGGAGTGCACCATCACCTATTGCAAACGTTAATGTTCGTACATGGTCTGCAATAACACGAATTGCAACATCAATATCCTCTTGTTTTGATGTTTTTTTTGAAGGTAGAGTACCGGTGTATTTGTGCATCGTAATTTCGCAAATAGCCTTGATGAGTGGTGAAAAAACATCGGTATCATAGTTTGATTTTTTACCTTGGATAACTGAACAAATTCTCTCAAAACCCATTCCCGTATCAACATGTTTTGCAGGAAGGGGAGTAAGTGTACCATTTTCATCCCGATTAAATTGGATGAAAACAAGATTCCAAATTTCCATTACATCAGCTAATCCTGCATTAACCATTGAAGCTGTTGCAGTTGCATTTGGTGTACGATCGATGTGAATTTCGGAACATGGACCACACGGGCCGGTTTCGCCCATTTCCCAAAAATTATCTTTTTCTCCAAAACGTAAGACATGAGTATGATCAATATCTGTTACTTTTTTCCACAATTCTTCAGCTTCATCATCATTGGTGTAAACTGTTGCCCATAAGCGGTGTTTTGGAAGTTTCCACACTTTTGTCAGAAGTTCCCATGCCCATGCAATTGCTTCTTTTTTGTAATAATCGCCAAAAGACCAGTTACCAAGCATTTCAAAAAAGGTATGATGGTATGTATCGCGACCAACTTCTTCTAAGTCGTTGTGTTTACCACTGACACGGATACATTTTTGTGTATCGGCAGCACGTTTATAAGGTCGGGTACCTGTTCCGAGAAATACATCCTTAAATTGATTCATACCGGCATTTGTGAAAAGCAATGTAGGATCATTAAATGGAATAACCGGCGAACTCGGAACGATGGTATGATCTTTTGAACGGAAAAAGTCTAAAAAACTATCACGGATTTCAGCAGATGTCATTTAATACTACCTTCTTATACTTCGATTTGTGTATGGAGAGCTATTTCCTCGAGTACAGATGAAACACGAATACATTCAGCCATTGATCCTTCGAACACAGCAGCCTTGCCGTTTGTGTGAACCTGCCAGGTTAATTGTTCTGCTTTTGCCGCTGTGCAACCGATAGCTTTCATAAGTTGATTTATTACTTCATCAAATGTATGTACATCATCGTTAAACAAAATTACTGTTGCAGGATGATCGACTAAAACATCAATATCTTTATCAGATTGTGATAAAGGTGTATTATCAACCATTTGTCTTCACCTCCAACACCTTCAAAATACAGAAAAATGCTTGAGTATTCAAGAAAAGCTTTATAAAATACTACCATAGTGAACTTCTTTTATATTATTATTGTTTGTTAAATCGAAAAATATTAATAATCATTCAGTGTTCTATGATTGCACAAAAAATTTCTCTCAATAATGATAAAACATTATCTATCCAGTGGGACGACGGACATAATGAAATAGTTTCTTTAACTCATTTACGCGATGAATGTCCTTGTGCGGAATGCAAAGGAGAAACAATCCTTCTGCGTACCTATAAGCCAGAACCAAAGCCCGATTTGCCAGGCAAATATGAATTGAAGAATGCTCAGGTCGTAGGGAATTATGGACTACAGTTATTTTGGGGTGATGGGCATTCAACAGGTATTTATACATGGAAGAATCTCAGAGACCTTTGCGAGTGTGAAGAATGTGTTAAAAGTATCATGAATTCCGATGAAGAACAAAATGAACAAAGTTAACAAGCGACGTTTTGGCATCTGAGGGCGGAAAGATCGAAAGGTGTTCCAATGCATTCTGTGCTATAGAATTTGCCATATCAATTGAAAGCCTTATTCCATCGTGTTCTTCAACAAACCGAAGTATCCATTCAATATCATTTTTTGTTGCTCCTGCTTTGATCTTTTTTAGTGCTTCTTTGGCAGTATGACGGTCAGCTTGTTCCATTGCAATAATCAGAGGTAGAGTTAGTTTTTTCTCTTTGATATCAGCAGCTGTTGGTTTGCCGAGCAACGAGCGTCGACCTGTATAATCAAGGATATCATCACTGATCTGAAAAATAATACCAACTTTCTCACCGTAATCTTTCAAGTGATTAATAAGTGTGGCATCATTGGTAGCACTCGCAGCACCAATTTCTGTACACGCAGAGAAGAGTGCAGCAGTTTTTCCTTTAATAATTTCAAAATATGTTGACTCATTTGTATTAAGCTGACGTGTTTTCTGAATTTGGAGCAATTCACCTTCTGTCATCCTGCGTACAGCCTGAGATGTTGCTTCAAGAAAATCGAAATCCTTTGCTTGGAGAGCTAAAAGTAACCCCTTTGATAAAAGATAATCTCCAAGCAGTACAGCAACTTTATTTTTCCAAACTGCATTAATCGACGCTACACCACGTCGTGTATCAGCATCGTCAATAACATCATCATGTACAAGCGTTGCAGTGTGCAGCATCTCAATTAGAGTAGCACCACGGTAACTTCGTTCAGAGATTGTACCACAAATTTTTGCACTTAAGAGTACCAGCAATGGTCTGACTCGTTTTCCTTTCTGACGAATGATATAACGAATAATCAGATCAACAAGTGGTATTGTGGAACGCATTGTGTTGCGTAGAATTGTATCAAATTGTTTAAGTTCATTTTCAACTGGTTTACGAATTGTATCAAGCGTAATTGTCATAACGATGTTTTTTTATTTCTTTTCCGTGATGCAACAACCGAAATAAAAATACTGATTTCATATAATAAAAACATGGGAGCTGCAAGTAGTGCCTGTGTTACTGCATCAGGAGTTGGTGTAACAAAAGCTGAAATGATTAGAATAACAACTATTGCATGACGTCTGTACTTTCGCATAAAGGTTGGTGTTAATATTCCCATCTTTGAAAGAAAGTAAGAAATCATTGGTAACTCAAAAACAAGACCGGCACCGAGTAACAGAGCAAGTGTAAAACTAATATACTGATCGAGTGCAACATTCAGTTCAATATATTCTGTACCAAATTGGGCAAAAAAGTTCAAAGCTGTTGGCATGAGAATAAAATATCCGAAAGTAACACCGGCAAAAAAACAAAGGGAAGTAAAGAACACAATATTTGCAATGTATTTTCTTTCGTGTGGTAATAAGCCAGGTGCAATAAATTTCCACAAACAATACAATGTATACGGCATACTCAGAATAATACCGCAGATGAGAATTGCCTCCATATAGAGTAATACAATACCATAAGGCGACAAAACCTGTGTTTTGATACCTGCCGTACGGATTGGTGATAGGAGTGCATCCTGAACAATAAAATCTGCGAAAAATGCACAAACTATTGTTGCAAATGTAATACCAATGAGCGCTTTAATAATCTGTTTTCTCAGTTCTTCGAGGTGCTCAAGAAAGGTCATTTCCTGAGGTGCTTCGGAGGATTGTTTGCTTTTGAACAATTTCTGAAGCACAGAGTTATAATCCTTTATTTATCAGCTTTACGAAGCTCCGGATAGAGTGGAAATTGTTCACAAAGTTCCTTAACAGATGATTCTACTTCTTTCAAAACTAATTCATTCGTTCTGTTAGATATAACACGATCAATAAGATCTGCAATAATTTCCATTTCCTGCTCTTTCATTCCACGTGTCGTAACAGCAGGTGTACCAATCCTGATACCACTTGTGATAAGTGGCGATTTATCATCAAAGGGGACTGCATTTTTATTAACAGTTATACCGGCCATATCAAGAGCTTCCTGAGCTTCTTTACCAGTACAATTTTTATTTCTTAAATCGATAAGCATTAGATGATTGTCTGTACCGTTTGAGACAATATTGTAGCCTCTTTCAATGAGTGCATGAGAAAGGGATTGAGCATTTTTAATAATCTGTTCTGCATAAAGACGAAACGAAGGTTGTAAGTTTTCGGCAAAACCTACAGCTTTAGCAGCTATAACGTGCATAAGTGGACCGCCCTGTATACCAGGAATAACCATTGAATCAATCAGTTCAGACATCATTTTCAGCCTTCCGGATTTAGGAGCTGTGATGCCAAAGGAATTCTCGAAATCTTTACCCATTAAAATTAAACCACCCCGCGGTCCACGCAGTGTTTTATGAGTTGTCGAAGTTACAACATGGCAATAGGGAAGAGGGTCGTTATGTAACTTTGCTGCTATGAGTCCAGCCGGATGTGCAATATCTGCAAAAAGAAATGCTCCAACCTTATCGGCAATTTCTCTGAATTTTTTATAATCGATGTTTCGTGAATATGCACTTGCACCGACTGTAATCATCTTTGGTTTCTCTCTTTTTGCTATTGCTTCTACTTCGTCGTAATCTATTCTTCCTGTTTGAGGCGTCACACCATATGCAACAAAGCGATATAACTGACCAGAAAAATTAACAGGTGAACCATGTGTTAAATGACCACCATGCGACAAATTCATTCCAAGTACGGTATCACCAGGCTTAAGGAAAGTAAAATACACTGCCATGTTTGCCTGTGAACCAGAGTGTGGTTGTACGTTAGCGTATTCTGCACCGAATAATTTTTTCGCGCGTTCACGTGCAAGATTTTCTGCAATATCTACAAATTCACAACCGCCGTAGTACCGTTTTCCAGGATATCCTTCAGCATACTTATTCGTTAATACACTACCAAGTGCTTCAAGCACTGCGAGACTTACAAAATTTTCTGATGCAATTAGTTCAAGTTTTGAGTGTTGTCTGTTAATTTCTTGCTGAATTGCATTGTATATTTCGGAATCAAATTCTCTCAATATACTCATGGTAGGATCCTTTAGTCTATGGGTAAATTGTTCAATTTTTCAACGCGTCTGCAATGACGCACTCCACCATCAAAATTTGTATTCAAAAATACTTTAACTATTTCCACAGCTTTATCCCATGGTGTAATTCTTTCACCGATACAGAGAATATTTGCATCGTTGTGTTCGCGTGCTAATCGTGCTGATTCAACAGATTCACAAACTGCAGCACGTATTCCTTTAAATTTATTTGCTGCAATCGACATCCCGATGCCAGTGCCACAAACCAAAATACCCTTTGTTGCTTCACTATTTAGAATTGATTTTGATACAAGTGCAGCATAGTCGGGATAATCAGTCGATTCGGGCGAAAAAGTGCCGTAATCATGGTACTCCACATTAAGGGACTTTAACAATTCTTTTAGTTGCTCTTTGTATTTAAAACCAGCATGATCACTTCCTAATGCTATCATAGTTATTCCTCTTCAAATTGTAAAAACCAACGTTCTTGAACTCCTATACCTAACGAAATTCTGTAAAATGTATCCTTTTGCAAATTATAAGCTGTTGTACCTCTTATACCGTATTGAAAACCAATATCGATCTTCCCGATGAGAAAATTTGGTAATCCAAGACCGGCAGTAAAACCATATTCATCAATTTTTTTACCATTAATGTTGTAATAGGATGAATTGTAATATGCACCGATTCTATAAGAAGTTTTTCTCCAAAAAGAAATTTGCCGACGTTCAGGTAGTTTCTCTATTCCTATTCCGAATCTGAGTGAGTTACGAAACGTTGGATTTGTTTGTCCAAAAATTTTAGTGTCACCCCATTGTTGTAACAAAAAATCTGAAACAACAAGGTAGGAAGAATTAATATTGTAAGCTGCACCAATTCCTAATGAAAAAGGTAATTCAGATTTACCTGTACGAACAATAACGGTGGTATCAAATGATGGGTAATAACTTTTTTCATCTGTTATTAACTGTACTTTTGGAGAGCAAGTAATTCCCAGAGTTAGTGGTTTTAACGCAGGCACATTAATTAATGAACCAATATTTTCTGCGATAATTCCAAATGTAACACCAAAACCATTGTAGTAGAAAGAATGCTCTACATCAAAATCTAGAAAAGAAGAGTTTTCAAAATCTGTTTTTATATATTGTTCATTTTTACCAAAATAATTATGTATTTTCAATCCAGTGTGAATATCGTTTGAAATAGAGTAAGATAATCCAACAGCAACAGTAGATAATCCGCCACTGCCGTAGAAAGTGCTTATAAACTGATCAGAATCAAATATGCCTGATTTTCTTATTGCATAGGCAATATTACTATAGGGAGTATACTCTAAACTTAAAGAAATGCCGTCTTCGATTGAAAGAGGAATAGCAACAAAAAAGGTCTGAAAGCCGAAAGTATTATATTTTGATTGTCCATATGAAGACGTTTGGGAAGAAATGGTTGTGTTTTCATATGAGCTCGAAAAATTTGTTAACAACAGTTTTGTCAATCCGGCTGGATTATAAATATTGACCTGATCACTTGAAATCAACGCTAATCCGGCACCTCCAAGAGCATAAGAACGGTTACCACCAAAATAAAGCAAATCTCCTATACCATAACGAGAATAACTAGACCCTCCTGCATAAAGGATTTGTAAAGTGAGAAATAATGTGATAAATAATACAAAATATTGTCTCATACTCTTACCTTGTTGAGTAACTAACTTCAATTCTTGGAATATATAAAGCATTAGATGCTGATACACCATAGAGAGCAGTTCTATCGAATGTTGAGTTCTCTGAGTATCCCATTACAATAATCTGAGATGGATAGCGACGGCGGATCCAGCTATTGACTGCAAATTTTATATCAAATTTGTAAGTACGATTACCGAGAGAATCTATTGTTGTTGTACTGATTGCAACCCACGGATAGGTCATTGTTCCATCGCTGTTGAGTTGAGTCACAATTAGCGAATCCCTTGAATAGATGTTCCGTAATGTTTGAGCATTGGATGCTGTGAGATATAAATATGCAGAATTAATCACCGAAGGATTTGGTATATTGTCTACATTAAATGTAAGGATTCCACGATATGGAATACCATTCTGAACATAGAATAAGGAAGATGATGATACTATTGCAGAATAATTGGCAGTTGGCAAAAATCGCGAACTACTATATTGGTGAATGTAGGTATCTTGGATACCATCTTTTTCATATTCGACGAATAGAGTAGGCATTGCAGCTGTGTCGAGTGAATAAAAAGTTGAAAAGCCAAGTATAACAGAATTATTGGTCGGTTCAAACAGTAAACCGTAGTTATACTCAATGGAATCACCAATTGTAGCAAACCACTGACGAACAATAGCTGTATCTGGAATCTGTATATAGACATAATCGGTATCGCCAATTGCTTGTGAAAAATATAACTGTAGTGGAGTGGTTGCATCATAGTAATGTGATGGACGTTGAGTAAGAGAATCGTATGTCAGGGAATCACCTGTCCAATCACTCAACAACCGATAAGCTCTGAATGAGAGGATTGATGCAGAATCGCCAAACCGATACATTGCTTTCAAACGAATTTTTGCACTTAATACCCTAATATTTTTTAGCGAATCGGGTAAATCCAAAAATGACAGGATTCCCCACGATTCGTATGTTTGGTATTTCCCGATACAAAAACGATCGAGTGTATAATTACTTGAAATAAAAAAACGTGTTTCATGTGTACGAGCGTAAAGGGTATCTTTTCGAAGTTCTGGTAAATCGGTTGAGGACAAAATATCTGCTCCTACTTGATTAGGGGCATCAACACAGCCTTGAATTGTTGACAGAAGTAAAAAGGATATATTAATAATGATGAATGTATAGAAAGTATAGATGAAAACTTTTGGTGTACTCACTCTTAATACCTATAAAAATAATGGTTCAAACTACAGATGGGGTGTATTATACAAAATTGTTGATGTTATCAAATAATTTCTTTGTATAGGTTCAGGTATTTGCGTGCAGAATTTTGCCACGAAAAGTCCTGTTGCATACCATTTCGCATAATTTTTTTCCATTCTTCAGGTTGTTGATAAACCTTTAATGCTCGTTGAATAGTTTTTAGTAATTCTTTACTATCATATTTATAAAATTTAAATCCGGTTCCTTTACCATTGCCTTGATAGTCTTCAATGGTATCATCTAATCCACCAGTTGCATGAACAATTGGAACAGTACCATATCGCATACTATACATTTGATTAAGACCACATGGTTCAAATTTTGATGGCATCAAAAATATATCGCAACCTGCTTCAATGAGATGTGCCATTTCTTCATCGTAACCAAGTATAAGATGAAATTGTTTTGGATGTTTTTTCTGAATCAGCTCGAACTTCTTTTCAAGCTCTTTATCGCCAGAAGATAGCATTACCACTAATACATCTAATTTTAAAATATCCTCTAATGTTGATGCTAATAAGTCAAAACCTTTCATTGCTACCATTCTGCCTATTGAGCCGATAAGGGGAAGATCGGTTGAATTTTCAAATCCTAATTTCAGAATAAGGGCTTTTTTATTATCAAACTTAGCTTCAATTGTTTTACAATCATACTTACGAAAGATGTAATTATCGGTCGAGGGATCCCATTGCTGGATATCGATACCATTGACAATACCATGGAGATCTTTTTTACGTGAATTTAATAAACCGCTCAATCCGGCTCCTATTTCATCATTACTGCAAATTTCTTCAGCGTATTTTTCGCTTACTGTTGTTATCACATCTGAAAAAACAATACCTGCTTTCAGAAAATTAAAATTACCATAAGCTTCGACGCCTTCGGGAGAAAAAAGTTCCTTTGGCAAATTTGTTTTAAGAAATGACTCGTAGGGAAACACACCCTGATATGCCATATTATGAATTGTAAAAACTGTTTTTGTTGACTTGAAAAATGGATCGTTTTTATAGAGTGTTTTCAAATAAACAGGGATAAGAGCTGATTGCCAGTCATTACAATGAATAATATCAGGAGCCCAGCCTAACTGTTTAAGTGTTTCTAATACCCCTCGAGCGAAAAAGATAAAACGTTCATCGTTATCTTTATAATCTTTTTTAGTTGAAGGACTTTGATAAATACCATCACGTCCAAAGTACTCCTGATTATCCAGAAAGTATACTTGGACTTTTTCTTTAAGATTTGTTATAAAAGAAGATTTTATATGCCCGATAACAGTTGCAGACCCGACTTGTATTGGTATCTCGCGTAAACGTATAATATCGTGGAGCTTAAATTTTCGCTCGCCTATAAAACGATAACGGGGTGTTATTATTCTTATTTCGTGGCCTAAATCTTTTATTGCTTTTGGAAGGGCACTTGATACATCAGCCAATCCGCCTGTTTTTGAAAAAGGTTCTACTTCGCTGGATACAAAGAGTACATTTAATGGCTTAGACATAGACCTTCAAAATGATAATTTATGTTATCTTAATGTAGCCAAAAATCATCAGAACTGCAAAAATTTTCTCTGATACGTTGAAAATACTTTTAGCAAAAGCTGTGTTTTTTTATATAAAAATCAACTTGTTCGTTCAAAAAATATTTTTTACACTACTACTGTTTTAATATTCATTGACAATACCGCATGAAATTTCTTCACGATTTAAACGAAGTACAACGTAAAGCTGTTCAAGCTGTTAACGGACCTGTCATGATTATTGCAGGTGCCGGTAGTGGCAAAACTCGTGTATTAACCTATAAAATTGCATACTTACTATCTGCCGGTGTTTATCCATCCCAGATATTAGCTCTGACTTTTACAAATAAAGCAGCAAACGAAATGAAACAACGGATCAGGCAGCTCGTAGGTGAAAAAGCAAATGAATTGTGGATGGGAACATTCCATTCTATGTTTGCAAAAGTATTAAGACGTGAATGTGAACATCTTCATTATTCACCTGATTTCTCTATATATGATACTGATGATTCTCTGAATGTTGTCAAACGAGTGATGGAAGCACTAAATATTTCAACTCAGACAGTTCAACCTACTTCAGTACGTACTCAGATCAGTTTATCAAAAAATCAACATATTTCGCCGGACGACGCACAAGAGAACGCAAAAACCAGAAAAGATGAAATAATTGCAACTCTTTATCGTGAATACGAAAAGTATTTACAAAAAAATAATGCAATGGATTTTGATGATTTGTTAGTGAAACCACTTGTATTATTTCGGAAAGAACCAAAAATATTAGAACGATACCAACATCGTTTTCAGTTTATACTTGTTGATGAATTTCAGGATACAAACATTGCGCAGTACAAAGTTATACAATTACTTTCCGCTGTACATCGGAACATTGCTGTCGTAGGAGACGATGCTCAAAGTATCTATTCGTTTCGTGGTGCAGATATACGAAACATTCTTAACTTCAAGCGTGATTATAGCGATTGTTCGATTTTCAGACTCGAACAAAATTACCGCTCAACAAAAACAATCATTTCCGTTGCAGATAAATTAATAAGCTATAACATCGAACAAATAAAGAAAAATCTTTGGACATCAAATACAATAGGAGAGCCTGTTTCAATTCTTGAATGCAATGATGAGCAGGATGAAGGACAACAAATTGTACGAGCTGTGCAAAAGGAAATTATAAAGCGAAAAATTGATCTAAAAGACATAGCGGTTCTTTACCGTACGAATGCACAGTCGCGTGCCATTGAAGATGCATTTCGGAAAAATGCAATTCCTTACATCATTGTAGGAGGTACCCGTTTTTACGAAAGAAAAGAAATTAAAGATATTCTGGCTTATCTTCGTTTTTTTGTTAATCCACGTGACGACGAAAGTCTTTTAAGAATTATCAACTATCCGTCACGTGGCATTGGCGATACAAGTGTAAACCATTGCATTCGTTATGCAGTGACTAATAATTTATCTCTCTTTGAAACACTTCAGCAGGCTCAAAACATAGATGAACTCACAGAACGGGCAAAAAATGCTATCCAACAGTTTGTGTCATTTATAAAAAAATATCAAAAACTCAGAAATGGAATGTCCGTTAATGAATGGGTTAGAGTGTTGATTGATGAACTTGGAATCCTGCAACTATTGAAAGAAGAGCAAACACAGGAAGCACTTAATCGCTGGGAGAATATACAGGAATTGCTCTCAGCTATAACAGAATATGTAAACGATAATCCAAGTGCAACACTTGAACAATATTTGGAAGAAGTATCATTGGTTTCTGATATTGATTTATGGGATGGAGAACGAAATGCTGTAACATTGATGACACTTCACGCCAGCAAAGGTTTGGAATTTCCTGTTGTATTCATAGCTGGACTCGAGGAAGGTCTTCTTCCATTTTACTCCGTAACAATTAATCAACAAGAACTTGAGGAAGAGAGAAGATTATTGTATGTAGGAATTACCCGTGCTGAGCAAAAGTTGTATCTTACTTATACAAAACTTCGCTATCGGTACGGTGATGTTACATATCCGCAACCTTCGCGATTTATTGCTGAATTGGGCGAGGAAGGTATCGAGTTTATACGCAATAATTATCCAATCAGGAAAAATGGAATACAACCGAAAGGAAGCACTTCTAAAAAAGTCAATCCTACACGTGAAATCTTTTTTGAAGATACAATGCCTGCCTACGAGGATGAATCCCAATTACATTTTGTGTTGAAAAAAGGTGTAATGGTTTGGCACGATTCCTTCGGAAAAGGGAAGGTGATCGAGGTAAACGGAAAAGGGGAAATGCAAAAGGCAATTGTTTATTTCGAAGGAGTAGGTACTAAGCAATTGATAGTAAAATATGCGAACCTGCGACCTTTATGATTAATACTCCCACAATTTTGATTGAACTACTACTATATTTTCCCAATACTCTCTGTGTACGTAATGTGTAATAATACTTTGAAACTCACTTACACGTCCGGAAGGTATAATAAAATAAACCTGTGCTCTTTTTTTAAGAACAGGATGAAGTTGATCGGAGAAAACACAGTATTGAGTTATTGCTTCGTCATTATCAAAATCATTGTTACCGGTCTTTGCCTCGCCAATAATATATCGCTGATCTTTTAAACTAAAAGCGTAAATATCCGGTATTTTATCCTCCTGGTCGCCATATCCGTCGTTTGGTAATTCAGGTGGAATTGAATAACCGTCAATTCCATCTGCCGTTACAACATTAAAACCTGATTGCTTGAAATAATTAATTAATTCCAAGACAAGTGATTGATGTTTTTTAAAGTCTTCTTCAGCACGCTTCATTAGTTTTAAAGTTTTATTTTGTTCAATATTTTCTGATAGTACTGTTCGTAAAGAGGTACAATTTTTTCTACATCGTAGTCAAGTGCACGTTGACGTGCCGCTTTACAAAATGCGGTGTGTTTGATGTCGTCTGTTAATAAATCGATTGCATACTGTGCCATATTTTTAATATTCCCTTGTTCAGCAATAAACCCTGTTTTTCCGTGGAGTTGAAGTTCAGGTAAACCACCAACATCGGATGATATAACAGGTACACCACACGACATAGCTTCAAGTGCCGATAATCCAAAGCTCTCGGATTGGCTTGGCATGAGGAATAAATCGGCAATAGAAAGCAAAGGCACAATCTCTGTTTGTTTACCAACAAATTTTACTTTTTCTTGAATTTTTAACTCGCGGCATATCAACTCACATTGAGAACGATCGGGACCATCTCCAATTAAAATTAATGTGCTGGGAATTGTTTTTTGTATTTCGTAGAAAATATGAATTACATCAGGCACTCTCTTTACAGGTCGGAAATTTGAAGTGTGTACAATAACCCGATTGCCCGATTCTACGAGTGATTGAGGTACAGGAGGTGATTCAATACGCCTGAAAATAGTTGTATCAACAAAATTGGGTATAATTTCAATATCTTTTACAACAGAATAATTTGAAGTTGTTTTATCTTTTAGGTATTTCGATACGGCTGTTACACCATCACTCTGTTCAATTGTAAACTTCATTAAAGGTAAAAAACTTGGTTCTAAACCCACTAAAGTTATATCTGTACCATGAAGTGTTGTTATAATCACTGGTGCTTTAGACCCGATTATTTGCTTTGCAAGATAAGCGCTTGCCGCATGTGGTATAGCATAGTGGCAGTGAAGAATATCAAGTTTCTCATATCTAGATACTTCTACCATTTTACTGGCAAGAGCGAGTGTATAGAGAGGGAATTCGAATAATGGATAGGTTGATATTTCCACTTCGTGGTAAATAATATTATCGTAAAACTCTGTAAGACGTGAAGGAAGGGCATAACTAATAAAATGTATAGTATGTCCACGTTTAGCGAGTGCTTTGCCTAATTCTGTTGCTACGACTCCACTACCACCATAGGTAGGGTAACACGTTATTCCAATATTCATGTATAAAAATGTTTAATATTTAGTTTTTATATATGCGAGGTGAGTAAGTTACCACCTCGCGACAATAACATCAATTCTACGATCCCATTTTTTGAATAAGTGCGTCTCCGAACTCGGAACACTTTACTTCTTTTGCATCGTCCATCAAGCGTGCAAAGTCATAAGTAACAATTTTCGAAGCAATTGTAGAATTCAAAGCTTTTATAATAAGATCTGCGGCTTCGTTCCAGCCAAGATATCGAAGCATCATTTCACCGGATAAAATGACGGAACCAGGATTTACTTTGTCGAGATTTGCATATTTCGGTGCAGTACCATGTGTTGCTTCAAATATTGCATGGCCGGTTATATAATTGATATTTCCACCAGGAGCTATGCCAATTCCGCCAACCTGTGCGGCAAGAGCATCGGACAAATAATCGCCGTTGAGGTTAAGCGTAGCAATAACATCAAAATCTTCAGGTCGTGTTAATACTTGTTGTAATGTAATATCTGCTATTGCATCCTTTATTACAATGCCGGCACCTGGTTTTCCTTCCGGTATTTTACACCATGGACCTCCGTCAATTTCTACTGCACCGAATACCTCTTTCGCAATTTTATATCCCCAATCTCGAAAAGCGCCTTCTGTAAATTTCATAATATTACCTTTGTGAACAAATGTTACACTCCTTCGCTTATGTCTGATTGCATATGATATTGCACTGTGAACAAGACGGGCTGTACCTGTATAGCTTACGGGTTTTATTCCGATACCAATTTGTACTTCATTTGGTAAAAAAACAAAACCTGCCTGTTTATTAAATGTTGAGGTATTTTCTGCTGTACCAAAACGGATTTTTGCAAAATCTTTTGGAAATTCTTTTGCTAAGAAGTCGAGTACTTTTTGAGCTTCAGATGTTCCTGCTTTATATTCGATACCAGCGTAAATATCTTCTGTATTCTCACGAAAGATAACCATGTTCACTTTTTCAGGATGTTTGACAGGTGAAGGTACTCCCTGAAAATACTGAACCGGCCTTAAACAAACATAAAGATCGAGCATTTGTCGTAATGCAACATTTAACGAACGAATTCCACCTCCAACGGGTGTTGTTAAAGGACCTTTTATACCAACAAGATATTCTTTGAATGCTTTAATTGTATCGTCGTGAAGCCATGTATCGGGTCCATAAATTGTATTAGCTTTTTCGCCGGCATAAACTTCGAACCATACAATCCTTTTTTTACCTTTGTATGCTTTATTTACAGCTGCATCTATAACTCGTTGCGATGCTCTCCAGATATCTGGTCCTGTACCGTCACCTTCGATAAAAGGAATAATCGGATTATCGGGTACAACAAGAATACCGTTTTGTATCTTAATTTTTTCTCCGTCATTAGGTGGAGTAAGTTTTACAAAATCAGACATTAGAATTTCTCCTTTAAAATTAATTGTATCTCTTGTCGAAGTGTTTGTCCAACAGTGATTATTTCATTGTTATGATATTCCTTCAGGTTTAGTAAAAATTTTATATTGTCATTTGAATAACGAGGAGTAATGTGAAGATGGAAATGAAACACGGACTGACCTGCACATCGACCGTTATTCGAGAAAAGATTGTAGCCCTCTAAATTATACACTTTTACCAACGCCCTTGTTACAATTGACGCAGTAGTTAAGATCGATTGGTATGATTCCTGAGGTACATCTAAAAAAGAAGTACAATGCTTCTTCGGTATTACTAGAGTATGACCAAAATGAATTGGTTTAATATCAAGAATTGCGATTGAAAACTCATCTTCATACAAGATCTGAGCTGGTTGACGTTTGTTAATTATTTCACAAAAAATACACTGATTATTTTCCATGTTCATTTAAAGTATGAATAATAAAAACAAATGCAACAGAGTGGTGGACAATAAATATCTTGTTTCTCTCCTGATTCATTAATATATTTTGGGTGATTCATTAAGAATTCTTTGACATAGTATTGCCGAAGTGGCGGAATTGGTAGACGCGCTGGACTCAAAATCCAGTACGGCTAAACCCCGTGTGAGAGTTCGAGTCTCTCCTTCGGCACTATCCTTCCAACAACGAAAAAACATATCGTAATGAACCTTGCCATATATACATGCAACTGTTGAGGAAGTAATGATTATTGATACCATTGAATGAAATATACCTCAACATATTCAATGAAAAAATATTTTATACTTTTTATTTTCTTTGCTTTTAATATTTCCAATCCACAACTCACATTTTCACAGGTTGTCGAATCATATACTGAACAATTTATACTGCAAACACAAGATACTGTTGTAAAAGTTTCAAAACCATTTATTGAGTTTGCCTCCGATATCGTTTTTCTTGATAGCTTAAAGCTGATTCGTTTTTTACACTACAATGTAAACTACAGAACTGGTACATTTTATTTCAGAAAACTTTATACAAAGAACAAGACCGTAGATTCCGTTGTTTTGACAATTCATTACAGAACAATAGCACCTTTTTCAGAGAAAGAAAAAAGTCTACGCACACTTCAGATGATGCCTTCTGATGAAGCTCAGTTACCTACCGAAATTAAAATACGAGAGAATAAAGTTGATGAAGATATATTTGGCCCTGGTATAACAAAAAGTGGTTCTATCGTAAGGGGTTTCACTGTAGGTACAAATAGAGAACTTAATCTTACGTCAGGATTTCGTATGCAATTGTCAGGAAAGCTTTCTGATGATGTTGATGTTACAGCTGCACTGACTGACGAAAATACACCTCTTCAACCAGAGGGAACAACACAAACCTTAAGAGAAGTAGACAAGGTGTTTATTGAAATAAAACATCCACAATATACAGCAACATTAGGCGATTTTGTATACGAACAAAATGCTGATTATGTAGGATCTTTTGGTCAGATTCAAAGAAAACTTTTAGGTGCTACTGGAAGCGTCAGGACAAATCACAATTTAGTAGGGACTGGGTATATTGAAAGTCAAATAACAGCAGGTACTGTCAGAGGAAAATATACAACAAATCAGATTCAAGGAATCGAAGGACTTCAGGGACCATATCGGTTACTGGGAAAAAACGGTGAACGTTTCATTCTAATCATTGCTGGTAGTGAAAGAGTATATCTCGATGGTCAGTTACTAAAAAGAGGAGAAACAAATGATTACGTTATAGATTACAGCAGCGGTGAAGTAACTTTTACATCAAAGAGAATAATAACTAGTGCATCGCGTATTGTTATCGACTTTGAATATAGTGACCAAGAATATACAAGAAATGTTTACGCTGCAACAATACAATCAACTGTTTTTAACAATACTGTAAAGCTAACGACAACAGTAAGACAGGAATCAGACGATTACGATTCACCACTAGATATGGAACTTGGTGATAATGAAAAAGCAATACTTGAAAAAAGCGGAGCAAGCAGAATTGCTGCTAGTACATATGGAGCTACAAATGTTGAGAAAGGCCAATATTTATTAAAAGATACAATAATTAACGGAAACAACTATCCTATTTTTATATATTCACCAGGCGATACCAATGCATTCTACAATGTAATTTTTCAAACGGTTGATAAAGTGCCTACAGATTCAATTGGCTATTATCGCGTAAGTGTCGGGCATTTTAAAGTAGCCGGTTTGGGTGCAGGGAACTATATGCCGTTACGTTTTATTCCACTTCCTCAAATGCATCGGCTCGTTGCAGTAAAAGCTGAAACCGATATTTCGAAGAGAATTACAATTAATACTGAATATGCATTGTCGCAACTTGATAGAAACAGAATTTCAACTGTAGATTCAGAGGAAAAAGGGAAAGCACTTCAATTTGGCATCACTTACACAACCGATACAGTAAAGATAAAAAATAAAACTATAGGTTTATTTCAAGTATTGTATACTTTTAATACCATCGATTCTCTTTTTCTACCTTCGTATCGCTATAAAGATGTTGAACATACCCGATTATGGAATCTATTACATAATGAACAATCAAATGAAACAATGAATTATGGCAAACTACGATATCTTTCCAACAAATTTGAGAGTAGTATTGAATATGGTTTATTAACAAAAGAGGGGAAAGAAAATTCATGGCGATTTGCCGGTGAAACAATTTATACAGACACACTTTTACCGAGTGTCGATTACAAATATGAATCAATACAGACACATTCTATCGAAAATAAAATGGATGCGAATTGGATTCGACAAAAAGGTGTAACACAAAAGCAACTGAACTACGTTATACCATCAATAGAATTTATGATAGAAAAAAGAACGATCGTTTTGGAGAATTCAGATTCATTATGTTCAGGTAGTTTTCAGTATTATGAGCTATCACCGAAAATAACGTTTCCAATGCTAGGTAGGATGGCGTTAAGTGCAGAACTTAGAATCAGAAAAGAAGATAGTGCACTTACCGGTCGATTTACTCGTGCGATGAATTCTTTGACACAACAGTATGACTGGAATTTAATGCGTTGGAATAATATTACAGCATCTCTTTCACTCATTATGCGAAAAAATATTTATACGGATGTATTTCGTCTACGAGGTAATACATCAGGCGATATTGTGATGTCACGTTTTGATGGAAATTACCATCATCCAAAAAGAGCTTTCGAGACAAATATTTATTATGAGTACTCAAATCAACGTTTTGCACGACTCGAAAAATTATTTCTCCGTGTTCCAAAAGGTAATGGAAATTATTCATATCTTGGTGACCTAAATATAAACGGACAAATGGATGAAGAGGAATTTCAGCCTGTTCGTTTTGATGGTGATTATATACTTACTACAATAGCAGGAGAACAACTTTATCCTGTTTCAGATCTCAAAACAAGTTTACGATTGCGTTTGCGCTTTTCAGAAATATTTAATGAAACAAAATCAATTGTAAAGTATCTGCGACCATTTACGACGGATACATATCTTCGTCTTGAAGAGAGAAGCAGCGATCGGAATACAAAGAATATATATTTATTAAACATCAATACGTTTCTCAATTCCAAAACAACTCTTTTTGGCGTCCAGCAGGTAATACATGATACATATCTGTTTGAAGGAGAACGTAATTTTTCAGTACGATATCGAATTAATGAAAGGAAGGGCTTATCTCAATTTGTAACAAATACTGAACGTGTTAACTACAGTGAACGATCACTTAAAATCAGCGCTCAACTGGTCAAAGAAATTGGAAATCAGACTGAATTAATACGTAAGTACGATAAACTAATACCATCGGTGGAGTCATTCCGTCAACGAAATATTTATTTTGAGAAAGCTTTAACTGATTTTTCATATAGACCGGACTATTCGGTAGAACTTGGATTTTCATTTGGATTAGCACGGTCACAAAACACACTGCAACAATTCAGCACAACAGCTGATATAAACGAACAAACTCTACGCTGTATCTATGCACTGCCTTATCGTGGGCAGTTACGAACAGAATTAACACGTGAAGAAACTATTATTAAAGGCACACAAAATTATATAATACCGTTTGAACTTACAGAAGGTAAAATTCAAGGGAAATCGTATTTATGGACTATTGCATTCGAGTATGAAGTAGGGAACAATATTCAAACACTCATTCACTACCAGGGAAGAAAAGAAAGCTCAGCAAATGTTGTACATACCTTGCGCGCAGAAGTAAAAGCGTATTTTTAAAAAAATGTCAAGTAATCAAAAAAAAATATTTTTCAGAAAATAAATATTTTTTATTTACCAATAGCATTTTATTTACATTTTTTACATCTTTTTTTACTACAAAAGCATTTGTAGAAGGAGAGAAGGCATTTCAATGATAGATTATTTGTAAGGGGGGTGTTGATGAAAAAGATTTACTATACTTCGTTTGTTACGAAGATTGGTACAATTTATATAGCTTCTACAGAAAAAGGTGTATGTAAAATATCGATACCCGGACAATCGAAAAAAGATTTTTTAAAATGGATTGAACAACATTGTAACGGAAGTACTCTAATCGAATCATCAGCAAAAAACAAACAGGTTATAGATGAAATTCATCGCTATTTTGAACGAAGACTCGTTAGATTTCGTACACGTATCGATCCAATTGGAACAGATTTTCAGAAAAAGGTATGGCAAGCATTACGAAAAGTTCAATATGGAAAAACAATTTCATATAAAGACCTTGCTAAAAAAATCGGTGCACCGAAATCTTACAGAGCTGTAGGACGTGCGAACCATCTTAACCCACTGCCAATAATAATTCCTTGTCACCGTGTAATTCGATCGGATGAAAACATTGGGGGGTACTCTGCCGGAGTAAAGCTAAAGGAATTTTTATTGAGACTCGAAGGTGCCATCCCAACAGATCACCAAAAAGTACGGTAATTGAGTCTTAAACTACTTTTTGAAATATTAAAAAAAAATATTATTTTTGTAATACGATTTACGATATCAATGGCGGGGTAGCTCAGCTGGTTAGAGCGTCGGAATCATAATCCGCAGGTCGTGGGTTCGAATCCCTCCCCCGCTACAAGAAAAAGAGCCTAAAAAGGCTCTTATTTTTTTTAAAAAATGTTGAAAAAGAGTGAGAGTTTAGGGTTGATCGTTATTCAGCATACTAAGCTGTTTTAATTGTTTTTTATTACGAATAATAGATGCAATTATTGATACTAATAAAACACATGCAATAAATCCTAAAGCCAACACAATAGAAATGGGATAAATATCTGAAAGAAGCATTTTTAAACCAACAAATGTTAAAATAACAGATAACCCAATACGTAAGTAATAGAACAAATTCATTATACCAGCAAGAGCGAAATAAAGAGAACGCAAACCAAGTATAGCAAAAACATTTGATGTAAAGATAATAAATGGATCTTGAGTTATGGCAAAAATAGCAGGGATAGAATCTAAAGCAAAAACAAGATCTGTTGTTTCAACAACAATCAGAACAATAAACAGAAGCGTCGCGTAACGTTTCTTATTAACTTTTACAAAAAATTTTTCTTCGTGAAAACCTGCTGTAACGGGAAATAATTTCTTGAAAAATCTTACCAAGATATTCCGTTCCGGGTGTATCTCTCGTGATTCTTTTTCAATTGCCATTTTAATACCAGTAAATATAAGAAATAACCCAAATATGTATAGGATCCAGTGGAACCTTGAAATAAGGGTAGTACCAATAGAAATCATAATGCCTCGCATAACAATTGCTCCGAGGATTCCCCAAAATAAAACTTTGTGCTGGTATTTTGATGGTACTTTGAAATAAGAAAACAGCATTAAAAAGACAAAGAGATTATCTACACTCAAAGACTTTTCGATAAGATAACCAGTAATAAATTGTAAGCCAGAAACATGGCCATACCAAAAATAAATAAATGTGTTGAAAAGGAGAGCTATTAGAATCCAAAACAAGCTCCACAGTAGTGATTCTTTAATGGTAATTTCATGTGGCCTACGGTTAAAAACAATTAAGTCTACTGCAAGTAATACTAAAATTATAAAAACAAATCCAATCCATAGAAGTTGTTTGTATACTGTATCCACATTAACCACCAAAAATTACTAATTGTATATCTTCGGGTAGTAAAGAACTGAGCGTACGGATAACGTTTCCGCGTAACATATTTTCCAATACACTTCTTTTTGTTGCACCAAGGATAACTCGATCAACACCAAATGTTGCAGCTTGTTCTGCAATGGTATAACCAACATCATAACTAGGAATAGAAATAATCTGGAAATCAATACCAGCATCGAGGCATACTTTTTCAATATATTCTTCGGCACCATTTGTTTGTACTGTTAACCGTTCTGGGAGGGTACCAACGGCGATTTCTTTTACACGAAGTATAAAAAGCAACGCACCTTTTTGTTTTGCTTCTTCCACTGCAAATTTTAACAATCTGTCGTTAACTGCTTTCATTGCAAGTAAATATTTTGCTGAGGGGATAGAAGTGCGTCGCCGTTTTTTGGTTGGCTGAGGTATTTCAACCTGTCCTTTTTGAGGTATTGCATGAGAAGCATATCTGCTACGTGCTACCTGACGGGCTATTAGACCTATAGTCAAAATTATGGCGACGAATATAGCTGCTTCGTATTTATTTAAAGCAATAGATATTTCAATAAAGAACATAATTATAGCTGAAGTGATTGTAAGATACTTTACAATCGGTTTCAGACTCACATCTTTGTCGGTAGCTGTAGAAGCAAGGTTCATTGTAATTGCACCAACAACTCCAATTGCATAGAGGTGAGCCATTGTTTCTACATCATGAACAAATAATAAAACGATTATGGGAGCAGCAGTAGCAATAAGGTAGGGATAGATAGGTACGCCATATTTATTCAACTTTCGGAGTTGTGATGGCAGTTCTCCATCGATAGACATTAAAAATTGGACGGAAATTAATCCGTTCAATGCTGTATTAGCAGCCGAAATAAGGAGAATACCAAGCGAAATTGCAACAACCCAACCGAACCATTTTCCTACATAATGCTCACCTAAAAAGCGTAACATATCCTCAAGATGATCACCTGGCTTAAGACCTTCGATAGCATGCATTGCTAACCCTAAAACGATGTTTGCTATAACAACTTTTGTTAGTACGCTGAGAATAGCACGACGCGAATCCCTAGCAGGATCGCGCATTAAACCGGTCATATTTGAAATAGCTTCTATGCCCGATAAACTAAGTACGAAGCCAGTAAAAATACCCCAATTGTGGAAAAAACCACCGCTAGGTGTTTCTATTGTAGCTTTTGTTATAGCAGTTTGAAATGAAAATCCAATGATTGTTCCTAACACAAGGAGAGTGAAAATAGAGATAACAAGAGCAAAACCCCCTGAATGCCTGGGACCATACCAATTTAATGCACCAATCCCGAGGATAATTGCTATAGCAGCAAATTGTGGGTGGGGAATATTAAGGTAATGACATGCATCAAGAACAGATAGAGACATTGTAACAATATAATCTGCAGCAAGAAGAAGAGCTCCCACAACCCCAAGAATTGGCGACCGATGGTATACTGAGCTGTAAACACCGCCACCGGTTGGATAAAGTCTACAAATTGTAATGTAATTGATTGCAACAAGAATTGTTAAAAGCATCATTGCAGTGAGATGCCAGAAACTGGCATACCCTGCAAGTGCAAAACCAATACCCATTACATATGCAACACTGGTGCCCCAATCACCATCCAGAATTGCAGCACTTCTCAACCAGCCTAATACGCGTGGCCTGCTGGTTGCTAATTCCTTCACTCCGTGCGTGAGTGAGGAATGACTACTTTCTGATTCCAATGCTTTTCAATTCCAAGTTCAACATAAGGAAGCCGAGGTTGTTTAGACCTCGGCTTAATTTTGCTCTATAGTATACTACTTAATACGAATTGATGCAACAACTTTTTCGAAAGCAGGGAGGAAGTCTTTTTTCATCGGAGCATAGTAATTCATTGTAATTCGATAAATTTTATCGTTTTTTACAACAAAATACACTCGACTCTCGATGTTTTTGACAGGAGAGTAATTAAGATAAATTGCTTTTTCGCCGGAGATTGTAGTTTGTCCGCGGGATAAAACTTTGTAATTCTTAATATTTTGTTCAACAACTTTATCAACGGTTAATTTTTGAGCAGGGCGAATATCAATTTGAATATCACAATCTTTCCTAAAGCCTTCGAGTTTTCCTATTATTTGAATATTGTATAACACATTTCCTCTTTTTGGTAACTCTATAACACCAAAATTAACCGGATGGTACAATTCAAAATATTCACTGGTATACTTTTCAGTTTCCTGAAATGGAATTGCCGGATCTATACCTTTCTGTACAACAATTTTCTTTGGTAATACAAGAGTATTCAAAACAGTATCAAGTAAAAATTTATATGGTGTAAACATTTTATTAAATGCTGCATATTGTACGTAATAGATTATGGAATCTTTCATCGTTGCAATACGTATTGTTGAGATCTTGGTTTGCGCATCATATGCACCTTTGTATTCTATTTTTTTTGCAGGTAATCCTTCAAGAGTTACATCTTCAATCTGACTTACTTCAAAATTTGCATCGCTTTTTTCTTTGTGTAAAATGCGCATGTATTTTTCAAGATTTTTGGTTGTATCGTCTGGTTCTGAGGCAACAATTATTTGTACGCCATCCTCTTTTCTTGGATCATAGGTAAAAAATTTATCAGCAGCTTCAAAAGAGGAATAAATAAGAACACGGTTCGGTTCTGATACAACATACCATCCCTTTGGATATTTAAATGTTGCTTTAAAAAATTGATTCTGATATTCATCATACTCTTGAATATCTGGAGCTTTCGGACCACAGCCAAAAACAAAAGCGAGAAAAGCAATAAGAAATATTGATTTTTTTAACATAACAACCTTCCTCCTATAATGTAAATTAATCGACAACTGGTTCAAGTACTTTCACCCCTTTTTGTGCTTCCTGGTTTTTAGGATCCAACTTTAAAGCACGTCGATAATGTTTTAATGCTACATCTTTCTTCTGTAAATTTTGATATGCCTGACCAAGCCATACATGTGTCATTGCATCATCTTCTTTGTACTTCAATGCTTTTTCAAGGTATGCTGCTCCATCTTCCCATTTCTTTTTGGGATTATCAGGGTCGGCTTTTTCGACAAGATATGATAGACCAATCATTTTGTAAGAATCTGCAAGTTGCAAACGATATCTGAATTCCGCTGTATCAATTACTTTAACAGCTTTCTCGAACCATTTTCGTGATTCTAGAAAATCTTTTTTGCCGGAATATGAAAATCCTATATTAAGATATGTCGGGGGATAATGAGGATTGAGTTCAACCGCCTTTTTAAGATAAAAGATAGCTTTATCGTATTGTTCTAATTGCATTAAACAAGAAGCAAGATTAATATAACCTGCAACTGCTGCTGTATCTATCTGAACTCTTCGTTCGAGATAATAAGCAGCTGCACTCCACTTACGCATATTCATGAGGGAAGAACCAATATCGCCTAACAAATCACTATCAGTTGAATCAAGAGCTAAGGCTTCAATGAGTGCTTCAACTGCAAGAGAATCCTTTTTTAATTGTCGATAGTTGTAACTAAGTAAACGGTAATCTTCAATTTTTAGTGTATCTATCTTCTTAAGTTTATTATATGTATCGATTGATTTTTGGAAAGATTTTTGATCGTAATACCCACGTGCAAGTGCACGAAGTGCAATAGGATTGTCAGTTTGTTTTTTGATAAAATTTTCAGCTACTGAAAACGCATCTTTATAAAATCTTCCATTGTATAGAGCTTCGAGATACATTTGAATATATCGTTCTTCCGGATTTTTCTGTTTCTCAACATACTCTTTTAATGTAGCTGCTGTAGGACCCCATAATTTTGCTCTGTAATACAGTTCGGCTAATTCTAATCTGGCTTTTGTATTTGTTGGATCAAGTTGCAAAATACGTACGTAAACCCTGCCTGCATCGGTATATTGACGTTCTTTAATATAAATATTTGCTAGTTTATAAAGAGCTTCTGTATTTGTTGAATCTAATTCGAGGGCTTTTTCAAATTGCATTATAGCCATTGGATTAAGGTTTTGCTTGCTGTATGCATCGCCTTTTCCAATATATCCACGTACATCATTAGGTACATCTTCTGAATACTTTGTAAAAGCAACTAACGCAGCTGTTGCAGAATCCAATGAAAGATAGATTTTACCAAGCTGATAATTAAACGGGTGATATACCTTTTTCCTTAAATTCTTGATCCCGTTTTGCACCGTATTGTATGCTTCTAATACATTTCCTTTAGCAAGGTGTATATCGGAGAGTAATACGTATGCATCAAACAATTCATTTTCAAGTTCTATAGCACGTTTAACTGCAAACTCAGCAGAATCGATAACACCTTTTTCGTAATATGCTTTCGCTAACAGATACCAGGCTCGTTCGTCACGTGGCGATTCTGTGACAATTGTACGAAAAGCACTTATCGCTTCATTGTACTGCTTGTTCTTAAGGAATATTTCTCCGCGGTCATATTTTGTTTGGGAATATACTACAGAAAAAGAAGATAATAATGACAATAACAAAAGAGAAGAAAGAAGTCGTTTCATAGTTTACTCCACATTAATTTGAATTAATCTCGATGGTATCTTTACTGGTGTAATACCACTGTTTTGAAAAATTTTTTGCCCATTATATGTTAATAAAAAAGTTCCAAAACCTAATCCGAGAGCACCTTTTGATTCACGAGTATAAAGATACAAAGAATAACGTAATGGGTAAAGTTGTTCGTAAATATTTTCTTGTGTTGGTATTAGATATTTTATAGAGTCAACTGTACTACTCTTTGTTTCAACAGGAAGGAGTGTAACTTCACGTTTGATGTCTTTGGATGAATTATAGAATATATAGTAAGAAACGAAACCTAACGTTTGAGGATGTTTTGCGACATAGTTGAGTACTTCATTGTGTGTTGCTAATATTGTTGTCGCAGAAAGCTCAGAGGTTAATTTGAAATATTGCTTCAAGTTATAATATATTCCAGAGTGTTTATTAGTAATTACAAAATCTATCGTGCCAGACCAATTTGATTCAGGTATTTCTCTCCAATTGGTAATTTTTCCCTCTAAAATTTTTTTCAGTGATGTAAGTGAGAGACGTTTTATGGGATTATAAGAATGTACAACCACTGCAATTGCATCATAGGCTATTGCTGTGGTTGTAAGAGGTATAGAATAGTGTTGAACAATTTGTTGTTCTTCTAAACTAAGAGTTCGATCAATAACAGCAATCTGAACGCTATCATTAAGGAAATGGACTAATGCTTCTTCGGTAGACATTGTTGTAATGGATAGCCGTGCGTTAGAGTAAAGGTTTTGAAAAAGCTGACTTTGTTCAGAAATAAGAGAACCATATGGATCTGCTACAAAGACAGATGCATGACCAGAAATAACTTGTTGTTCTTCTTTTTTTTGTTCACAACTTGAACAACCGTTTAAAAAAAATAAAACAACAATACTAATTATAGTCGAAAGAAATGTACTTTCATTCACGATTGTCATATTCTCTTTGTTTTGCATTAGTATAAGTCACAACTGATCGATAAATAGCCCATAGAATTAATACAACCGCAAATGTATATCTCATTTGAGATGGGACATGCTGGAAAGAGAAAAAACCAGCAATAATACCAATACCAAAAATAAATGTTACTGCAGCTACAGTATAACCTAAAAGCGAGTTAATGGAAAATTTTCTTTGTTTCATAAAAATAAAAAAAGGAGCCGAATGGAAATATCCGGCTCCTTGAATTAAATTAACGAGCATTCTTTAATCTGAAGCGAAATGGAATAGAAACCCAAACAGGAACAGGTTTATTCTGCATGATTGCGGGAGTAAATACAAATTGCTCAGCAGCTTCAATTGCAGCCTGGTTAAATATTTCTGCATCGCTTTTGAGTACTACTACTTTTTTCACTTTACCTTCTTTATCGACCCAAACTTTAACATATACGTTTCCTTCCAGACCAGCACGCAAAGCAATTTCGGGATATTTGGGTTTCACTTCTTTAACAATGACCGGTTCTTTTTCAACTGGTACAAAGTCTGCAGGTGGTGCTTCCTCATCTATTTTTATATCTGATTCTACTTGGAAACCACCACTAGCGGCATCTGTAAGCTCTGCAATAGGAGGAGCTTGTTGACTAAGTTCAGTTTGAGTTGCAATTGTTTGTTCAGGACTCACTTCTGCGTCAGGTACAGGTACGGGAATACCTACACTAGGTCGTACAGCTGGTCCTGCAACAGCAACAGAAGGTGCAATTTCCTGTTGCTGCAAAGAGGGAGGAGGTCCCAATTCTGTTAATCTGACAACTCGTACAGTCCTTACCGGTTCATCGTCTTGACTAAGCCAGACTGCAAGATGATAAGAACCAACTGCTGAACCTGCTATGAGCGCAGCAATTAAAAGACCATACGACATGTATCGCTGATAAAGAGCTTTTAGTTCAGGAGCACCATAACCTCGGTGTTGATAGGGGACTACAGATGTTAATGTATTTGCCATATTTCCCTCCTATCCTTGAACTCTAGAAAGTAGTTTTTTATCTTCAGCTGTCATTGGTGCTAAACTAAAACGTGTCATTTCAGCAAGATTTACTTCATCTAATATATCGACCATATTGTTGTAAGTCGCATCACGATCAATTTTAATCAGTGTTATAAGCTTTGGATTAGCCAGTAATCGTTCGCGAAGAAATTGCCGGAGTTCTTTAAATTCTACTTGTTGTAATTTAGGATCACTTCCGGCATTCCAATAGATTTTAAAATCGGCTGTAACACGAAGTGTAAGCAATGCCGACTCAGCAACTTCCACCGTTGTCTTATTATCTGGTGGAAGATTGAGCTCCATAGCCTGTGGCATGCTGAAAACTGTTGTTAACATAAAAAATGTTAGGAGAAGCATGACCACGTCGACCATTGGCGTCATGTCGATACGAATACCAACCCGACGCTTCTTCTTTTTCTTGCCCTTTTCCGCAGCACGGGGGGCTCCAGTTTCTACAGCAGCCATAGTTATGCTCCTTTTTCTAAATCAGTTACTAAGTTAAAACGTGTAATCTTTACTTTTTGAAGTACCTCCATTACATCTTCCATCGGTCCATATGGGGAACGTTTGTCACCTTTAATAACGGTGAATAAACCAGGATTTGTCACACGTGCCTGAATCAAAAGATTAGGAAGCTGATCTTTTGTTACTTCCATCTGACGCTTTAAACGGTTCTCCTGACCGAATAAACGTCCCATAATCACTTGGGAGTCAACTCCCATGTAAATACGACCCTCTTTATTAACATAAAGAGTGATTACCTTTCCTTCGGGTACTTTTGCAACAGCGTGAGACATTGGTACTTCAACATCTACTTCCTCAGGTGGACGAAATTGTGTTGTCATCATGAAAAATGTTAGCAACAACATGACCACGTCCACCATCGGCGTCATATCAATTCGAATTCCAACTCTCGATTTTTTATGCTTTGGCATATGACACCTTCTTTACATAATAATTATCTTTTTGTTGGCTTGCGGGATACTAACGATTGAATGATTGCATAGCTTGCTTCATCAATCATATACGTAAAGTTATCAATTTTTGTAACAAAGAAATTATAGAATACAATACCACCAATACCTGAAATCAATCCACCGGCAGTATTAACCAATGCTTCAGAAATACCAAGCGCTAATTGTACCGCATCTGGTGCACCAGTACGAGCCATTGCGTTGAACGAACGAATCATTCCCATTGTTGTACCAAGAAGACCAACCATTGTACCAATAGATGCAATTGTTGACATCATTGAAAGATTGCGTTCAAGTAAGGGTACTTCTAACATCATTGCTTCCTCAATTGAACGCTGAATATTTTCCATCATCTCTTTTTGGCCTTTAATGTCGCCTTCTTCTACAAGTGTTTTATAGCGTTCTAAAGCTGTTCTAATTACGTTTGCACATGAACCACGTTGTCTATCGCATAATTCAATCGCTTTGTCAATGTCACCATTGTTTACAGCTGTCTGGACATTTTTCAAAAAGCGTGGAATCTGATCTTTACCATTTGCTTTACGAAGAGTAAATATTCTCTCAATAACAACTGCAAATAATATAATGATAAGTGCAATAAGCAAGATAACTAGTGGTCCACCATCTTTGATGTATTTTGGTAATGCAAATTCATAAATAAGTGCTCCAATAATGAGTGAAACAATTATTACAATTGTATTAAATACAGAGGTCTTCATAAGTGTACTCCTGAAATTAATGGATGTTATTTTGTTTGAATACTAAGATTTGAAACTTTTTATTGCTTCCTCACGGGTATCTTCAACATCAAATACACCTGTAAGTTTTGTAATAACAAAAACGTTTTCCACGCTTTTGCCTAAATTACACAACTTAACTTTCCCGCCGTTTTTTTCGTATGATGAATGAATTGAAACCAATGCTCCAATTCCGCTACTATTGACGTACGTTACAGAACCCATGTCTATAATTAATTTCCTATTACCTTGTTCGATTAAATCTTTAGCTTTTGTTTTTAAATCATCTGTTTCGTCTCCTCCAATGAGAGAACCACGAGGTTCAAGTACTGCTATTTCGAGATTATCAAAAGTCATTAATTTTGTTGACATAATTTCTCCTGCAGTTCGTTTTATTGTTTTTTACATAATTATTTTTTGCAATTAAAATGCCAAAAAAAAATATGTTTTTTTAAAATTATCAAAGATCGTGTTTTAACTTGCGGGGAATTTTTCCCATTTAAGGTTACAAAATCAATATATTAATCGAATAACTCTTTGATAAAAAAGAAGTTATAGTATGGGGAATTTTTCCCAGCTTTCAATATTGTTATTACATCAATCCGTATTTTTTTCTCTTGTTTAGCAGAGTTTTACGATCAATTCCAAGAAGACGAGCAGCTTGATCAAGATCTTGCGCAAATTGCAAGACTTTCTTTATGTGAATTTTTTCTACTTCTTCAAGAGAGAGAGCTGTCGATTCTTCTGATGAACGGATTTCTTCTGGTAAATGCTGAGGTGTAATAATTCCATTGCCTGATAAAATTACAGCCCTTTCAATAACATTTTCAAGTTCTCTAACATTTCCCGGCCAACGATACATTTTCAATACACGATCAGCATCTGGTGAAACTTGAATTTTTTTATTATTTGCAAACTTTTCGATAAAGTAGTGTATAAGTAATGGAATATCATCTGGCCTCTCACGCAGAGGGGGTAACTTTATTCGTACAGCATTGAGCCTGTAAAATAAATCTTCACGAAATGTATTTTCTTTTAGAGCTTCGTCGAGATTTTTATTTGTAGCAGAAATAACACGAACATCAACTTTACGTGTAAAATTTTCGCCAACTCGTTCAAATTCTTTGCTCTGTAAAACCCGAAGCAGTTTTGATTGAATAGAAGGAGACAACTCACCGATCTCATCTAAGAAAATTGTGCCACCATCTGCCATTTCAAATCGACCTTCACGGTCTTTTAATGCTCCGGTAAAAGCACCCTTTGTATGTCCAAAAAGCTCGCTCTCTAAAAGCTGTTCTGGTATAGCTGCACAGTTCACTCTGACAAACGGTTTTGAAGCTCTGCTGCTCTTGGAATGTATAAAGTGAGCAAAAAGCTCTTTTCCTGTTCCGCTTTCGCCTTCAATCAATACAGAAAGATTACTATCTGCAACACGGGCAGCAATATCAAGCTGTTCAATCATTATTCTGTTGCGAGTAATAATATTCGAAGGAGCCGAAAGAGCAGAAAGCTGCTCACGTAGCTCCTGATTTTCGTGTCGTAATTTATGATGTTCGATAACTTTTGAGGCAAAGAGTTTTAACTCATCGAAATTAAAGGGCTTTTGGAGATAATCTATAGCACCTTCTTTCATTGCTGTTACCGCGCTGTCTATAGAACCGTGAGCTGTCATTATAACGACCGTTGTATCGGGCGAAAAACGTTTTATCTCCTTTAGAACTTCTATCCCATCCATTGGCGACATTTTTAAGTCTATAAATGCCATATCAAAATGCTTTGATTGAAGGAGGTTGAGTACTTCCTGTGGTTTGGGGCAGAGTGTAACATCTACACCGAGTGTTTCAAGCGAAAGCCCGACCATATTCAAAATGTTTTTTTCATCATCGACAACTAAAACTGAAATTCTTTTCATAGCGTTTATCCGTTAATAGGAATTGTAAAGTAAAAAGTGCTACCAACTCCAACTTTACTTTTCACCCATATTTTACCTTTATGACTCTCTATAATTTCACGTGCAATAGCTAAACCGAGTCCGACACTTCCGGGATTTGTTTCTGTCGCTGGTTTTACTTGTACAAATTTATCAAAAATTAATTCATGATACTCTTCAGGAATGCCTTGGCCGGTGTCCTGAACACAGACAAGAAGGTTCTGATTTTGTAGCTCTACCGTTAATGATACTTTTCCGCCTGTTTGAGTATATCGAAGCGCATTATTCAGAAGATTTGTCAAAACCCATGTTATTTTTTCTGCATCAATAAAAACAGGCGGCAATGTTGAAGGTACGGAGGTGGTAAATGATATTCCTTTTTCATCAAACTGAAGTCTCAAAGCACGCGATGCAGCTTCGACAACTTGTGAAAAGTTGCAAAACTCCTTTTGCAATTCAGATTTACCAGCTTCAAATTTTGACAGATCAAGTAAATCTTTAACCAATTTTCTTAAACGTTCAATATCACTTTCTGCAGATGCAATTAATTCCTTCTGTTTCTTGGTGAGTGGACCGGTAATTTCCTTTGATAGAATATCAATACCCATAGCCAACGATGTAAGAGGAGTGCGAAGTTCATGAGAGACTGTAGCAATAAAATCGGTTTTCATTTTTTCTAATGTTTTGAAACGGGTAACATCAGCAAATAATGTTACAACAAACTGAAGTTTTTTTTCTTCATCATAAATTTTAGTTTGATGTGGTCTGTAGTAAAGAATGGCATCATCTTTTTGTAAAGAGAAAAGGAAATCTTTGCTCTTATTGGTAAAATTTCCTTCATCATACAATGATTCTTCAAAAAAACTGCAAACTTCTTGTTGTGTTATTACCTCATTAACATATTTGCCCGCCCAATCCAGAGAAATGTTTAGAAGCAACTTTGCTGCTTCATTTACCAGCACAAGGCGATTATAGCCATCTGTAACAATCACTGGCTCTGAAATACTGGCAACAATAGTTTCGCTTTTTCTTTTTTCTGCCAATATTTGATGTACATTCATTTCTTCATATTTTCTAAGTCGCTCGGTCATTTTATTAAATTCACTACTCAGTACTCCGATTTCATCGTCTGTTAAAACATCGATTTTTTGGTTGAGGTTACCCTGACCGATTTTTCTAACCGTTTCTGTTAATTTTTCGGCTGGTATAATAACCGTTCGGGTAAACCGAATACCTGTCCATATGCTAAGCACTATGGATGCTAAGGCTGTGAATAGCATTGAAATAATAGCCTCTTGTGTATTTTGATATATTCTTTTTTCTGCCATTATCATTGAAGTCTGATTAGCTTCGAGAAGTTGAGAGCATTGATTACGTAATCGTTCGGCAATGGGTCGGACAACGTATTTCTGATATTTTAAGCCGAGACGTCGGTTGTTTTTTTCTATAAGATAAACAAACAACTGATCTGCCGCCTGATTGTATATACTATCGGTTGCAATAATACTATCTATTAGCGCGTTCTGAAACGGTACAGAAACTGATTCTTTCACTTTAACAAGCCAGGAGATAAAAATATCCCTGCTTTCATTGAAATAGGTACGGTATAGTTCAGGATCGTCTATAACAGCAGAGAGCAAAGCATGTTCCTGATCGTCTAGTGAACGTAATAGATTTTCTGCTGCAAGGGTGCTCTGATACGTATTGCGGAGAATGGGAGCTACCTGATTACGAAGTTGAACAAACTTCAGAAGAGCAAAAACACTGGTTGCCAGGACTATCAGAATAAGTACGAAGTAGCCAAATCCGATTTTTAAACGAAGACTTCTCACAAAAAAAATGTATTGGTTTTTACATGGAAAAACAAGAAACCTCCCACGTTTGTTTTGTTGCAGAGAAAATGTTCCGTATATTTTATTTTACTAATGTTAGAAGCATGTTGTATGTTAACAAGTAATTCAAATAATTTAATACAGGTTGGTGGACAGGCTGTTATTGAAGGCGTTATGATGAGATCTGCTTCCACTATTGCAACAGCTATTCGCAGAGCAGACGGTTCGATAGAGTTAAAGAAAAAAATTTTTATTCCTCTTTCTGAACGATATTCTTTTTTAAAATTACCTATTTTGCGTGGTGCTGTTGGAATTATTGAGATGTTGTGGATAGGTATTGAAAGCTTGAATTGGTCTGCTGAAAAAGGTATCGAAGATGAAGAAAAGAAAGACGGAAAAATCAGCAATATAAAGGAAAAATCTCTTTCTTCGATATCATTATTTTTTACCATTTTAATAGCATTAGCTTTGGGAATATCTCTATTTTTTCTGGTTCCGCTTTTAATTGCATCCGTTGCTTTCAACATCGAGCAAACAACATTTCTATTCAACCTTACAGCAGGTTTCATACGGGTTCTTATCTTCCTTGGCTATCTGTTACTTATTTCCCGTATGAATGATGTATATCGTTTATTTCAGTACCATGGGGCAGAACACCAGGCAGTGTTTACTTATGAAAATGGTAAAGAGCTGACAATTTCAAACGCCAGACTTCAATCGCGTTTCCATCCTCGATGTGGTACAAGCTTTTTATTAATTGTTGTTTTAGTATCGATACTTTTTTTTGCTTTTCTCGATACTTTGTTGATAATGTTGTTTGGATCGTTATCACTTCCTCTTCGTTTGGCTACACATTTGCCAGTTATTCCTTTTGTAGCAGGATCTGCATATGAGGTAATAAAATTGTCTGCAAAAAATACATCATCATGGTATACAAAAGTACTTGTTGCTCCTGGTTTATTATTGCAGAAAATAACGACAAAAGAGCCAGACGATCAACAACTTGAGGTTGCCTTAGAAGCACTTCGTTGTGCAATAGAAGATTGTCAAAACAAAATTGACAGTACAGGACAATAAAAGTAAATTTTTGTTAATCATAAAAGATGAGATGTTAGTATGATTGATAAAATTGAAAAGCTGTTCGACCGATACAATGAAATTAACAAACTCCTTAGCGATCCACATATAGCCGCAGATAGACAAAAAAGCAAAGAACTTGGAAAAGAATTACGATATTTAGAACCTGTGGTCAAAGTAGCAGAACAATACAAGAAGGCATATTATGATTTAGCAGGGAGCAAAGAGCTTTTAGATTCATCAACGGATCCTGAATTAAAAGAGTTAGCTCAGGAAGAGTATGATAAGTTAAAAAATGTGGTAGCACAACTCGAAGAAGAACTGAAGATTCTTATGATTCCGCCTGATCCTAATGATTCTAAAAATTTTATTATGGAGATACGTGCAGGAACAGGCGGAGAGGAAGCTGCGCTTTTTGCTGCTGATTTGTATCGGATGTATACACGCTATGCTGAACGAAAAGGTTGGCGTGTAGATTTGTTGGATTGGAACGAAACCGGTATGGGTGGATTCAAAGAAATTGTATTTTCCGTTTCGGGTGATGGAGCTTATGGATTAATGAAATTCGAAAGTGGTGTACACAGAGTTCAGCGTGTTCCCGAAACTGAAGCTCAGGGTCGTGTACACACATCAGCTGCTTCTGTTGTTGTACTGCCGGAAGTTGAAGATGTTGAAATAGAAATAAATCCTGCCGATTTAGAAATAGATACGTACCGTTCTGGTGGAAAAGGCGGACAAAATGTCAACAAAGTAGAAACAGCAGTTCGGATCACACACAAACCAACAGGAATTGTTGTTGCGTGTCAGCAGGAACGTTCGCAATTTCAGAATCGTGAACGAGCAATGAAAATGCTACGTGCAAAACTATACGAAATGAAAACCGAAGAGCAAAACAAACAAATGGCAGAACAACGCCGTTTGATGGTAAAATCGGGTGACCGAAGCGATAAAATACGTACCTACAACTTCCCTCAAAACCGTGTAACGGATCATAGAATTGGTTTTACACTTTATAGTCTCGACAGAGTAATGGATGGAGATCTTGATGAATTAATCGAACAGTTACGATTGGCAGACAGAGCAGAACGACTTCAAGTAGCAACAGGTGACTGATAATTATCGGCGTTCCTTAAAAAATGATTTCAAGAGAAGTTCGCATTCTTCATCCATCACTCCACTGATAATATGAACGGTATGATTTAATCGTTTATCATGTGTAATGTTATAAAGCGTACCACATGCTCCTGCTTTGGGATCAAATGTACCAAAAACAAGTGTAGGAATTCGCGCAAGAACAATCGCTCCTGCACACATTGCACATGGTTCTAATGTAACATAAAGTGTACAATCATCTAATCGCTTTGATTGAAGATGGTTTGCTGCAGCGGTAATTGTAATCATTTCTGCATGAGCAGTAGGATCCTGAAGGCGCTCGGTAAAGTTATGGCCTTTTGCAATGATTGTATTCTTATGCACTACAACCGCACCAACAGGTACTTCGCCCAGTTCATATGCACGCTGCGCTTCACGAAGAGCAGCTTTCATAAATATACTATGAGGTGATTTCATTGTTGCTTTTGTTAAGATGAAACAGAACCGTTTTCTGATATAGAAGGTAACACAGTTTCCTTTGCAAATTCCTGAATAGCACTCGAAATATCCGACAATGCTTCATCAATAAGAGATAACTTCTTCAATGTATCTTTATCATCTTTAAATTTCTTTTTCAAAAAACCAGATTCAAAGTTAATAATTGTTAACGGAGTATTAATTCTGTGACGAAATGCTTTTGCAATTTCCTGAAGTGTATCAAGTTGAGTTTTTTTGATAAGCAACTCCCGTTCTGATGATAATCGTTTGTTCTCACTTTCCAGATATCTCTGCCTGAGTTGTATAATTTTTACAAGAGAATATGCCAGAAGCCATAAAAAGGGAAGAGCATCGAAGTTGGTTAAGATATCTGCAAAAGTTGCACCACCATCACGGTATTTGATGAGGAATTCAACAATCGCAAAGAATAGGTAGCTGTAAATGATAATACCCGATAATACAACAGGATATTTGATAAAGTATAAACGGAGAGACTGAAAATGTGTTTGAAGCATAAACATGCTCATCTCCTAAAAATTGAGGATAGCTTATTTGGTGAGTAATACTTGCGCACCCGGAGGGACTCGAACCCCCAACCCTCAGATCCGAAGTCTGATGCTCTATCCAATTGAGCTACGGGTGCCTGTTTGACATTGTATGGTAATGAATATTCAGTATTTTCGCAAATGGTTTTGTAATTGCTCTACGCTAATATTTTACCTATATTTAAATTTACGATGAGTATAAAGCACCGATTACGTATAGCTATTGATGGACCCGCAGGATCAGGCAAAAGTACAACTGCCCGTTTACTGGCAAAAAAGCTTGGATACATTCATATCGATACGGGAGCAATGTATCGAGCGTTAACGCTCAAAGCTTTACGTTTAAACGTTGATTTAGAAAACGAACAACAACTTGTTGAACTTGCTCAACAAACTTCAATTGAATTTGAAACTTCTGATGGCAATCTGATTGTTCTTTTAGACGGTGAAAAAGTAACAAGTGAAATACGTGCTCCGGAAGTAACAAATAGCGTCAGCACAGTCAGTAAACATCCAAAAGTAAGAGCATTGATGGTCCAAAGACAACAGGAACTAGCAAGAAATGGCGCTGTAGTACTGGATGGAAGAGATATTGGTACCGTTGTATTGCCTGACGCAGAAGTTAAAATATTTTTGACTGCAGATGTCTCGGAACGAGCTCGTCGACGAAAAAAGGATTTGGCTCTCGTCGGTATTGAGGCAGACGCATTACAGCTCGAGGAAGAAATCAGAGAACGAGACCGAAAGGATTCAACGCGAAGTGCCAGTCCTTTGAAAATAGCAAACGACGCAATTGTTATTGATACAACAAATATGACAATAGAACAGCAGGTAGAAAAAATTTTTTCAATTGTAAACGAAAAACTGAAAAGTAAATGAAAATAACTATCGATACATTTTCGGGTTTCTGTTGGGGTGTTGTACGCACCATAGAAATTGCTGAACGTGAATTAGAAAACGGAAATGATCAGCCAATGTATTCGTTGGGTGATATTATCCATAATCCGATGGAAACCGAGCGACTACGGAATAAAGGTCTTGAGGTAATAACCCACAATGATTTAGACAAAATTAGTGGAGCAAAGGTACTTATTCGTGCTCATGGTGAACCACCCGAAACATATCGTAAAGCTGTGGAAAAGAGTGTAACAATCATTGACGCAACATGTCCTGTTGTAACAAAAGTACAGCAACGAATTCGTAAATTTTATCTTGATGGATATCAGATTATTATTTTTGGCAAAAAAGATCACCCTGAAGTAATTGGCTTAATTGGTCAAACAAAAGGTGAAGCGATTGTTATCAAATCTCTTGAAGAAATTGACAATGTTCCGTTGGGAAAGAAAACAGTGTTGTTTTCTCAAACAACAATGGACAAACCAACTTTTTATGCAATTAAAGATGAGCTTAGTAAACGCATTAAAGAACTAATAGTAGCAACAATGGAAGAAGAAGCAATAGAATTCCATGCGAAAGATACGATATGCGGCCAAGTATCCGGACGCGATAAAAAGATTCAGGAGTTTGCAAGAAATAACGATGTAATTCTGTTTGTTGCAGGGCGTAAAAGTTCAAATGGAAAAGTTTTGTACGATTTAGTAAAATCTGTTAATCCACGCGCATACTATATTGAAGACAGCCCTGAAATTGATTTTAGTTGGTTTAATAATGCACAGACAATTGGTATAACTGGTGCAACTTCTACACCACAGTGGCTGATGGAGAAAATAAAAAAAGAATTAGAACAAAAGTTTCAACAGTCATCACTAAGTAACGAAACTATTAACCATAATTAAACAATTGCATCATCTGCTTAAGTAGTGTTGATGACTGGCTACGAGAGCAAATGAATGCAATAACACTGTTTCAAAAAAAAGAAACAGGTGGAGGTTCAATGCCTGATACAAAAAAATCTTTGGAACTATTTGCAGAACGCGAATATTCCGAGTCTGAGTACCAACAACTTGAACAAATGTACACCAAAACGCTGAGTTCATTTAGTGTTGGAGAAATAGTCAAAGGGAAAATTGTACACATCGGAGAAAATGAAGTAGCTATCGATATCGGTTTCAAATCCGATGGTACTGTACCAATTTCCGAATTTCCAAATATCAAAGACTTAAAAGTCGGAGATGAAGTAGAAGTTTTCCTCGAAGCCGTTGAGGATAAAGAAGGGCGGTTGGTCCTTTCACGAAAACGCGCGGATTTTATGCGAATCTGGGAGCGTATTGTAAAAGCCTATGAAACAGGTGAAATACTCAAAGGGAAGTGTATACGTCGTACTAAAGGAGGTATTGTTGTAGACCTCCTAGGTCTCGATGCATTTCTTCCGGGTTCTCAAATTGATGTTCGCCCGGTTAGAGATTTTGATGCTTTTATCGGACGTGAAATGGAATTCCGCGTAGTAAAAGTCAATCATCCCGCAGAAAATGTTGTTGTAAGCCACAAAGTACTCGTTGAAGAAGAGCTTGCAACCCAGCGTAAAGCTATCCTCGACAAATTAGAAAAAGGTCAGATTCTTGAAGGCCATGTAAAAGCAATTACAGATTTCGGAGTATTCATCGATCTAGGTGGAGTAGATGGCTTAGTACATATTACAGATCTTTCATGGGGACGAGTTAATCATCCTTCGGAAGTTGTAAAACTCGATCAAACTGTTAACGTAGTTGTATTAGATTTTGACAGTGAGAAAAAGAGAATTTCCCTTGGTATGAAACAACTTCAACCGCATCCATGGGAAAATATTGAAGAACGATATCCTGTAGGCTCTAAAGTAACCGGTAAAGTAGTATCTCTAACAGAATATGGTGCATTCGTTGAAATCGAAAAAGGAATAGAAGGGTTAATCCATATTTCTGAAATGAGCTGGACTCAGCACATTAAGCATCCTTCTCAAATGGTCTCCATGGGTCAAATGGTCGATGCAATCATTCTTTCTCTTGATAAAGAAGGAAAGAAAATTTCACTTGGAATGAAGCAATTAGAACCAGATCCGTGGACAACATTGATGCAAAAATATCCTATTGGATCAAAACATGTGGGTATTGTTCGGAATTTAACAAACTTCGGTGTTTTCGTCGAGCTTGAAGAAGGCGTCGACGGCCTTGTCCACATATCAGATCTTTCGTGGACAAAGAAAATCCGACATCCGGGTGAAGTTGTTAAGAAGGGTGAAAAACTCGAAGTTGTTGTGCTTGCCGTTGATATTGAACAACGGAGAATTTCGCTTGGACACAAACAACTTCAGGATAATCCATGGGATGTTTTTGAAAATCAATATAAAGTTGGTACCGATGTAGAAGGCAAAGTTGTACGATTAATTGATAAAGGTCTTATTGTTGAGTTACCGTTAGGAGTCGATGGTTTTGTACCAGCTTCTCAGTTATCGCAAACTCCAATTAAGAACCTTGCAGAGTCTTTCAAAATCGGTGACACATTGAATTTGAAAGTTATTGAATTCGAAAAAGAGAATAAAAAAATCGTTCTCTCGGCTCTCGAGTATCTCCGTGGAAAAGAGCAGAAGCTTGTAGATGAATATGTCGCTGCACATAAACTGCAACCAATGACAATGCGCGATATAGTTAACAAACCAATAGAGATACCTGAGTCCGAAAAGAACATCGACGAATTCAATATTAACGAACAACCTCAACAATAATCATTTAAAGTAATCAGAGTCGTGTAGTTTTAACTACACGACTCTCTTTTTAACAATGAAACGTGTAGCTTTATATACACTCGGTTGTAAATTAAATTATACAGAAACAGCAACCCTCGGAGCAGAGTTTAAAAAACAGGGTTACAACATTGTACCTATTGATGAAGAAACAGATATAGTTGTTATAAACAGTTGCAGTGTAACAGAAAACGCTGATCGTGAATGTCGTCAGATAATACGGAAAGTACAACGCACATCTCCAAATGCATTTATAGCAGTTGTTGGCTGTTATTCACAGCTCCAACCATCCAAAATATCTAAGATACCAGGTGTTCATTTAGTATTAGGTACAACAAATAAATTCGATTTGTTCAGATTTCTTGAACAAACAAAAAAGCAAAAGACACAAGTTGAAGTATCCTGTATTGATGATACAGAAACTATCCATCCGGCAGTTACAACAGAATTCGGAGAACGTACACGAGTATTTTTAAAAATACAGGATGGTTGTGATTATCCATGCACATACTGCACTATACCACTTGCCCGAGGAAAAAGTCGTAGTGTAAGTGAAACTATTATTATCGATCAAGCTAAAAATGCAGTTGAAAAGGGCTATAAAGAAATTGTATTAACAGGAGTGAATATCGGAGAATATTCAACTCCTTCATGTAAGTCTCTGCTGGAATTGTTAAAACTTTTAGTAACAATTGAGCAACTAAAAAGAATTCGTATTAGCTCAATAGAACCAAATTTACTTTCAGATGAATTACTGGAATTCTGGTCTTCAGAACCGAAACTCTGTAAACACTGGCATATTCCGTTACAGTCTGGTTCAAATGAAATTCTAAAAAGAATGCGAAGGCGATATCTACGTGAATTATATGAAAAGAAAATACACACAATAAAAGAACGGCTTCCGAATTCTTCTATTGGTGTTGATATCATCGTTGGTTTCCCTGGTGAAACAGAACTATATTTCGAAGAAACATATTCTTTCCTCGATTCACTTCCTGTTACATATTTCCATGTTTTTACATATTCACCGAGACCAAACACTTTAGCAGAGTCATTTCCGGATCAAGTTCACCCAACAATAAAAGCTGCGCGAAGCAAAATACTTCATACACTAGGTGACAGTAAGAAAAAACAATACCTTCAGTCAATGAAGGGTAGAATAGTTAACGTCTTATTCGAAAATGAAACAAAACCAGATATTTATACTGGTTTAGCAGATGAATACATACGTGTTGATGTTCCATTCAACCGTAATCTTAAAAATTGTATTTTACCAGTAATTATTACTGATGTAGTTGACGACTATTGTATAGGTTCTGTTCTCTCTACAGTTCAACAATATGAAAGAAATGTAGCATGAAAAAATTCAGCGTCTCTGTATTTCTACTTTTCATTATCTCGACCAACTTATTAGCGCAAAGTGCAAGATTTAATGAAAATCCAGACCCATTATTGAATATCGATAAGCGTTCTACGAATAATTTTGATGCAACACAAATTCAACAAGGTAAAAAATCGGTGTTTTTAGCTACAACGCTTTCGCTTCTCTTGCCTGGAGCAGGCGAATGGTATATCGGGGATGTTACATCAGCGCGATACCACATGATTGCAGAAGGAGCAATCTGGACAACGTATACTGCGTTTTATTTGCGTAGTAAATGGTTACTGGATGACGCAAAGATATTTGCAAAGATTCATGCAGGTGCTTCATTCAATGGTACCGATGATGATTATAATGTTAACATCGGAAATTTTCTGTCTGTTGAAGAATACAACAACGCCAGACTCAGAGACAGAGATTACAATGCACTATATCTCGACAGCAAATATTACTGGCAGTGGGATACCGACGATAATCGGCAACAATTTAAAACAAACAGAATAAAGAGCAGCGAAGCTAAAAATTATTCGAGATTTGTTGTAGCATTTGCTATTATAAATAGAATTGTTTCCGCATTCCGCGCAAGCAGACTTGCAGCAAAGCATAATACATCGCTTCTTGAATCATTTGATGTGAAATTTCAGCACACTCATCAATACTCAACTCTTATAACTGTGACATTTTCTACTCCTTTGTGAGTATTATTTACAACACTATGAATACCTACCGTATGACCGTTGAGTATGATGGTACTCATTTTTCAGGATGGCAGGTTCAACAGAACGGACGTTCAGTTCAGGAAGAATTGGAACGGGCACTCCAACAAATAATTCAGTCACAAGTAAAAATCGTAGGTGCTGGCCGCACAGATGCTGGTGTTCATGCGAAAGGCCAGGTTGCAAGTTTTCAATTGAAAACAGAGCTTGATTGTAATAAAATATTAAGAGGTTTAAACGGAGTTTTACCAGAGGATATTGTTGTTATTGATCTAAAGCAAACAAAAAAATCATTCCATGCTCGCTACCATGCAATGTCAAGGGTTTATGAATATACAATATCCAGACGACCAATAGCCATTGGTCGTTTGTATGCATGGGAAATGTTCTATAAATTAGAAACAGAACTTTTACATCGGTGTGCTGAATATATAGTTGGTACACATAATTTCGAAGGATTTTGTAAAAAGGGATCATCACAAAAAGATTTTGAATGCACAGTGATACAAAGTATTTGGGTATTAAATACTGATTTATTCTACTATACCATCGAAGCAAACAGGTTTGTTTATGGAATGGTACGAGCTTTAGTTGGTTCAATGATAGAAGTTGCCCGCGGAGCAATGACAATTGATAATTTTACCAATATACTTCAGGGAAAAGATAAAGCAACAATTTACGCACCTGCAAAAGGTTTATGTTTAACACAAGTAAAATATAAGGAGGAACAATGAAGTACTGTGTTCGATTTGTTGCAGCAGTACTATTGACCTTAACAGTAACAGGCTGTGCGACAATAAGAACAATAAACTTATTTCCAGATTCAAAAGATGTTCAGTTGGGGAAACAATTTGATGAAGAAATCAGAAAAAACCCAAAAGAATATCCGATACTCAAAGATCGTCCAGATGTTAAAGAATATGTTGAAACAATAGGACGAAAAATACTTCAGTCACCTCATATTAAATACAGAAACAAATTTGCATATCAATTCGAAATAATACACAATGATTCTGTTGTAAATGCATTCTGCACGCCGGGTGGTTACATCTATGTTTATACTGGCCTTCTCAAATTTGTTGACAACGAAGCAACACTTGCCGGTGTACTTGCACATGAAATAGCACATGCTGAATGCAGGCATAGCACAAAGCAAATGTCGATACAATACGGTACATCAGTATTGCTTTCTATTGCTTTGGGAAATAGTTCACAAACAACCCAGACAATTGCCCAGCTTCTTCAAACAGGTGCACTTCTCAAATACAGTCGCGAAGATGAAGATGAAGCTGATGAAATGTCATTTAAGTATTTGCAGGCAACAGAGTACTATCCAGGAGCTATAAAGTTCTATTTTGAAAAAGTAGCCGGTCAACGTAAAGGGAGTACGTGGGAACGTTTGATTTCAACACATCCGTTACCACAGGATCGCTTAAACAGAATAAATGAAATGATGAAAACAATAGGAGATCCACCACCAACAGAAGAAAATCTTAAAGCTATCCCTTATCAGGAATTCAAGAACAAATTGCCATAAGAAAACCGTGAATAAACTCAAAGAACTATTTCATAAGATATTTTTCAGACGTGGTATTTTACGTACAAAGCTTTCAGAAGATGAGTTAAAACAGGTTATCGATGCCGGTTCGCGCAGTGGTGCCATCGATAAAACGGAACATGAACTCATAAAGAGTATTCTTGAGTTTTCAGATATAACTGCAAAGGAAATAATGGTACCACGCACGGATATAGTCGCTCTCGATATATCAATGCCACGCGAACAAATAATAAACAAAGTAGTTGAAGAAGGATATTCCCGTTTACCGGTGTATAGGGATACGCTTGATAATATTATTGGCATTATCTACAGTAAAGATTTACTAAGTTTAATGGAGCATCGCGATATTATTATTCTTCAGGATATAATACGACCAGCATATTTTGTACCTGAAACAAAAAAAATCAGTCAACTGCTTCGTGAATTTCAGCAGAATAAGGTACATATGGGTATTGTACTCGATGAATTCGGCGGCACGGAAGGTCTTGTTACAATAGAAGATATTATCGAAGAAATTGTTGGCGAAATTCTTGACGAGTATGACGAAGTACATAAAGAATACGAAAGCACAAGTGACGGCTCAGTTATAATTGATGGTTCTATGTCTATTTCTGATTTCAATGAAAAGTTTAGGCAAAAGATCCCTGAATCAACAGACTACGAAACCGTTGCAGGATATTTACAAAAAATAACCGGCAGAGTTCCTGAACTAAACGAAGAAATACGCACAAATTCTTTTACTTTTAAAATAATATCAAAAAGTGCGCGAAGGCTTAAACAAATCAGAGTTATTCCTGTATTGTAACTTACAGTTCACTCTATGATATGAACAATCATCCTCTTGTATCTATTATTATTATAAATTATTGCTCTTACAATTATACAGCAAAATGTATTCGTTCAGTTCAATCTGTTTTACACTCAGATGCTTATGAATTAATAGTTATTGATAATGCATCGGATGACGGAAGTGCTGAAAAATTAAGAAAGCAATTTGCAAACATAATTGTTCATAGAGAAGAAAACAATCGGGGTTTCGGTAGTGCAAATAATGTTGGAGCAAAACTGGCGAAGGGAGAATATCTTTTTTTCCTGAATAATGATACGGAGCTGATAGAAGATTGTATAACACCGTTAATAAATATTCTCCAACATCAGCCAAAAGTTGGCATTGTAGCACCAAAACTTTTGTATCCCAACGGTGCTTTTCAATTATCATATGGTAAATTCCCTGGCTTATACAACGAATGGAAAACTAAAAAGAAAAAAGAAAACAGTATTGTAAGTCCGATTTCAGAAATTCAGGTGGATTGGGTTTCGGGTGCTGCATTTTGTATTTCAAAAAATTTATTTACCGATGTGGCAGGATTTGACGAAGAATTCTTTATGTACTTTGAAGATATCGATTTATGTAAAAAAGTATATCAGAAAGAATATCAGATTTTGTATGTACCAACAGTGAGTCTGATTCATTATAAAGGTAAAAGTCGCAGAAACATCAATGATCGTATACTTTACGAATATCGGAAAAGTCAACTCCATTACTACAAAAAGCATTGTTCAGTTACACAGCAAGTATTGTTACGATGTTATCTGCTTCTGAAATACAGTGTGTTAGCTATAACAAAAAAATCACCAATTTCATCCAGTGTCTTAAAATTAGTTCTTTCATATTAGAATATGCCTTTGCAAATAGGTATAGACATACGGAAATACTTTGATTATGGTATTGGGACATATATTCAGGAAATTTTAAGGGAATACCAAAACGATGATGATCTTGCTTGTACCTACTTTGCCCAGCCACAACATCTCGATCTTTTAAAAAACACCTTACGTGGTAAAGTTGTTGCAGAATCTTCCGGCCTATATTCAGTCAGTGAACTATTTCTCTTTGCAAAGCATATAAACACTTCAAGAATTTCTCTTTTTCATGAACCTCATTACACACTTCCGTTTAGATTAAAAATTCCATCTGTGGTAACAATTCATGACATAATTCATATACGTTTAAAGCAATATTTCTCTGTAATACAACGATTATATGCATATAATATTATTCGTCATGCATGCTATTCCTCTTCAGCAATTATTGTCAATTCTCATTTTACAAAAAGTGAGCTGTTAAATCATTTCGACGTTGACGATACAAAAATATTTGTTACATATCTTGGAATTCCATCTATTTTTAATTATAAGGTAACCTTCGAAACAAAAGAAGCTTTTTTGAAAAAATATAAATTAACAACACCTTATATCTTTTATGCAGGAGCGTTAAAACCGCACAAAAATATTCCGGTACTTTTAAAAGCATTCTCAAGAGTACGCAAAAACTTCAATATTAACCTTGTCTTAGCAGGCGAACTGCTCAGTCAATATCCTTCATTACAGCAATTAGTGCAGAAACTAGAGATAGAATCCTGTGTGTATTCAATTGGTAAGATACCTCAGGAAGCTCTCTGTGTTGCATACCAGACTGCAGAATTATATGTCTTGCCTTCACAGTACGAAGGATTCGGTATACCACTGGTTGAAGCAATGGCTTCAGGTGTTCCTGTTATAGCGTCGAATGCCACAGCAATCCCCGAAATATTGGGTGATTGCGGACTTTTATTTGAACCTGCTGATGAGTTGGATTTAGAAAAGAAAATCAATATACTTTTAAGTGATTTAGAACTCAGAAATAAATGCACTGAAAAAGGTAAACAACGGTCTCAACTTTTTTCATATAAACAATGTGCGCAACAAACAAAAGAGATTTACAAAAAAATACTGCAATAAAAAGAATCGGACTTTACGGTGGAACATTTGATCCACCTCATATTGGTCATTTAATTATTGCCGAAACAGCATGGCAGCAACTAGCACTCGATAAAGTTCTTTTTATACCGGCATATATTCCACCACATAAAAAAGGCAAAAAATATACAACACCGCAACAAAGGTTAGAAATGCTTCAGTGTGCCATACGAGGGAATAAACATTTTGATATTCTCGATATTGAATTAAAACGAAGAGGTGTATCTTATACAGCAGATACACTTTTTCAATTAAAACAATTATATCCATTTTATGAGTTCTTTTTGATTATTGGTTCAGATAATTTGCTTCAGTTTAGTACCTGGAAAGAACCAGAAAAAATTTTAAAACTTTCTAAGCTAGTTGTATATGAACGTCCGTCATACACATTACAGTCAAAACATAGAACGTTTGCATATATTATAAATGGACCTATGCTGGATATTTCTTCGACATTTATTCGCAGACTTGTAAGAACAGAGCAATCTATACGCTATCTGGTACCTCAATCTGTAGAACAATATATTACCAATCACTTATTATATAAATAACAGGAAGCTTATGCATAAACTAACCATAAGTGATGAAGAGTTACGGAAAATTAGAGAAGTTGATCATTACGATCCTTTTAGTATCCTTGGTGCACATCCGTTTTTGTACAATGGTCAGATGGTTGTTGCAGTACGTGCGTTTCATCCTAATGCAAAAAGAATGTGGATTGCAGAACGAAATGATCCGAACAATAAAAAGGAGATGCACCGTTTTACAACCGATGGTTTTTTCGAAGTATTTTTTGAAAACACCGGAGAAGTTTTTCCTTACTTTATAATAAAAGAACACTATGATGGTACTCAAGTAACATTTATCGATCCGTATTCTTTTCTTCCGACACTCACAGATTTTGATCTTTATCTATTCAATGCCGGAGATCACCATCGTATTTATGAAAAACTCGGGGCACATTGTATTGAAATTCATGGTATTGCGGGTACACAATTTACAGTGTGGGCACCAAATGCCCGAAGTGTAAGCGTGATAGGAGATTTTAATGGATGGGACCCTCGCTACCATCAAATGAGAGTATTAGGAAGTTCCGGCGTTTGGGAAATTTTTATTCCGACTATTACTGAAGGTCAGTTATACAAATTCCAGATTAAGAGTCAAGACGGCAGAATCCTGGACAAAACAGATCCTTACGGAACTGAGATGGAGTTCCGACCAAGAACTGCTGCACGTGTAAATTCTTTACGTGGTTATGAATGGCATGATAATGAGTGGTTGGAAAAAAGAAAGAAATCGGATCATCTTGACGAACCTATAGCAATTTATGAAGTGCACCTTGGTTCATGGGCTCGTAAACCAGAAGAAGGAAATCGTTGGCTTTCGTACCGAGAGATTGCACCGAAACTTGTTCAATATGTAAAAGAGATCGGGTTTACACATATTGAACTTTTACCAATTCTCGAACATCCCTTTGATGGTTCATGGGGATATCAGGTAACTGGTTATTATGCTCCCACCAGTCGCTACGGTTCGCCACAGGATTTTATGTACTTTGTCGATTATTGTCATCAGCATAATGTTGGAGTAATATTAGATTGGGTGCCAGCTCATTTTCCAAAAGACAGTCATGCATTGGCAGAATTTGATGGTACACATTTGTATGAGCACTCCGATCCACGACTTGGTGAACATAAAGACTGGGGTACGTATATTTTCAACTATGGACGGCATGAAGTACGAAATTTTCTTCTTAGCAATGCACTTTTTTGGTTGGAACTATATCATATCGATGGTTTGCGAATCGATGCTGTTGCATCGATGTTATATCTCGACTATTCACGCAAAGAAGGCGAATGGATTCCAAACCGCTATGGTGGTCGTGAAAATCTGGAGGCTATACAATTCCTAAAAGATTTAAATAAATTAATTCATCACTATTATCCAGGTGTACTCACTATTGCCGAAGAATCTACAGCGTGGCCAGGTGTTACGCATAATGTGGAGGTGGGAGGATTAGGTTTTAGTCTCAAGTGGAATATGGGGTGGATGCATGACATGTTGGAATATTTTCGCCGTGACCCGATTTACAGAATGTACCACCACGACTTACTTACCTTTGTATTACTGTACGCATTTACTGAACGTTTTCTTCTACCATTATCGCACGACGAAGTTGTTCATGGTAAGGCTTCATTACTGTCTAAAATGCCCGGCGATATTTGGCAAAAGTTTGCGAATTTACGTTTACTATACGGATTGATGTATGGTTTTCCAGGAAAAAAATTATTGTTTATGGGAGGTGAAATCGGTCAATGGAATGAGTGGAACCATGACCAGTCTCTCGATTGGCATTTGCTTCAGTATCCAACTCATCAGGGAATTCAACGCTGGATTCGTGATCTCAACAATGTCTATCAGTCACACGCCGCACTACATCAGGTTGATTTTTATTATACCGGTTTTGAATGGATTGATTTCCATGATGTTGCACACAGTATAATTTCTTTTATTAGAAAATCAGCCAATGGACAAGAAAAAATAATTATTGTTTGTAATTTTACACCCGTACCACGTTTTAATTACCGGATTGGTGTACCAGAAGCAGGCGTGTATCGGGAAATTCTTAACAGCGACTCAGAGTTCTATGGCGGTTCCAATATTGGCAATGCTGGAAATATTTATGCCGAATCTATTCCACAACACAACCGACCGTATTCTGTTAATATTACCTTACCTCCATTAGCAAGTATTTATCTGAAAAGAGAAGAAGGATAAACTCTGCATTTATGGGTCAAACAGTACGACGATTAGCAAAAAATTATTTTGCTCTCAATACTCTGCAGATTGCTAACTATCTTCTGCCAGTAATAACGCTTCCATATATCGTACGTGTTATTGGAGCAGAACTATATGGTTCTATATCATTTGCTCAGGCTATTGTTCATTATTTTACATTGATTGTTCAGTACTCTTTCGATTATTCTGTTACACGGGAAATCAGTGCGCATCGTCATGATGTAAAATACGTTTCAAAACTTTTTTATACGGTTGTAGCTACAAAGCTTTTTCTCTGTGTCGTTACGATTATTCCTTTCCTTATACTTATTTCATTTGTTCCTAAATTCCAAACTAACTTTGTGCTTTACATTGTAGTGTTTCTTATAAATTTTGGTTATGCACTTTTTCCGGTCTTTTATTTTCAGGGAATAGAAAAGCTTTCGAGAGTAGCTACTTTTAATTTATTTATAAAAATATTCTTTACCCTTGGCGTATTTATTTTTCTCCGTTCTGAAAGTGACTATTTAATAGTTCCACTTTCTCATAGTCTTGGACAAATCGTGATTGGTGGTATTGCATTCAGTTACGCTATAATAAGCGGTTCACTTGGCTTTTCTTTTGTAACATTCAAAGAAATAGTAATGTTACTGAAACATGGTTTTAAACTTTTTGCATCGAGCGTTGTTGTTAGTCTCTATACTACTACGAATACAGTATTGTTGGGTATTTTGACAAACGATACAATTGTTGGATACTATGCAGCAGCAGAAAAAATAGAAGCGTTAGTAGAACGAATATCATTAAATCCTCTTGTACAAATTCTATATCCTTTTTTTAGCAAAGCGTTTCACAACGATAAGAAAAAGGCAAGCGAATATCTCGAAAAAGCACTCATATGGATTCCATTGGTCTGTTTTTTTATTTCGCTTGCGTTAATGTTATCTGCTCCTTTAATTGTGAAAATTGTTTTCGGAGTAAATTTTGCGCCGGCAATACCTGTTTTAATGGTGCTTGCATGGCTCTTGTTTATGCGAAGCATTAATAATATCAGCGCTATTCAAGGCTTGATGAACTTAAAAATGGATAAAGAATTCTTACAAGTTACTTTAATTGGAATGTTTCTTTGTATTAGTTTGAATTTTCTGTTAGTACCACTATGGAGTGCCGTTGGTACTGCAACCGCATGGATTATAACAGAATTGTTTATAGTGCTTGCAAGTATGTACATTCTCATCAAAAAACAAATAGTTTCCTTTACTGTATCGAAAATAAAAACTATAATACGCACTAAATTCAATGTATAATTATTGTATCGTCGGTGCCGGACTATTTGGTTCGGTCTTCGCTTATGAAGCCCAGAAAAGAGGTAAGAAATGCCTCGTTATCGACAGAAGAAATCATATTGGTGGAAATTGTTATACAGAACACAGAGAAGGGATTAATGTTCATCTCTATGGTCCACATATTTTCCATACCAGCAACAAAATGATATGGGATTATCTTCACCAGTTTGTACAAATGAATCGCTTTACCTATCAACCGGTTGCATACTACAAGGGTAAATTATATAACCTTCCGTTTAACATGAATACCTTTTATCAATTGTGGGGTGTGCGAACACCACAGGAAGCGCGTACGATAATTGAAAAACAACGTCAAGAGCACGGTATCATACATCCTAAAAATCTCGAAGAACAGGCATTAATGCTCGTAGGAAAAGATGTCTATGAAATCCTAATTAAGGGATATACTGAAAAACAATGGGGCAGACTGGCAACAGAATTACCGGCATTCATTATCAAACGACTACCGTTACGATTTACTTTCGATAACAATTACTATAATGATCTTTATCAAGGAATTCCCATTGGTGGTTATACCAAAATTTTTGAGCAACTCCTTAAAAATGTTGACGTCCAGTTAAATACAGATTTTTTTGCTGATCGTAAAAAAATTACCACTCTTTGTCAGCGAATTGTATTTACCGGTATGATAGATGAATTTTATGATTATCGGTTTGGTGAGCTGGAGTACAGAAGTTTACGTTTTGAACACAAAGTACTTGATACCGATAATTATCAGGGTAATGCTACAATAAATTATACCGAACGGGATATTCCTTTTACTCGTTGTATTGAACATAAACATTTTGAATTTGGCGAACAGCAAAAAACAATCATCACATACGAATACCCAATTGAATGGAAAAAAGGAGACGAAGCATATTACCCGATCAACGATGAGAAAAATAATGCACGTTACAAGCAATATGCAGAATTAGCCTCTAAAGAAAACAACGTGCTCTTTGGAGGACGCTTAGCTGATTATCAATACTACGATATGCATCACGTCATTGCTCATGCACTGAAAGCAGTGAAAAAAGAGTTTGGAGAATAAATGAACGTTACTATTGTTGTTGTAACATATAACCGGTCCGACTTACTTCTAAAAAACATCAATGCTTTACTTTCTCAAACATACACACCTGATACAATTATTATTATCGATAACAACAGCACTGATGGTACAGAGCATACATTGAAAGAAAATGGATACCTTGATAATAAAACTATAATCTATCACAAGTTACCCAATAATCTCGGTAGTTCTGGTGGATTTAAAAAAGCAATACAGTATGCATATATGCGTGGAGCTGAATGGATATGGGGAATGGACGACGATGCTATTCCAAAACCAGATGCACTTGAACAACTGGTGAGGTATGCTCAATCCAATCCCCATGCATGCTATTGGTCAAATGCAGATTGTGACAACGAGGGTTATATCAATGGAATAAAAGAAACAGAACATTGGATGTTTGTGGGGTTCCTCCTGCCAAAATTTGTTGTCGATACAGTAGGTTTACCGAGAGAAGAGTTCTTTATTTATCACGATGATTTTGAATATGCACGAAGAATACTGAAAAAGAATATCAAAATATACAAAGTTCAATCTTCAGTAATAGAACACACCTACTATTCAAAAGAAGGTGCTCGCCAAGGTTTATTATTTGGTAAATGTTATTCATTTCCAATAATGAGCGACTGGAAAGTATATTATCTTACACGAAACAGACTGTTGTCATTTTCATTTACCGAAATTGGAAAATATCGGGCATTTGTTGGTGTTTGGAGAAAAATTGGTTTACCGATACTTGCGACTAATCCGCGACAATTCAAAATGTTTCTGAAAGGCTATTTCCATGGCTTGATCGGTAAAAGTGGAAAAATTGTTGAACCCTCAATATAAGGAAGATCCACAATGACAGAACAATCACAAAAGAACAATAGTATAAACATATTTTTACAAACTATTCACGAAATAAAAAAAACATTTGTGGATTTATTCAACGCTCCTCGGGCTTTATGGGGAATTAACATATCGTACTTTTTAGAAGGTTTAACATATTTTGGAATTGTAAGTTTACTTGCCATTTACTTTAATGATTATATTGGGCTAAACGATATTCAGGCAGGACAGATGGTGGGTGTTTTAACTGCCGGTATAACTCTCGGTATGTTATTCCTTGGTGCAACAGTTGATGTTGTAGGTCCCCGAAAAGCATTATTAATGTCACTAACTTTTATTCTTATCGGAAGAATTATACTCACAATAAGTCCTGAGGTATTCGGCACTAAAGGTCTTTTGTCTTCTTCACATATTTTCGCAATGATAGGTATTTTCGGTATTATTGTAGGTTATGGTATTTATCAACCGGCTTGTTATGCTTCAGTAAAATATTTTACTACAGAAAAAGATGCTGCAATGGGATATGCGATGCTTTACGCTCTTATGAACCTTGGTGGTTTTTTACCAGGTCTATTCTCACCGTTTATCAGACATAAGTACGGCATTGTTGGAGTATTCTGGGTTTATGTGGTGTTAACAGCAATAGGAATTATTGCGGTTATACTCCTATTGACAAAAAACACAATAAAAAGTGCTATGCAAGCTAGCGGTTGGACCAATCAAAAAACAACCGAAGAAAGAAAAACCATTTATGAACAAATTAATTTTTATGTAAAAAATTTTCCCATTAACGATAAACGTTTTATGTTTTTTATTTTCATTTTAATACCTGTTCAAACTTTGTTTGCTCACAACTGGCTGACACTGCCTATGTACTTTAACAGGGCATTTACCGGAGTAATAAGCGATAACTTTGAGTTATTTGTAAATTTTAATCCGATACTCATTTTCATTCTTGCACCTGCTGTTGCTGCATTAACAATGAAACGCGATACTTATGATATGATGATAGCAGGCACATTTGTTATGGCCGCTCCAACGTTTTTATTAGCCATTGGTCCATCAATTTATACAGTATTTGGTTATCTCATTATAATGACAATTGGCGAAGCAATGTGGCAACCACGATTTTTACAATGGGTAGCAGAAATTGCACCCAAAGATATGACCGGTATTTATATGGGCATTGGACAATTTCCGTGGTTTCTTACTAAAGTAATTACGAGTTTGTATTCCGGATGGTTTTTGATGAAATTCTGTCCCGCGAATGTACCACCTGATCAAATGAATACCGAAACTATGTGGTTCATTTACGGAATAATAGCAATAATTAGTCCTGTGGCATTATTCATTGCACGAAATTGGATGAAGAAAGGTTTTAAAATTCGATATGAAGGGTAACAGAAAAAATGGGTTAATTATTTTACTTGTTATAGTTTTTCTCATATTGGTTGTTTCTGTTTTATTGAATAATGGAAAAATAAAAGAGGATTATTTCCCTAAAAAAATCGCACTGTTACGTTTAATAGAAAAAAAAGAATTACACGCAGATTCTGAACAATCTATTATTCCATTTTCTTCAATTTCAAAAAAATATAACCTCACAGTCGGCAAATATATCGGTTCAGGAGGCCTTAGTACTATTTATCGATTACAATTTAATTCCAACGACGATGCATCAGAAGAGTTAAACAAACTGATTAAAAAAATTGAACAGAAAGATATACCATTTACACATTTAAAAGAAATTGAATATTCCAAAAAAACAATATATCTTTTTCTTGGATACGGAAAGGCTCACTACCTTTTTCTTATTGCTGAGAATATATTTTGGGTAGAAGCTGATATCCCGATTGCACAAGTTACTGTTTCAAAATACATTGAGTTCTTAAATACACTATAAGGGGTAAAAAAATGAAACTAGCAGTAGTTCAAATGAATCCAGTATTCGGAGAAGTTGGAAAAAATATTGAAAGAGCATTTCAGCTAATGGAAAAAACTCACGCTGATCTCTATGTCCTTCCTGAATTATTTACAACAGGATATAATTTCCTTAATCTTGATGAACTCAACTCATTAGCAGAACCAATCAACGGACGAACATTCCAGAAAATGGCAGATTTTGCATACGATCATCAGTGCTACATTGTTTACGGTTTTGCTGAAAAGAATGGATATATATACAATTCAGCAGCATTAGTTGGATCTGAGGGACTCCTTGGTGTTTATCGCAAAGTACATTTATTCGACCGTGAGAAATTATTATTTAAAATGGGCAATTTAGGTTTTCCAGTTTTTCCAACTACATTTGGTAAAGTTGGTATCATGATTTGTTTCGATTGGATGTTCCCCGAAAGTGCACGCACATTGGCACTTAAAGGTGCACATGTTATTGCACATCCATCAAATCTTGTACTTCCATATTGTCCCGATGCTATGGTTACACGATGTATCGAGAACCGTGTATATAGTGCAACTGCAAACAGAGTAGGAGAGGAAAACAGAGGCGATTATAAATATAAGTTTATAGGTACCAGCGAAATTGTTTCACCAAACGGTACAATTTTAACACGCTTATCACAAGATGAAGAAAATATCTCAGTAAAAGAGATTGATATTTTACAGGCAGAGAACAAAGCTATCAATTCTTTCAATCACATCATTGGCGACAGACATCCCGAATCATACTCTCTTACGTAAGTTATTGATAGAACAAAAATGTTCTTGTATATTACTTCATCATTCTGATGCCCCCGTAGCTCAGTTGGATAGAGCAGCGGTTTCCTAAACCGCGTGTCGGAGGTTCGAATCCTCTCGGGGGTACAAAAATTAACACAGCAAAAATAATAACCGCATGCCATAATTGGCACGCAAATTTTAAAATAACAGTATTACAAATCTTCAGTAGTTTCCTTATAGAAACAATCTGAACAGAATTCCCAAATTTAATTGTGAGAAAGGTTTATGAAATTCAGCGAATCTTTTATACCTACTCTTAAAGAAACACCCGCCGATGCAGTGATACCGAGTCATCGTTTGATGCTTCGTGCGGGATTGATGAGGCAACTTACAGCAGGCGTCTATTCCTTTTTACCTCTTGGCTGGCGTGCATTACTTAAAGCAGTCGCAATAGTGCGAGAAGAAATGAACGCAATCGGAGCTCAGGAATTTCACCTGCCGGCACTCAATCCGGAATCACTGTGGATACAAACTGGTCGCAGGAATATACCAAATTTTATTTTCAGCATAAAAGAACGCGATCTTGTACTTGCACCAACTCATGAAGAAGTAATAGGGTGGATTGCAAGTAACCATATCCAATCATACAAAGATTTACCACAGACATGGTATCAGATTCAAACCAAATTCAGAAACGAGCCACGTCCTCGTTCGGGTGTATTGCGTGGACGACAATTTACTATGAAAGATTCCTATTCACTCGATAGAACATGGCAAGACCTTGATATTAGTTACGAAAAACATAAAGAAGCATATAAAAAAATTTTCAATCGCTGTGGATTGAAATTTTTCATTGTAGGCGCATCTACCGGCGCAATGGGTGGTACAGGTTCGCAGGAGTTTATGATAGATTCAGAGTATGGCGAAGATACCGCAGTACTCTGTCCACATTGTGGTTATGCAGCAAACACAGAAGTTGCAACCTCTGCTATAGCGGCTCGCTCCCGAGTTAACAACAACGAACCACTCAAAGAAATTTATACTCCAAATGTTAAAACTATCAATGAACTTTGTGACTTTCTAAAACTCGATCACACAAATTTTGCAAAGTCACTTGTTTATAAGCATAACGGAAAACCAATTCTTGTGCTTATGCTTGGAAACGATCAACTGAATGAGGCTAAGCTGAGCACTGCTCTTGGTGGCGGCGATATTGAACCGATGGAACCTGAAATACTTCAATCGCTTACAGGTGCTGATGCCGGTTCAATCGGCCCTCTTGGTTTGAATGGATTCAAAATTATTGCCGACAAACGACTCGAGCATGCAAACGGATTAGTCAGTGGTGCAAATAAAAATGATTATCACATTGCAAATATTGATTTGGACAGAGATGTAAAAATAGATGGCTACTATGATTTAAGAACTGTCGAAAACGGAGAACCATGTCCAAATTGTAAAGAAGCCTTAAAAATATCAAATGCAATCGAACTAGGCCATATTTTCAAACTTGGTACACGCTATTCGGAAGCACTAAATATTTCCTATTTGGATGAGCATGGTAAATCACAGCCGGTAATTATGGGAAGCTATGGCATCGGCATTGAACGGATTATAGCCTGTTACATTGAACAAAATAACGATAAAGATGGCATTATCTGGAATACTGCGCTTGCACCATATCTCCTCCATATTATAGCAGTAAATACCAAACATGAAGAAACCAGAAGATTTTGTGACGAACTGTATAACCAATGTAAACAGAATAACATCGATGTGCTATACGACGATCGTTCAGATGTATCACCTGGTTTTAAATTTAAAGATGCAGATCTCCTTGGAATGCCTCTTCAGGTTATTGTTGGTGAAAAAGTATTAAAACAAAATTCCGTAGAAATTAAAATACGCAGAACCGGCGAACGTATTCTTATCCCTAAAGAAAATGTATTGAGTTCTTTACAAAAAATGTTATTCTCATAAACAGCATTTTCGTAACTTCTATATAAATTGCCTATGAATTTGGCTTAGTAGCCGAATAAGTGAAAGCAGGATTTAAAAACAATGCAGCAATTTGTTCATCTCCACAATCATACGCACTATAGTCTATTGGATGGTGCTGCAACAGTCGAAAATCTGGTAAAAGCTGCAGTCGAAAACTCAATGAGTGCTGTTGCACTCACTGATCACGGTGTTTTATTCGGTGCAATAGAATTTTACAAACGCGCAACAAAAGCTGGGATTAAACCAATTATAGGTTTCGAAGCATACATTGTAACAAATGGAAAACGAACCGATCGTGCTCAGGAAAATAATGGAAAATTAGAAGGGCGCAACTATAACCACATTCTCTTGCTTGCAAAAAATGAGCAGGGATATCGAAATTTAATACAGCTTTCAACACTTGGTTTTCTGGAAGGTTTTTACTATAAACCTCGTATCGATTTCGAATTGTTGGAACGATATCGAGAAGGTCTTATTGTTACCAGCGCATGCCAAGGGGGAATTATAAACGCTCAGATGGTTGCCGGAAAAGAAAGTGAAGCTGAAGCATTAGCATACCGATGTAAAGAACTGTTCGGCGAAGATTTTTATCTCGAAATCCAAAATCATGGAGTTGAAACAGAAAAACTACTCCTTCAAAAAATACCACCATTAGCCAGAAAAACCGGAATCAAACTTGTTGCCACCAACGACTGTCACTACATCAAACAGGAACACGCTATTGCTCATAATATAATGCTCAACATCCCTGATGCAACAAGTACATACACACCCGATTATAAAACGCTCCGATACGGTACAGACCAGCTTTACTTTAAATCTGCAGAAGAGATGGCAGCATTATTTAGAGAATATCCTGAAGCAATAGAATCATCACTGGAAATAGCAGATAAGTGCAATTTAAAACTGGAGCTGAAAAAAAACCACATGCCTGCATTTCCCATACCACCGGATTCAGGTGCAGCAACTGTTGATGAATACTTTGAACAACTTGTCTGGAAAGGTGTAAGCGAACGTTATTCTCTTACACCTGAAATTGAAGAGAGAGTGAACCATGAAGTTCGTGTTATAAAGTCAATGGGTTATGCAGGGTATTTCCTTATTGTGCAAGATTTTATTCGAGCTGCACGCGAAATGGGAGTACGAGTTGGACCAGGACGCGGTAGCGCAGCCGGCAGTATAGTTTCGTATGCACTAAAAATAACCGATATTGATCCACTGAAATACGACTTGCTTTTTGAACGCTTTCTCAATCCTGATCGCGTTTCGATGCCCGACATTGATATAGATTTTGCTGATAACAAACGTAATCTTGTATTAGACTATGTAAAACGTAAGTATGGGGAAGAGTGCGTAGCACAAATTGTTACATTCGGTACACTTTCTGCACGCGCAGCAATTAAAGATGTTGGTCGGGTACTCGGAATACCTGTTGGAACATTAAATTCAATCACAAAACAGATACCTGTTATACAAGGCAAAGTTGTTGGTATTGAAGAGGCAATAAATACAATACCAGAATTAAAATGGATAAAAGAAAGCAACGATGAAAAAATACGCCTACTAGTTAATGCATCACTTGTACTCGAAGGAATGAACCGGAATATTTCAACACACGCTGCAGGCGTTGTTATAGCGCCGGGTCCAATCATTAATTATGTTCCAATGTGCAAAACATCCCAGACAGATCTCGTAACCCAATACAACATGAAGGATCTGGAAGATGCCGGATTGCTAAAGATGGATTTTCTTGGTCTTCGTACATTAACCGTTATAGATAATGCACTTGAACTGATTAAACAAAATCATTCTATCGACCTGAATATCAATTCCATTCCCGAAAATGATAAAAAAACTTTCGACCTCTTTTCACGTGGACAAACAATCGCTATTTTCCAGTTCGAAAGTTCAGGAATGCAGGAGTATTTACGAAAACTACGTCCAACCTGTATACCTGACCTTGTAGCTATGAATGCCCTCTATAGACCCGGACCGATGGATAATATACCCGACTTTATCGACCGAAAGCATGGTAAACAACAGATTGAGTATTTGCATCCCAAACTCGAACCCATACTGCGCGAAACATATGGTGTTATTGTCTATCAAGAACAGGTAATGCGAATTGCAAGCGAAATTGCTGGTCTGAGCCTCGCTCAAGCAGACTTACTTCGTCGGGCTATGGGTAAAAAAGATAAAGAACTCATGGCTAAACAAAAAACAGATTTTACAAAGAGCGCTGTAAAAAATAATATTGACGAATCGACTGCTGAAAAAATTTATGACTTAATCGAAAAATTTGCATCGTATGGATTTAACAAATCTCATAGTGTTGCATATTCTGTTCTTGCATATCAAACGGGTTACCTTAAAGCACACTTCCCGGCAGAATATATGGCAGCAACACTAACATCGGAAATAGACAATATCGACAAGATCGTTGTATTGATCGATGATTGCCGGAAAATGGGTATAGAAGTTCTCCCACCCGATGTGAATGAAAGTAATGTAAATTTTATTGTATCAAACAACAGAGTACGTTTTGGTTTAAGTGCAATTAAAAATGTTGGTATCGGCGCAGTTGAAGAGATTGTTCGTGCTCGTAAAGAAGGTGGTAAATTTACAGATATCTTCGATTTCAGTTGTCGCGTTGATTTAAGAATTGTCAATAAAAAAACAATCGAAAGCCTTATCCTTGCTGGAGCATTCGATTCTCTACACAACGATCGATCCCAGTTATTTGCATCGGTCGAAGCTATTCTTGCCTATGGACAAAAAGTACAGGAACAAAAAGCATTGGGTCAATCAAGCCTTTTTGATAGCGGTACAACCCAGGTACTTATCAGACCAATATTAAAAACTTCGCAGCAATGGTCTAACCTTGAACTTCTTGAAAAAGAAAAATCTGTTCTGGGTTTTTACGTAACGGGACATCCGTTATTAAAATATCGCGAAGAAGTAGACGATCTGGCTACAGCTCATCTGGCAGATGCAGACTCCGTTCAACCGAATGCATCTATTCGTGTTTGTGGTATCATTACCGACGTAAAAAAAATTCTCGACAAACGAGGCAACACCATGGCTTTTTTAGCCATTGAGGATTTTACAGGAAAAGCAGAATGCATCGTTTTTTCCGATACATATCAAAAATACTATAAATTGCTTCAACCGGGTTCAATGGTCATGCTCATTGGCATCAATGATGGTAGTGATGAAGCAATAAAAGTTATTGTAAATGAAGTGCTCGCAATAGAGGAAGTGCGCACCAAACTAACAAAAAGTATTTTGGTATCTATTAACCTCGATGAAGTCAACGAAGAAAAAGTATTTCAATTCATAAAACTAGTACGTAATCAGCCAGGTAATTGTCGCTGTTATCTTAATATCTATGGTGGAAACTTACCGAACAATTCAATATATTTGATTCAACGTTGTTCAGTCAACCCTTCAAAAGAATTTACAGAATCAGTAAAAGCACTTTTAGGTAACGATGCTGTTCATTTGCAAGGGTAAATAAATGAAGGAATACATTGATGAAACCAATTGAACTAACAAACTCGAATTTTCAATCGGAAGTTATTGAATCGTCCATACCAGTGCTTGTGGATTTTTGGGCAACCTGGTGCGGTCCTTGTAGAATGATTGCACCAGTTATTGAAGAACTTGCATCTGAATATGATGGAAAGTTAAAAGTTGGAAAGGTTGATGTTGATAACTATCAACAACTGGCTATGCAATACGGTATCCGAAGCATACCAACTCTCCTCATTTTCAAAAACGGTACAGTAGTAGAGCAAATTATCGGTGCCGTACCAAAAAAAGCTCTCGTTGATAAAATTTCCAAACATCTTAATTGAAGCAACAATTATCAAAGCGGGATTGTATAGTAAAGCATTCCCGCATTTTTGTTTTCAGGAAAGGAACAAAAGGTGGAAATTCAAATACAACGTACACATAATTGCGGTGAATTACGTAAAGAACATATCGGCCAGAAAGTCACCTTAATCGGCTGGGTTGATACAAGTCGCGATCATGGAGGTGTAATATTCATCGATCTGAGAGACAGATGGGGAGTAACACAAGTTGTTTTTTCACCGCAGGTAAATCCTCAAACCTATGAAATAGCAAAATCATTACGATCTGAATATGTTGTTGCAGTATCTGGCGAAGTCATTATTCGGCCGGATGAAATGGTAAACAAAAATATCGCTACCGGAGAAATTGAAGTCAACGGTGTTGAACTTACAATCTTTAATAAATCCGAAACACCACCGTTCCCGATTGAAGATGGAATTAACGTAAGTGAAGATGTACGCTTAAAGTATCGATATCTTGATTTAAGACGACCATCGATGCAAAAGAACCTACTGCTTCGTCACAGAGCGTATCAAGTAACAAGAGGTTACTTCGATAAACACCAATTTGTTGAAATCGAAACACCTGTACTAATGAAAAGCACTCCAGAGGGTGCACGCGACTTTTTAGTACCAAGCAGATTACATAAAGGTAAATTTTACGCTCTCCCTCAATCACCACAAACATATAAACAAATTCTGATGGTGGCAGGTTTTGAGCGGTATTTCCAAATTGTAAAATGTTTTCGTGATGAAGATTTGCGTGCTGATCGCCAACCAGAATTTACACAGGTTGATGTCGAAATGTCTTTTGTTACTGAAGATGATGTTATTGCAATATCCGAAGGATTTTTAAAAACTCTTTTCCGTGATACAATTGGGGTTGAATTAACAACTCCTTTCCAACGATTGAGTTATAAAGATGCAATGGAGCTCTATGGTACTGATAAGCCAGATCTCCGTTTTGGTTGTACTATAATCCAGTTCACAGATATTCTAGCAAATTCTCAATTCAAAGTATTTAGCGATACTATAAAAAGGGGGGGTATCGTTGCAGGTATTACATTTAAAGGGCTTGGAAATTATACACGCAATCAGCTCGATCAGTTAACAAATTATGTTAAAACTCTTGGAGCAGGAGGATTAGTATACATTAAAGTACAAGCAGAGAAAAATGAATGTTCTGCTGATAAATTTTTATCTCAAAACGAAATATCATCTATTGTTCAACGTGCAAAAGCTAACATCGGCGATCTCATACTTCTTATATCGGGTCCATGGCAAAAAGCTTTAACAATTCTTGGAACACTCCGACTTGAAATGGCAAACAGACATAACTTAATCGATAACGATCAATGGAGGTTTGTCTGGATTGTCGATTTCCCACTTCTGGAGTATAGCGAAGAAGAAAAACGATTTGTTGCTGTACACCATCCCTTTACATCGCCAAAACCAGAAGATATATCACTGCTCGATACAGATTCTAAAAATGTACGTGCTCGAGCTTACGATATTGTACTAAATGGCAATGAAATAGGCGGCGGAAGTATCAGAATTCATACACCAGAATTACAATCCAAAATGTTTTCACTGCTTGGCATTGGCGAAGAAGAAGCAAAACAAAAGTTCGGATTTTTACTAGAAGCTTTGAAGTATGGCGCGCCTCCACATGGAGGAATTGCTTTTGGCATAGACCGTATATTAATGCTGATCACAAAAAGTAAATCGATCCGAGATGTTATTGCATTCCCAAAAACTGCCAGCGGAATATCCTTAATGGACGATGCTCCTTCTTCAGTTGAATTAAAACAACTTCAGGAACTACATATAAGAATCGTATAATAAATTATGTTGTACAACGAACTACGAATACAATTGCAAAAGCAACAGGAACGCCTGCAGGAATTATGGAGGTACCTTTGACCTCACAACAAAACAAAAAGAGTTGCAGGAATTAGAAGCATCAACACTCGATACCGATTTCTGGAACGATTCAAATAATGCCCAGAAAATAATTCAGCGTATCAACGAGTTAAAAGATTGGATTACAAGTTTGGATGAAGTAGAACGACTCTCAAAAGATACGTTATCACTCATCGAACTAGCTGAAGAAACAAACGAAGAAGGTCTCGAACCAGAAATAGAACAAGATATACGTAAGCTTGAGCAAAAAATATCTGAACTCGAGCTTCGAAGTATGCTCAACGGACCTGATGATGATAAAAATGCACTTTTAACAATTCATTCCGGAGCAGGGGGTACCGAAGCTCAGGATTGGGCAGAAATGTTATTAAGAATGTACACCCGGTGGTGCGAACGACATGATTTTAAGGTTTACTTAGCAGATATGCTCGAAGGAGATGGAGCTGGTATTAAAAGCGCGACAATCGAAGTTATTGGCAAGTATGCTTATGGCTACTTAAAAGCAGAAATTGGTGTGCACAGACTCGTGCGTATTTCACCGTTTGATGCAAATGCCCGCAGACATACATCTTTTGCTTCAGTCTTTGTTTATCCAGAAATTGAAGACGATATCGAAATTGAAATTAATCCATCAGATTTGAAAATAGATACTTATCGCTCCGGTGGAAAGGGTGGACAAAACGTCAACAAAGTTGAAACAGCTGTAAGGATAACCCATATTCCAACCGGAATTGTTGTTGCATGCCAGCAGGAACGATCGCAATTCCAAAACAAAGAACGAGCAATGAAAATGCTCAAATCGCGACTGTATCAGCTTAAACGTGAAGAAGAAGAAGCACGATTAAATGCTCTTGAAAGTACAAAGAAAAAAATTGAATGGGGAAGTCAGATTCGTTCCTACACTTTTCAACCATACCAGTTAGTAAAAGATCATCGCACGAATGTTGAAGTCACAGACGTACAGGCAGTTATGGATGGAGAAATTGATATTTTTATTAAGAGTTACTTACTAGAAACAGCATTAAAAAAGTAACGAAGGTACTTTGAAGATACAAAACACAAATTTTATTGCAAAATTTATCGCTTTTCGATATATCACCTCTCAACACAATCGTGGTTTTGTCTCTTTCATAACCATCATCGCAATTATAGGCGTAACTCTTGGAGTAGCAAGCCTAATAATTACTCTCTCAATACTCGATGGCTTCGAAAGAACAATAAAAGACAATGTTGTCAGCTTCACTTCTCACATGCAACTTTTTGCATTCCAAAATCAAATGCTCGCTGATCCTGATGAGATTATGCATAAAGTTATGGCTCATTTCCCCGAAATATTACAAATAGCACCTTATTTACAACGTGAAGGGATGGTTCGATCTGAAGCAAATATCGAAGGGGTCTTAATAAAAGGCGTCGATCCGTCTAATGATATTTCAGCTGCACGTACACGTTTAATAGAAGGGAGGTACGATTTAGAAGAGCGAAAGGAAGGTTCACAAAAAATAATTATTGGTAAACGTTTAGCTGAAAAATTAGAAGTATCGATCGGCGATAGAATACTTGTTTACGGACTTGGAGGAAGCTCAATATCTCTTTCACAATCACGTATTATGCAATTTGAAATATCCGGTATTTATGAAACCGGTATGGCCGATTATGATGCTACATTTGTATATGTTCATTTGCGAAATGCCCAACGTCTTCTACAGGTCGGACCACGTATATCAGGATATGATATATTAGTGAATGATACACAAAAACTCGATTCACTATCGGTTCAAATACCCGAATTCCTTGGTTATCCATACTTTGCAAAAACAATGTACCAAATGTACAGAAACTTATTTATGTGGATAGAATTACAAAAGAAACCTATCCCAATTATCTTAGGTTTAATTATTATTGTCGCAACAGTCAATATTATCGGTACATTGTTGATGATGGTTATGGAAAAATCACGACAGATAGGGATTTTAAAGACTCTCGGCATGAATAATAAATCTATTATCCGATTATTTGTCTTTCAGGGCCTTCTTATTGGTATTATTGGTACTGTCGCCGGTAATTTACTTGCTTTAATCCTTTGCTGGATTGAATTGCACTACAAAGTATTACCCCTTCCATCGGGCATATACTTTATGACCCATGTACCAATTGATTTATCGTTCTGGAACTTCATCCTGGTCAGTAGTATTGCCATACTGATGTGCTTTCTTGCGTCGTTATTACCTGCACGTGTAGCTTCAAATCTTGACCCAATTAAACTTATTCGATTTTTATAATGGCATTCGAACAATACATAGCACAACGTTATTTACTGACACGTAAAGAATTACGCTTTGTCAATGTAATTTCAATCATATCAGTCATAGGCGTTACAATAGGTGTTGCAGCTCTTATTTTGGTTCTATCTGTTTATAACGGTTTTGCCGATTTAGTTACAACTATTCTTATGGATTTCGATCCTCATTTGAGAATTGAAGCAACTCAAAAAACCGATTCAGTGCAATATACATCCCTATTAAACTACATTAAAAGTAAAGATAATAATGCATTATATGCGCCTTTTGTATCAGGAAAGGCTCTTATTGTTGCAAGAAATGTTACCCGTGTCGTGAATATCCGAGCCGTTGATGGATCAAGGTTAGGTAATGTTTCGAGAGTTACAAATAAAGTCGTTTTGGGATCTCCCGATCTTTTACCAAATAGTTACAACATAATAATTGGTATGGTTTTAGCAGATCGTCTCGGAGTTGTAGTCGGAGATACAATTGCCGTATTAAGTCCGGCAAATGCCGAGATTGTTACACTGCAACTTGGATTACCACTTATTAGAAAATTTAAAGTGACAGGTATTTACGAGTCGAATAACAAAGATTATGACAGCTACTTTGCTTTTATTGATTTACAGAGTGGTCAAACATTGTTTGGCACAAAAAACACCATCGATGGATATGATATTCGTTTTACAAATTATCGCATAGCAGAAGAAATTAAACAACATATCCAAAAAAATTATGCTGGTCTTTTCCGGTCACTTAGTTGGTATGATCTTCATCGCGAATTATATTTGGTAATGGAATTAGAACGATGGGGTGCATATATCGTGTTATGTTTGATTATTGCTGTTGCATCGTTTAATCTTCTGGGATCTCTTACAATGACCGTTATACAAAAACGCAGAGATATTGGAATATTGAAAGCTATGGGTGCCACTGATAAAAGTATCCGGAAAATATATCTTTTACAAGGTGTCTTTGTGGGTGTAATCGGAACTACATTAGGTTTTGCTCTGGGTTATTTACTGATTTATTTACAACAACATTATCATCTGTTTCCACTCGATCCTACTGTTTATATAATTCCCGCAATTCCAGTTAAAGCAGAAGTATTTGATTTTATCACAGTTGGAATTGCATCAATTGGGTTATGTTCACTTGCTGCCATAATACCAGCAAAGAGGGCAGCACAATTAGAACCAGCGAGGGCAGTACGATGGGAATGACACGAAAACCTGTTATTTTAAGTGCAACTAATCTTTGGAAAGAATACCGAACAGGCAAAAACATTACCTTGCAAGTACTTAAGGGAATAGATCTCGAAATACGGAAGGGAGAATTTGTAGTAATTGTAGGTCCTTCTGGTTCAGGTAAAAGTACACTTCTTCATGTTTTAGGTGGCCTTGACAGACCAACCAGCGGCAGTGTTCGTTTTTTTGATAAAGAATTATCAAAACTGAATGATGAACAACTTGCTTTATTTCGAAATCATGCGTTAGGTTTTGTTTTTCAGTTTCATCACTTATTACCAGAATTTTCAGCACTTGAAAATGTTTGTATGCCTGCATTTATTGGTGGTCGCACAATGAAAGAAGCCCGTGCACGTGCAGAAATGCTCCTGAGTAAGGTAGGATTAAGTAACAGACTCGATCATATGCCAAACGAATTATCGGGTGGTGAGCAACAGCGTGTAGCAGTTGCGCGTGCATTAATGAATAATCCTGCGTTAGTACTTGCTGATGAACCATCAGGCAATCTTGATGAAGAACATAGTACCAAACTTCACCAGCTATTGATGCATTTGTGCGATGAACTGGGTGTAACTTTCGTCATAGCAACTCATAATAATGATCTCACTCGTCGGGCACATAGAGTTCTACGTTTATCGGATGGAAAACTTATATCAACCAAACATCATTGAACTTGACAATGATTCAAAATACTTTATATTTACATTCACGAATAATTTGTATGGTTCTTCCATACAAAAAATTCCAAACAGAGCCCGACGTATCCCCCGACGTCGGGCTTTTCTATAAACATAGAGGAGTTTTATATGGCAACTGAAAGAAAGTAAGTAAAAAAAAAAACAACTTCAACAAACCTTCCTTTTTCAAAGGAAAATTTTTACATCTTTGCTATCGGAATAGTGTTTATAATACTTGGTTACATCGCGCTTTCTCAAAGTCCTTGGGATGGAACGATACCTCTGGTTGTTGCTCCACTTTTATTGGTATTCGGATATTGTGTCATAATTCCGTTTGGAATTATTTATCGTAAAAAAGAAAAAAGAATCTAACAATATTGAGAATCTATAAAATTTACATTGATATTAGAGCAACATATTAGTATATTGTAAACAGAAGCTGTATGATGTTTTGGTTGAGCGTGTAGCTCAGGGGTAGAGCATCTGCCTTTTAAGCAGAGGGTCGATGGTTCGATTCCATCCACGCTCACAATGCCCGGATGGTGGAACTGGCAGACACACCGTCTTGAGGGGGCGGCGCCCGAAAGGGCATGCGAGTTCAAGTCTCGCTCCGGGCACCAGCAAGTGTGAGAGGACGGTTTCTCCGTCCTCTTCTTGTTTTCAATAATAGCTTACACATTAAAAAATTTTTATTTTACTATCACTATGGATACACGTGCACATATTATCGTAAGGGGAGTAGTGCAAGGGGTCGGGTTTCGATACTTTGCTGCTAACCAGGCAAGTCGATTAAATTTATATGGCTATGCGCGCAATTTGTTCAATGGTGACGTAGAGATTGTTGTTGAAGGTACAAGAGCAATGATCGAAGAGTTCATAACTATGATAAAAGTGGGGCCTCGATTAGCTAAGGTCGAAGATGTATTTATAACATGGGAAAAGTTTACCGGAACGTTCAAAACTTTCGAAATACGATGAAATCGAAAAAGAACCTGCCAATAAAAAATGCACTCCCAAGAATAGGAATTGGTTATGATATACATCAGTTTGCATTAAAGAGAAAGTTTGTTCTCGGTGGTGTTAATATTCCTTTTGAAAAAGGATTATTAGGCCATTCTGATGCAGATGTTTTACTCCATGCTATCTGCGATGCACTTTTAGGGGCGCTGGCATTAGGTGACATTGGAACACATTTCCCAAATTCTGATCCTCGTTTTAAGAATATATCCAGTATAAAACTTCTGAAAAAAGTTCATTCACTTATCGATTCTCATGGCTACTTCATCGGTAATATTGACGCTGTCATTATAACTGAATTACCTAAATTAGCACCTTATATTAAAAAGATGCAAGAAACGATTGCTCAGGCAATAAAAATTCAACAAAACTTTGTTTCGATCAAAGCGACAACAAATGAACAATTAGGCGCTCTCGGACGTCTTGAAGGGTGCGCAGCTTTTGCAACTGTACTGATATATCCAAAAAATACTGAAGAGCTATGAACTTTGAACTTATAATCGATTACATCTTATCTTTGAACCCTATATGGTTTTATATCGCCGTATTCCTTATATCATACATCGAAAATATTTTCCCTCCATTTCCTAGCGATGTGATAATTGTAGCAGCAGGTTCATTAATAGCTTTTGATAAAATTCATTTTGCTGTTGTGTTGTTTTTCGCAACAACCGGCAGTTCTTTAGGATTTATGACAATGTATAAAATTGGCATGTGGGTAGATAAAAGTGTAATTGAACAAGGAAAAATTAAATTCATCAATCTCGATCAGGTTCATACAGTTGAACGATGGTTCCAAAAATATGGTTATGGTGTGGTTGTGGCAAATAGATTTTTAGCTGGTACACGAGCAGTTGTTTCATTTTTTGTGGGCTTATCCAAATTACCAATAATTCCAATGTTGACTCTGAGCTTCGTTAGTTCATTATTGTGGAATACCTTCCTAATTTACTTTGGATACAAACTCGGCAAACAATGGCATACAATTATTTATTACCTTGAAACCTATGCTAAAGTTATTACAATTATAATTATTGCATTTATTTTTTGTTATGTTATTTTTTTAATAATTAAAAAAAATAAAGTCTGCTAAAATATGAGTCATATACTCGAAACTATTCTGGAATACGATACAAAAGCTTTTTATTTTATCAATCACTCACTTCAAAACTGGTTATTTGATGTGCTAATGCCCGTTTTGACCGACCTCAATCAATATCGGATAGTCGTTGCACTCGCTGTAGCTATAGTCTTGTGGATGATTATTCGCGGTAAATTAAATGTAAGACTCGCTGCATTATTCTTAATTCTTGTCGTCGCATTAAGCGACCAACTTAATAGTTCAGTACTGAAACATTTTTTTGCACGACCACGTCCATGTCATATTTTAACAGACGTACGTCTTCTTGTAGGGTGTGGTGGTGGATTATCATTTCCATCATCACACGCCGCAAATAATTTCGCCGCTGCATTAGTATTATCATATTGTATTCCACGCTTTAAATGGTGGTTTTGGTCTATTGCAGCTACGGTAGCATTTTCCAGAATTTATGTTGGTGTACATTATCCATTAGATGTTATCGGAGGCGCCTTCGTTGGATTATTCTGCGGCTTTATTATAGTTTTTCTCTATCGTCTAGTTGAATATCTGATTACTATTTATAAAATCCGACAAAAGAACAACAAACCTGCTATTTAAATGCATAGTTTTCAGGTTACGACTAAAGTACTTAAAAAAAGTATACTTGCAATACTATCCGGATTACTTCTCGGCTTTTCATTTCCTCCATTTCATCTGTATTCTTTGGCATACATTGCTTTTTTGCCGATTTTATGGATTTACGATTCCGAAAACAATCAAATAAAGAAAATCTGGTATTCATACATCTTTTTATTAGTATTTAATCTTATTACTCTCTATTGGGTAGGTGGTTTTGCTGTCGGAAAAGATTTATGGATGATGATTGCAGGTATTTCACTGATTATTGTCCATCCGTTTTTCTTTCTTCCTTTCATATGGTTTTCTTTTTTTGTTAAACAAGTCACAAATAGAATTACCGGTCATATTGCCTTTATTTTTTCGTGGGTATCATTTGAATACTTGCATTCACTTACAGAGTTTGCTTTCCCATGGATAATTCTTGGTAATAGTCAGGCATACGATCCGTTCAGAATACAATTGGCCGAATTTACTTCAGTCTATGGATTATCTTTTCTTATCCTTCTTTTCAATTGTTCTCTTTACGAACTTACCCGTTTACTTATTCTTCAAAGAGAAAACGTAAAACGACAACAGGTATTCTTATTATCAACATTCATTCTGGTCATTTACTTTTTTCCATTAGTAATTGGTTTCTATTTAACCAAAGCTATACAGCTCAATGAATCATCTGAAATCAGGGTTGGAGTTGTACAACCCAATATTGACCCGTGGCAAAAATGGGGCGAAGGAGAACCAGATAAACAAGCAGCTCTACTTGAACAACTTAACTATCATATCAAAGAAAGTTTTCTACTTGCACAGCAAAACCCTCATATAATATTTTGGTCTGAAACGGCTATACCGTTTCATATTTTCCACCCGATTCACAACCATGAACTGAATACTTTGAAAAATGCTGTTAAAACAACCGGCGTATCAATATTTAGTGGTTTACCTACTTATGAACTCTTTTCAAAAGATAATGCGCCCCCAACCGCCGAACAGGTTGGAAGTACAGATCTTTTTTACCAATCTTATAATTCATCCGTACTTTTTTATCCCGATCTTTCAATAGGACCAGTGTATAAAAAAATAATTCTTGTGCCTTTTGCCGAGAGAATTCCATATGCCGAAACATTCAGTTTTCTTATTGAACCATTAAAATGGCAGGTTGGTATTTCAAACTGGGGGAAAGGTAACGATACTGTTTTATATTCATTAACACTTAGTGATTCATTGGTAATTAATTTTTCTGGAATGATCTGTTATGAATCTGTTTTTCCGCAATTTGTAAGAGAATTTGTACGACGTGGCGCTGAATTCCTTGTTATTGTAACAAACGATAGTTGGTGGGGTAATACATCAGGTGCTTACCAACATGCTGCCTATGCACGATTTCGCGCTGTCGAAACAAGACGATGGGTATTGCAGGTTGCTAATGGTGGAATATCTCTGCTTGTAAATCCACTTGGACAAGTTATGTATGAAACAAAGCTCTACGAAACAACCTCTTTTACCTCAACATTATTCCCTCAAAAACAACTATCCTTTTATGTAATCTATGGAAATATTTTTGCTCAAAGTTGTTTGTTGATATGTATACTGTTATTATGTTATGTACTGTATTTAAAAATGCTGAGGAAGTAGTATAATCTTATGATAGATCTTCGAAGCGATACTGTTACAAAACCAACCCGCGAAATGCTGGAAGCAATGATAAAGGCAGAAGTCGGTGATGATGTATTTGGAGAAGATCCTACCGTCAATGCACTTCAGGGGTATGTTGCCAACCTGTTGGGAAAAGAAGCAGCATTATATACACCTACGGGATTAATGGCAAATCAGATAGCATTAAAAATCCAAACGAGTCCCGGCGATGAAGTTATTGTTGAATCTGAATCTCATATTTATAATTATGAAACAGCCGCTGCATCTGTACTATCGGGTGTTCAATTGCGACCTCTGAAAGGCCAGTATGGAATTCTTACTCCAACACAAATAGAAAAGGAACTACGGTTACCATATTATTATTATCCAAAAACAACTCTGGTTTGCGTTGAAAATACACACAATAAAGGCGGTGGTACAATATATCCGATTGAAACATTAAGAGAAATATACGCTGTTTCCAAAAAACATAACATGAACGTACATATGGACGGAGCAAGGTTGTGGAATGCTTCGGCTGCAACAGGTATCGATGTTAAAGAATATGCTCGATATGCAGACACCATAACTGTTTGTTTTTCGAAAGGACTTGGAGCACCTGTAGGTTCGGCACTTGTAGCTTCAAAAGAATTGATTGAAAAAGCAAAAAAGTATAGAAAAATGTTTGGTGGCGGCATGCGCCAGGCTGGTGTTATTGCCGCTGCGGCATTATACGCCGTTCAACATCATAGAAACGACCTTATTGAAGATCATCAAAAAATAAAATACTTATTCAATCAGCTTTCATCCTTACACTCAATTTCTATTGATCCAAATACTGTTCAAACAAATATATTGGTGATGGAAGTAAAAGCAAATAGGAGTGTTCAGGAACTAGTTCAAAGACTGCAAAAACGTAATGTTTTACTTTCAGTTATGTCACCAACAACTATAAGAGCAGTTGCACACAGAGATGTAAGTATGGAGCAGGTTAAAGAAGCTTCTGCAATAATTCAACAAGAACTTAGATAGAGGAGAAAATAATATGCAAAATGGTAATTTCAACAGAAGCGAATATGATGAAATTCAGGATCAACGTTTACGTGAACTAATGATGACTCAGCAAGATATGTGGCGTGTGTTCCGAATTATGGCAGAATTCGTCGAAGGGTTTACAATGATGTCGCGTCAAAGAAAACTTGTTTCAATATTCGGTTCTGCACGAACAAAACCCGGCACACCATATTACGAACTTGCAACACAAGTTGCTAAAGAACTAGTTAAACGTGGGTTCAATGTACTTACCGGTGGTGGACCAGGAATTATGGAAGCCGCAAACAAAGGTGCTCAGGAAGAGGGTGGAGAATCTGTTGGAGTAGCAATAGAACTACCTAAGGAAGAAAAACCGAATCCGTATATCGATCGAGGTAGGTTACAAATATTTCGGCACTTTTTTGTACGAAAAGTTATGTTTGTTAAATATGCTCATGGATTTATTGTGCTTCCCGGAGGTTTTGGTACACTCGATGAGTTTTTTGAAGCTCTTACTCTTATTCAAACACATAAAACCTCTACCTTCCCAGTTATTTTAATGGGAAAAAATTATTGGGAAGGTCTTATCGAATGGATTAAAAATAAAGTTGTAGCAGAAGGTATGATTTCCGAACATGATCTTGAATTATTTTATGTTACAGACGATCCGGCTGAAGCAGCAAAACTAATTTCCGATTTCTATGAAAAGCGCATCGTACTAACAAATTTTTAGCTAACCTATTATTTATCAATACTTATTCCTTTTCCTTGCTTCTTACTAAAGCAATAATTATATTTAAACAGTTTTTATGTGATAGCCCGCAGTAAAACGGGCTATTTTTTTTGAAAAGTATGATTGAAAAATTAAAAAAAGACTTAGAAAAAATTATTAAACCTGTTGTTGAACAGCATCAGGCTTTTTTAGTTGAATTGCAGATACGGATAGGATCAAAACGTAAAACTGTTCAGGTATTTGCCGATACCGAAAAAGGGATAAGTATTGAAGAATGTGCTACCATAAGCAGAGCAATTGCTTTAGTACTCGATGCTAATCCGGTAATTGATGGTCCTTACGATCTCGAAGTATCTTCACCGGGTTTAAATAAACCGTTAAAAGATCTTCGTCAATACCAACGAAATATTGGACGTACTTTTAACGTTAAATATAAAGAGAACGATATTGTGCAAACATTTGAAGGTACATTGATATCGGTTGAAGGATCAACCATCCGGTATAGGTTAATAAATAATGAAGAACGTATCATTGAATTTGAAAATATAATCGAAACAATTGTCAAACTACCGTGGTAGTTTGATATATTGCAGTACGGAGGAATATATGAACCATGAGATAGTTGAATCATTTGCACAGATGGCCCGCGAAAAAGGAATTGACCGTGATATATTGGCGGGCATCATCGAAGATATTTTTGGTATGATGGTAAAGAAAAAATATGGTCCTAACGCACAATTTGACATTGTGGTAAATATGGATAAGGGGGACATAGAAATTTACCTCGAAAAAGAAATTGTTGATGTTGTTATCGATCCGGTTACACAAATCAGTGTGCAGGAAGCACGTGAAAAATCGGGTGATGAATTAAATGTAGGCGATGAATATGTAGAAATTATACCTCTAAATTCTTTTGGAAGAAGATTGATTGTTACAGCTAAACAAAGTCTTAACCAACGAATTAAGGAAATTGAGAGAGAATCAATATTCTCAGAATACTCAAATGCTATTGGTGAAATAGTTGTTGGCGAAATATATCAGATTCGAAAAGGCAAAGGAGAAATCCTCGTTATTCATAATAAAAACGAATTGATTTTACCACGAAGTGAACAGATTTCAAAAGAACGATATAAAAAAGGTGATACTATTCGTGCAGTAGTAAAAGAAGTACGTAAAAGTTCAGGTAATCCAATAGTTATTATATCACGCACAGATCCACAGTTCCTGATGCGATTATTTGAAATTGAAATACCTGAAATATATGATGGTATAATCGAAATAAAACGAATAGCACGGGAACCTGGAGAACGAGCTAAGGTTGCTGTTCTTTCACATGACGAAAGAATTGATCCTGTAGGTGCTTGTGTAGGAATGAAGGGTGTACGAATACATGCAATCGTACGTGAATTAAATAACGAAAATATCGATGTTATTCCTTATTCCGATGATCCTGTTGTCTTCTTACAACGTGCTTTAGCTCCAGCAAAGTTGAAAGATATACAAGTCGATGTTGAAAATAAAAAAGCAAAAATAGTTGTTACTCCCGATCAGGTTTCTTTGGCAATTGGGAAAGGTGGACAAAATGTACGATTGGCATCGAAGCTCACCGGTTTCGAAATTGAAGTAGAAAAAGAAGGTGCGGAAGAAGAAGAATACGATATGGATTTAGCAGAATTCAGAGAGGAACTTGGAGATGTACTGTTCCATCGTTTCTTCGATGAAAACTTCCAAACCGTACGTGACGTACTTCAGACACCGAAAGATGAATTGGTTTCAACCCTTGGCATTGAACCAGAAAAAGTTGATGAAATTGTAGCAATGCTCAAAAAAGGTCTTGAAGAAGCAGAAATTGAAAATGAAGATGAAGTCAATGAACTTCTTGCCGAAGTAAATGCATCAATTAAGGCACAGTCAAAAGGAAATGAAAGTAATAATTCTGCTCAACAACAAAATAATCAGTAACGTGATTTATAAATAAAATAGAAAACAATACTATGACAGAAAGCGGAACAAGTAAAATAAAAATTTATAAACTAGCAAAAGAACTCAATATATCAAGCGAAACAATCATAGAGTTCCTGAAAAAGCGTGGTTTTGATGTCAAGTCACACATGTCACCCGTTACTGACGAAATGATGCCATTGATTCAAACTCATTTCAAAAAAGACAAAGATTTGGCTGAACGGCACCAAAAAAAGCTTCAGGAATTGCGTTCACTAAAGAAAAAAGAACAACCAAAAGAAACAGTAACAAAAAAGGCTGTTAAAGAAGATAAAACTGAAGAACATACCAAAGAAAAACAAGAAGTAATAGCAGAAACAAAACAAGAACCTGAAGTTCCAAATGAAGTAATAGAACCAAAAACAGAAATCACTGAAATACCAGCACCTTTACCAACAGAAACACAAGAAGAAGAAATAACAGAAACTGAACCAATACAACACCTACAGGAATTAATTGAAACGCAGGAACAAATTCCTGTTACAGAACAAAAAGAAACAGAACAAGAAGAAGTTAAAGAACCAACAACGGATGTATCGCAACCAATAGAAGAAACAAAAGAAGCAACTACACCCAAAGAAGATATAGCAATAAATAAAGTTCTTACACCTCTTGAAGCTGCATCACGTCAACACCGTGGGTTGACTATCAAAGGGAAAATAGACCTCTCTAAACCCAAACAGTCTGTTCCAGAAAAAGAGGAAGTTAAAGCAGAAGAAGACACGAAAAAGAAAAAGAAGAAAAAGAAAAAGGTTTTTGAAAATCAAAAACGTATCAAAACGGAAGAACCCCAGCTGGACGAAGAAGAAATTAAAACAAGAAAAAGAAAGAAACTCAAACGTGTTGAAGTGGATGAATTAGAGGTAGAACGCGCAATACGTGAAACACTTTCAGAAATGGATGAGGATATAACAGTTACGCGAGCAGCACTTCGTAAAAAGAAAAAGGAGAGGAGAGCTGAAGAACAACAACGTTTACTGGAACAAATCGAAAAGGAGAAGACTCATCTCAAAGTAACAGAATTCCTGACCGTTGGTGAACTGTCAAACTTAATGAATGTGCCCGTAGCAGAAGTAATTCAAAAGATCATGTCATTAGGAATGATGGTTTCCATTAATCAACGACTTGAAAAAGACGTCATCATTTTAATTGCCGAGGAATTTGGTTTTCAAGTAGAATTTCAGGATGCTTTTACATCCGATACGTTACAGGATATTGTAGATTCTCCTGAAAAACTAAAACCACGACCACCAGTCGTAACTATTATGGGACATGTTGATCACGGGAAAACATCACTATTGGATTATATCCGAAATACAAATGTTGTTGCAGGCGAAGCAGGTGGTATTACACAGCACATTGGTGCATACGAGGTCACATTACCAGATGGTAAACAAATTACATTTCTTGACACACCAGGTCATGAAGCATTTACTGCAATGCGAGCCCGTGGTGCTCAGATTACAGATATAGTGGTTCTTGTAGTAGCTGCAGATGATAATGTTATGCCACAAACAGTAGAAGCAATCAGTCACGCCCAAGCTGCAAATGTACCGATTGTAGTCGCAATTAATAAAATCGACAAACCAGAAGCTAATCCTGATAGAATTAAACAACAATTGGCAGAAAAAGGATTACTTGTTGAAGAATATGGTGGTAAATCTCAGGTAGTTGAAATATCTGCAAAGTTCGGTAAGAATGTCGATCTCTTACTGGAAAAAATTCTTCTCGAAGCCGAAATGCTTGAATTGAAAGCCAATCCAGACAGACCAGCTCGTGGTACAGTCGTAGAAGCAGAACTCGATAAAGGTAAAGGAATTACTGCTACCATTCTTGTTCAAAAAGGTACTTTGCATATCGGAGATTCATTTATCTGTGGAATATGGAGCGGTCGTGTACGTGCGATGTTTGATGAACGAGGGCAGAAAGTAACTGATGCCGGACCATCTAAACCTGTGCAGGTCATTGGTTTCGATGGCATTCCTCAAGCTGGTGATGAATTAATAGTACTTGCTGATGAACGAGAAGCGCGAGAAATAAGCAACCGTCGACAGTTACTGAAACGTGAACAAGATTTCCGTCAAGCACGACGCTTAACACTCGATGATATTTCGAAACAAATAAAAGACGGCGAAATACGCGAACTACCAATAATTGTCAAAGCTGACGTTGACGGTTCGGCTGAAGCCTTGTCTGACTCATTAATGAAACTTTCTACAAATGAAGTTGCTGTTCGTGTTATTCATAAAGGTGTTGGTGGTATTTCTGAGGCAGATGTGATGCTAGCACTTGCCTCTAAAGCAATAATTATAGGTTTTCATGTACGTCCGCATTTAAAAGCACGCCAGCTTGCACAACTCGAAAATGTTGATATTCGTCTTTACAGCATTATTTACGATGCAATAAACGATGTGAAGAATGCACTTGAAGGTATGCTGAAACCTACGGTTACCGAAGAAGTGGTTGCAACTGTCGAAGTCAGAGAAGTCTTTAAAATATCAAAAGTTGGTACAGTTGCAGGTTGTATTGTACGCGATGGGAAAATATCACGAAATAATAAAGTACGCTTAGTACGTGATGGAATTGAAATTTATAACGGTACGCTCGCTTCTCTTAAACGATTCAAAGATGACGTTCGAGAAGTTGAACAGGGATTTGAATGCGGAATCGGTTTGGAAAACTTTAACGACATTAAAGTTGGCGATATGATCGAAGCTTATAAAATAGTTGAAACTAAACGAACATTAGAGTAAAACAATGTCTGTAAGAGCAGAAAAGGTCGCATCATTTATTAAAGAAGAACTGGGTATGTTCTTCGAAAAGAATTTTTTAATGGAAGAGTACGGTTTGATAACTGTTACAGAAGTTCGAATGACTTCCGACTTACGTATCGCAAAGGTTTATGTAAGCATCTACGGAAACGAGGAGCGTAAACAAAAATCAATGTTACTCCTTGAAGCCCAAAAACCGGCCATACGTTCTGCTCTTGGAAAGGTTCTACGCTTACGTTTTGTACCTTCACTCGTTTTTGTACTTGACGAAAGTGTCGATCGGGCAATGAAACTCGAAATGTTATTCAAACAGATCGAGAACGAACGAAAAAATAGTTGTAAAAGCGAATGAGTATCATTACATCTTACAATCAAAAAAATTTGGTACTCTTTATTGATAAACCAATTGATTGGACATCATTTGATGTCGTAAAAAAAGTACGATCTGTCTTAAAGGAACGAAAGGCTGGTCATGCAGGGACACTGGATCCTAAAGCGACAGGTCTTCTTATAGTGTGTACCGGTCAAAAAACAAAGGAAATACTGCAATTTGTTGGCTTAGAAAAAGAATATATTGGTACAATGGAACTTGGTGTACGCACGCCAAGCTACGATTCAGAAACGGACGTCATCGAACGAAGACCTTATGAACACATCACTCTTATGCAGCTTTTAGAAACTGCACAAAAGTTTATTGGTACAATTTCCCAGTATCCTCCAATGTACAGTGCTGTAAAATACGGAGGTAAACCACTCTATCGTTATGCACGACGGGGGAAAGAATTACCTCGACTTGAAAGGCAAGTACAGATATTATCTTTTGATATTCTCAAGACTACATTACCATATGTAGAGTTCAGAGTTGTGTGTTCTAAAGGAACCTACATACGAACGCTTGTTAATGACTTCGGTTTGCAAATTGGTTGTGGTGCAACTTTACGGTCTCTTCGGAGAGTACGTATTGGTTCTTATACTGTAGATACAGCGTTATCTGTTCAGCAACTTGAAGAACTTAAAGATACAGGAAAAGAACCATGCATATAATTCGATCAATCGATACTATTGAATATAATCCGTCAACAGTTCTTACTGTTGGCGTCTTCGATGGTGTACATAGTGCACACCAGTTGATTTTAAAGAAAGTAAAAACCACTGCAAAAGAATGCAACGCCCGAAATTTGCTTATTACATTCGAACCTCATCCACAGGTTGTTCTGAATAAGTCAACATCAATAAAATTGCTAAATACTATTGACGAGCGACTGTATTTGTTCGAAAAATATGGAATTGAAAATGTCTTGGTCATTAACTTCAACAAGGAATTTGCTGCATTATCATTCAATCAATTCTATCGTGATATAGTTGTAAAAAAAATTGGTGTATCAACAGTTGTTGAAGGATTTAATCACCATTTCGGGAATAATAGAGCTGGTACAATAGATTCCCTAAAAAAGCTTGGAAATGAACTTGGTTTTACTGTAATACCAGTTGAATCTGTAGCATATGAAAATGAACCTATAAGCAGCTCACGAATAAGAACTGCACTCGATAATGGCGAACTGGACAAAGCAAATGCAATGCTCGGGTACTCATATTCTCTTTCAGGTACTGTCATAGAGGGTGATAAAAGAGGCCGCACCCTCGGCTACCCAACTGCAAATTTACAAATACCTTCATCAAAGTTAATACCAAGAAAAGGTATTTATTTTTCAACAGTTCTTTATAAAGATAAAATGTTTTATGGATTAACAAGTGTAGGGAACAGACCCACGTTCTATCAAAATGGTTCATTGTTAGTTGAAGTTCATATTTTAGATTTTAACGAAGACATTTATGGCCAATCGTTAACTGTTCGTTTCGAGAAACGATTACGCGACGAAATGCGCTTCAATACAGTTGACGAATTGGTTGCCCAAATGGATAAAGATAAAGAAATTAGTAAATCACTTATTCATATGTATCGTGTAGCTTAATAATATAATAAAGGAGTTACTATGCCATTAACGAAAGAACAAAAACAGGAAATCATCAAAAAATATGGACAAAATTTACAGGATACAGGAAGACCTGAGGTACAAATTGCTATTCTCACAGCACATATAAACAGTTTAACAAATCATCTCGGGAAAAATGTCAAAGATCATCATTCCCGTCTTGGTTTATTAAAACTTGTCGGTAAACGACGACGATTATTAAACTATCTCATGAAAAAAGATATTGAACGATACAGAAAAATTATTGCTGAACTTGATATTCGTAAGTAATTATAAAAAACTAAGGAAGTATAAATTATGACTGTAACGAAAGAAGTAATACTGGGTGGAAAAGTATTTTCATTCGAAACCGGTCGGTTTGCAAAACAAGCCGATGGTGCAGTAATGGTACGCTATGCTGATACAATGGTACTTGCTACAGTAGTCAGTGAACGAGTACCCAAAGAAGGACAGGATTTTTTCCCACTTCAGGTTGAATACCGCGAAAAAATGGGAGCTGCCGGCAAAATACCCGGAGGATTTTTCAAACGAGAGGGCAAACCATCTGAAAAAGAAATCCTTTCATCTCGTTTGATTGACAGACCCATCCGTCCGATGTTCCCAAAAGAATATAAAAACGAAACGCAAATTCTTGTTACAGTCTATTCATCCGATAAAGAACATGATGCTGATGTTTTGGGTGCATGTGCAGCTTCGGCAGCATTAATGATTTCCGATATACCCTTCGATGGTCCGATTGCAGAAGTACGTGTTGGCAGAATTAATGGTTCTTTTATTATCAATCCAACATTTTCAGAACTCGAGAAAAGCGACATCGACATAACTGTGGCCGGTACCATCGACTCAATCGTTATGGTCGAGGGTGAATCGAAAGAAATTTCCGAAACAGAAATGATCGAAGCATTACGCTATGGACATGAAGCGATAAAAATTCTATGTCAGGCGCAAATTGATTTTGCACAACAATGTAGTAAACCAAAACGTCTGATCATAAAACCTGATGTTCCGGACGGACTCATTGACGATGTAAAACAATTAGCAGAAGAACGTTTACGCGAATTAAGCAAAACTGTTCTTACAAAAGAAGAACGCTCCGAACGTACAAATGCTTTATACGAAGAAGTACAGAATACATTGGCAGAAAAGTACCCCGAAAAGAATCTTCTGATTCATGAAATATTACATGATCTCGAACGTGATGCAATGCGTTCTACAATTCTTAATGATGGCAAACGACTTGATGGTCGTGGTACAAAAGAAATAAGACCAATAACAGCTGAAGTTGGATTGCTACCTCGAACACACGGTTCTGCACTCTTCACACGTGGAGAAACTCAAAGTTTAACAACTGTAACACTTGGTACCAAAATGGACGAACAGGTACTTGATGGTTTATTACCTGAAACAACTAAAAGGTTTATGTTACATTATAATTTCCCACCCTTTAGTGTAGGAGAAATAGGCAAAATTGGGTCACCTGGTCGAAGAGAAATCGGCCATGGAAATCTTGCTGAACGTGCATTAAAGGCATTAATACCTGATGAGAAAGAATTCCCTTATACCATTCGAGTTGTATCAGATATTCTTGAATCAAATGGTTCATCGTCGATGGCGACAGTCTGTGCAGGTACGTTAGCGCTTTTCGATGCCGGTGTACCAATGAAACGACCTGTTGCTGGAATCGCTATGGGTCTCGTAAAAGAAAACGATAAAGTTGTTATTCTCAGCGATATTCTTGGCAACGAAGACCACCTCGGCGACATGGACTTTAAAGTTGCCGGCACAAAAGAAGGAATTACAGCCTTTCAGATGGATATTAAGATTAAAGGAATTTCCTTTGACATTATTGAACAGGCTCTGGCACAAGCAAAAGAAGGAAGATTTAAAATTCTTGACATTATGGCTCAGACTATTGACAAACCGAGAGCCGAAATCTCCCCATACGCTCCGCGATTGCAAACAGTTAAGATTCCTGTTGATATGATCGGAGCACTTATCGGTCCGGGTGGAAAAAATATTCGTCAGATTGTAAAGGAAAGTGGAGCTGAAATAAATATTGAAGACGATGGTACGGTAACAATTGCAGCAGTTGAAAAAGAATCTTCCGATAAAGCACTCAGTTATATTCAACGTATGACAGAAAACCCGGAAGTTGGTAAATCATATAAAGCAACAGTTAAGAAGATTACCGATTTTGGAGCTTTTGTTGAAATACTACCGGGTAAAGAAGGTCTTGTACATGTTTCACAATTAGATGTGAACCGTGTTGAAAAAGTAGAAGATATTCTTAAAGTCGGAGACGTTATTGATGTAAAACTGATGCACATTGATTCCGATGGTAAATTAAGTTTAAGCCGTAAAGCTTTGCTTCCAGGCGGCGAAAATGCTCATGAAGAAATAAAACGTTCACAGGAAAAAAGAAAATCTGTTACACACACTCAACAGAAGAAAAGTGGAGACCAACGTCATCATCACCACAGTAAAGGGAAGCATTGAATAACTATGGAGCTTACAATTCCTGTAACAAAAAGTCTCAAAGGACCATTTAAAGTACCGGGTGATAAATCAATATCACACCGTGCTTTAATGTTAAGCTCTATTGCATCGGGGGAAAGTATTATCGAAGATTGTTCAAATGCTGAAGATCCGAAAAGTACTCTCCATTGTTTCGAGTCAATGGGTATTTCTTTTAAAACAGAAAATAATTTTTTGTATGTCAAAGGAAAAGGCCTGTACGGTTTGCAAAAACCACAACAAATGCTCAATGCCGGAAATTCAGGTACTACAATTCGATTACTATCAGGAATATTAGCCGGACAACACTTTGAATCATCAATCGCCGGAGACGAATCACTCAATAAACGGCCTATGAGAAGAGTGATTGATCCTTTGACTTTAATGGGAGCACGAATCAAATGTACAGAAAAGGGGACTGCTCCTTTATTTATTGAACCATCGAAACTAAAAGCTATTGAATACGAAATGCCTGTTGCAAGTGCTCAGGTTAAATCAGCTATTCTTTTAGCAGGACTCTATGCCGAAGGTACAACCATTGTTAAGGAACGTATCCTAACACGCAATCATACGGAATTAATGCTCGGCCTTAAAACTGTTTATGAAAATAATTTCTGGAAAGTAGCTGTAAGCGGTGGTTTCCAACCTGAACCTAAGCATTATATTATTCCAGGTGACATATCTGCAGCAGCGTTTCTTATTGTTGCAGCCGCAATAACAGCATCATCCGAAATTATAATCAAACGTGTCGGAATGAATCCGACGAGAATTGCCTTGCTCGATGTCCTAAAATCTATAGGTGTACAAATTCAGATTGAAAATTTAGACACAATAGCAGGAGAACAACTCGCAGATCTGAGAGTTCGTACATCAGAATTAAACGGACAAATGTCACTAAGAGGAGACATCGTTCCACAAATAATAGATGAAATACCTATTCTAACAATTGCTGCTTTATTTACACAAAACTTTTTTGAAGTAAGAAATGCACAGGAATTGAGAAAAAAGGAATCAGACAGAATCTCTGCAATGGTTAACAATTTACGCGTTATTGGTGTTAACGTAACGGAATATGATGATGGCTACAGTTTTGAACCTCCAAAAAAATTGCAGGGTGGAAAAATAAACAGCTTCCTTGATCATCGTATTGCTATGTCGTTCGGTGTACTTGGATTACGAATACCCGATATTACAATTGTAGGTGCTGAATGCGTTGATATATCCTTTCCGGGATTCTGGAATTACATTTGCACCTAACGTTTTTTTAGAGCACTATTACCTGATGTTGAAAAACATCAAAACTCATTTCATTATATAACCATCGTGTAAATTCCGGTCCATATTTATTCATAAAGTAGAGTATATTTAATTTTCTTTCCTGCAACTGTGAGCCGGGATAGACAAGAGTATATACTCTTTCAAGTTGCCTGATTGCTGTATCATTCAATCGCTGATGAGCTGCATCTGTTTTATTTTTTAAAATGTGAATGCTATGCTCAATGCGTTGAACAGTATGATTTAATGCCGGAATGAGAGTTGGATCAATTCTTTCAAGTGTATTTTTTAATGTTTCTATATTTCCTTTAACATTACTTTCAACTCCAGAAAATATTTCATCAATATTAATATCAGAGATTCTGGTAATAACTTTTTTCTTGATTAATTCTTTTTCCTGAAATAATTCTTTAAGTTCCAATCCGTATTTCTTTATAATTTCAAGTGGGCGTTCTTCAAGTATTGTGATACTTGCTCTTGGATATATTATAGGCATTGGTATTTTGAAATCTTCATAAATCAATTTTAACTGTGCAAAGTAGGCTATTTCCGATGGTCCCGCAACATATGCCACAGTGGGAAACAATGTATCCTGACAGATAGGGCGTAATACTACATTAGGACTAAAAAGATCGGGTCTGGTTTTTACAAAATCCATCATCTCCTCTGTCTTGAACTTCTGACGTGTGCCTTTCAGGAAAAAACCATTTTCCTTTGGTTCAATAGCATATCGACCGTTGTTGTAGTAAAAAAATAGATTTACAGCACGTGGTTTTACCTGAGCATGATAATGCTGTTCCAAAGTATCACTCTGAGTAATAAGTAACTGACTTGTTTTCGATATATTACCCAATTCGTACTCGAAAACAGGCTGAAGAAGTTGCTTTGATTGGATGTCCGATGGGTCGAAAAATATCAAACCTGAATCTTCTAATAATACATTGAAAAGATAAACGAAGGCTTTAGTAAAAGTTGTACCGGGCATATAAGCCGTAGAAAATAACTCCATTATTTTTGGGGTAAATTCTGTCGCAATTAACTGAGAGCTGAGACTTTCGAAAACACTTTTTATGCTTTCATCTATTTTTATATTTCCGACAGGAGCATTTTTAGTACTTCGAATCAATTGATTCTCGTAAGATAACGTAAATAATTCATTCGATTTATTAATAATGGATAATGCAGAAACTTCCTGGTAATCATGATCTTCTGATTCAAGCCAAAAAATCGGAACAAAATTATAATCGGGATATTTATTCGATAATGTCTCTGCTAATTGAATTGCAGTTACCGTTTTATAGAGTGTATAAAGTGGTCCGCCGAAAAAGCCAACTTGTTGACCGGTTATAATTGCAAATGTATTATCATTAAGTAAAAGATCAATATTTGCAAGTGTTTTTACTCCGCATTGAAAATCACGATTCTGAGATAATAAAATTTGAACAAGTTTTGTTCTATTGATATGACGATTGCCAACAAGTGAAATTATTTTTTGCCAGTCTGCAGTGTCTTGGAAATTACCGTTATAAAAATCATTAAGTAAATTATACTGAGTAACATAATGAAGGAATAATTTTGATAATCCAACATCTTCAAGAGGTAGTTCAGTAAACGTAATAAAATATTTCATGATGCACCTATACTTCCATTGTCAATAGAACTCTCTTCATAAAAGGAATCAGCTGTTCTTTAGCGTTATCTGCTGTTTCTGTTACTTCTTTGTGCGACAATTTCGTATGAGAGATTCCTGTCGCCAAATTTGATATTAGAGAAAAAGCAATCGTTCGCATCTTGAGCGTTGTTGCAGTATATATTTCGGGTACAGTGCTCATTCCTACAGCATCAACACCTATGGTTCTGAACATTTCAATTTCTGCAGCTGTTTCATAACTTGGTCCTAGAACCCAGCAATAGGTACCTTCCCGCAGTATTAATTGCTGTTTTAAGGCACAATTATAAAAATGCTGTAAAAGAAAATCGTCTGGATACTGTAATTTGTTTACTAAATTATAATCATTGTAAAGATCCTTGGGTAGTTGAAGGAATGAAAAATTGATAAAGTCACGTATAAGCATTATATCTCCCGGCTTATACATTTTATTAATCCCTCCGGCAGCGTTAGTAATAATTGCAGTATCAACTCCCAATTCTGAAGCTAACCGAATATTCGAAACGACTTTTTCAATAGATCTGCATTCATAATAATGCACTCTCCCCTGAAAAATCAGAAGGGGAGGAGAAGTTTTTCTACCTTCCTTAAGGTAACCAAATATAAGATTTCCGGCATGGCCAGTAACACTCGATACTGGGTAATAAGGAATATCTGTATAGGGAATTAAAGCCTCAATTGTAACAAGAGATGCTAAATCGCCAAGACCTGAACCTAAAATAATAGCAACTTTTGGATTATGTGATGTAACAGAACGAATATAATGAACAGCTTCTTTCAGTTGATTTTCTGTCATACAAATCTAACCTAAAAGAATACCTGCAAGTGTTGCAGTCATCAGATTTGCTATTGTACCACCAAGTACTGCTTTTAATCCAAGTGCTGCGATGTCTTTTTTACGCTCCGGTGCCAATGGGCTAATGCCTCCGATTTGAATGGCAATTGATGCAAAATTTGCAAAACCACACAGAGCATACGTTGCCATAATAGTACCTTTTTCTGTTAACAGACCAGATTGAATAAGTTTTGACATTTCAAGATATGCAACAAATTCATTAAGAGCTATTTTTGTACCAATAAGACTTCCAAAGCTTAAGGCATCACTCCAAGGTACACCAATACAAACAGCAATTATCTGTAACACTACACCAAATATAAACTGGAGAGATAAAGGTGTTCTGTATTTTTCTATTAACCACGCGTTTATACCAAGTAAATCGCCAATTGAAACAAGTGCGTAATTTATAAGTGCAATTAGTGCAATAAATGCTATAAGCATTGCAGCAACATTGATAGCCAATTTCACGCCTTCACCGGCACCATTTGCCGCGGCTTCAATAATATTAGATGCATTTTTTTCAATTTTTAATTTGACAGTTCCTCTTGTTACTGGTTCTTCTGTTTCCGGATACAGTATTTTCGAAATAGCTAACGACGCTGGTGCTGCCATTGTACTAGCTGCAAGAAGCTGAACTGCAAACCGTAGCTGCGCTTCATCTAACGACAAATGATAGGTTGCAGCATATGCCTGACCCAACATTTGGATATAGCTTGCCATTACACCACCAGCAATTGTTGCCATACCACCTACCATAATGGTCAGTATTTCTGAGTTTGTCATTTTACTAATATATGGGCGTATAAGTAAAGGAGCTTCGGTTTGTCCAACAAATATATTTGCTGAGTTCGATAACGATTCAGCACCACTTGTTCCTAATAATTTTGCCATTAACCAGGCCATCGCTTTAACTATTGCCTGAAGTACTCCGAGGTAGTATAGTATTGAAGTAATAGCCGAAACAAAAATAATTGTTGGTAATACTTGAAAAGCAAAAATATGTCCTAATCCATCAGAAGAAGAATTAACAGCAAGTTTACCGAAAACAAAAGTTGCTCCATCAGTTGTAAAGTGGAGAAGCTGAACAATGATTGCAGCAAAAGCATTTAGAATGTCTTTAGGAATACCAAGTGGGTAAAAATATGATCGAAGTGTTTCTCCATGGATAATAAATATTGCAAAAATCAGCTGTATACCAATTGCGGTACCAACCATTTTCCAATTTATTCGACGTTTATTATTAGAAAAAAGAAATGCAATAAAAAGTAAGAATATCAGACCTGCTATGCCTCGAAGAATAGATTCAATATTCATATTTTATTCATCTTTCGGTGGTTGATGACATTTCCGGCAACGTGCTTCATAAATATCCTTAGCTCCGACAACTATTAAATCCTGCGATTTGGTCTTTCGTTGGGTACGATCTGCAGGATTTCCACAAACAACACAAATAGCAAGTGTTTTTGTAATGTATTCTGCAACCGATAATAAGTAGGGAATGGGTCCGAAAGGTTTACCACGGTAGTCCTGATCGAGACCGGCAACTATAACTCGTTTACCGTTATTAGCTAATGATTCACAAATATCAATTAATGTGTTATCAAAAAATTGTGCTTCGTCAATACCAATAACCTGTGCATCATCCACGAAAGACATAATTTCGTTTGCATCTTTAACAAGACGCGAGTTCAGAAATTGCTCATTATGCGAAACAATATGGGACATGCTGTAACGATTATCAATTATAGGCTTAAAGACAGCAATTTTTTGTTTGGCTATCTGTGCACGGCGTAACCGACGTATAAGCTCCTCGGTTTTACCACTAAACATACATCCACAAATAACTTCAATCCAACCAGTATTTGACGGAACATGATGCAATGAAAGTGTATCCATTTTACTTTAACGAATCCTTTGTAAATGCAAGTGGAATAAGAGATACTAATCTTTTACTAAGATGCTTTCCTTTATTGTTAACCATGATGCAGGTAAGATTACCCGCTAATTCAAAAAGCACCTGACGACATGCACCACAGGGACTTGTAAAATCGTCGCTATCCGAAGCAATTGCTATTGCTTCAAATTCTTTTTCACCTTCGCTTACAGCTTTATATATTGCTACCCGTTCAGCACACATTGTTAAACTATAGGAGCTATTTTCAATGTTCGTACCTATATATACTATTCCCGATTTTGTAAGTAATGCTGCACCAACCTTAAATTTTGAATAGGGAGCATAGGCATTTTCTCGGGCTTTTAATGCTAATGAAACAAGTTGAAGGTGCTTTTTATTCATATTATTATTCAAAAAATATATCCAACATTTATATGATTAGCAACGAAACAAAGCTATAAAAACCAAACCGGATTTGTAATACAAAAATGAGATCCTTTATCAATTTCTGCATTCTTTGTCCATACTTCTAAGCGAAGGTAAAAGGGCTCTTCGAAGTTTACTTCAATCTCTTTCTCAAAATTGTATAACAACTCAGGAAATGTCTTGAAAAATACTTCTTCTTTTTCACAACCGATTCTTCCTCTATAAATCGTAACACTCATTAAGTCTCCGTATTCTGGTGTTGTCTGAACAAAAATACGTAACATGTAAACTGTACGAAGTTTGAGAGTTTTCCCAATAAGTGGTTCATCATTTTTTGCATCGAGAATCATACCAACTGGTCCATCTGTTACAATAACTCTTCCTTCTTTTGCAGAGGTAATAAGAGCATATTTTGTATTTTCTTCTGCTATAATACCAGTACGCATATATCCGAACAATTGCTCTTCTCTTTCTCTAATTGAAATAAAGGGAATCCCTATCTGACGATAACGGTTAAAATTACCATGAGCGTCATTTCCGGCAAACAAAGTCAACTTATTTCCTTGAAGTAATTGTTTGATCCAAAATTTATAACCTATTCTGAAACCATCATTTATTACGCCATTTATAAACTGGATACCATTTAATTTATCAGACTTAAAATCGACATCTAACCATTGACCGCGACCAAGTAACAACCTTTCCAAAAATCCAACTTTTTCAAACGGATGAGCTGCAATAGCCAATGCTTCAGGTTCTTTTTGATTCAAAATATCTCGTATGGAATATTCACTATACGTTCTAAGCCATTTTTCTGCACTATCGCCACTTCCTTCAAAAAAACGTTTATTATTAATCAACAGAAAATGCACATTTTTATCTTCAGAATTGCGACAACTAATTTCTTCGCCTAATAGAATCGTGATTTGAGAGTTACTATATCTTTCTACTTCACTTTTTATGGAATACCATTTTTGAAGACTTGGATCGTTAATTAGATAATTGTCTGGAGTATCATCTAAATCATAGGAATGGTCTGTAATCGAAATAAAATTTAAACCCATCGCAGAGGCAAGTACAACAGCTGGTTCAACTGGTATACCAAACTCAACCTGGTCTTCGGTATAATTACTATGAGAATGGAATTCGCCTAAGTATAAATAATTCAATTTATTAAGCTTATATGTAGAAATATACACCTTAAATGGTTTTTTGGACGAAGTTTTGTAATTGTCATTACAATACGTAAAACGTTTCCCATTGCAATTAATTGTGAAATAAACATTGCAGTAAACTGTACCTACTATTTCTGGCTGAAGCTGTATTTCTATCACTTGCCACCACCATTTCTTTTTGATATCAAAAGGAGCATCTAAAAAATTTTTTGTTAAAAGAAGTTTCTTATCAGTAAAAATATCTACTTTGATCTGTTCTAAAGAAATCGGATAGAGATGAGCGTCTTTAATAAGTATAAGTATTTTTAAAGGTTGATTGGGCTCTATCCTATGCGGAATGTCGGCAAGAATTTCAGGTTCATTTTTCTTTAGATAGCTGAAAAAGTATCTGAAACGATAATGAATTTCTGCATAAAGAAAGAAGGGAAGAAGAAGAGGTATTAAAATGTTCGGTCCTTCCATCTAACAGATCCCCCAAAAAATACTAAGAATGGTAAAACAAGCACATAAAGCAAAAAGTACACTTCAAAGTAATAAAACCATTGTAACTCGTTTGTTTTATCGAGTTTCTTCAACAAGATATAAAGAAAAATATAGTCAACAATACATTTGAATAAAAAAATTGTTGATGCAAAAACAATGTTTCCCTGATAAATAAGGATTAATGGACTCAAATGCATAAGAAAGCCAATAACAAAAATTACAAAACCCGTTAGTTTCATATCCAGGCCACCTTTACCCCAACGGTGTTTTTGACTGATTAAAGTTCTTACATCAAAACAAGGTTCTGTTAATACCAGCATCTCTTTGTTTACGGGAAAATAATATTTCCATTTTTTTGTTTTGGAAATTGCTTGAACAATTGTGTAATCTTCTGTTACACTGAATTTCAGTGAATGGTAACCACCAACTTCATCATATGCCTTTTTACGAAACGAAAGATTGTTACCAACACTTCCATGTAAAAAACCTAGTGAAGCAGTAGAAGCAGCCATTCCAAGTATAAAAGCCCAATCCAATGTTTGCATACCGGTAAACCAATTGGTGCTGATCGGTAATGTTATACCGCCAACTAAACCTACTTCTGGTTCATACCGTGCAGCAGTTTCTTCGATCCAACGTGGAGGAACAACACAATCGGCATCAGTAATCAGAATTACTTCACCACGCGCAACGTCGATACCACACGCCAAAGCATTTGCTTTTCCTTTGCTTTTTGCACTTTCTGTTGCATTTACATAACGAACATTGGTATTAACTAATGAGTATTGTTTACAGATTTCTTCGGTAGCATCACTGGAGAAATCATTTACTATAATTATTTCGTATAAATCTTTTTGATACGATTGTTGCAACAGGGAATCAAGACATCGAGGAAGGGATCTTTCCTCATTCCGCGCAGCTATAATCACAGATACAAAAGGCTTTACATTTGATCTGACATCGCGGGGTTTCAATAGTCCAACGATAAAAATTACCATTAACACTATGTATGAAAGAGTAAATAAGATTAAAAATAAATCTAAACTCATAAAATTTACAAAGATGAAAATGTTAAGTTATTATTCCAGCTGTATTCAATTATTCGTTCCAGAAAAGGAATAGCTTTTTTCACGGTCAATTCATTATCATGACATAAGATAATATAACCATTCTTCAACTTATTCAATTTAATTTTACTTAATGAGCGCAAACTTCTACAGTAATCCTTTGTATCATAAGTCCAGTATACAACTCGCATCTGAAGAGAATTACATATTGAAATAATTGATGGCCTTATACATCCATATGGAGGTCTAAAAAAGTGAACAGCTTTACCCGTAATATCGGTAATCAACTCGTTTGTGTGGATTATACTATGTTTTATATAGGAATTTGATTTCAGAAGTAAATTCTCGTGACTAAAGCTATGGTTTCCAATTGTATGCTGATGTTCAAAAAGCAACTTTACGATATCAGGATACTGTTCAACATTTTTACCTAACACAAAAAACGTAGCGGGGATCGAATATTTATGAAGAAAGGAAACGATTTGAGGTGTTATATCCGGATGTGGTCCATCATCGAACGTAAGAAAAATAGAAGAATCTGTAATCCGGAAAATGATTGAGGGAATAATATGTGACAACAATACATACATCAATTATCCTTCCAACGGATAGGCATTAATTGTCCAAGGAAAGCCTCCACAAGAATGTAAGGTACATGGCATAACTCTGCAAGAAAGAATATCAGTGGTTTGATTTTTTGATTCCACAATTGAGCACCAATGCGAAGCGTTAAATAGTCCAACAGGATTTTACCACAAAATGCCACTAAAAAAGGGAGCAGAAAAAGCGAATCATACAATAGCCCAAGTAAAATATTCATTAGCAAGGATAAAAAGAAAAAATAGAGAATAACCAACTCTATCAGAATTGTACGATCTTCATAATGTCCCTTTTTCGATGCCCATCGCATTCGTTGTTTTAAAAATGATTTAATTGATTGTGCTGGCTCTGTAAACACAATGGCTGTATGTTCCCATGCAAAGTCGATTGAACCAAGTTTACGGGTAACAAACCTGTTCATCAGTAACTCATCATCATTGTTTGTTGATGTTTTGCCAAAACCTCCGGCAAGATAAAATGCATCCCGACGATAAGCAAGATTTGCACCATTGCAAATAATGGGACGTTTGGAACCGATTAGACCGGCAGCTACTGTTATCAAACCCAGTAATTCCAATCGATCAAATTCTTCAATTATTGAATTGTTTCGTTGGGAATGAAGTACAGGGCCAGCAACCATCACAGTATCTTCTGTAAAATGATGCACCATTGTAATTAACCATGTGGGAAGAACCTTGCAATCCGCATCGGTTGTAAAAATTATTTCTCCTTTTGCTTCTTCTATTCCTTTGGCTAATGCAGCTGTTTTCCCACGTTCTTCCGATAAGAGCAAAGAGAAAACTTTTAATTGTTTATGTCTCTTTGTTAGTTTTTTAAGAATGTGAGGAGTTGAGTCTGTTGAATGATCATCTACTACAATAACTTCGAATCTGTCTGCAGGATAATGTTGATTAACCACTGAATCGAGACACTGTTCTATTGTTATTTCTTCATTACGTACTGCAATAACAACACTTACATAGGGGAATCTTTGAAGCTGATGTGAACGTAGTAAACGCGCTATCCCAAGCTGAACCCTTGCAAGAAAAAAACAATAGTAAACAGATGTTAAGGCGAGTAATGTTAATATTAGAATATCGACCATAAATTATGAAAAAGCTTTTGTTTAGAAAGAATCAATACAACGATTCCAATGCATGCAGGAATGAAAATATTCACAGCAAAAAGAATAAGGGATGCATTAATAGAAATTGTCATCGGTACTAACCAGTATGAAAAAATATATGCAGTAGTTATTTCGCGTATTCCTAAATCAGCAATACTTATCGGAACAAAAGACTTCAGAAATAACATTGTAATTGTACCAATAAAACTTTGCAGTAAAGGAACAGTGTAAAAAGCATTTAGAAAACAAAACATCTGGATTGCAACAACAGTAAGAAAGGCTCCTGTATAAAAAAATGAAATAACTTGTTGTGAGGTATTTAAAGTGAAAATTGTAGAGGACACATTGCCAATATATCGAATATGAGTTAAATGTTTTATAAGAAATGCTCCCTTTTTACCAATTAGAAAAAAAACAAACAGGAATACCAATATTGCTACAGCTGCTACTAAAATATACGATGATGTATGAAAAATTATTGAAAACAATGTTGGTATGGCAATCATAGCCATAAGAAGCATTGTTTGAATCTTGTCTAGTAATGTTAATCCAACAATATGGGATTTACGAGTATCTGGTAAATGAAGCATTTTACCAATAAAATCACCAAACTCAGCTGGAGTAAAACTACCAAGTGAAATTCCTACCAATACCGACTGAGCAGACACTTTCCATGTAATATTGTTTCCAGCCACATTGAGCATGTACTTCCATTTAGCAATACGCAGACCAAGATTAAACGGTAAAAGGAGAATGCCTGCAATAATGTAACTGTAATCTGCTTTCACAAAAGTCTTACGAAGCTGATCAAAATCGACAAGTAAAAAAATAAAATAGAAAGAAACAGCAGCTACGATAATTTTTACAACAAACGTTATAAAAAATTTTAGTTTTCGCCTGATTTTGCTTTGCATAGTCAGTTTATGTTTTTTTCCATGAAAATTTCAATATCAAACCTAATGGACCAACGAGGGAATTGTAAAGGATATATAGAACCTCCATAGGTATTACATAGGGGAGTGGTTTCTTATGTTGAAAAAGAATTGTTCCCTTATGTATCAACAAATAATCAAACAAAGTTTTGATAGTATATGCACCAACTCCATACATCAAATTATTATTGCTTATAAGCGTATAACATAAAAACAATAACAGCACAAAGTTTGCACTATGGTATAAAGTAAAAAAGATTTTCATTGAAAACGGAAAATATTTTGCTGCAGAAAAATGTCTTTTCCGTTGTTCAAAAAAAATTTTTAATGAAGATGGCGGAAAAGTATATACAAAACTTTCGGGAGTAGTAACGTAACGGATTTTCCATGAGGTTTTCTTTCTAACCAATAACATAAAAAGATCATCATCACCACTGACAGAATGTTTAATCTGTTCAAAGCCGCCAACATCCCAGAAAACCTTTTTCCGGTACGCTAAGTTTCTTCCAGTACACAACCATGCTTTTTTCAAACCAATCGATCCTGCTGACCATAAAGCTGCTCTAAACTCCTCATACCATACAAAAATCTGTAAAATATTTTTTGAATCCAGAACTTTATATGGTGAATAACCTGCTACCAGACCAATCTCAGAATCGAAAGCCGATACAAGTTCTTCAATCCATGAAGATGGTGGCAAACAATCAGCATCAGTAAAACACAAAATTTCTCCGTCTGCTTGTTTGATTGCCTGAAAAAGAGCATTTTTCTTTGGAGGTAAGTCAGTTGTAATGGATTCAATTGTAACAATTTTTATTTTATTAGACTGATTACTATAGTGTTGTAATATTTCTGCTGTTCGATCAGTTGAACGATCGTTAGCAATAATAATTTCGTAATTGGTGTATGATTGATGAAGTAGGGAGTTGAGTAATTCAGGTAAATTTTTTTCCTCGTTGCGGGCGGCTACAATAACCGATACAAAAGGTTGCTCCTTATGTTTATTATACTGAAGTTTAGAAAGTCCCGACAGGAGACCAATGTGTATTACACAATAAATAACTATAGCAACTGCAATAAATACTATTAAAATCATATAAACCAAGATGAAAAAAAGTCTGTTGTTTTTCAAATAAAACTTATCGTACTTATAAGAAAATATTCAACCAAGAAAAATATTCATGAAACCATTAGTTATTGGCATTGCAGGTGGAACCGGATCTGGTAAAACGTCGGTTGCAAAAAAAATTGTAGAAAAACTTGATTCCTCGCGAGTTATAGTAATACAACATGACTCATATTATCGCGATTTAAGCTATTACGGTGGGAAATCTCCTGATGAAATAAATTTTGATCATCCAGATTCCCTAGAAACAGATTTACTCATTTATCATCTCAAAGAACTTATTGCAGGGCGTTCTATAAAACAACCAATCTACAATTTTGCGACACATAGAAGAATGGAGGAAACGCTAGAAATATCACCAAAAGATATTATACTCATAGACGGAATACTCATCTTTGTTGAAAAAGAACTACGGGAACTAATGGATATTAAAATTTTTGTTGACACAGATGCAGATGAACGCCTATTACGACGCATCCAACGCGATATATTGGAACGAGGAAGGGCTCTTCAAAGTGTAATGCATCAGTATTTAACAACTGTTAAACCGATGCATCTCGAATTTGTCGAACCAAGTAAACATTGGGCCGACATTATTATACCACAAGGCGCTGAAAACAAAGTTGCTATTGATATGGTTGTAACAAAAATAATTTCATTACAATTCCAAAAAAAGGTTCTATAGAGGGAATTTTTTTCTCTAGTTTCTTGTTGGAGTGTTTATCATAATATAATATAAAATTACTTGATTCTGGTAGATAAGTTTATATATTGTACATTCGATTATACCATGTGGGGAAATATAAATGAGGCTTCATATTTAATAATTATTATTTCATTAACACATAAAAAGGAGACGTACTATGAAACGCTTAATGCTTGTTCTTGGTGTTGTTGTTTTAGTTTCAGCTGTTGCGTTTGCACAAAATGTCCAAAGCGGTAATTGGGCAGTTGATCCGTCAACATCCGGCTATAATCTGAATAAAGGTAATGGTGATCGAATTGTAACAATCGATATTAGTTTCCCAAAACCATTTGAGGTAAGACCAACTGTGATTATTGCTGTTAACAGTATCGATGTTGATAAGGGAGCTAATACACGATTTGCAGTCGAAGCAATCTCTGTATCACGAGATGGTTTTACTTTGCGAGTTAAAACGTGGGCTGATACAAAAATTAATTCTATTGCAGGTTCATGGCTTGCTCATTAAGGTAAGCAATCTTTTCTGTTAGTTCTTTCATAAAGCTGCATCAGAGTATTGATGCAGCTTTATTATTTCTGCTCATTCCTTGCTTATACCTGAAAAATCCAATATCTTAAAACATAGGATGTTATAGCATTGCCAGTCTTCCTTCACGGGAGGGTGGTGGTGCTATTGTTTTATAAAGGCATTTATAATTATTCACATTAGTAAAAATACAGTGAGAAAATTTAATAAACATATTTCTTTTCGCACATTCCAGTCACAACTATCTGATAATATCACTTACCAGAAGACTGTACTGGATAACGGAATTATTGTTCTTTCTGAATATATTCCTCACGTACGTTCTGTTTCTCTAGGCTTTTGGATTAATGTCGGTTCAAGGTACGAAAATCGAGAAAATAATGGTATTACACATTTTATTGAGCATATCACTTTTAAAGGCACTAAAAAACGAACAGCAAATGAAATTGCTCAGAGTATTGAACAAGTCGGTGGTTACTTCAATGCTTTTACAAGCAAGGAGCATACATGCTTTTATGCAAGAGTGCTCGATGAGTATACTCCACTGGCTTTTGATGTTTTAGCTGATTTAATTCTCAATGCAAAAATTGATAAAAACGACGTCGAAAAAGAAAAGTATGTAGTAATCGAAGAAATAAAACAAACAGAAGACGACCCAAACGATTTTATTCACGAGTATTTTGAACAAGTATTATTCAAAGGACACCCGTTTGAACTTCCGATATTAGGAACTATAGCAACGGTATCTTCATTTACACCAAAACAGTTAAAGGAGTATTATAAGGAAAATTATACAGTTCCAAGTATCATTGTTGCTGTCGCAGGTAATGTTACTCATTCCTCGATAATAAAATTGTGTGAACAGTATTTTGGGAAATTAGTATATACCCACAATATGAAAAAAGAACCCTACAGTAATCCAGTAACAATCTCAAAACAACAGTATGTTATTGAAAAACCTATTCACCAGGCTCATATTTCACTTGGTACTCTAGCTTTTGCAGCTACAGATCCAAACAGATATAAACTTCAAGTACTCAATACCTTATTGGGTGAAGGAATGAGTTCTAGACTATTTCAGAATATCAGGGAAAAATATGGTTTTGCATATTCTGTATACAGTTTTTATAGTCCAATGTCCGACATTGGCTCATTTGGTGCATATATAGCCACTGATAATAAACATATTGATCGTTGTATCGATCTAATTTGGAAAGAATTTATTGCCATTAAAAAGGGAAAAGTAAGCAACGATGATATTCAACGTACTAAAGCTCAGTTAAAAGGCAATTTATTTCTTGGTCTGGAGAGTATACCCAACCGTATGATCCGACTTGCCAGCAACGAATTGTATTTCGGAAAAATTGTTTCTCTGGAAGAGGTAATCAATTCGTTGGACAAAGTCACACGTGACGATGTTATTTCTATTGCCGAACAATTATTTGATGACAACAAGTTTTTAACAGTCATATTAAAGCCACAACATTCGTAAAGGTATTGTATTCATGCTACAAACAATTCTCGAAAAGAAAATAGAAATATCAAATCGTGCAAAAGAAGTACAAGGTTCGCCAATTAGAAAACTCGCAGCAATAGCTGAAGCCCGTAAAAAAGAGGGAATAAAAGTATACCATCTCAACATTGGTCAACCCGATTTACCTTCGCCTGAGGTAGTATCTGCATTTTTTAATAACTTTCATCGCTCTACCATAGAATATGCACCTTCGAATGGCTATTCAGATGTTTTGACTGCATGGAAGCAATATTTTCAACACCACAATATTTTTTTCAACGAGGATGAAATGATTGTTACCACTGGTGGCTCCGAAGCGCTTGCTTTTGCACTTGCTACTGTGTGTGATGTTAACGATGAAGTGATTGTTTTCGAACCTTTTTACACAAACTACAATGGTTTTGCTTCGCTTGTTAATATAAAGCTTGTACCTGTACCACTCTCTATTACAAATTCTTTTGCACTCCCTGAGGCAGATGAAATTATAAAACATATAACAAGCAGAACGAAAGCAATGCTCTTTTGTAATCCCTCGAACCCGACAGGAAGAATATTTACAGATGAAGAGCTTCATCGACTTTCGACCATTGCATTGGAATATGGTTTATTTATGATATCAGATGAGGTATATCGTGAATTTGCATATGAACGTCCATCCCAAAGTTTAGCTCATATACGGGAAGTTCAGGATCGAGCAATTATTGTAGATAGCTGTTCCAAACGATTCAACGTTTGTGGTGCACGAATCGGCGTTCTTGCCAGTAAAAATAAGGAAGTTATCAATGCTGCTTTGAAATTCGGAATGGCTCGTCTTTCTGTTGCAACTGCGGAACAATTGTCTATGATTCCGTTGTTAGAAAATTCAGAAACATATACAAAACCAATTGTTGAGGAGTTTCGCAAGCGAAGAGATGCTGTAGTAGACGCACTCGGTTCTATTAAAGGAATTACATACTATAAACCGGAAGGTGCTTTTTACATCGTTATTGGATTACCCGTTAATGATTCAGAGCACTTTTCTAAATGGCTTATAGAAGAATTTGAGGAAAACAAAGAAACCGTTTTACTTGCGCCTGCGCAAGGTTTTTATGCAACACCACATAAAGGATTAAATGAAGTACGGTTAGCCTTTATGCTCAATGTACCTGAACTCAAACGATCCATTGAACTGATTGGAAGAGCATTGTTGATATATAATTCAAAATTTTAATCTATTATGGTAAAAATAATACTCGATGGCAAAGAACTAGAAGTTGATGATAACTGCACAATAATTGAAGCAGCCGCTCAACACGGGATAGAGATACCACATTTTTGCTGGCATCCAAAATTATCTGTAAGTGGCAATTGCAGAATGTGCCTTGTAGAAGTAGAAAAAATGCCGAAGCTTGTAATTGCATGTGCAACAAAAGTAGCTAATGGCATGGTAGTTAAAACAACAAGTGAAAAAGCTGTTAAGGCACGAAATGCGGTTATGGAGTTCATTCTTATAAATCACCCCCTTGACTGTCCTATATGTGATGAAGCCGGAGAATGTAAACTTCAGGACTACACTTATAAATACAGCACTGGTGTAAGTCGTTTTGAAGAAGACAAAGTACATAAGCCCAAACGTGTGGATTTAGGTCCCAATATTGTATTGGATGTTGAACGATGTATACTCTGTTCACGATGTATACGTTTCTCAGAAGAAATCGCTGGTCAAAAAGCATTAACTTTTACTGAACGAGGTACTCATGTTGTTCTGACAACTTTTCCTGGTGTTCAACTCGACAATCCCTATTCAATGAATGTAGTTGATATATGCCCAGTTGGTGCGTTAACCAATAAGGCATTCCGATTTAAAGCCCGTGTCTGGGAAATGTCGGCTACAGAAAGTATCTGTGTTGGTTGTGCAAGGGGTTGCAATATTCATATCTGGGTTCGCAATAACGAGATTTTACGACTTACACCACGACAAAATGAAGCTGTAAATTCCTACTGGATGTGTGACTATGGAAGGGTAAATTCATTCGGTTTTGTTGGTTCCGAAATACGTATCAGCGGATGCAGAGTTCGACGCGAAAGTATTCTTGAAGAAGTAGGTTGGGATGAAGCCTATGCCCAAATTATTTCGGAACTTCGTAGCTACAAGAAAAATGAAATTGCCGGTATTGCTTCACCATTTGCAACAAACGAAGATAATTTCGTTTTCTACCAACTATTGCACGATGTAGTGGGAACTAATCAGTTGTATTATTTACCACATATTATCGAAGGGGATGAGGATAATATATTGATCCGAGCTGATAAAACACCAAATTCAAAAGGAGTCGAATTAATTGGCTTTAAACCATTAAATAACTCCGACGTTGTAGATGAATTGCATAAAAAAATCACTAACAATTCTATCAAGCTTTTATACGTAATGGAAGACGATATTTCTTCATTACCATTTTTTGAAAGCATTGTTGACAATGTACAGGTACTTATCACACATTCATCCTTATTTAACCAAACAACTAATATATCAGATGTGATAGTTGCTTCTTCAACATTTGCAGAAAAACATGGAACGATGACAAATTTTGCTGGCCATGTTCAAAGAATCAGACCTGCAGTTACAACAACTGAATTCGACAGAGCACGCGACAATATGGAAATGAGTAGGTGGGACAAATTTGCTGCACCAAACGATCGTTGGGGTAAAGGAAGAAGAATAGATGCACGACCATCATGGAAATCTTTAACAATCATTGCAAACGGTTTAGGCGCAAAGTTTAAATATAATACAGCCGAAGATGTGTTTTTACACTTGGCTACCACAAACAAAGCATACAAAGTTTTAACATATTCAAAGCTTGGTTCGTTAGGTCAACCTATAAATAAGTAGTAATTATGGAATATTTAATAATTACATTCATTAAAATAATCTTCGTGATGTTTATTGTTCTTGTAACAGGTGCTGCTATTTGTGTTTGGGCGGAAAGAAGGGTAAGTGCTTTTATTCAAGACAGGCTTGGCCCTAACAGAGTTGGTCCTGCTGGATTGTTGCAACCCTTCGCAGATGTTGGTAAACTTGTAACAAAAGAAGATATTGTGCCTTCAGCTGCTAACAGAATTATACACGATCTAGCACCGATTATTTCAATCACGATTGCACTCAGTACATTTGCCATTATCCCTTTCGGTGATACAATTGAACTTTTCGGATACCGTATTAAACTGATAGTTGCTGATATCAACATCGGTATACTTTATCTTCTGGCTATTTCTTCAATTGGGGTTTATGGTATTACACTCGCAGGTTGGTCATCAAATAATAAGTATTCACTCCTTGGTGGACTTCGTTCTTCAGCTCAGCTTATCAGCTACGAGTTATCCCTCGGTTTATCTATTATCGGAGTGATATTGCTTTCCGGCACATTAAGAGTAGACGAAATTGTAAAACAGCAGGCAACATATCTATGGGGTATCTTTCCTCATTGGAACATTTTTCTTCAGCCACTCGGCTTTATAACTTTACTGGTTGCTGCTTTTGCAGAAACAAACCGCTTGCCATTCGATTTACCTGAAGCAGAACCAGAATTAGTCGGTGGATATCATACAGAATATACAGGAATGAAATTTGGTTTATTTTTCCTTGCAGAATATGCACATGTTATTACAGCGAGCGCTCTTATTACAACATTGTATTTTGGTGGCTGGCATTTACCTTATATTGAAAAATTTCTTAGCGGTTTAATATTACAAATTGCACAGATAGTTACTTTCTTCATCAAAGTTGCTTTGATCGTTTTATTCTTCATTATTGTACGGTGGACTCTTCCTCGTTTCAAATATATTCAATTGATGGCTCTTGGGTGGAAAGTGATGTTACCAGTTTCAATTGCTAATATTCTTTTAACAGCAATTGCAATTATATTTTTTAAATAACCATATGAAGACATCGAAACCAATAATTAGAAAAAAAGATTTAACTATTTTTCAAAGAATGTACATTCCGGAAATTGTCAAAGGATTATCCCGAACCATCAGACAGATATTCAAACCAAAATTTACTTATCAATTTCCTGATGAACGATTTAAACCACAGTCAAGTTTTCGTGGTCGTCCAGTGTTAGTAGCCGAAAACGGGATAGAACGTTGTGTTGCATGCGGTTTATGTTCAAGAGTTTGCCCTTCGTTGGCAATAGAGGTGCAGGCTGCAGAAACGGAATTAGAAAAAGAACGCTATCCAATCAAATTCGAAATTAACATGGTACGTTGTATATTCTGTGGCTTTTGCGAAGAAGTATGTCCTGAAGAAGCAATTGTAATGAGTAATGAATACCTCCTGGCATTCTCTAGCCAAGAAGAAGCAATTATTGGAAAGGATAAATTACTAAAATCAACTGAGGAATTGAAAGAACGGCTCGATTGGCTTCGTAAACATCGCTAAAAATTACTAACTATACTACCAACGGGGAGAGAAGGGTATATGTTTTCTCACATTCTTAGTGCTGCCACTTATGGAGTACACGCTAATATTGTCGAAGTTGAGACTCATCTTGATTCAAATTTACCAAAATTTTTTATCGTCGGACTTCCCGACAATGCTGTAAAAGAAAGCATGCATCGTGTTTCAGCAGCTATTAAAAATTCAGGTTTTAAATTTCCTAACCGGCGTATTACTGTAAATCTCGCTCCTGCTGATATTAAAAAGGAAGGCTCGGCTTTTGATTTACCTATAGCCATCGGTATACTCACTGCCTCAAATCAATTAAATAGTTCTATACTCGAAAAGTTTGTGATACTTGGTGAACTTGCTCTTGACGGTACGGTTCGACCGATACATGGTGCGCTTGTCATTGCTATTGAATGTAAAAACAAAATGCTTAAAGGAATTATTGTACCTGAAGAAAATGCTCACGAAGCAGCAATGGTACAGGGTGTAGAAGTGTACCCTGTTCGTACACTCCGCGAAGCCGTCGATTTACTTCAAACAGAACACAATTTCTTAAAACCATTTACTGTCGACATGAAAGAAGTTTTTGAAACAGAACATCATTACACAATCGATTTTGCTGATGTAAAAGGACAGGAGTGCGTAAAAAGAGCCCTCGAAATTGCTGCTGCCGGAAGTCACAATATTTTGCTAATTGGTCCCCCAGGTTCTGGCAAGACAATGTTAGCAAAGCGTTTGCCAACCATTTTACCACCATTAACATTCGAAGAAGCCCTTGAAACAACAAAAATTCATTCAGTAGCTGGTTTATTACCAGCACACACTGCGTTAGTAGCAACAAGACCTTTCAGGGCACCACACCATACTATATCTGATTCTGCTCTCGTAGGAGGAGGTACAATACCAAGACCCGGTGAAATATCTCTCGCACACCACGGTGTTTTGTTCCTCGACGAACTTCCTGAATTTGCAAGAAATGTTTTAGAGGTAATGCGTCAACCACTTGAAGATTCGAAAGTTACAATCAGCCGTTCAAAAATGACTGTAGACTTTCCCGCAAATTTTATGCTTGTTTGTGCAATGAACCCGTGTCCATGTGGAAACTATGGTAATCCAAACCAGCAATGCGTTTGCACTGAGGCACAAATTCAAAAATATATTGGTAAAATTTCTGGTCCTTTATTGGATCGCATAGATATACACGTAGAAGTACCTGCCGTTAAGTATAATGAATTATCATCAAAACGCATCGGCGAAACATCTGCTCAGATACGAGAGCGTGTTGTAAAAGCAAGAAAATTTCAGGCACAACGCTTTAGCAATAAACCTGGAATTTACAGTAACGCAGATATGCAAACCAATGATATTAAAGAATTTTGCCAGCTTGACACACAATGCACCCAAATACTTAAAAACGCTATGACAACACTCGGCCTTTCAGCCCGTGCTTACGATCGAATACTTAAAGTTGCCCGTACAATAGCAGACCTTGATGAAAAAGATACCATTCTTCCACAACACATCAGTGAAGCTATTCAATACCGCAGTCTCGACCGTAACATTTATTCTCTGTAATTTGTAACTCCATACGAGCTTTTGTATATTGTGCATAAATGAAAATAGGAACGATAGACATAGAACGTCCGTTGTTACTTGCACCAATGGAAGATGTAACGGATCTCCCATTCCGGCTTATCTGTAAAGAACTCGGTGCGGATATTGTTTACACTGAGTTTGTAAATTCAGAAGGATTGATTCGCCACTCTGAAAAAACAAAATCAAAAATGTTTTTCAGGGAAGAGGAAAGACCGTTTGGAATCCAACTTTATGGAGGATTGCCGGAGTCGATGAAAGTTGCAGCAGAGATGGCAACATCATTAAACCCTGATATTATCGATATAAACTGTGGTTGCTGGGTAAAAAATGTTGTCAAGAATGGGGCTGGTTCTGACTTATTGCGCGATTTGCCAAGAATGGAACAAATCATTAAAGCGGTTGCTTCTGCAACCCATTTACCTGTAACGGTAAAAACACGTTTAGGTTGGGACGATAACAGCATAAAAATTATTGAGGTTGCAAAGCTTGCCGAATATTCAGGTGCAAGGGCAATAACAATACACTGCCGCACACGTTCGCAGGGGCATAAAGGAGAAGCTGATTATTCATGGATTCCAAAAGTAAAAGAAGCTGTTAGTATCCCTGTTATTGCAAACGGATCTTTTGATACACCGGAAAAAATCAAATGGGGCTTCGATACACTCAACTGCGATGGGGTTATGATCGGTCGTGGAGCTCTTGACAATCCATGGATTTTTACACAAGCTAAACAATTTCAAAAACAACTCAACTATGAGAATATTTCTTTTGATCAACGTTTTTATATTTTAAAAAAACATCTCCTTCTTTCGATAGAATACAAAGGTGAGAAAAAAGGAATTATAGAATTTAGAAAATATTACAGCGGCTATCTTAAAAGCTTACCAAACGCCGCAAAAATTCGTGCAACTCTTATGCTTCAGACCAATTATGAATCGGTTATAGAAATAATTGATTCATATAAAAACCAACTATCAAAAAACACAGAACAAATTAATCAACTCTATGCTGAATAACGAAGCAATTGCTGGTAAGTTAGAAACAATCGGAGTTTTACTGGAGCTAAAGGGTGAAAATCCTTTTCGTACAAAAGCTTACTATGCTGCAGCTCAAACAATACGAAACCTTCCGGACGATATACAAAAATACATAGAAAACGATGAGCTGACATCGCTAAAAGGAATTGGCAAAGACCTTGCAGAAAAGATTAAAGAACTCGCTACAACTGGTGAAACACGCATCTTATCGGAATTAAAAAACATGTTTCCACCTGAATTACTGGAACTATTAAATATTCAAGGTCTTGGACCGAAAAAAGTAAAAACACTCTATGAAGAATTAAAAATATATTCAATCGATCAACTAAAAGAAGCTTGTGAAAAGCATCTTATACGAACTCTTAAAGGTTTTGGTGCTAAAACGGAAGAAAATATTATTGCCGGTATACAGTTGCTACGTTCATCAAGTGGTAAATTTCTCATAAGTGAAGCAACACATATTGCACACAATTTATTGGATAGCATAAACAAATGCAAAAATGTAATAGAGAGTTCTATCGCCGGAAGCCTCAGACGACAGAAAGAAATTGTGAGGGATATTGATATCCTTGTAAGTATAAACAACTCAGACGTTGAATCAATATTTAAACAATTATCAAACAATTTACTAATCAAAAGCACTCTCTCTAAAGGTTCAACAAAACTATCGTTTATTCTTCAAAATAATATGCAATGTGATGTGCGTATTGTTAAACCGGAAGAGTATCCTTTTGCTTTACAATACTTTACAGGAAGCAAAGAACATAATGTCGAACTCCGATCCAGAGCAAAAAGATTGAACTACAGTCTGAACGAGTATGGTCTTCAGCTACTTGATCACTCACAAAAAGCAGTAATCCCAACGTGCAAAACCGAGTCTGATATTTATCAAGCACTCAATTTACAATACATTCCACCGGAACTGAGAGAACACAATGGAGAATTCGAAGCAGCCGAAAAGTTCAACTTACCAGCACTAATTGAGATAAATGATATTAAAGGTGCACTCCATTGTCACACAACATACAGTGATGGTTCAATGACCATTGAAGAATTAATAGCATCCACGAAACAACTTGGTTGGAGCTTCGTTGGTATCGCAGATCATAGTAAAGCTGCTCAGTATGCTGGTGGTATGAGCATCGATACCGCTCTGGAACAATTACAACACATTGATAAAATTAAACAGCAATCAAACGATGTACATATTTTCAGCGGAATTGAATGCGACATTTTATCCGATGGATCTCTTGATTATCCAGATAACATTTTGCAGAGATATGATTATGTAATTGTTTCTGTACATAACAAAATGAAAATGACAGAAGAAGAAGCAACAAAACGAATTATTAAAGCATTAAAAAACAAGAATACAACAATTTTAGGCCATCCTACAGGCCGATTGTTACTCGAAAGAGAGGGGTATCCTCTTGACATAAAAACAATTATTGATGTAGCTGCAGATTATGGGAAATTAATCGAAATTAATGCAAATCCGAAACGACTTGATCTTGATTGGAGATGGCTCCGTTATGCTAAAGAAAAAGGGGTTATTGTTTGTATCAATCCGGATGCTCATCATCCAAAAAGCTTACTCGACGTTTATTATGGTGTCAGTATTGCACGAAAAGGTTGGTTGGAAAAAGAAAATGTATTAAATACATGGAACATATCAGCTATAAAAGAACTTTTCAAAAAACATTAAAAACATTAAGAAGGTTGTACATATGATAATAGAGTATGATAATTCTCATCGCTTTGCTTTCGTTATCCGACATGAAGTACCGGAATCAGTTCACTTTTCTCACTATAAAAACGATTTATTTGCATTTTATAATCAATTGATAGACTTTAATCTTCGCAATACAGAAGCATATTGTCAGAAACTTGAAGATACGTGTAATAGGTTTTCGCAACAGTTACGATCTGACTTATCAGAATTTTTATCGCTTCCTTTGAGAATTGATGAAGATAATATCAATACTATTATAAAAGAACATGCATCCTCTTTAATAGGAAAAAAAGAAGAGTGTATATCACATTTTAAATACGATATTGTAATTTTAAAATATTTACGTCATACACATGAAGATTCTCTTTCTGTGTTATACAAACCTTATCCATCAAAACGTACTAAAACTCAATCAAGTAATACATCAATCGTAATTGAAACATGGATCTGTTGTAACTCATACGAAAATCTCGTAAGTCTTCAAAAGTATATTCATACCTCACTCTTTGATCAGTTTAAAAAAATATTCAATCATTTTCAGTTACCAGAAATAACTTTATATACCGAAGAACAAAAAGTAAATGATTCACCAACATCAAATAAATATTTCACCAAAATTGTAATCGATAAAACTGTTAAGGACAGCGATAAATTTATATCGTTGTTTTCAGAACAGCTTCAACAATGCATTCTTTCACATTATCACTGCAGAATATGGACGAACTCAATACTACTATCGAAGAATGCACACAATATTTACTTGTTTCCTTTAACTGACAAAGATGAATTACATCGTTTTCGAAAAGCAATTGAAGAATTATGGAATAGCATGGATAAAATAT
>FWPV01000309.1_pt1 | contig 161924 bp, 153 predicted proteins | sample 2228371 | NCBI WGS metagenome assembly FWPV01 (sample SAMEA103939776, study PRJEB20133) | metagenome
CGGGTGTCGCGGGTTCGAGTCCCGTCCGCTCCGCCACTAATTTGAAGGCCTTCCCGATTGGGAAGGCCTTTTTGCTATGGGCGTTTTTGCCCATAAGTCCCACAGGTTTGCATACCAGAACGAACACCAAAGCCCAGTCTCACGACCGGGCTTTGGTGTTTTTAGCGTGTTAAACCACCAATATCTGGCTTTTACCTGTCGGAAGAATAGCCAGATAGCCGATTATCCCCACCAGTTTATAGCTATATCCGGGCCTTATCTGCTTCATTTAAAACCATTTGGACGCATCTACAGGCGGTCAAATCAGGCTTCTGCTGCTTGCTGACTACAGGACAGTCCCATATTGACCGCCTCCGCTTCCATCTGCACGTCGATCTTGAAGCCCAGCAGCTTGGCTAGGCTGGGAATACCGAGATTGCCGGATTAATCAGGTACCGTTCAAGCAAAGAGGCCTTCCAGACGGGAAGGCCTCTTTGCTTTATCTATCAGCTGATTACCATCACTCGGTCGATCTATCAGGGCTTCTCTTTGTTGCCAATGCTCAGGCCGAGCTTGATGGAGAGGGCTGCCAGTAGCAGCAGCATCATGATCAGGGAGAAGAAGTTGCTGCCAAGCTCCGGGTATTGCACTTTGAGCAGCGCGGAGTGGCCGAAGACACCGATAAAGAAGCAGAGCAGGGTGCAGATAGGGGTGTTGCCCACCATGGGTTCATGGCGATAGTGCTGGAACAGCTGATAGGTCGCCAACCAGAGGGCAATCAGCGGGAAGAAGGAGAAAGGCACAACCGAGTTGGTCAGCACGGCCAGAGAGGCATCGCCACAGATACCAATCAGCATGGCCATGGCGAGCGGTTTTTTCGGGATCATAAGCTGTTCAGTCATATCGTTCTCCATCCTGTGGTCATGGGTGAGGTTCACGGCGCTTCTGGTTTTGTACCTCGGCGCCCATGGCGATCATCCGCAGTTGGCGAATTGTTCGGTCGGAGAGTGCACGGCACTCTTCGCTGGTCATGTCGAGTGCATCGGCACCGGCACTGAAGACGATGGTGACCATGGCTTCTGCCTGGATGTAGGCATCTTCCCGTGGTGCTTCTGTGGTGGCTTCCAGATAATCGGTCAGCTCTGCGATAAAGTGCTGGATTTCGCGAGCCACCGCCTGACGAAAGGCGGCCGAGGTGCCGGAGCGTTCCCGTAGCAGCAGCCGAAAGATGTTGGGGTTGTTCTCGACGAACTCCATAAAGGTCTGCACCGAAGTGCTGATGACACTGCCACCACCGGCAATGCGCTGGCGTGCCTGTCGCATCAGTTGGCGCAGGGTGAGACCTCCTTCGTCAACCAGGGTCAGGCCCAGCTCCTCCATGTCGCGAAAGTGGCGATAGAAAGAGGTTGGGGCGATGCCCGCTTCACGAGCGACTTCCCGCAGGCTGAGATTGGAGAAACTCCGATTGGCGCACAGTTGGCTGAATGCAGCATCGATCAATGTACGCCGAGTTTTTTCTTTTTGTTGAGCGCGAATACCCACGAAATCAGTCACCTTCAGCTTAACGAGGACAAATGATAACCCGAAGGCGCCTCAGGATCAGGTTTGTATCCTACTTTTTTACCATTGACCGTGAGGAAATCACCATAGAAAATGGCTAACAGCTGTTCGCTGAAAGGATGCAATGAGATGGCCAGACCCCCGATTATTTTGACCAATACCCTGCTGTTTTCCCTCTCCGGGATAGTGGCGTTGATTGTCGTACCCTGGTACGGCATGAGCCACGGTTACGATCTCTGGCAGTGGGCCAGTTTCCTGTTGTTATTCTGCCTGAGTGGTCTATCCATCACCGCAGGCTATCACCGGCTCTGGTCGCACAAGGCCTACAAGGCGCACCCCGCTTTGCAGTGGTTGTTTGCCATCGGCGGTGCGTTGGCGCTTCAGAATTCGGCCCTGCACTGGTCGGCCGATCACCGCCGTCATCATCGTCATGTGGATGACAACGATAAAGACCCCTACAGCGCGGGGCGCGGCTTCTGGTATTCCCACATCGGCTGGATGTTGCGGGAGCATCAAGGAGATCGCTATGGTGATTACAGCAATGTGCGTGACCTGCAGAATAACCCGGTGGTCGCGTTTCAGCACCGTCACTATCTGACGTTGGCGCTGGCGGCCAATCTGGGGTTGCCGCTGCTGCTTGGCCTGTGGCATGGGGACTTGCTCGGCATGTTGCTGTTGGCGGGCGTGCTGAGGATGGTGATGACTCACCACACCACCTTCTTCATCAACTCGCTGGCCCACATCTGGGGCAGTCAGCCTTATACCGACCGCAATACCGCTCTCGATAACGGCATCCTGGCTTTTTTCACCTTTGGCGAGGGGTACCACAACTTTCACCACCTGTTCGAGAATGACTACCGCAACGGCATTCACTGGTGGCAGTTCGATCCGACCAAGTGGTTGATCCGGCTCGCCTCCTGGTGCGGTCTGGCGGGAGATCTCAGATCTTCGCCGGAGGAGCGTATCGAGCAGGCCCGGCTGCAGATGCAGCTGAAACGGGCACAAGCCAAGTTGCGCAAGCAGGAAGATCGCGAACTGTGGCAGGCGCTGCTGCAGGAGGAGTACGACAAACTGAGCCAGCAGTTACAACACTATTACGCCAGTCGCAAGCGGCTGCTGGAGCTGCGCAAGCGCAAGGCGCTGGCGCGCTATGACCGCCTCAAGCTGCAACTGGAGTATCGGGCCCTGCGGGACGGCTTTATCGCAGGTAAACGCAACTGGAGTCGTTTGCTGGCAGGTATTGCATGATGCCGTCCGGTTATCACAGAGACTAAAAGAGAAGACCGCCTGCTGGCGGTCTTCTCTTTTATGATTCAACTCAAGCTAGTTGGCTTGGCTCTGCTGTTGCTGCAACTGATCCAGCGCCTGTTGCTCCTGCTGGCTAAGACCCAGCTGTTCGCAGGCCTGCTCAAAGCTGATCCCCAGATGGCACATCATGATATCCAATAACGGGAGGGCTTAGTTGGCTTGGCTCTGCTGTTGCTGCAATTGATCCAGTGCCTGTTGCTCCTGCTGGCTGAGACCCAGTTGTTCGCAGGCCTGCTCAAAGCTGATCCCCAGATGGCACATCATGATATCGATGGCGGGCAGATAGTTCTTCATAGCTTCTTCCATGGTGATCCTCCAGACCCGTCACTTATGCCCTGAACTACTCGGGGCGGCAATTAGACTTTAGGCTTAGTCTGTCCATTTGATCAGCACCCCTGCCACTGGGGGAGGGAATTTGTTACCCTGCACCATGATAAAAACGGTTGCCGTATGACTGCGAGCAACAGGTGAGGAGCAGGGCATGTTATTGAGTTTCTTGATCATCGCTTCAGGTTGGTGGCACATCCGTGCTGCCTACGGTTCAGACAGCCGCCAGTTCTATATCAGCAAGCCGCTGACCATGCTGCTTATCATCGCGTTGGCGTTCGGCTACCAGAGTTATGACCACGATGGTTCTCACGCCTGGATCCTGCTCGGCCTCTGCCTCTCGCTGGCGGGCGATGTGCTGCTGATGCTGCCAAGCGATCGCTTCATTCAGGGGTTGGCGGCATTTCTTGTCGCGCATCTCTGCTATATCGTCGGCTTTGCCCAAGGACCATTGCTGCTCAATCTGGTGGATGGTTTGCTGCTGTTGCTGATCGCCGGCATGGTATTCGGCCTGCTGTGGGGCAAGCTGGGGGAGATGCGGATCCCGGTCTTCTGCTACATGCTGGTGATCATCGGCATGGCCTGGGTGGCTGCCGGGGCCTGGCACGCCTCTCTCACAGCCGGTTCTGCCGCCGCGCTGGTGGGGGCGCTGATGTTCCTCTTCTCCGACAGCATGCTGGCGCTCGATCGCTTCCGCCGCCCCTTTCCCCACGCCCGCGCCTGGGTGATGAGCAGCTACTTCGCTGCGCAATTCCTGATTGCAGGGTCGCTGGCGGGATAACGTCTTCTGGTTGAGTGCAGGCAACAGATAACGAAAAACGGGCATTGGCCCGTTTTTCGTTTTATGCCTCGGCGGTTTTTCATGCCTCTAGCGGTTCGGCATCCGCAGCCCGTGGGGCGGGGGATTTGAGCAACAGCATCAGGCCGCTGGCGATCAGCAGGAAGATCCCCATGATGTAGAACACCTGGTTGTAGGCCATGATGGCCGCCTCCCGGTTGATGGTATTGGCCAGCATGGCGTGGGCTTGCTGCTGGGCTATCTCGGGGCCTGAACCCTGCGCCATCATGCTCTGGGCCAACTGCAGCAGATAGGTTTGTCCCTCGATACTGCTGGCGGCCAGAGTGCTGCCAATTTGCAGCACATGGGTGCGGGTATCGTTGTCGAGCAGAGTCGCGATGATGGCGATACCGAACGCACCACCCAGGTTGCGCAGCACGTTGAGCAGGGTCGAGGAGGAGGGGATCTCGTCGTGGCTCAGGCTGGCGGTGGCGACCAGGGAGAGCGGCACCATGATGAAGGGCTGTCCCAGCGCTCGCACGATGAGCGAATGGATCAGCTGCGGCCCGGCGTAGTCGGCACTCATGTTGACGTTCATAAAGCAGCTGACGGCGAAGATCAGGAAGCCGAAGCTCACCAGATAGCGCGGGTCTATCTTGTGGGTCAGCCTGGGTACCAGCGGTAGCACCAGCAGTTGCGGCAGCCCCATCCACATCAGTACCTCGCCGATTTCCAGCGCGTTGTAGTTGTGGATCTGGGTCATGTAGAGCGGCAACACATAGATAGATCCCATCAACGCCATGCCGAGGATCAGATAGGCGAAGCAGGCCAGCGCGAAGCGCGGGTTGTGCAGCAGCCGCAGATTGACCAGCGGGTGACGGCGGATCAGCTGGCTGATGACAAAGAACACCAGTGCCACCGCCGAAATGACTGCCAGTCGCACGATGAAGCTTGAGCCGAACCAGTCTTCCCGGTTGCCCTCTTCCAATACCACCTCCAGCAAGCCGAGGCCAAGCGCCATGGTGACAATCCCGATGAGGTCTACCCGCTTGATCACGGCCCAGTCCACCGGTTTTTTATCAAGCCCGTGGGCCAGCATGGCCATCACCAGCAATCCTGGCGGCACGTTGAGATAGAAGATGTAGTGCCACGACATCTGCTCGGTGAGCCAGCCGCCGAGGGTCGGGCCGATGGCGGGGGCGAAGGTGGCGCAAAGGCCAAACAGCGCCATGCCGGTGGCCCGCTTCTGTAACGGCAACAGGGTGACGATGAGGGAGAAGGCCATCGGGATCAGAGCCCCGCCGGTGAAGCCCTGCAGCGCCCGGAAGACGATCATGCTGGTGAGGTTCCAGCTGAACGAACAGAGCACGGAGGCGGCGATAAAGGCACCGGTGGTCCAGAGCAGGTAGCGGCGCACGCTCAGCCCCCGGCTCAACCAGCCGCTCAGGGGGATGGCGATCATCTCCGCCACCAGATAGGAGGTGGAGATCCAGGAGCTTTCGCTCAGGGTGGCCGACAGGGCCCCCTGAATATCCTTCAGAGAGGCATTGGTGATCTGGATATCGAGGATGGCCATGAAGGCGCCGATAAGGCCCCCCATGACCGCGATCCAGTTGCGACGTGGAATGGGTTCCATCAGTTGGCAGCCACCACGGGATCAGGAGTGCGGGTATCCACGATCACTTCGGTCGAGAGACCCGGCAGCAGCTTGCCTGCCAGCGGTCCCGGCTCGGGGATGCAGATCTTCACCGGCACCCGCTGCACGATTTTGGTGAAGTTACCAGTGGCATTCTCCGGCGGCAGCAGGGCGAACTTGGCGCCGGTCGCCGGGGCCAGGCTGTCGATGATCCCCTCGACCGGTTGATCCGGGTAGGCATCGAGTACCACTTCGACCTTCTGGCCCGGCTGCATATGGGCGAGCTGGGTCTCCTTGAAGTTGGCCTCGACCCACACCTGCTGCAGCGGCACTAGGCTGGCGACCTGCATACCGGACTGGACGTAGAGCCCCTCCCGCAGACTGCGCTTGCCGATGATGCCGTCGGCAGGCGCCCGCAGTTCGGTGTAGCCGAGCTCCAGCTTGGCCTGCTCCAGTTGTGCTTCGCTCAATGCCAGCTTGGCCAGATTCTGTTTGCGTTCGGCATCCAGTACCAGCAGTCGCTCACGGGCCGCTTGCAGGGCGGCTTGGGCCTCCCGGGCTTGCGCCTGATTGACCTGCAGGCCGGCACGCACCTCGTCCAGACTGTCTTGCGAGCTGTAGTGGCGCTGGTTGAGCTGACTGATCCGGTTGACCTGCTGGCTGGCACGCAGCTGTTCGGCCTTGGCGGAGGCGACCTTGGCCTCGGCCTGCTGGATCAGGCTCAGTTGTTGGGTGCGGGTGGCGGCCAGATTTTCGGCCGTCGCCTGATTGAGGCGCAGGTCGGCTTCGGCCTCCGCGACCCTGGTTTTGTATTCGCGATCATCGAGACGGGCGATCAGCTGGCCCGCTTTGACCGGCTGGTTGTCGGTGACCAGCACTTCGCGGATATAACCGGGTAGCTTGGAGCTGATCCCGGTCACTTCACTTTGCAGATAGGCGTTGTCGGTGCTTTCAAAATAGCGGCCGTGAAGATACCAGTAACCGGCGAACAGCAGACCGAGCAGCGCCAATATCATGGCTGCCAGCAGGGGAATTTTTTTGTGTTGACTCATTTTTGTGATTCCTGAACTTAAGGGGCGCAGGCTAACACTGGTCAACTGTTTCGATTAGTATTGGTTCACGAGATATACAGTTTCACTGGTGCAACAATGGATCTCAATGCCGCGTTAATTCTGGTGCGTATCGTCGATAAGGGCTCGTTTACGGGGGCCGCCCGCGAGCTGGGAATGACCAAGGCGATGGTCAGCCGCCGCATCGCTGAACTGGAACAGCGGCTCGGAGTGCGTCTGCTCTATCGCTCCACCCGTCAGCTCACTTTGACCGAGGAGGGGGAGAAGTACTACCTGCACTGTAGCAAGGCGGTCGATGCCCTGACCGAAGCCGAGCTGATGCTGAGCGCCAGCCAGCAGGAGGTGACCGGCACTCTCAAACTGGCGGTGCCCATCGAGACGGGGCAACTGGTGGTCGGGCGCTTGGTCGCCAAGTTTTTGCAGGCCTATCCCGCCCTGCAGGTGGAGCTGGAGCTGACCAACCGGGTGGTGGATCCCATCAGTGAAGGGCTGGATGCGGTGGTGCGGATTGGCGACATGAGCGACTCCAATCTGGCGGCACGCCGACTCTGGAGCACAGGAAGGCTGCTCTGTGCCAGCCCGGACTATCTGGCCCGCAGCCCGGTCATCGAGCGGCCGGAGGATCTGGCCAACCACGAGCGGGTGACGGTGAGCAGCGGGTTTCTCGCCTCTCACTGGTGTTTCGAGCTGGATGGCAGAGAGGTGCTGGTTGACCCCCCATCCCGTTTTCGGGTCAATAATATTACCTGTGCCCGGGAGGCGGCGAAGGCGGGGCTGGGGTTGGCCTCGTTACCCGCTATGCTCTGTCAGGATGAGCTTGCCAGCGGCGAATTGGTGATCCTGCTGCCAGAGTGGCAGCAACCCAGGGTGCCGATTTATTTGCTGTTTCCGGAGCGGCAACTGATGCCGCGCAAGTTGCGGGCCTTCATCGATTTCATGATTGAGAACGGCGCCGAGTTTGGCATCGACAAGCTGTTGTAAGGGGGAGCTATGGATAACTGGATCAATCTCTATCGCGCCTCACACACCCTGGAGGCGCACGCGTTGAAAGGGGCGCTGGAGGCGGAAGGGGTGCTGGTGCGCCTCAATGGCGAGGGGCTGTCAGGCGCCCTTGGCGAACTGCCGGTCGACATGTTGCAGGTGACCCTGATGGTGCGGGCCGAGGATCGCAGCAAGGCGGGACGGGTCATCGAGCGTTACCAGCAGCGTCAGGGTAACGGCTGGCTGTGCGGCCAGTGCGGGGAGGAGAACGGCGCCAACTTCGACGTCTGCTGGCGCTGTCATCACGATCCCCACGACAGCTGATCTTTCTTCCGCTAGCGCGGCGGGAACTCGATATCTTCTCCTGCGCTGGCATCGTGATAGGTCGCCAGATCCAGTTCGTTTTCGCTGCGGGCGATTAGCACCGACACCAGAATATCCCCCGAAACATTGACCGTGGTGCGCGCCATGTCGAGGATCCGGTCAATGCCCGCAATCAGTGCCACCCCTTCCAGCGGCAAGCCCACCGCCGTCAGGGTCAGGGTCAGCAGCATCAATCCGGTGCCCGGGGTGCCTGCGGTGCCGATACTGGCCAGGGTGGCGATGCTGATGATGGTCAGGTAATCGACCATGTGCAGGTCCACCCCGAATGCCTGAGCCACGAACAGCGCAGTCACTCCCTGATAGAGGGCGGTGCCATCCATGTTGATGGTGGCGCCGATGGGCAGCACCTTGGCTGTGATGGCGGGGGAGACTCCCAGCCGCTTCTCGGCGCAGGCCAGACTGATGGGCAGGGTGGAGTTGCTGGAGCTGCTGGTGAAGGCCACCGCCTGGGCATCAACGATGCTCTTGAAGTAGTGCAGTGGATTGAGCCGTGCCAGCAGGAGCAGCAGGGTGCTGTAGACCCCGAGCACGTGCAGCAGGCAGCCGAGGTAGACGGCGCCGATCACCTTGAGCAGCGGCAGCAGCAGGTCGAGGCCGTACTTGCCGGTCATCCAGGCCATCAGGGCGCAGACACCGTAAGGGGCGAGCGCCATCACCATCTGGGTCAGCTTGAACATCCCCTCTGCCAGCGAGGTGAAGAAGAGGATGGCGGGGCGGCCACGGCGACCGCTGGCATTGAGGGCGACCGCCAGCGCCACCGCAAAGACGATCACTTGCAGGATCTTGCCATCCACCATCGCCTGTACCGGGTTACTCGGCACCAGATGGCTCAGCACGCTGGCCAGGGTGGGTGGTTCCGACATGCCGATCCGCTCATAGGGGCCCATGTCGGCGCCCATGCCGGGCTCCAGCAGCCAGCCCATCATCAGGCCGATGCAGATGGCGATGGCGGTCGAGCAGAAGTAGAGGCAGATCGCCTTGCTGCCGATGCGATCGAGGGCCTTGCCCTTGAGCAGCGAGGTGAGACCTGCGATGACCGAACAGAAAATGAGGGGCACCATCAGCATCTGGATGGTGTTGACGAACAGGACGCCAAGGGGCTTGAGCAGCAGGGCTTGCTCTTCAAAGCCGACGCCCAGACCCACCCCTGTCAGCATGCCGATCAGGGTCTTGAGCCAGAGTGGTCGGCGGGTCCAGATCTGCCAGGGCTTGAGAGCCTCTCCATGGAACAGCATGACGCCAATATCCTTATACATTGTCTGCGATGGCCAAAAAGGGGCGCCAGTGTAGCGATCCCTGACGCGGGTTGCCACATTATCGACAAAGCGGTGGCGGTGACCACTCCCCTGACCAGGAAATGCGCAATTTATTGGCCTATATCAAGATCCCTCCGGGCGGGGAGATATTTAATTGGCATTAAATATGTTCATTATTGAGGTGAGAGATGTCGCAATCGGTTCATGGTCACGAAGTGATGGAGATGATGCTGGCGCAAGGGGGGCAATTTACCCGTGCCAGCCTGAAACAGGCGATGGCCGAGCGGTTCGGTGCCGAGGCCCGTTTTCATACCTGCAGCGCCAGCGAGATGGATGCGGAAGCGCTGATCGACTTTCTGGGCGCTCGCGGCAAATTCATCGACTCGGCTGAGGGTTTTCAGACCCACGCCGACAAGATCTGCAACCACGGTTAATCCCGCTGCGAGCGCATCATGGCGCTCGCTCAATTATTCGCCCTTTGCTATATTTCGCCCCCTCTCTTTTCCCTATTCAGGGCGTAGCCCGGGCGTTGTATGGATACTTTCTCTGCCGCAGTCATGCTGTTTCTGATCATGGACCCGCTGGGCAACCTGCCGGTCTTCCTCTCTATCCTGCGTCATATCGATCCCAAGCGACGTCGCAAGGTGATGGTGCGCGAGCTGCTCTTCTCGCTGGCCATCATGATGCTGTTCCTGTTCGTCGGTCAGCAGATCCTCGGTTTCCTCAACCTGCGGCAGGAGGCGGTCAGCATTGCGGGGGGTATTATCCTGTTCCTGATCGCCATCAAGATGATCTTCCCGAGTGAGGGGGGCGTGACCGGGCTGGCGGCGGGCGAGGAGCCCTTCCTGGTGCCGATGGCGATCCCGATGATCGCCGGTCCCTCGATCCTCGCCTCCTTGATGCTGCTGGCCAATCAGGAGCCCAGCCGGATGGTGGACTGGTCGCTGGCGCTCTTTATGGCCTGGGCCGCCAGCGCGGTGATCCTGATGTTCTACGAGGTATTCAACAAGCTGCTGGGTGAGCGGGGACTCACTGCGGTGGAACGGCTGATGGGCATGCTGCTGGTGATGATCTCGGTCCAGATGTTGCTGGACGGGGTACATCACTATCTGGCGGTGACCGGTCAGGGCTGAGTGGGTTACATCTTGAAGTGAATGAAACGGGGCTACGCAGAGCCCCGTTTTTTGTGCCGCCGAGAAGGCGTGCCGTCACCCGTGAGTGGTCGCTGCAGGTTCCAGTTTGCTCATGATGAGGGACAGCAGCAGCTCCCGCAGCCAGCGGTGGCCCGGATCCTCGCTGTGACGCTGATGCCAGATGAGCAGATGGGAGATGCTGTCCAACCCGATGGGCAGCGGCAGCTGCAACAGCGGATAGACCTGGGTAGCGTGGCGAGCGTAGAGCCTGGAGAGGGTCACTATCATGTCGGAGTGCATCCCCATCCGCAGCGCCGCCTCGAAGGAGGGCACGGTTGCCTCGATACGCCGGTAGAGATCCTGCTCCGCCAGCTTGTGATCCAGCATCCAGCGGTCTCGCCCCTCGCAGTAAGTCTGCACATGGGGATAACTGAGGTAGTGCTCCAGATTCCAGTTGGGCTCTCGCAGCGCGGGGTGGTGCTGCTGCACCAGACAGGTGAGATCATCGACCGCCAGCACTCGCTGACAGATGCTGTCGGGCAGGGTATCGAGTCGATAATCGGAGCTGATGCAGTTCTCCCGCACCGCGAAGGCGATGTCCACCTGTCCCTGACTCATCTCGGTCAGACTGTTCTCGGTCCACTCCTCGTAACGCAAGCGGATCCTTGGTGCCTGCCGCTTCAGCTCGCTCAGGTAGAGCGGGGCAAATAGGGTGAAGGCGCTGTCCATGCTGGCGATGACGAACTCTCGCTCCGAGCTGGCGGGGTCGAACTCGGGCGGCTGGATCAGGTTGTCCAGCGACAGCAGGATGGGTTGCAACTGCTGCTGCAGTGCAAGGGCGCGGCCGGTGGGTTCCAGCCCGTAGGCAGAGCGGATGAAGAGGGGATCATTGAAGGTATCGCGCAGACGGCCGAGGGCTTTACTGACCGCGGACTGGCTCAGATGAAGGCGGCGTGCCGCCTTGCTGCCGTTGCGCTCTTCCAGCAGTACCTGCAGGATAATCAGCAAATTGAGGTCGATGCGACCCAGTTGTTCCAGCAGCATGATATGAATCCTCTTCAATTCTAAGATGAATTTATACCATTTGTTTTCATATCTTGGCGATCTTATCCTCGAATGGTCTCAGGTTCGCATGAACCACTGGTACAGGATGTAGCGGTTGAGGGGACATGTAGCACAATCAATATGGCGACCTCAGGGTCGCCCTATTTTTTGGCTATGATTTATTTGCTCACTTGCACCTGCCTTGATTTTGCCCAACAATCCCTGCGCTCTATTTTGATACAAGTAACAGATATCTCTTTGTGAGGGAGTATCCCTATGGGACTCGGTGGAATTCATATCTGGCATATGCTGATCCTCTTGCTGGTCGTTGTGCTGGTCTTCGGCAGCAAGCGTCTTGCCAGTGCAGGTGAGGATCTGGGTACCGCCATCAAAGATTTTCGCAAGGCGATGCGTGACGACGCAAATCATCCGAAATAAGCAGTAGGAGTAGAAAATGTCTGTAGACGAGAAAGTTGAACTGAACGAAACCTGTGACAGCTGCGGCTGTTTTGCCGAGATCGGCACCATCATCGGCGAAGGCGACGATGTGATGGATCTGGTGATTGAAGCCGCTGCCGAGGCGGATGCCCGCGCCAAGCTGGCTGCCTATGAAGCACTGGCCAAACAGGTCACTGCCGAAGCTCAAGTGAGCAGCGAACTGACCCAGGGCGCCAACGGCGTGATCCTGAAAGCCCGCCTGCAATTCACCTGCACCGCCGAAAAACTGATTTTCGAAATGCGGGCCCGCTCTATCTGAGTTGTCTGATAACGCGGCAGGTTTGCCTGCCGTGTTGACCCTTCTGCTGTGGGTCGGCGTTCTATAGTTACTCTATCCCACAGACGTTTTTGCCCGGCGCGAGTCGGCCAACAGAAGGCGCAAACATCATGACGCAGCGATGGATCTCTGCCCCCAATCCCACCCTCTATCGTGATCCGTGCTGCCAACAAGCAGCAGGTGTGACGTCAGCACAGGGGCAGCCATCGTGATGCGACGCTGGATCTGGGCTCTGCTGGCCCTCTGCTGTTTTCCCCTGCTGGCGGCTGAACTCAAGCCACAGCGTCTGCCCCAACCCGGGGACCTCGAAAGCATTCTGCAAAAGCGCGAACTCAGGGCTCTGGTGGTCTATGAGCGCGGCTTCTACTTTCTCGATCGCGGCGCCCAGTACGGCATTCTGGTCAATCAGCTGCAAGGGTTCGAACGCTGGCTGAACAAGACCTATCTCGCCAAAGAGAAGGTCAAACTCAAGGTGGTCTACATCCCGGTGCGTCAGGACAAGCTGCTGGACTATCTGACCGAGGGGCGCGGCGATCTGGTGGCGGCAACCATGACGGTGACTCCGACCCGGCGTGAACAGGTGGCCTTCTCCCGGCCGCTCATTTCATCCATAGAGGAGTGGGTGGTGAGCCAGCAGAGCCTGCCCGCCTTCAGCCGCATTACCCAGCTCTCCGGCAGGCGGGTCTGGGTACGTGCCAGCTCCAGCTACTACGAGAGTCTGCGCCAGCTCAACTGGCTGTTTCGCGAGCTGGGGCTGCCCCCCGTCTATATCGAGACGGTGCCCGAATATCTGCAGGATGGCGATCTGCTGGAGATGGTGGCCGCTGGCATTATTCCCCTGACGGTGACCGACAGCTACAAGGGGCGGATCTGGCTGGGTGGCATGATCTCCGGCCTCAAGGCCCACAAGCTGATCCCCCTGCGCAGCAACGGCACCAGTGCCTGGGCGCTGCGCAAGAACAGCCCCGAGCTGCTCAAGGCGGTCAATGGCTATCTGGCGAGTGTCAGCCGCAACAGCCTTTACAGTGACATGACCCTGCGCCGGTTGCTGGTTCGCAGTGATCAGATGAGCAATATCCTGGCGCCGGACCCCATGGGGCGCCTCGCGACCATTCGCAAAGTGCTGGAGAAGTACGCCAATAAATACGATCTCGACTGGCTGATGCTGGCGGCGCTTGGCTACAAGGAGTCCGGCCTCAATCCCAAGGCGCGTTCGCCCAAGGGGGCCGTGGGCCTCATGCAGCTGCTGCCCAGCACAGGGCGGGAGGTCGGCATCAACGGCGCCAGACTCACCACGCTGGAGGGAAATGTGGAGGCCGCCTGTCGCTACATGCGGTTGATCCTCGATACCTACTTCAATGATCCCAAGCTGGATCGGCTCAACCGCCACCTGTTTGCCCTCGCTGCCTACAACGCCGGACCGAACCGGGTGCAGGCGCTGCGAGGCAAGGCGGAGAAACTGGGGCTCGATCCCAACGTCTGGTTCGGCAACGTGGATCAGCTGGTGGCCAACGAAGTCGGACAGGGGCCGATCAACTATGTCGGCACCATCTACAAGTACTACGTGGCCTATCGTTTCAGCCTGCCCCAGATCGAGGGCAAGGCTGCCGCTATCGAAGCGGCTCAGCCCTGAGCCGGTTGACCGGCAGGGTCGCCTGCACGGTCGGCAATTGCCAGCCACCGTCCCTGTGTTGCAAAAACCAGTGAGCAGGGCCGGTGGCCGGGATGAGATCTGGCTGGCTGAGCTGGCCCAGATAGCGCAACATCGGGGTATCATGCAGTTCCATCAGCAACTCCTTTTGAATATGTGAAGAGGCTCGCCAGCGTTATGACACCCGGCCATGACAGCAGGATGACACCATGATCCCCGGATCCTTTGCCCTGATCGACGACCCCGGACTGGCGCTCAAGGTGCGCTGCCACTGGATCCGTCATGCCCGCGAGCGGATCCAGGCGCAGTACTACAGCTGGGAAGAGGACAGCAGCGGCAAGCTGCTGCTGAGCGAGCTGCTCCACGCCGCTCGGCGCGGCGTCAAGGTGCAGCTGCTGGTGGATGATCTCTATGCCGGTTATAACCGCTTTCTGGAGATGGTGGCTCACTACCCGGGGATCGAGGTACGGCTGTTCAACCCCTTCTGGCTGCGGGGCTGGCGCCCGCTGGCACTGCTGCTGGAGGGGCTGCTCAGCTTTCGCCGCATCAACCACCGGATGCACAACAAGCTGCTGCTGGTGGATGGCAAGCTGGCGCTGATCGGCGGGCGCAACATCGGCGATCGCTACTTCGGTCTGGATCCGCAAGCCCCCTTCGTGGATCTCGATCTCGCCTGTCAGGGGGGACTGTGCCAGCAGATGGCACAGGGGTTCGAGCAGTTCTGGCACAGCCGCTGGAGTCACCCCATCCGCCATCTGCTGCGCCGCGAGCTGCTGCCCGCCGAAATAGAGGTGGTCAACGACTTCCTGTTCACCATGACGGATCCGGCGGTGGCGACGGTCTACGATCTGCCTGTGGCGCTGTTTGACGAGCGCGATTTGCCGCTGCAATGGCATGAGGGGCGGGCCGAGGTGTGGTTCGATCGTCCCGGCAAGGGGCTTATCTCCCGCCCCACTACCGCCCGTCAGCTGTGGCGCCAGCTGGCAGACAATCCCGGCTCGCTGGGGTTGGTGACCCCTTACCTCATCCTTACTCGCGGGTTCCGGCACCGTCTGGCGCGGCTGCGCCAGCAGGGGGTTGCCATCGACATTCTCACCAACTCGCTGGCCAGCACCGATGTGCCGCTGGTCTATGGCGCCTACCAACGCTATCTCGGCTGGTTGCTGCGGCGCGGGATCCGGGTCGCCGAGTTTGACCATGGCCACGGCAGCCTGCACGCCAAGCTGATCCTGCTGGGGGGGGAGCGGGCGCTGTTTGGCAGCCTCAACCTCGATCCCCGCTCGCTGTTTCTCAATACCGAGCTGATGCTGCATCTGCACTGCCCGCCGATCTGCGAGGCGCTGCGAACGTGGCTGGCTCGCTGGCAGGAGCAGGCGGGTGGATTGCCGCGCAAACCCGAGGGGTGGTCAAGGCGACTGATATCCCGCCTGAGCGACTGGTTGCCACTGCGGCGTTGGCTGTGAGGCGGCCATTTTTTGTGCGAGATCTCGCAAAGCCTTGTAAGCCATTGCTGATGCCCTTTGCGGGTGAATAACCATGCATGAATTTATCTTGCTGTTTTATAACAATTTAGTGGTGATGATAAGGCTGTTTTTTGTACTCTGATGTGAATGGAATTAGCATAAAAACGTTTTTTATTTTGTTTTTATGCGTAATATTTCAGTTGCAAGGACAAACACGGTGGCTTGTCTGCCGTGTGGACGAAGGTTGTAACGGGTAGCTGGTCGGTTGCATCGCTGCAATTGGCGCGCACTTCAGGTGGGTCGCGAACTATCGGAAAGTGAAACAGAGACCCGGCGTGGCCGGACTCCAATATGGAACATGCTATTTGCGAGGGGGTGACATGGACATGTCACCCCACTTTTTTGGCTGCTCGCCACCGTTTACCCTTTCCATGACTGTCGCTCATCGCAAGAGCCGCAGAGGGCAAGGCAATAAAAAGAGGGCCGCAATAGCGGCCCTCTGTCTCATCTGCCCGGTGGATTAACCGGCCTTGATGCTGCGGCGACGCTGCAGCCAGACGATCGCCCCGAACAGCAGGAAGCCCGGGATCCACATCCACTCCTTGGTCCAGCGCTCGGTCGGCGCCTTGACGGTGAGGATCTCCTGATCGAACTCCAGTCCCATGGTGGCGGCCGGGCTGCCAAAGGCGACGTTGTCGATCAGCGTCTTGCCATTCTGCTCATAGAGGCTCAGCCCCAGATTGGCCAGCCGCTCCTCGCCATTTGCCCCATCCGGTACGGCGACCAGCAGGGTGAACTTGCGTGGCTTGCCCACGGCATCTTCACCGAGGATCCGCAGCCGCAGGGTGCTCTCCGCCTCCACTTCACCCATGGTTTGGGCCAGCTGGGCAGGCGGGGTCTCGCGATAGGGGTCGTGCACCATGTCCATCCAGAAACCCGGGCGGAACAGGGTAAAGGCGACCAGCAACAGCAGCACGCTCTCGTACCAGCGGCTCTTCACCAGGAACCAGCCCTGGGTGGCGGCGGCGAAGATCAGCATGGCGATGGTCGCCACGATGAAGATCAGCACTCCGTGGGCGAAGTCCACGTCGATCAACAGCAGGTCGGTGTTGAAGATAAACAGGAACGGCAGCGCCGCGGTACGCAGGCTGTAGTAAAACGCCGTGATCCCGGTCTTGATGGGATCGCCCTTGGAGACAGCGGCTGCCGCGAAGGAGGCCAGCCCCACCGGTGGCGTCACATCCGCCATGATGCCGAAGTAGAAGACGAACAGGTGCACCGCGATCAGCGGCACGATCAGCCCGTTTTGCTGCCCCAGCGTCACCACCACCGGTGCCAGCAGGCTGGACACCACGATGTAGTTGGCAGTGGTCGGCAGCCCCATGCCGAGGATAAGGCTCAGCAGGGCGGTGAGCAGCAGCATCAGCAGCAGGTTGCCCATGGAGAGGAACTCCACCAGATCCGCCAGCACCAGACCTACCCCGGTCTGGGAGACCGCACCCACGATAATCCCCGCGGTGGCGGTGGCAATGCCGATACCGATCATGTTGCGGGCACCGGCGACCAACCCTTCCCGCAGATCCACCACGCCGTCAGCGACGGAGCCGTAGTCGTGCTTGCCGTCCTTGCGCAGCCAGTTGAGCAGCGGGCGCTGGGTCAGCAGGATGATCACCAGCATCACGGTACCCCAGAAGGCCGACAGCCCCGGCGAGAGGCGTTCCACCATCAGGCACCATACCAGTACTACCACCGGCAGCAGGAAGTGCAGGCCGGAGAGCAGCACGGCGCGGGTGTTGGGCAGCTCGGTGAGCGGCTTGTCGGGATCTTCGGCAGGCAGCGGTTCATTGCTGGCGGCGATCTTCAACAGGGCCACATAGGTGGCAGCCAGCAGTACCGAGATCCCCGGCAGGGCGTAGTCACCCAGTGCAGGTTTGAGCCAGCCGAGGCCATAGTAGACCGCCAGCGACAGGCCGCTGATGAGGGCCGCGCCAAAGGCAAAACCGGTCAGGCGACGCAGCCAGGGTTTGGGTTGATGGTTGCCGATGGGCTGCATGCCCAGTTTCAGTGCCTCCAGATGGACGATGTAGAGCAGCGCAATGTAGGAGATGGCGGCAGGCAGGAAGGCGTGCTTGATGATCTCCACATAGGGGATGCCTACATACTCCACCATCAGGAAAGCCGCAGCCCCCATCACGGGTGGCATGATCTGGCCGTTGACCGAGGAGGCCACTTCCACCGCCCCCGCTTTCTCTGAACTGAAGCCTACCTTCTTCATCATCGGGATGGTGAAGGTGCCGGTGGTCACCACGTTGGCAATTGACGAGCCGGAAATCAGACCGGTCAGGCCGGAGGCGACCACTGCTGCCTTGGCCGGGCCGCCGCGCAGGTGACCGAGCAGGCTGAAGGCGAGCTGGATAAAGTAGTGACCTGCGCCGGCCCGCTCCAGCAGGGCGCCAAACAGCACGAACAGGAACACGAAGCTGGTGGAGACGCCAAGGGCAATGCCGAACACCCCTTCGGTAGTGATCCACTGGTGGTTGGCCAGCGCGGTAAAGCCTACCCCGCGGTGTGCCAGCAGTCCCGGCATCCAGGGGCCCGCCAGACTGTAGATCAGAAAGACGATGGCGATGACCGCCAGTGCTGGCCCCAGGGCGCGGCGCGCCGCTTCCAGCAGCAGCGGAATGCCGATGCAGGCGGTTACCAGATCGGCGGTGGTGAGGGTGCCGGGACGCAGCGCCAGTGCTTCATACATCACAAACAGGTAAGAGGCGGCGCCAGCAGCGATCAGACCGAGGGCGATATCGCCGAGGGGAACCCGATCCCGCGGCGAGGAGCGAAATGCCGGGAACACCAGAAAAGCGAGCAACAGGGCAAAGGTGAGGTGAATGGAGCGGGTTTCGGTGTCATTGAGTACGCCAAACCCCACCATGAAGGGGAGTGGCGAGGCGATCCAGAGCTGGAACAGGGACCAGGCCAGCGCCAGCGCTGTGATGAGCCAGCCCATGATGCCCAGCGGCAGGCGAGCGCCCACATCCTGGGCGATCAGTTCCTCGGTAGAGAGTTGTTTATCTTGCATAGGGTTAACTTGTGCCAACGAGTACAACAAGAGCGACACCCGCCCCCGCAATCAGGCGGCAGACGGGTGTCGAAGAGAGTGACAAAGGCCCCGGGGCCTTCAATCAGAGCCAGCCGCGCTCTTTGTAGTAGCGGGCAGCCCCTTCATGCAGCGGTGCAGAGAGACCCACCTTGATCATGTCGGCCTCTTTCAGGTCGGCAAAGGCAGGGTGCAGGCGCTTGAAGCGATCCAGGTTGTCGAACACCGACTTGACCAGCTGATAGACCACTTCCGGATCGGTTTTGGCGCTGGTGGAGAGCACCGCTTTGCCACCGATGGAGGGGGTCGGCTTGTCGCTGCCCTTGTAGATGCCGCCCGGGATCTCGGCCTTGCTGTAGTAGCTCTTCTCGGCCAGCAGCTTGTCGATGTCGGCGCCGGTCACAGGTACCAGTACTGCATCTGTGGTGGTGGAGGCTTCCTGAATGGCGCCGTTCGGGTGACCGACGAAGTAGCTCATGGCGTCGATGTTGTTGTCACCGAGGGCGGAGGCCTGTTCGGCCGGTTTCAGCTCGGAGACCAGACCGAAGTCACCCTTCTTCCAGCCTTTGACCGCCATGATCTCTTCCATGGTGTCACGCTGGCCGGAGCCCGGGTTGCCGATGTTGACGCGCTTGCCTTTCAGGTCGTCGAAGCTGGCGATCTTGGCATCGCGGCGAGCCAGGATGGTGAACACCTCGCTCTGCAGGGAGAAGACGGCGCGCATATCGTCCATGGCCCCTTCGGCCTGGAACGGTGGCAGCCCCTTCATCGCCTTGAACTGGTGGTCGGATTGCATGATGCCGAAGTTGAATTCACCGCTGCGGATGCCGTTGACGTTGGCAACACCGCCGCCACTGGCCGGGGCGTTGCACTTGATCTGGTGATCGGCGGCGCCGCGATTGAGGAAGCGGCAGATGGACTGGCCAGCGACATAGTAGACGCCGGTCTGACCGCCGGTGCCTATGGTCACGAAGCGCTCCTGTGCTTGTACCGGACCACCGAATGAAACACCGACCAGAGCCGCCGACAGGGCGCATGCCAAAGTTAATCCTTTCATTTTTTCTCCCTTTTCTTTGATTTTGTTTATCCGATCCCCGGATAAATTGATGGCAATCCCGTTCTGCGCCGGGCTTGCCCGCTCTTCTCGTTGCGCGAAAGCGGGGGAGTTGATCACCCCCTTTTCCGGCGGTCACCCTCATCCTGTGGTGAGGTTACCGACCTCCTGTCGGTCGAAGATAAATTGGCCCCTGAGGGGCCAAATAAAAAGTTGCAAGCACTCCGATTAAGCACATTCACCCAACATAAATCAAACGAAATGGCAAAATCACGGAGTTTAATCTTGAGAAACATGACCTTGATCATTCATTTTCTAGCCGAAGATTAATTTGATATGAAGGGAAATGGAAGAGGGAAAAACTAGGGTGGGATTCTTATGCGGCCCTTGTGTGACAAGGGCCGGGGTCATACTGGATCAGTTGGCCGGGGTGGCCAGATCCAGGATAAAGGCGTATTCCAGCGCGATATCCTCGTAGGCTTTGAAGCGGCCCGACTTGCCGCCGTGGCCGGCGTCCATGTCGGTGTTCAGTAACAACTTGTTATCATCTGTTTTCAGCTCGCGCAGCTTGGCGACCCACTTGGCGGGCTCCCAATACTGCACTTGCGAGTCGTGCAGCCCGGTGGTGACCAGCAGGTTGGGGTAGGCTTGCGCCTTGACCTGATCGTAGGGGCTGTAGCTCTTCATGTAGTCGTAGTAGCGCTTCTGGTTCGGGTTGCCCCACTCGTCATACTCCCCGGTGGTGAGGGGGATCGACTCGTCCAGCATGGTGGTGACCACATCGACGAACGGCACCTGTGCCACCACGCCGCGATAGAGTTCGGGCGCCTGATTGATGACGGCCCCCATCAGCAGGCCGCCGGCGCTGCCGCCCATGGCGTAGACCTGATCCCTGGCGCCGTAGCCTTGCTCCACCAGCGCCTTGGTGACATCGATGAAGTCATTGAAGGTGTTCTGTTTTTTCAGCAGTTTGCCATCTTCGTACCAGTGGCGGCCCAGCTCTTCGCCACCCCGGATATGGGCGATGGCGTAGACGAAGCCGCGATCCAGCAGGCTCAGGCGCGAGCTGCTGAAGTCGGGATCCATGCTGGCGCCGTAGGATCCATAGCCATAGACCAGCAGCGGATTCTTGGGCGTATCGGCCTGCTCTTTCTTGAACTTGTCCTTGCGATAGACCAGCGACACCGGCACCGATACGCCGTCGCGGGCGGTCACCCAGAGCCGCTCGCTGGCGTACTGGTCGGCCTTGAAGCCGGCCACCGGCTGCTGCTTGAGCAGGGTGCGCTTGCCGCTCGCCATATCCAGCTCATAGGTGGAGGCGGGGGTTGTCATGGAGGAGTAGCCATAACGCAGGGCGCTGGTATCCGGCTCCGGGTTGTAGGCGAGCCAGGTGACATAGGCGGGATCGTCGAAGGCGATCTCCTTCTCGTCACCGCTCTGCCAGTTGATCTGGCGCAGTCGGGTCAGCCCCTTGTTGCGCTCTTCCAGTACCAGCCAATCCTTGAACAGGGCATAGCTCTCCAGCAGCACGTCCGGATTGGGGGCGATCACCGCCTTCCAGCGATCGACCGGGCTCTCCTTGGTCTCGTAGAGGCCGAAGTTCTTGCCGTCCTTGTTGGAGCGCACATAGAAGCGGCCGCGGTAGTGATCCAGGCTGTATTCGTGATCCACCTGACGGGGCAGGAACAGGCGGGGGGCGTGCTCCGGCTGGTTGGCATCGATCAGCCGTGCTTCGCCGGTGGTGGTGCTGGAGAGGGCGATGACGATGAAATCTTCCGAGGTGGTGGCGTAGAGGCTGATGTAGAAGGAGTCATCCTTCTCTTCATAGACCAGCTTGTCCGTGGCCGGATCCGTCCCGAGCGTATGGCGATAGACCTGATAGGGCAGTAGGGTCTGCGGGTGCTTGCGCACATAGAAGACGGTCTTGTTGTCGTTGGCCCACACCAGATTGCCGGAGGTATTTTCCAGTTTGTCGGTGGCCCACTGGCCGCTCTCCAGATCGAGGAACTGGATCTGGTACTGACGGCGGGAGAGGAAATCTTCCGCCACCGCCAGCCAGCGGTTGTTGCGGCTCACCTCAAGGGCGCCGAGGGCATAGAACTCGTGCCCTTCAGCCCGCAGGTTGCTGTCGAGCAGCAGGCTCGCCTGCTCTTCACCGAGCTTGGTGCGCGAGTAGATCCCGTACTCCTTGCCCGGCTCATAGCGGGTCTGGTAGCGGTAGCCATTCTTCACATAGGGCACCGATTCATCCTGCTGGGGGATGCGGGCGACCATCTCTTTGTAAAGCTGTTCGCGCAGGGGTTGGGTCGGCTTGAGCATGGCCTCGGTATAGGCGTTCTCGGCCTTGAGATAGTCCAACACCTCGGGCTTCTGCCGCTCGTCGTCACGCAGCCAGTAGTAGTTGTCGATGCGGGTATCCCCGTGTTTTTTCAGAGTGCGGGGATGTTTGGCGGCCACGGGCGGCTGGATTGGATGTTCGCTTGTCAGCATGGCGGGCTCTTCATTGGCATAAGTGGGGGGGAGAACTGTCAGAAAGGCTAGCAGCAGAACTCCTCGGGAAAAGGTAAACATGTCGCATCCTTGGCGCTGGAAAGGGTTGGTAGACCTGAGCATCGGCTCCATGAATTGGCGTTAAATCTGCCCCTTGTTGCCGGTGGTTGCAAGCAATCCCTTGTTATTGCAGGAAATGTAATCAAAAAAAGCCGCTATCTCGCGATAGCGGCCCTCTTTCTGGCCATGAGCGGCAAGAGTCCGCTCAGGTGTGCCTCACATGATATGGGAGTGCCCTCTCATGACCAGTTTTCGTCAGCCTGGGTAGCTCGACCAGCGGTTGGTCGCGCCCTCGTTGCTGATACTCAGTACCTCATAGGGATGGCCCGGAATATCCATGCCCGGCGCACTCTGGGGCATGCCCGGAATGGTCAGGCCACGGATCGCCGGTTTTTCCCTGAGCAGCTTCTGCACATCGGCGGCTGGTACATGCCCCTCGATCACATAGCCATTTACGATACCGGTATGGCAAGAAGCCAGTTCCGGCGCGATACCGTATTGCTGCTTCACTGCGCCAAGCTGCTCGGTTTCGATGACGTCCAGTTCGAAGCCATTCTGCTCCATGTGCTCGTTCCAGCTTTGGCAGCAGCCACAATATTTGGATTTGTAGACGGTCATCTTCTCGGCCGCGAGAGCCGAAAAGCTGACGGTACCGGCCAGCATGGCCAGTAACAGGGGTTTGTACATCACTCACCTCAGATTGAAAGAAAAGATGCCCGATACGGGATGGGTTTCAGATCTGGGTGCGCGGGGGACGTTCGAGCCGCTCGCACGGAGCGTCCGGCATAAAGAGAGAGGGGGAGGCGAAGTCGGGGGTATCCGGTTCCAGTACGGCGACCGTCAGGCTGTCGCTGCCTACCAGCGTCATCGAGAGGGCGGTGGTAAAGCTGCCGCAGGGCATCGCTTTTTCCAGGGTACGCTCGCTCTGGCTGCAGTGGGTAGTCAGGGTACAGAGGTCGGTTGCGGCCCGGCTGCCAAACGACATCAACACCAGCACCAGACTCCACAAGGGGAGCCAGCGACGGGCGTGAGCGAGTTGGCGACGGGTGAGAACCATGGAATGACTCGAAAATAACAAGGGGCACATGGTAACCCTGTGCCCCGGGGGAGGGTCAAGCCCTCCCCATGGTGTCAGTCAGCCCGGATTAAGGTTGCTGACGGGTCGCCGCCAGCACGATCTCGCGCACGCAGACGTTGGCAGGCTGGTTCCAGGCGTAGAGCACGGCATCGGCGATCACTTCCGGCGCAATGACGCCACCCATCTGATCTTTCCAGTCGTGGTAACCGGCCTTGATGCTCTCGTCAGTGGTGTGGCTGAGCAGCTCGGTCTCGACCGCACCCGGGGCAATGGTCACCATACGTACGCCGACATCGGCTACCTCTTCCCGGATGTTCTCGGTCAGGGCGTGCACTGCGAACTTGGTGGCGCAGTAGGCAGCATGGTTCGGGAAGGTCTTGCGACCGGCAATGGAGCTGATGTTGATGATGGTGCCGCTGCGGCGCTCTTTCATGCCTGCCAGCACTGCGTGGACGCCGTTCAGTACCCCCATCACGTTGATGTTGAGCATCTGCTGCCACTCGGCGGGATCCTGCACATCGGCCTGACCCAGCAGCATGATGCCGGCGTTGTTGACCATGCAGCCGACCGGGCCAAATTTGGCTTCTGCCTGCTGGACGGCGGCCTTCATGGCGGCGGTGTCGGTCACATCGACCCCGATGCAGAGGGTATCGGGCAGGTTCAGCGCCTGCATCGGCTCGACCCAGCGGGCCAGCAGCAGCAGCGGATGACCGGCGGCAGAGAAGGCACGGGCGATGGCGGCACCGATCCCGGCGGAGGCGCCGGTGATCACGACGAGAGATTTGGACATGGGTCTTTCCTTCTGATTCAAGAGTCGGTTTGAGCAAACAGGTGGCTGGCCAGCACGGAACCCAATCACTATAGTCACTGCATCTATAAGTGATAAATATTGTTTTCCGCTGGTTATCATCTGAAAAAACTATGGTTGGACTTATGCTGGATTTGCGACTGCTGCGTTTCTTCATCGCCATCTATGAAGAGAAGAACATCACGGCGGCGGCCGAACGCTGCCACGTCAGCCAGCCCTCACTCTCGGCGGGGCTGCGCCAGTTGGAAGAGGCGCTCGGCGACAGCCTCTTCATTCGCGGCAAGAAGGGGGTGGAGGCGCGCGATCCTGCCCACTATCTCTATCCCCATGCGGTCAAGCTGGTGGAGGAGGCGCGTCGTCTGCCGGAGCTGTTTCGCCAGAAAGCGACGCGTGCGAAGCTCAATATTGCCATCATGCCCGACCTGAGCCGGCGTCGGGTGGCGGGGTTGTTGCAACGGGTACAGACGGTACTGCCCGAGCTGGATCTCACCCTCTCCGACTACGCTACGCCCGCTGACTGCCGCTTGACGCTGGATGCCTTGCGCCGGGAGGACGAGATCTTTCTGCCGTTGTGGGAGGAGGATTACGTGCTCTGCGTGCCGGTCGACCATCCCCTTGCCAGTCGCGAAAGGATCGAGCTGGCCGAGCTGCAACATTATGATTTTATTGAGTGCCCGCCCTGCGAAGCCCATCAGCAGACTATCGGCCTGCTGGCCTGTGACCGCCTTACCCTCAATCTGGTGGCCAAGGCCGAGAGCAAGGGGCTGGTGATGGCGCTGGTGCTGGCGGGGGTCGGCATCAGTTTTCTGCCGGACGGGCTGGTCGAGGATGAGGCGGGGCTTTGCACCCTGCCGGTGAGCGGACCGCGGATGTTTCGCCGGATTGGGCTCTGCTATCCCGCCCACCAGACCCTCAATCCGGCGCTGCGGGAGCTGATCCCCGAGTTGGCAGGCTATGGCGCTTCCTGATAAGGTCGCTTTCCTGTGCACCTTTACGATGCAGCTCCCCAGACTCCCCTTTTCTGTTTACCGCGCCTTGCACCGCAAGGCTTTGTTCGGGTGATGTGGTCATGAAACGCATTCTGGTTATTTTTTCCCATCCCGCGTTGCAGAGCTCGCGGGCCAACAAGCAGCTGTTGCAGGCGATTGAGGGGCTGGAGGGGGTCAAGGTTCACGACCTCTACCAGCACTATCCCGACATGTTTATCGATGTGAAGCGGGAGCAGGCGCTGCTCTGTGAGCACGACATCATCGTCTTCCAGCACCCGTTTTACTGGTACTCCTGCCCGGCCATCATGAAAGAGTGGATGGATCTGGTGCTGGAGTATGGCTACGCCTACGGCCCCGAAGCCCACGCCCTCAAGGGCAAGCAGTGGCTGAGCGCCATCACCACCGGCGGGGCACCGGAGTCCTACTGCAGCGAGGGTTACAACAGCCGACCGCTGCTCGATTTTCTGCTGCCATTTCAGCAGGCTGCCACCTTGTGCGGCATGAACTGGCTGCCTCCCTTCGTGCTGCACTCCTTTCACAAGATCAAGGATCCCGCCGCCCTGCGCCGCTGCGGGCAGGACTATCGCCAGCTGCTTTGCGCCCTGCGTGACGATCAGTTGACCCCGGAGCAACTGGCCGGGCACCCTTATCTGCGCGACTTGCTGGAGGTGCTCTGATGAAACACGGGCAGCTTGTTGGCCGAGCTTATGAGCCGGACCGGATGTTCACACTGAGGGCTGACTGATGGGCCACGGGATCCTGTTTGATGCCTTTATCTACCTCTCCGCCGCCGTCATCGCGGTGCCGCTGGCCAAACGCTGGGGGCTCGGTTCGGTGCTCGGCTATCTGCTGGCGGGGATCATCATAGGCCCCTTCCTGCTGGGGCTGGTGGGGGAGCAGAAGGATGTGATGCACTTCGCCGAGTTTGGCGTGGTGCTGATGCTGTTTCTGGTTGGTCTTGAGTTGCGCCCGGCCCTCTTGTGGCAGTTGAAGGGGCCGATCCTCGGCACCGGCGGCCTGCAGGTGCTGCTTACCACGGCGGCGCTGACCGGTGTGGCGCACCTGATCGGTCTGCCGCTGCAACAGGGGCTGGCCATCGGCCTCATTCTGGCGCTCTCCTCCACCGCCATCGTTCTGCAGAGCCTGCAGGAGCGCAAGTTGATGCAGAGCGAGAGCGGTCGCTCCGCCTTTGCCGTGCTGCTGTTTCAGGACATCGCCGTCATTCCAATTCTGGCGATCCTGCCACTACTGGCCATGGCGCCGGTGAGCAACAATGGCAGCTCCGAGCTGGCGGGCTGGCAGCATGGCCTGCTGGTGGTGGCGGCTATCTCTGGCATCGTGCTGGGTGGCCACTATCTGATGCGGCCGGTGTTTCGTGCCATCGCCCAGTCCCATATGCGGGAGATCTTCGTCGCCGCCGCCCTGCTGCTGGTGATCGCTATCGCTGTGCTTATGGAGTCGGTGGGGCTTTCGCCTGCACTTGGCTCCTTCCTCGCCGGTGTGGTGCTGGCCGACAGCGAATATCGCCATGAGCTGGAGGCAGACATAGAGCCGTTCAAGGGCTTGCTGCTCGGCCTGTTCTTTATGTCGGTGGGGGCGGGGATCGACTTCGGGTTGTTTGCCGAGCACCCCTTCCTGATACCCACTCTCGTCGTTGGCCTGATGGTGCTCAAATGGCTGGTGCTGATGGCGCTCGGCTTCATCATCCGCATCTCGCCGAGCCAGCGTTGGACCTTCGCACTGGCGTTGGCGCAGGGGGGCGAGTTTGCCTTCGTGCTCTTCTCGTTTGCCGCGCAAAACCGGGTGCTGCCCGGTGAGACCATCTCGCTGCTGACGCTGGTGGTGGCGCTCTCCATGGCGCTCACCCCGCTGCTGCTGATCCTCAATGATCGGGTGATCCAGCCCTGGTTCGATTACCGTAACCAGAGCGACGCGCCGCAGCATGAGCAGCCGGAGCTGGTGGAGCATCCGGTGATCATCGCGGGCTTCGGCCGCTTCGGTCAGATCGTGGGGCGTCTGCTGCATGGTCACGGCATCGGCACCACCATCCTCGAGCAGGATGCCAGCCAGATAGAGACCCTGCGCAAGTATGGCTATCAGGTCTTCTATGGCGATGCCAGCCGGATCGACCTGCTCCATGCCGCCGGGGCGCACAAGGCGAAGTTGCTGGTGCTCTCCATCAACGATCCGGCTACCTCGCTGGCGGTTATCGAGATGGTGCAGAAGCACTTCCCGCACCTGAAGATCCTGGCGCGAGCGCTGGATCGACCCCATGCCCACGAGATCCTGCGCCACGGGGTCGACAGCGTTCACCGGGAAACCCTGGGCTCTGCGGTCGATCTGGGGGTGGAAGCCCTGACCCAGCTTGGGTTTAGGGCCAACCAGGCCTGGCGGGCGGGGCAGACCTTCAAGCAGCACGATAACTGGCTGTTGCGCGAGCAGGTCAACTATCTGGACGACGAACACACTTATATCAACAAGAGCCTGCAATACCGGGAGATCCTCTCCGATCTGTTGCAAGACGACGAGGAGGGGCAGGAGCGTATCCATGCCCACAACTGGAATAGCGGGCTACCCGACGACGACAAGGAAGCAAAATGATTGCCTATTACCCCATGTTCAAACACCTGCATATGACGCTGGCGCTGGTCAGTCTGCTGCTCTTTATCTATCGCTGGAGTCTGGCGCTGGCCGGCAGCGCTCGGTTGCAGCAGAAGTGGCTGAAGATCCTGCCTCATATCAACGACACCTTCCTGCTGCTGTTTGGTGTGTTGCTGGCGGTGGCCTTGCAGTTGAGCCCGGGTCAACAACCCTGGCTGATGGCCAAGCTGATTGCACTGGTACTCTATATCGGTCTGGGTGTCATGGCGCTCAAGCGGCCGGCCCGCGGTCAGAAGCTGGTGGCCGGTGTGGCAGCGCTGGCGGTATTTGGCTACATGGTCGGTGCGGCCATCACCAAGTCAGCCTGGTCGTGGCTGATGTGAGCAAAAGGGGAGAGTTATGCTCTCCCCTGAAATCATATTCTAAGATGAATTAATTAATCGGAGTTTTATGCTAACAATAAATCGCAACATAGAACTTTCATTTGAGGGATTTTTGGCTAATTTTAGCCTCTAGCGGCTCCTTTTTTGAGTGCATTGTCTTTTTAAATCAATTGGTTAGTGTGTTTTGTATGAAAATGGCGACAGTTGTCGCAGCAAAACTTGCGACATAGACTGTCGCAAGTCACGACTAGCATACAGTCAACGCTAAACCAGTGAAGGCAAGCACCATGAGCAAGAAGCTGTTACGACAACTGACCTTGGCGCGTTGCATCCCGCACCGCCCTTACAAGCTGACCGCCAGCCAACTCCAGGTAAAACTGGAAGAGGAAGGCATCCACGTCAGTCTGCGTACCGTGCAACGGGACCTGGAGGAGATGTCCGGCATGGGACTGTTCGACCTCACCTCGGACGAGCGCAGCAAACCCCATGGCTGGTGCTTCGAGCGCCACGGCCTCAACGACTTTGCCAATATCATGCCGCTCTCGCTGGCGGTGGCCCTGAAAACCTGGAGTGATCAGGCGAGCCAACTGTTGCCGGCGAGTGTACTGACAGAATTGAATCCGCTGGTCGACAAGGCGAGCCAGGTGATCCGCGACAGCCAGAGCGAACTGGCCGAACGCTGGCTGGAGAGTGTCCACCAGTCACCGCGCCCGTTTGCCGGCAACCCGGAGATCCGCCGCAGCACCCTGATCCGCGATGCGCTCTGGCGTGGTCGCAAGTTCAGTGCCGAGATCCAGCGCGTGATCAAAGAGCGCACCGTATGGCTCTGCTACGACCGTATCAACCCGCTCGGCATACTCAATCAGCCGGACGGTCCGATCCTGCTCTGCACTCTGTCCGAGCTGGATCCCAAGGTCTACGGCATCCCGTTTGACCATATCAAGAACGTGGAGCTGACCAACTTCAGCGCCACCCAGCCGAAGGATTTCAATATCCAGAAGCTGATCCGCGATCAGGGCTATCAGGATGTGAGCGGCCCGATCCGCTTCGTCGGCCGGATCGATGCCAACAGCCAGTCCCTGGTGGATAACCAGATCCCTGGCAACAATCCACGCATGACCCGCTATGACAAGCGCAGCGTGGTGGTGGAGACTGAAGTGCAGGACACCCCGGAGTTTCGCAGCTGGTTGAACAACATCGGCGGTGAACTGGAGGTGCTGGCACCGGAATCGCTACGCAAGGCCTATCTCAATCCGGCCAACCGCTTGAGCTGATTAAAAAATTGGAATGTTGAAGAGTCGAGCCTGGTCTCGGCTCTTTTTTTGCGGTTTTTTTAAGCATATTTATTCAACTAATTTTTAAGTCTTAACGTCAGGATTGAACCGTTTTCCTGCCCCGTTTTCGGGGGCGAAACCCGTGTAAGAGATCTGCCATAGCGACTGTAAGAGGCTGGCGCTTTGAGCCGTACGCGAAGCCATGCCAGAATGATCGAGCTTTCCCGTGAAACTAAATAAATAACTGATATTAAAGGGTTAGTTTTTAAGTTCGTTTTTTGAGATGGGAGCTGCATCGGATCTTTATCATCGGATGGCCCTTGTTCGGGGTGCGCATTTCCTTAGTATGGGTCTCACAAGGACGGAGCTGGTCCGGCAGGATGCAGGGCAGCGCATAAAGATGGAATAGTCCGCAGGATTTGGACAAGGGACACCTCAGGATGAGCTCGATAATCAGGATGATTATCGTCACGGATGAATAAAGGAACACCGCGGGATGCGGCAGGACACTCTCGGGATGAGAGCAGAACGAACGGAGCCTCGTTCTTCAGGATGAACAGGACCGAGAGGAATACTTCAGGATGAAGTGAGATAACCCGGATGGTTATCTGTCAGGAAGACGCAAGGAACCCCACAGGACGTGGTAATGGACACCTCCAGGATGGAGACAGAGAAGCAGTTCAGGATGAATTGCCAGGCCAGGAACGCCGCAGGACACGCCAACGGATTGGAAAGGGGATATTCCAAAGGATTAGGATAACGTCAGGGATTGCAGGGAGCATTGCAGTTCTACGGACAGGACGACACGACTCTAGGGGACGGCTACCGCCGTCCCCTTTTCTTTTATGGTTTGTCCGAGAGATTGCCGCGCTGGGCGGCGTTGACGATCTCTTGCAGGCGCTGACGAATGTCGACCATGCCAAACACACCAAAGATCAGCACAGTGACAAATTCGGCTTTGGTGACCGCGAAGTAGCGTTTGCAAGCTGCCTTGATCATGCTGGCCTGCAGCCAGTGCAGCAGGGCGACGATCACGCCACAGACCGGCAGAAAGCCGTTGAGTTTGCCGGGTAGCGGGGCAATCAGGCTCACCAGCACGCCAAACCAGAAGAACAATATCAGCCCCATCGCCAACAGATTAAAGACCCGCTTCATTGTTTACCTCCCTTAGATAGAGTTGGTAGCAGACCTGATTTGATCGACCTGCTTGTCCTTGAGCCATTGTCCAAATTGACGGGGAGGGCCACTGCGCCCATCCCCCCTTTAAACTGCAGCGTCATTCTTGGTGTCCCGCAGATAGAGCTGGTAGCAGACCTGACCTGCCTGTTTGTCCTTGAGTAGTTGCCAGTTGGCAGGCAGCGCCAGATCGGCCATCTCCCTCTCCCGCTCCAGATAGATGAGGGCGTCCGGTGCCAGCCAGCCGCGCTGCTCCAGCAGTTCGCACACTTGCGGCAGCAGCTCGCGGCGAAACGGCGGATCGAGGAACACCAGATCGAACGGGGTGGCAGTGCCTTGCAGCCAGCTCACCGCATCAGACTGGATCACCTGACCCTGACTGCTGCCGAGGGCGGTCAGGTTCTTCTTGATTTGGTCGGCGGCCCCTTTGTCCATCTCGATCAGGGTCACCTGCTCGGCATAGCGCGACAGTGCCTCCAGTCCCAACCCGCCGCTACCGGCAAACAGATCCAGGCAGCGGGTGCCACGAATGTGGGGGGCCAGCCAGTTGAAGATGGTCTCTTTGACGCGATCCGTGGTGGGTCTGAGCCCCTCCACATCCTTGACCGGCAATTTGCGGCCTCGCCACTGGCCGCTGATGATTCTTACAAAGCCCGATTTTCCTTGCGGGGCGGGACTCTTGCTCGGGTTGCTACGGCTGGATTTCACTCTGGGCATCGCGTTTCATCGTCAGAAAATAAAGTGGTAGTATAAGGCGGTTCATTTTTATGCCGACCCGCCAAGGGACGGCTATCTTAGCAGTCAGCCTTTGATGTGAGTATTTTTAGATGGCAAAAGGTTTGTTTTCCTGGCTGGGTTTCGGCCGCAAGAAAGAAGAGGCTGAGGCTGTCCAACCACAGACACCCCAAGCCACCCCCGTTACCGTTGAGCCCGAGGTCGCTGCTACCCCCGCTCCCGTTTCCGATACCACTGTTTCCGATAGTACGCCGGCCGTTGCCCCCGAAGTGCCTGCCAGCGCACAGAATTCCGTTTTGCAAGATGATTGCTGCCTGCCGACCGAGCTGGACGATCACGGCCCGCTGGTGGTGGAGGAGTGCGCCTCCGATCTGGAGCCGGTGATCGTCAACGAAACGCTGATCGCCGAAGAGGAGCGTGCCGCTGAAGCCGCTCGCACTGCCGCAGAGGCGCAAGCCGCTGAGGTCAAGGCAGCCGAAGAGGCTCGTATTGCTGCCGAAGCTCGTGCTGCGGAAGGGGCTCGTATTGCTGCCGAAGCACAAGCTGCAGAAGAGGCTCGTATTGCCGCTGAGGCTCGTGCCGCGGAAGAGGCTCGTATCGCCGCCGAAGCCCGCGCTGCAGAAGATGCTCGTATCGCCGCCGAGGCTCGCGCTGCAGAAGATGCTCGTATCGCCGCCGAGGCTCGCGCTGCAGAAGATGCTCGTATTGCTGCCGAGGCTCGCGCCGCGGAAGAGGCTCGTATTGCTGCCGAGGCTCGCGCCGCGGAAGAGGCTCGTATTGCTGCCGAAGCCCGTGCTGCGGAAGAAGCTCGCATTGCTGCTGAAGCTCGCGCTGCGGAGGAGGCTCGCATTGCCGCTGAAGCTCAGGCTGCGGAAGAAGCCCGTATCGCCAAAGAGGCCCGGCGAGCGGAAGATATGCGCCTGGTCGCCGCGATGGAGGCTGAGGCCGCCGCCCTGGCCGCTCTGCCGCTGGCCGCCAAGGTGGACGACGACACCCAGGACAAACCGCAGCGGGAGGGTTTCTTTGCTCGCCTCAAGCGCAGTCTGGTGCGCACCAAGGAGAATATCGGTTCCGGTTTCTTCGGCCTGTTTCGTGGCAAGAAGATCGACGACGAGCTGTTTGAAGAGCTGGAAACCCAGCTGCTGACCGCCGATCTCGGTGTGGATACCACTACTCGTATCATCGAAGGGCTGGTGCAGCACGCGGATCGCAAGCAGCTCAAGGATGCCGAGGCGCTCTACGGCCTGCTCAAGCAGGACATGGGCGAGATGCTGGCCAAGGTCGAGCAGCCGCTGGTGATCGACACCAGCAAGAAGCCTTATGTGATCCTGATGGTCGGCGTGAACGGCGTCGGCAAGACCACCACCATCGGCAAGCTGGCCAAGCAGTTCCAGGCTGAAGGCAAGAGCGTGATGCTGGCGGCGGGTGACACCTTCCGTGCCGCAGCGGTCGAACAGCTGCAGGTTTGGGGTCAGCGCAACAACATTCCGGTGATTGCCCAGCACACCGGTGCCGACTCCGCTTCCGTCATTTATGACGCCATCGAGGCCGCCCGCTCCCGCGGGGCTGATGTGTTGATCGCCGACACCGCCGGTCGCCTGCAGAACAAGAGCAACCTGATGGAAGAGCTCAAGAAGGTGGTGCGGGTGATGAAGAAGCTGGATGAAGAGGCGCCCCACGAGATCATGCTGACGCTGGACGCCGGCACCGGCCAGAACGCGCTGAGCCAGGCCAAGCTGTTCAGCGAGGCGGTGGGCCTGACCGGCATCACCCTCACCAAGCTGGATGGCACGGCCAAGGGCGGCGTCATCTTCGCTGTGGCCGACAAGTTCCAGATCCCGATCCGCTATATCGGGGTGGGCGAGGGGATCGACGATCTGCGTCCCTTCGTTGCCAACGACTTCATCGAAGCGCTCTTCAGCCGCGATGAATAAGTCCGGCCGTGATGAGTCAGCTCAGCCGTGATGAGTAAGTGTTCCATGCCCCGACTCCGGTCGGGGTTTGTCAATTTCAGGGAACCGTTATGATTCGTTTTGACAAGGTCAGCAAGGTATACAGCGGCGGCCATCAGGCGCTGCAAAAAGTCAGCTTTCACCTGCGCAAGGGGGAGATGGCTTTTCTGACCGGGCACTCGGGGGCGGGCAAGAGTACCCTCCTCAAACTGATCAGCGTGATGGAGCGTCCGACCGATGGTCGCGTCTTCTTTCATGGTGATGATGTCAGCCATATCCAGCGCAGCCAGATCCCCTATGTTCGCCGCCAGATCGGGATGATCTTTCAGGATCACCGCCTGCTGATGGACCGCACCGTGTTCGACAACGTGGCGCTGCCGCTGGTGATCGATGGCTACAGCCACGCCGATATCAACAAGCGGGTGGCGGCGGCGCTGGACAAGGTGGGGTTGCTCGGCAAGGAGCGCTACCAGCCGCGCATGCTCTCCGGTGGTGAGCAGCAGCGGGTCGGCATCGCCCGCGCCATCGTCAACAAGCCGCCGCTGCTGCTGGCGGATGAACCGACTGGCAACCTGGATCCCCAGCTCTCCATGGATATCATGCGGCTATTTCAGGAGTTCAACAATTTTGGGGTCTCGGTACTGATTGCCACCCACGATCTGGGGCTGATCGCCCGCATGCGCTATCGCACCCTGACCCTCAAGGCGGGCCGCATGTATTCGGCCGGGGAGGAGCTCTGATGGCTATCGTTCGTCATAAACAACCGCCGCTGCGCCGTCTGATGATGTACGGGGTTGACCATGTGCGGCAGGCGTTTGCCAGTCTCGGGGAGCTGTGGCGCAATCCGCTCGCCTCACTGATGACGCTGGCGGTGCTCGGCGTCAGCTTGGCACTGCCTTCCTGTTTCCACGTGTTGCTGAAAAACGCCGAGGTGGTGGAGGGGAGCTGGCAGAGCAGTTCCCAGATCTCCCTTTACCTGCGCAAGGATCTGCCGGAGCAGAGCATTCTCGATCTGCAGCACAGGATCCTGCTCTATCCCGAGGTGGATTCGGTCACCTACCTGAGTCGTGACGATGCGTTGCGGGAGTTTCGCGAGATCTCCGGCTTCGGCGATGCCCTCGATTATCTGGACAGCAACCCGCTGCCGCCGGTGCTGAGCGTCATTCCGGATCCACGCTGGCAGAACCCGGAAGGGGCCGCCGAGCTGCTCAGCAAGCTCAACAACGAGGTGGGGGTCGAACAGGGCAAACTGGATCTGCAGTGGTTGACCCGGTTGCAGGGGATCATGAACCTGCTGCGCCACACCATTACCGGTATCGCGGTGCTGCTGCTTTCCGCCGTGTTGCTGATCGTCGGCAATACCCTGCGTCTCAACATCCTCAACCAGCGTTCCGAGATTGAAGTGCTCAAGCTGGTGGGGGCGACCGATTCCTTTATTCATCGTCCTTTCCTCTATACCGGCATCTGGTTCGGGGTGATCGGCGGCATGCTGGCCTGGTGGCTGACCGAAGTGATGGTGATCTGGAGCGAAGGGGTGGTGAAGGAGCTGGCGGGCTTGTATAACAGTAACTTCCGGCTGGTTGGCATGGGAGCGGTAGACGGGATCAATCTGATCTTGCTGGGCGCCCTGCTGGGGCTGATTGCCTCCTGGTTCTCGGTCCATCGCCACATTCGCGACATCGAACCATCCTGATTACTTTGTCATCAAAGTAAATCGCTGGATTTTGAGAGGCGGATCAAGTAAAAGAGGGGCCGTTTCTGGCTTGGCCCCCATAGTCAGAGTATTCTGAATAACAATGATCTTCCGGATCTTCGCTAGATCCAGTGAACCTTCTGATTTATAAGCAGTCTATTAAAGCTGAAGCATTTATACGGGTGTGGCCCCTCTGCCTTGCTCGTCAGACTTGGCAAGCATGTGAAGGTTGCGAGCTCCGCAACAATGGACTTAGCATGCTACTTTTCGGGGGTCCTTCATTGTGACCCCCTTTTTTTGACTGTTCATTCATGATTCATCCTGCAGGCTTAAGATAAGCCGGTCTAAAACTGGGCATGTTCTTTGATACACGCCGCAGAATGGCATCCGGTCAGTAGACAGACCCTCTCAGGGTGTTAGACTGATTCGATTGAAAAGTAAGAGGTAACAGATGGGAACTTCATTGCAGCGCACTATGGCTCTGATTCCGCAAGGTAGTCTGGAAGGCTATATCCAGGCAGTAAACTCTATTCCTGTGCTGAGCGCAGAGGAAGAGCGTGAACTGGCTGAGCGTTTGCAGCAGGATGGCGATCTCGAGGCTGCTCGTCAGCTGGTTATGTCGCATCTGCGCTTTGTCGTTCATGTCGCCAAGAGTTATGCCGGTTACGGCCTGCCTCAGGCTGATCTGGTTCAGGAAGGCAACATCGGCCTGATGAAGGCGGTCAAGCGCTTCGACCCGACGGTCGGCGTGCGTCTGGTCTCCTTTGCCGTGCACTGGATCAAGGCCGAAATCCACGAATATGTCCTGCGCAACTGGCGCATGGTCAAGGTGGCGACCACCAAGGCCCAGCGCAAGCTCTTCTTCAACCTGCGCAAATCCAAAAAACGTCTGGGCTGGCTGAACCACGAAGAGGTTCAGGCCGTGGCGGCCGATCTCGGCGTTTCTGCCGCTGACGTGACCGAAATGGAAGCGCGGATGGCCAACTACGATCAGGCGTTCGATCTGGTTGGTGATGATGAGGAAGAGGGCGGTTTCGCTCCGGTTCACTATCTGGAGGACAAATCCTCCGATCTGGCAGCGACCATCGAGAATGACAACTGGGACGATCACGCGACCCGTCGCCTGAGTTCTGCCCTCGCCACCCTGGATGAGCGCAGCCAGCACATCATCCGCGCCCGCTGGCTCGATGATGACAGCAAGACCACTCTGCAGGAGCTGGCCGATACCTACGGCGTCTCTGCCGAGCGTGTGCGTCAGCTTGAGAAAAACGCACTCAAGAAGCTGAAAGATGCCATGGAAGCCTGATGCTTCCTCTCATAAAAACAGGGCCTGATGGCCCTGTTTTTGTTTCGCAGGGATCTGGTCGGCCTTGCTTTGGTTACCCTTGAGTGTGTTATGTTGCCGCCACTGCCACATTAGGGAGAGCAGAAGTGAAACTGTTGAACGACCTGTTTACCAACAACCGTGAGTGGGCCGAACGGATCAAAGCCGAAGATCCTGCTTTCTTTGCCACTCTTTCTGCCCAGCAGGCCCCCGAATACCTCTGGATCGGTTGTTCCGACAGCCGGGTCCCCGCCAACCAGCTGATGGGCTTGCTGCCGGGGGATGTCTTCGTCCACCGCAACGTCGCCAATCTGGTGGTACATACCGATTTCAACTGCCTCTCCGTGCTGCAATACGCGGTGGAAGTGCTCAAGGTGAAGCACATTATCGTCTGCGGTCACTACGGTTGCGGCGGCGTCAAGGCTGCGATGCAGAACCAGGAGCTGGGTCTCATCGACAACTGGCTGCGCAACATCAAGGATGTCTACTTCAAATACGGTGAAGAGCTGGAGGCCATCGAGGATGAGCACGAGCGCTTCGACTACCTGTGCGAGCTGAACGTGGCCGAACAGGTCGCCAACGTCTGCCACACCACCATCATCCAGAACGCCTGGCGCAAGGGGCAGGAGCTGGCCGTTCACGGCTGGATCTACGGGATCAAGGATGGCTTGCTGCACGATCTCGATCTCTGCATCAGCGGCCCGGATCAGATCCCCGATGTCTATCGTGCCTGGCCGGACATGCGTCCGCCCCACCGTCGGCGCTAGGGATCTTCATGGTGGCGCCAGCCCTCTATCTGCAGATCAAGCAGCATATTCTGGACGGGATCCGCGAACGCCACTATCAGGCGGGGGACAGGATCCCGACCGAAGCGGCCCTGTGCGAGCAGTTCACCGTGAGCCGGATGACGGTCAACCGGGCGTTGCGGGAACTGGTGGCGGAAGGGTGGCTGGTGCGTACCGCCGGTTCCGGCAGCTTCGTGGCGGACCGGCGCACCGAGTCACCGCTGCTGGCTATTCGCAATATTGCCGACGAGATAGCCGAGCGTGGCGGTGAGTACAGCGCCCGGGTGATCCGGCTGCAGCGGCTGGCCGCCGACGAGAAGGTGGCGGTACAACTGGGGCTGCGGGTTGGCGCCCCCATCTTTCACAGCCTGATCGTCCATCAGGCCGATGGGGAGCCGTTGCAATTGGAGGAACGCTTCGTCGATGCCGGGCGCCTGCCAGGCTATGGCGAGCAGGATTTCACCCTGCAAACTCCCAACCGCTATCTGATGGATGTCTGCCCCCTCTCCGAGATGGAGCACGTGGTGGAAGCCGTGCTGCCGAGCGCCGGTGAGGCGGGATTGTTGCAGATCCGCGTAGATTCCCCCTGCCTGTTGTTGCACCGGCGTACCTGGTCGGAGGGGCATCTGGTCTCCTACGCCCGTTTGCTCTCCCCCGGTTCCCGCTACAAGCTCAGCTCCAAGACTCAGCTGGAGTAAATGTCTATACAACTCGATTTTGCAAAGCCCACCTCCTAGTGGGCTTTTTTGTGCTTAAAATCTAAGTTTGATGCTGTTATCAGGATGTGAATTTCGCTCTTCCTTTCGTCATAGAGATCGACTATAAGAATATGTATATACATTTGAGGTCGCTATGAACAAGGAACTGTTGAACTGCGAGCGGGTCTGGCTCAACGTGACGCCCGCTACCCTGAATGATGAGCTGGCCGACTACGGCCTGCTGCCGCTCCACGCCATCGGCGTGCAGGATGGCAAGATCCACGCGCTGGTGCCGATGGCCGAGTTGAAGGGGCCGTATCCTGCTCACTGGCAGGATATGCGGGGCAAGCTGGTCACCCCCGGTCTTATCGATTGCCACACCCATCTGGTCTTCGCCGGCAGCCGTGCCGAAGAGTTCGAGTTGCGTCAGCAGGGAGTGCCCTATGCCGAGATCGCCCGTCGGGGCGGTGGCATCATTAGCACGGTGCGTGCCACCCGTGCCGCCAGCGAAGAGCAACTGTTCGAGCTGGCGCTGCCGAGGGTGACATCCCTGATCCGCGAAGGGGTCACTACGGTGGAGATAAAATCCGGCTATGGCCTGACGCTGGATGACGAACTCAAGATGCTGCGGGTGGCCCGTCGACTGGGAGAGGCGTTGCCGATCCGGGTCAAGACCACTCTGCTGGCGGCCCATGCGGTGCCGCCGGAGTATCGCGACGATCCCGACAGCTGGGTCGAGACCATCTGTCAGGAGATCATCCCGGCCGCCGCCGAGGCGGGTCTGGCCGATGCGGTGGATGTCTTCTGCGAGCATATCGGTTTCTCGCTGGCCCAGACCGAGCAGCTCTATCTGGCGGCGGATCAGTACGGCCTGCCGGTGAAGGGGCATATGGATCAGCTCTCCAATCTCGGCGGCAGCACCCTCGCCGCCCACTTTGGCGCCCTCTCGGTGGATCATCTGGAGTATCTGGATCCGGAAGGGATCCAGGCGCTGGCCCACCGTGGCGTGGTCGCCACCCTGTTGCCCACCGCCTTCTACTTCCTCAAAGAGACCAAGCTGCCGCCGGTTGCCGCCTTGCGCAAGGCGGGGGTGGCGATGGCGGTCTCCTCCGATATCAACCCGGGCACGGCCCCCATTGTCTCGCTGCGGATGGCGATGAACATGGCCTGCACCCTGTTTGGCCTGACCCCGCTGGAGGCCATGGTCGGGGTGACCCGTCACGCCGCCAAAGCGCTCGGCGAGCAGGATCGCCTTGGCCAGCTCAGGGTGGGCATGGCGGCCGATTTCCTGATCTGGCACTGCGCCCATCCGGCCGAGCTGAGCTACATGGTTGGCGTCGATCAGCTGGCAGGCCGCATCTTCAATGGTGAGGAGACCCTCCATGGATAAGTTCAACCCGGTCGATATGTCGCTCTGGCAGGGACGGCAGGATCCGGAAGATGGCGAACTGGCCCTGCGTTGGCACGACAAGGTGCAGCCCTGGGCCGCCGGGGCACAAGAAGCAGCTGGTGTATTGCTGTTCGGTTTTGCCTGCGATGAAGGGGTTCGCCGCAACAAGGGGCGCATTGGTGCAGCCGGGGCGCCGCTGGCGGTGCGCAAGCTGCTGGCCAACACTGCCTGGCACCTGAATCGACCCGTCTACGATGGCGGGGATGTGAGTTGCCCCGATGGCGATCTCGATGCCGCCCACGGCCGTCTGGCCGAGCGGGTCGCTGCTGCTCTCAATCTGGGCCACTTCCCGCTGGTGCTGGGGGGCGGTCACGAGGTGGCCTTCGGTAGCTGGAGTGGCCTCAACCTGCATCTGGCGGGCCAGGGGCGGGTCGGGATCATCAACCTCGACGCCCACTTTGACCTGCGCATGAAGCAGGATCTGGCCAGCTCCGGCACCCCCTTCTTCCAGATCGCCGAGCAGTGCGCCGCTCAGGGCACACTGTTTCACTACGCCTGCCTCGGGGTGGCCGAGACCGCCAATACCCAAGCCCTGTTTGCCCGCGCCAAGTCGCTGGGAGTGTGGCATGTGCTGGACGAGGCAATGACCCAGACCGGGTTGCCAGCCTTGCTAAGCGGGCTGGATGCCTTTATCGCCGATTGTGATCACCTCTATCTGACCATCGATCTTGATGTGCTGCCCGGAGCCGTGATGCCAGGAGTGAGTGCTCCCGCCGCCCGCGGCGTGGAGCTGGCGGTGATCGAACCGCTCATTGCCCATATCCGGGCCAGCGGCAAGCTCAGGCTTGCCGATCTGGCCGAGTACAACCCGACGCTGGATCAGGACAACCGCAGTGCCCGCGTGGCCGCGCGACTGGTTCATCTGTTGACCCGTTAACCCCTTTGGCCGCTCGTCGCCGAAGGCACCCTATTGATACAACAAGGAGTGTGTATGTCTGTGCAACAGCAGGATCCCCGTCATGATCCTAACCGCGTGATCCGTGCCCCGCGCGGCACTGAACTGACCGCCAAGAGCTGGCTCACCGAGGCGCCGCTGCGGATGTTGATGAACAACCTGGATCCCGAGGTGGCCGAGCATCCACAGTCGTTGGTGGTCTATGGCGGCATCGGTCGCGCTGCCCGCAACTGGGCCTGCTTTGACAAGATCGTCGAGGTGCTGACCCGGCTCGAGGAGGATCAGACCCTGCTGGTGCAATCCGGCAAACCGGTCGGGGTGTTCCAGACCCACAAGGACGCGCCGCGGGTGCTGATCGCCAACTCCAATCTGGTGCCCCACTGGGCCAACTGGGAGCACTTCAACGAGCTCGATAAGAAGGGTTTGATGATGTACGGCCAGATGACCGCGGGCTCCTGGATCTACATCGGTACTCAGGGGATCGTGCAGGGCACCTACGAGACCTTCTTTGCGGTGGCCAATCAGCACTTCAACGGCTCGCCTGCGGGCCGCTGGATCCTGACCGGTGGTCTCGGCGGCATGGGCGGCGCCCAGCCGCTGGCTGCCACCATGGCTGGCTTCTCGATGATCGCGGTGGAGTGCGACGAGACCCGCATCGATTTTCGTCTGCGCACCCGCTATGTGGACAAGAAGGCTCACAGCCTGGATGAGGCGCTGGCCATGGTCGAGGAGGCCAAACAGGGCGGCAGCGCCGTCTCCGTCGGCCTGCTCGGCAACGCCGCCGACGTCTTTGCCGAATTGGTGGCCCGTGGCATCACCCCGGATGTGGTGACCGACCAGACCTCCGCCCACGACCCGGTGCACGGCTACCTGCCGCAGGGCTGGAGCGTGGCCAAGTGGCGCGAGCTGCAACAGAGTGCTCCGGGCGAGGTCAACAGCGCAGCCCGCCGCTCCATGGCTTGTCAGGTGGAGGCGATGCTGACCCTGCAAGCCCGTGGCGCCGCCACCCTGGATTACGGCAACAACATCCGCCAGATGGCGCTGGAAGAGGGAGTGACAAACGCTTTCGACTTTCCCGGCTTCGTCCCCGCCTATATCCGCCCACTGTTCTGCGAGGGGATTGGCCCGTTCCGCTGGGTGGCACTCTCCGGCGATCCGGAAGATATCTACAAGACCGATCAGAAGGTGAAAGAGCTGATCCCCGACGATCCTCACCTGCACAACTGGCTCGACATGGCCCGCGAGCGCATCGCGTTTCAGGGGCTGCCGGCGCGGATCTGCTGGGTCGGGGTCAAGGATCGGGTACGCCTTGGTCTGGCCTTCAACGAGATGGTCAAGAATGGCGAGCTGAAAGCGCCCATCGTCATTGGCCGCGACCATCTGGATTCCGGCTCGGTGGCGAGCCCGAACCGCGAGACCGAGTCGATGATGGATGGCTCCGATGCTGTCTCCGACTGGCCGCTGCTCAACGCCCTGCTCAACACCGCTGGCGGTGCGACCTGGGTGTCGCTGCATCACGGCGGTGGGGTGGGCATGGGCTTCTCCCAGCACTCCGGCGTGGTGATCGTCTGTGACGGCTCCGATGACGCGGCCCTCCGCGTCGGTCGGGTACTGCGCAACGATCCGGCCACCGGGGTGATGCGCCATGCGGATGCGGGCTACGAGATTGCCATCAACTGTGCCCACGAGGCGAAACTGGATCTGCCGATGATTGACGGCGCCAACGGTGTCAAAGGAAAGGTGTAACACCATGTTTGAATTGACTATTACTCCGGGCGAGCTGGATCTTGCCACCCTGCGCCGCGTCAGCCGCGAGCCGGTACATGTTTCACTGGATCCGGCCGCCCTGCCGGGGATCCACGCCTCAGCTGCTGTGGTTACCAAGGTGATCGAACAGAACCGGGTGGTGTATGGCATCAACACCGGCTTTGGCCTGTTGGCCAACACCCGCATTCCGGTGGAGCAGCTGGACGAGCTTCAGCGATCCATCGTGCTTTCCCACGCGGCAGGGATTGGCGAGTACATGGATGACGCCACCGTGCGGCTGATGATGGTGCTCAAGCTCAACTCGTTGGCGCGGGGCTTCTCCGGCATCCGGCTGACGGTGCTTGAGGCCCTGATGACCCTCATCAACGCCGAAGTCTATCCGGTGGTGCCGAAGAAAGGATCCGTCGGCGCCTCCGGCGATCTGGCGCCGCTGGCTCATATGAGCTGCCTGCTGATCGGGGAGGGCAAGGCTCGCCACAAGGGCGAGCTGATCGACGCCGCTACTGCGCTGAAAATTGCCGGGCTCGAGCCCATCGCGCTGGCGCCGAAAGAAGGGCTGGCGCTGCTCAACGGCACTCAGGCCAGTACCGCCTTTGCGCTGGAAGGGCTGTTCCATGCCGAGGATCTCTACGCCGGTGCCATCACCATCGGTGCCATGAGCGTGGAGGCAGCCCTTGGCAGCCGCCGTCCGTTCGATGCCCGCATCCACGAAGTGCGCGGTCAGCGTGGCCAGATCGATGCGGCCGCCTGCTATCGCCACCTGCTGGTGGATGGCAGCGAGATCGGCATGTCCCATCACAACTGCGAGAAGGTGCAGGATCCCTACTCATTGCGCTGCCAGCCGCAAGTGATGGGGGCTTGCCTGACCCAGATCCGCCACGCTGCCGAGGTGCTGGTGTGTGAGGCCAACGCGGTCTCCGACAACCCGCTGGTGTTTGCCGATGACGAGGAGATCCTCTCCGGCGGCAACTTCCATGCTGAGCCGGTGGCCTTTGCCGCCGATAATCTGGCGCTGGCCATCGCCGAAATCGGCTCACTTTCAGAGCGGCGGATGGCACTGCTGATTGACTCGCGGATGTCCGGTCTGCCGGCGTTTCTGGTCAACAATGGCGGGGTCAACTCCGGCTTCATGATCGCCCAGGTCACCTCGGCGGCGCTCGCCTCCGAGAACAAGACCCTGGCCCATCCCGCCTCGGTAGACAGCCTGCCTACGTCGGCCAATCAGGAGGATCACGTCTCCATGGCGACCTTCGCCGGTCGTCGATTGGCTGACATGGCGGAGAATACCCGCGGCATTCTGGCAGTCGAACTGCTGGCGGCGGCACAGGGGCTCGATTTCCGCGCGCCGCTGCGCAGTACCGAGCTGATCGAGCTGGCCAAGGGACGACTGCGGGCAGAGGTGAGTTTCTACGACAAGGACAGGTACTTCGCGCCGGATATCGAAGCGGCAGCCGCCCTGCTGGGCCGTGCCAGCTACAACGACCTGATCCCGGCCGGGGTGCTGCCCAGCCTGTAAGCCTTGATCACCCTTCTCCCCTGGCGGGAGAAGGGTGGGGGATGAGGGGAAAGCCGCTTCACAGGCGCCGGTGAGAGCCGGGAGCAGATGATAAAAGACCGCCCAATCGGGCGGTCTTTGCGTTTCTGACGTTGGTTGAACGCGGTTATTCGTGTTCGAACATCAGGAACAGATAAACCACGAACAACACCAGATGGGTCGCACCATGGAGCACATTGGTGCGGCCGCTGCTGAAGGTCACTTTACAGACCATCAGGGTCGTGACCAGCAGCACCATATCGGCGGGGGAGAGGCCGAGGCGTACCTCCTGACCCAGCATGGAGCCGATAAAGAGCACGGCAGGCACGGTGAGGGCGATGGTGGCCAGCACAGAGCCGAAGTAGAGGTTCATTGCCCGCTGCAGCTGGTTGTTGAAGGCGGCCTTGATGGCGCCGACTGCTTCGGGAGCTAGCACGATACATGCGACGATAAAGCCGCCCAGTGCCGCGGGTGCTTCCATCACATGCACCCCGTAGTTGATGGGGATGGCCAGGGTCTTGGCCAGCAGGATCACTACCAGCAGGTAGGCGAGCAGCAGGATGGTGTGATAGACGTTGCTCTGCAGCGGGCCGTGGTGCTCCTCGTAATCCTCGTGATCGCTGTCGACGAAGAAGTGGCTGTGGCTGCGGGTCTGGATCAGCAGAAAGACCCCGTAGAGCAGGATCGAGATGATGATCAGCATCCACGACATGGCGCGCGACATACTGCCGATTGCACCACCTTCGGTGAAGTTGGGCAGCACCAGACAGAGCAGGGCCAGCGGGATGATGGCCACCAGATAGGATTTGACCCCGTCCAGATTAAAGCTCTGGGTGTGGTAGCGCCAGCCGCCAAACAGCAGGGTGAAGCCCACCAGACCGGTACTCACCAGCATCACTACTGCAAACATGGTATCGCGGGCCATGGTGGGGTTGGGCTCACCGGTCAGCATCACCGAGGAGATCATCACCACCTCCAGCGAGATGACCGAGAGGGTGAGGATCAGGGTGCCGAAGGGCTCGCCCAGCTTGATGGCGAGGGCATCGGAGTGGCGCACCACCGAGAAGATGGCCCAGGTGACGATGGCCAGTAGTGCCGCCGAAACCGGAAGATAGATCCCGAGCGGAGTTGTCTCTGTCAGCAGGTCACTGCCCAGGGTCTTGAAAAAGAGCAGGGTCAGCAGGCCAACGGGCAGGGCAATCTCTTGCCGGATAACTGTCTTCATAGGCAATGGTTCTCTATTGGGGGTCTTGACGACCGGATGACATAAACAGGCTGCACGGTTATCGGTTGCGCAATAACCGGCTCCTTATGATAAAGGTTGTTATCCCCGTCAGGGCAGATCATTTTGTTGCTGAATGTAAATAAGGGGTGGCAGGAGGCGGTTCGATTTCACTATGGAGCCGGGCCCGGGTCTGCTGGGGGGCTACCGGCCATCGGCACCTCTTTGGTGATGCCGAGCGTATAGCCAAGCCATTTCGCGGCCAAATCCTGCCAGATCTGCGTTAGCTGGCCTTCTGGTGTTGCAACTGCCACTCTCGTTGCCAGTGGGTCAGTATCTTCAGCGGCATGGGTTTGCCGAAGAAGTAGCCCTGGATCAGATAGACGCCGTGCTGGCTCAGATAGTCGACCTGCAGCTGGCTCTCGACCCCCTCGGCGATCATCTCCATGCCCGATTCCCGACCGAAGACGATGATGGCATCCAGTACGCTGCGCTTGAGGTCGTTGGTGCCTATGGTATCGACGAACATCTTGTCGATCTTGATCTGGCGGATCCCCAGGCTCTGCAGGTAGGCAAAGCCGCCGTAGCCGGTACCGAAATCATCCAGCTTGAAGTGATACCCCATCTGTTGCAGCAGGGTGATCTCCTCGGTGGCCGCCTTGATGTCGAGGATCGGCTTGCGCTCCGTCAGCTCGAAGGTGAGCCGGGTGGGTGAGGGGTTTTGGCTGTGAGCGAGCAAGGTGCGCAGCAGGGGCTGCTCGATATGGGCCGCCACCAGATTGACGCTGACCCACTGCTCCGGTGCCAGCTGCGGCAGGTCGGTGATCACCTGCTCCAGCAACTGTTCGGTCATCGGCAGGATCAGTCCCTGCTCCTCTGCATATTCGATAAAGGTGCCCGGGGGGATCAGCTCGTTTCCCCGCTGCCAGCGCAGCAGCGCCTCGAATCCCACCACTTGGTGGGTACGGGCATCCACTATCGGTTGGTAGAGGGGAATAAATTCCCTGCGTATCAACCCTGTTTGCAGCAGTCCCTTGAGGGAGCGCCGATAGCTGCGCAGCAGCCAGTATGTGACGCTTAACAGGGCGCCGAGCGCGATTCCGAACCAGAGACCGTAGTGATTGAGTTGGTCATGGGCATATTGCTCCAGCGCTTTTCCCGCCCAGACCGTCTGTTTGGTGAGTTCATTGGGATCGAAGAAACTGAGGCTGATATTGCTCTCTTCCTGTTTGATCTCCTGGTCGCCACGGGGAAAGTGGACTGTGCTTGCATCGGTATCCTGTCGGCTGAACTCCAGATAGAAGCAGTGGCTACACGGGTGTTGCAGCAGGTCGTGGCTCCAGCTGTTATCCAGCACCCAGTAGGCGAGGTTGTCGCCGGATCGGTAAAAGGCCACCAGCTCCTGTTCGGTATTGTATTTGGCCACTGTAGCGGTAATCCCCAGTTTGCCGAACTTCTGCCCGCTGTTCTGGAGCTCTTTGATCAGCGGGATCTCCACCCCCAGGCTGGAGCAGCTGTTGCCGGAAGCGAGTTCCAACCCTTGCAGGCGGATATGAGCGCTGTAGAAGCTCGGATCGCGCAGCAGCTCCATGTCTTTGGCGCCACAGTTGAACTCAAATTGTGCCAGTTGTTTGTTGATGGCAGCATCCAGCTCCCGGTGGCGTACGGCCATGGCTCCCTTGAGCTCGGCAACCTTCTTTTCCAGCAGATGAAAGGCCATCGGCTTGGCAAACCACAGGCCGAGAAACTGGCTGCCCACGACAGGCAGGGCGAACAGCAACAGAGCGATCCAGACGGGTGATTTACGCAAAGGAAGTACCTGCCAGTTTCATGAGACACAAATGGACCTAGCCATCATAGAGCATTAGTGCAATCAATTTGAGTCCGAGTTGTCACACTTGTTGATGGATTTTTTAACTGCATGATTTTAAATGTGTTTATTATTAACTTTGGCTAGATTCAATCGCTGACCTGTCATAAATGACAATTGCTCAGCTTATCCGAACTGCATTAGAGTAGCCCTGCGGTTTGACTCACCGTGTGTTCAATACTCCTGTATCTGTTTTTTGTCAGTAGCACAGAGTGTTAGTTTTGATATGAGTGTTCCTTTTGGTCCCCTTTGAGGGACCATTTTTCTGTCTGTCATCCCGCCCTTTCCCGCGTCTGTAGCCCGTCATCCTTGGTATTCTCCCTCTGCTTTGGGTTATGCTTGCCCGCTTAAATTGCAGAAGCGGGATCTTCATCCATAGCTGTGGCCCGATCGCCGCTGCTACCATGAGGCGACATGGATGATGCTGGGCATACGGAAAGGCGCATGAAACTCACTACACAGCTTGTCTCATTTATCACCCTTTGCGTGATCGCAGCCATGGCGACCGTGCTGATTGGCGGGGTGTTCAGCTTTCGCGAGCTGGGCATGGAGTTGCAGCAAAAGAAGGTCGATGCACTGGTCGAAGTGATCGACAAGCAGCTCGATGTTGCTCACGACATGGAAGATATGAGTCACTGGCTGCCCACCCTGCTACGGGCTGCCCATGTGGTAGAGCTGGAGGTGCGCCAGAATAACCAGCGGGTCTACTGGTTCCGCGATGTGCGTAATCCGGTCGACGAGCAGCTGCTGGTGCCATACAGCCACCCGCTGCCCCATCAGGCCGGCATGCAGGCCAACTTCAAACTGGAGCGCCCCTTCAAGGAGGCGGAATACTCCATCAAGGCGATGTCCGGCATCTCGCTGGGGATCTTTATCGTGGTGTTCGGTCTCTGGTACTCCATCCGCTGGCTGCGCCAGCAGCTGCGCGGGGCCGAGCTGCTGGGCATTCGCGCCCAGCTGATCCTCGATGACAAACTCTCCAAACTGAGCCATGACCCCGGCGAAGAGTGGCCGGTGGCCGCCAGTCAGGCCCTCGATCATCTGCTCGCCGAGCTGGCGGATGCCCGCAAGGAGCGCAGCCGCTTCGACAACTTCATTCGCAGCAACGCCTTCGTCGACAAGATGACCGGCATCGGCAACCGGCTGTTTTTCGACAACCGGCTGGAGAGCGCCATCATGGAGGCGAGCGTGATGAGCGGCGGCGTGCTGCTGATCGATCTCGCCTGTCTGGAGGAGCTGGAGGCCGATCAGTTCGAGCTGCTGGGGCACGATTTGATGATGGAGGCGAGCGCCACCATAGGTGCCTTCGTGCGCAAGCATAACGGCGCCCTGCAGGCCCGCTACGCCGGTCAGGTCTTTGCGGTGTTGCTGCCCAATATGTCCGAGAGCGAGATGGTGGATAGCGCCAGCCAGCTGCTCAAGAGCCTGCAACGGCTGCACTGGCCGCAGGAGGTCAACCCCGAGACGGCGGTCTATCTCGGCGCCGTCTGTTATCAGGCACAAGACAGCCTGCTCAAGGTGCAGGAGGAGGCAGAGCTGGCCCTCAAGAGCGCCCGCTTGCAGGGCCACAACGGCTGGTTCCTCTACGAGAAGCAGCTGGATGAGGAGCAGAGCAGCAAGGGGACGGTACGCTGGCGAACCCTGATCAGCCGCCGTCTCGAAGAGCACGGCATCGAATTTTACACTCAGCCGATCCAGCAGGATCGGGGGCAGGTGGTGTTGCAGCAGGAGCTGCTTACCTATCTGCACGACGAGCAGGGACGGGCTTTGCAGGCGGGGATCTTCATGCCGATGGCGGAGAAGGTGGGCTTGTTGCTGCAACTGGATCGGCTGGTGGCGGAGCAGACCCTCGCCCTGCTGCGCCAGCGCTCCGAGCAGAGCTGCCCCATCAGCCTGACCCTCAGTGCCCAGAGCCTGCTCAACCGCGAGTTCCAGCGCTGGCTCTTCTTCGCACTGTTCCAGCTGCCGCGCAGCACCAACGAGCGGTTGATCCTGCAACTCTCCGAATCCCAGGTGACCCGCCACTTCGAGGCGCTCAAGCGGCCGCTGCGCTCTTTGCGGATGCTGGGTTGCCAGCTGGCCATTGATCATGCCGGTCAGGATGTGGTGAGCACCCAGTACATCAAGGAGTTCGAGATCAACTTCCTCAAGCTGCACCCCAGCCTGGTGCGGGAAATCCATGCCCGTCAGGTCAACCAGATGGCGGTACGCAGTCTGGTGGGGGGCTGCGCCAATACCCGCACCCGTGTGCTGGCAGTGGGGGTGGAGAGTGGTGATGAGTGGAAGATGCTGCGCCACCTCGGAGTGCATGCCGGGCAGGGGCCCTGGTTTGCCGAGCCCCAGCGTCTGGTGCTGGAACCGGCTGGTGATTGAGATAAACAAGAGAGGGTCGCCTTGGGGCGACCCTCTCTTGCTTGCGATGCTGTTTGCGGTTGCCGTCAGGCGGGGGTCACAGTCGCCTCTGCTCACGCAGCCCGGCGAGCCCCTGCATGCCGCCAGTGTGGATAAAGACGATTTTGCTGCCGGGGGCGATACGGCCTGCCGCCAGCTCGCGAAACAGACCCCACATTGCCTTGCCGCAATAGATGGGCTCAAGGGGCAGGCCGGTGTCGGTGCTGAAATCCTGCACCCACTGCCAGAGGGCCGGGCTGAATTTGGCGTAGCCACCGTCGTGGTGATCGAGCGCGATGCGCCAGCCGGGGATATTGGCAGCCGCGGGATGGAGGCGACACACCTCGTCAGCGATAAAGCCACCTCCTTTCAGTACCGCAATGGCGAGGATCTGCTCCCGATCCTGTTTCCCAGCGATCAGGCCCGCCAGAGTGCCGCCGCTGGCGCAGGGCAGTACCCAGAGATCCGGCGAGAAGGGCACTTCGCCGACCAGTTCTGCCACGCCGGGGATGGCCAGCGGGCTGCTACCCCCTTCCGGCACTATCAGGGTATCGGGTGCATCGAATTGGGCCAGCCAGTCGGGATCCTGCCGTCGCCGGTAACTCTGGCGGTCGACAAAAACGAGATCCATGCCCCAGCGCTGGGCATCCCGCAGGGTAGAGTTACTGACGGCGTCATATTCGCCCCGTATGATACCGGTAGTACGAAGACCAGATTGGCACCCCGCTGCCGCCAGCGCATGGATATGATTGGAGTAGGCGCCGCCAAACGAGAGCAGATGCCGTTTGCCGTGCTCTTTGGCATGCAGCAGGTGGTACTTGAGCTTGCGCCACTTGTTGCCGGAGATGGCCGGATGGATCAGATCATCCCGCTTGCACCACAGCTCGACGCCATAGCGGGTCAGCAGCGGATGGTGGAGGCGTTGCAGGGGGGAAGGGAGGATGGCTTGACCCTCTGACTCGGCGGAAAGGATGGCTTGCAATGGTGAGTCCGTCTTTTAATCTGGAGGCTAATCTGCTGTTTATGTTAATATTTCATACATTTAATCACTATTGATGGGCGGGCTTACATGAAACAACTGTTCAGACGGTCGACGCCAAGCCGTCAGGTCGGGCTCTTGCTGGCCAATGACAGGATCATGCTGGCTGCGGTGGGCAATCCCCCCGTCTTCGCGACGCGCACCATCAACGGCCCACAGGAGTGGGCTGTGGCCATGAACGAGCTGTTCAGCCGTCATGGGCTGGCCAAGTCTACGGTGCGGGTGGCCCTCGCCGCCAGCCTTTATCAACAGATCCAGATCGACAAGCCTGCCGTGCCTGACGCCGAGATGGCGGGGGCGCTCCCTTGGGCCATCAAGGATTATGTCAGCGAACCCGTGCTGCAACTGGCGATGGATTATGTGGACTTACCCACCCTGCCTGCCGGTCGCCCGCGCATTAATGTGATCTGCCTGCCCAAGAGCCGGGTGCAGCAGCTGGCCGATGCCATCAACGGCATCGCGACCCTGCAATCAATCATCAGCGACGAATTGGCGCTCACCTCTCTCTATGACGCTGACGAGACGGTGCGCATGCTGCTGTGGCAGCCCAAGGGGCAGGATCTGCAACTGCTGGTCTTCCATCAGGGCGGGCTCTGCTTCTCCCGCCAGCTGCGCGGTTTCACCAGCCTGACTGGCGAACATGAGCCGGACAGCATGCTGCTCGATTCACTGGCGCTGGAGATCCAGCGCTCCCTCGACTATCTGGCGGGCCAGCTGAAATTGCCCGAGCTGGGGCAGATGCAGTTTGCCGTCGCCTCGCCCTTTATCGGTACCCTGGTGCGCCACATGGAGCAGACCTTCGGCTTTGCCGTCTCCGCCATGGCCAACAAGGCGGTCCTGGCCGGCGTCGAATACCTCTCGGCTTATGCTGCCGCATTGGGGGATGATCAATGAGAGTGTTATTCCCCCTTGCTGCCATGGTCAACAAGACAATGTTGCTGGCTGGCGTCGAATACCTTTCTGCCTACGCAGCCGCCATCGGGGAGGATGCGTGATGAAACGTCAGATAAACCTCTATGGCGCCGAGTTTCGTCCCAAGCGGCAGTGGGCCAGCCTCAATCAGATGGCGCTGGTATGGGGCTTTGCGCTGCTGCTGATCCTGTTGACGGGTGTCGGTTACAGCTGGCAACAGCAGCAGGTCAGCCGGACGCTGGCGCAGCGCTCTGCCGAGTTGCAACTCAAGCGCAGCGAGGCACAGCGGCTCGATGCCGAGCTGGCGCGCCATCAGGCAGATCCCCGATTGCAACAGCAACTGGTCAACAAGCAGGATGAGCTGACGGCCAAGCAGGGATTGATGCGCCAATTGGGCAGCCTGACCCTGCAAAAATCCCAGGGCTACGCCAGCGTGATGGCGGATCTCTCCCGCATTCGCAACAGCAACCTCTCGTTGCAGCGCATCGAGATCAACGAAGGGCGGATCAACCTCTCCGGCTTTGCCGGACGCAGTCAGGATGTACCGGCCTGGGTCAACCGCTTCAAGCAGACCCCGAGTCTGGTAGGCAAGGAGTTTGGTGAACTGACCCTCGGCCGTGACAAGGAGGGCCGTCTGACCTTCCAGTTGAGCGGCATTGCGCGGGAGAAACCCTGATGAACCTGAAAACACAATGGCAGGCGTGGGGCCAGCGTATCGCCGTGTTGAGCCAGCGGGAGCGGGTGTTGATCCTGCTGACTGGTCTGGTGCTGCTGGGTGCGGCCGGACTCTACGGCTGGCTCGATGGTGCAGATACCCGTCTGCAACAGGATCGCATGGCCCTGAGCGCTGCCGAGCGCGACCTCGAGATCATGGAGCTGGAAAACCTCGGCAAACAGGCCCGGCTCAAGCGGGATCCCAATCAGGGCGTTCGCGACCAGTTGGCGCAAGTCGAGGCGGATCTGGCCCGGATCGACGATGAGCTCAAGGCCCAGACCGTCGATCTGATCCCGGCGCACGAGATGCCGCTGGTGCTGGAGGCGCTGCTCTCTCGCTCCGCCAACCTTCACATGCTGGCCCTCAGTTCGCTGGAGCCGACCCCGCTGATGGCGGGGGAGCAGAAGGCCAATCTCTACAAGCACGGTATCCGGCTTCAGCTTGAAGGCGGCTATTTCGATGTGTATCAATATCTTAAAGCGCTGGAAGCCTTGCCGCGCCACTTCTACTGGAAGCAGTTCGACTACCGGGTCAAAGCCTATCCCGGCGCGGTGGTGGAGATGGAGATCTACACCCTGAGTACCAGCAAGGAGTTTATCAGTGGCTAGAGTGTTTGCGTTGTGCTGTTGCCTGTTCAGCTTGCTGGTACAGGCGGAGCAGGTCGAGGTATTGCAGGATCCCACTGCGCCGCTGGCTGATGTGGCGGTTGGCGCCCGTGCGACCGGCGAGAGCAGTGCCGGTTTGCCGAAGCTGCAGAGTGTGGTGCTGGGCAATGGCCCGGCACTGGCGGTACTCAATGGCAAGAGTTATCGGGTCGGGCAACAGGTGGGCGGCTATACGCTGGTGGCCATCAATGCCGATGCCGTGGTGCTGGAAAAGGCGGGAAAACGCCATGCGGTAACACTGTTTGCCAGCAAGATCCGGGTTTGAGTCGTGCTTGCCTCTCGAGAGGTGAATCGGCTTTATCGAGTTTAATTGCAAGTCAGGGTGCCCTAATTACATGAAAAAACACCGTCTCTGTCTGATCACCGTGGCCATGATGGCTGCAGGCTGTACCACGTATCAGCACCCCGAGCCGACCCAGGCGAAGGATGCTCTCAAACAGGCCATGAACGAACAGCAGAAACAGGCTGCCCCTCTGACCGCGTTGCCCAAATCGGTGCAAAGTGAATTGCTGCAGCTGAACCGGCCGCAGATGCCGGTCGGCATGCCGGAGAAGCGGCTGCGTATCGCGGCTCACGACGTGGAAGCGGTGGAGTTTTTCGGTTCCCTGTTCAAGGGCTCCCGCTACAGCGTGGCGGTTCACCCCGGGGTGGCAGGGCTGGTCTCCGTCGAGCTCAAGGATGTGACTCTGCCGGAAGTGCTGGCGGTGGTGGGTGACATGTACGGCTTCGACGTGCAGCGCAAGGGCAATGTCTTCCATATCTATCCGGCGGGTCTGCGTACCGAAACCATCCCGGTCAACTATCTGATGATGTCCCGTCGTGGCCTCTCCCGCACCTCGGTCAGCACCGGCGGGGTGACGGCCAATGATAGCAATAACAGCAGCGACAGCAGTTTTGACAGTGCATCGAACAACAACAACAACAGCGGCAGCAACAGCTCAACCAGCAACAACTCGAGCGGTGACAACAACAACGGCACCCGTATCGAAACCGACACCAACAGCGACTACTGGACTGATCTGCGCGACTCCCTGCAGACCCTGATTGGCACGGGTGACGGTCGCGCCGTGATCACCAGCCCGCAGGCGGGTCTGGTCACCATCCGCGCCTATCCGAAAGAGCTCAAGGCAGTGCGTGAATTCCTGACTCAGTCCGAGAGTCACCTCAAGCGGCAGGTGGTGCTGGAGGCGCGGATCATCGAAGTTGCCCTCAACGAAGGGTATGAACAGGGGGTGGACTGGAGCGGTCTTTCCGCCAGCTGGGATGGCAACAAGGGGATTACCGGTGGCAAGTCGTTGGCCAATACTCAGTTGCCTTCCACCCCCAACCAGATCTTTACTGCGCTCGGGGGGGGGGCTGGCTTTACCATCTCTGATGGCAACTTCAATGTGGCGGTTAACCTGCTCAAGACCCAGGGTGATGTGAATACCCTCTCCAGTCCCCGTGTCACCGCGACCAACAACCAGAAGGCGGTGATCAAGGTGGGGACGGACGAGTATTACGTCACCAATGCGTCCACCACCATTACCACTACCTCGACGGGCACAGACAAGACACCTAACGTGGAGCTGACCCCCTTCTTCTCCGGTATCGCACTGGACGTAACGCCGCAGATCGATGAAGAGGGGAAGGTGCTGCTGCATATTCATCCCTCGGTTATCGATACCGAAGAGCAAAACAAGGTGATCGACATGGGTACCTCGGGTGGCAAGTTGCAACTGCCGCTCGCCAAGAGCTCGATCCGCGAATCCGATACCGTAGTGCAGGCCAATAACGGTGACATCATCGTTATCGGCGGCCTGATGAAGACCGACAAGCAGGAGATCGTCAGCAAGGTGCCGTTGCTGGGGGATATTCCCTGGGTGGGTGAAGCCTTTACCAACCGCCGCGAGAGCACCAAGAAGGTGGAGCTGGTGATCATGCTCAAACCGACCGTGGTGGAGAAAGATACCTGGCAAAACGAGCTGCAACGCTCTTCCGAGCTGCTCGACAAGTGGTATCCGGCCAAGGGCTGACCCATGACACCAGATGCGGTCACCCTTATCCCGAACGGCCTGTGCTGCCTTGCCAGCACAGGCTGCTTGCTTGCCGTGGCAGGTGAGGTCTCATGTACCTGACCCACTTCGGCCTGCAGGAGGCGCCGTTCAGCCTCACCCCCAATACCGGCTTCTACTACGGCCTGCCGCCTCACGAAGAGGCGCTGCAGGTGCTCAACTGGGCGCTGGCGCAGGGGGAGGGCTTTATCAAGGTGACCGGCGAGGTGGGTACCGGCAAGACCCTGCTCTGCCGCAAGCTGCTCAGCGAGCTGGGCTCGGAAGCGCGTCCGGTGCGGCTTGCCTGGTTGCCCAATCCCCACCTCACTCCGGCCGAGCTGCGCATCGCGCTGGCGCTGGAGCTGGGGTTGGCGGTACGGGATCAGAGCGAGCTGGATCTGACCGATCGTATCCATCGTCACCTGATCAGTCTGCACCAGCAAGGCAGCCGGGTGGTGGTGTTGATCGACGAGGCGCAAGCGCTGCCGGACGAGACGCTGGAGGCGATCCGCCTGTTCGGCAATCTTGAGACCGAATCGAGCAAGCTGCTGCAGATCGTGCTGTTCGGCCAGCCGGAGCTGGATGCCAGACTGGCCAAGCCGCATCTGCGCCAATTGCGCCAGCGGATTGGCTTCTCCTACTGCCTGCGGCCGCTGCGTTTTGACGAGACTCGCGCCTATCTGGAGCACAGATTGCAGGTATCCGGTTACCGCGGGGCACCGCTGTTTGAAGGTCGAGCCATGCGTCTGTTGTGGCGCGCATCGCGAGGGATCCCGAGACTTATCAATATCCTGGCGCAGAAGTGCCTGATGCTGGCCTATGGTCAGGGTGTGCGTCAGGTCGATAGCCGTCTGGTACGGCTCGCCATTCGCGATACCGACGATGCCAGCCGCTTTGCGCCACGGCGCTGGTGGCCCCTGTTACTGTTGCTGGGGTGCGCCCTGGCTTATGGAGTCTGGCCATGAGCGTTATCAACCAGATGCTAAAAGATCTGGACCGGCGCCAGCAAGGATCCGATGGCGCTGCCGTCTATATTGCCCCTGCGCGCCAGCAGGGATGGTGGATGTTGCTGCTGACCCTGATCTGCGGTCTGGCACTGGGGATCCTTGGTTGGCGAACCTGGATCTACTGGCAGCAGACCCATACCGTGACGGCTGCCAGCGAAGTGCTAGCTCCCGATGCGGTGACTCCCGATGTGGTGGCAAGGGCCGCCGCGCCAGTCAGCCAGCCCGAGCCGGTCGAGGTTGCGGCCTCGCTGCCGCAGCCAAGCCAGGATGAGGTGAATGATGAGGTTGGGGAACATGACTCTGGCGACACGACCGACGGTGCGCCCTTTGATGCCTCCAGCGATGTTGACGAGACGGAGCCGACCGATGAAGAGCTGCAGCCCGAGCTCTACGCCGAACTGGCGGCAGAGCAGCAGGCTGTCGCCAGCGCGCCGCGCAAACCCAGCGTATTGAAGATCGAGACGGTCGAGCTGTCGGCCAAGGAGCTGGCGGCACTGGCGGAGCGCAAGGCGACGACCGCCATGGCCAAGGGAAGCCTGCGGGATGCGCAGGACAACTACTATCAGGTGCTGGCCCACGATCCCTATAACCAGGGGGCGCGCGAGCAACTGGCGGGGTTGCTCTACGGCGAGGGGCGCCTGACCGAGGCGCGCCAGCTGCTGGAGGAGGGGATCCGGCTCGATCCCCAACAGGCCGATTTTCGTCTGCTGCTGGCCCGTCTTGCCATCAACGAGGGGCAGCAACAGCAGGCGCTTGGCTGGTTGTCCGGTTATCAACCTGATCTTGCCAGCAACTTGGACTATTACGCCACTTGGGCGGGTCTGACCCAAGAGCTGGGTCAAAATGCCGATGCGGCGGCGCTCTATGTGAAGCTGCTGCGCCAGCAGCCGGATCAGGGCCGCTGGTGGCTTGGTCTCGGTGTCGCCGAGGATGGTCAGGGGCACAGCCAGCGGGCACTCGATGCCTATCGCAACGCCCTGCTGCACGGCAATCTCGGCGAGGCGTCGACCAACTGGCTGGAACAACGAATTGGCCAACTAACCCCTTGATAAACGCAGATTCGATGAGCGAAGCCTCATCGGATGCGGCAACGGGTGTGAAGTAACAGATATCGGAGCAAACATGGCACAACCCAGACTGAAAATGCGCCTCGGCGACCTGCTGGTTCAGGAGCAGATCATCTCTGATGATCAGTTGCAGCTTGCCCTGCAGCAGCAGCGTCAGACCGGACGCAAACTGGGTACCACTCTGATTGACCTCGGCTTTATCAGCGAGGTACAGCTGCTGCAGTTCCTCGCTCGCCAGCTGGATGTACCATTCTTCGATCTCAATAACCTCACCATCGATGCCGCCGCGGTGCCGCTGCTGCCCGAAGTGCAGGCGCGCCGTTATCGGGCGCTGGCGGTCAATCTTACCGACGACAAGGTGACGGTAGCCATGTCGGATCCGGCGGATCTGAGCGCACTGGATGCCATCGCCGCCCTGCTCAGCCCGCGCATCATGGTGCTGGCGGTGGCGAGGGAAGGGCAGTTGCTGGACTATTTTGACCGCCTCTATCGCCGCACCCGCGAGATTGAAAGTTTCGCCGAACAGCTGCAGGAGGAGTATCAGGACTCCGGCTTCGAGCTGGGCTCCAGTAACCTAGGGGCTAACGATGAGGGGGAGGCGACGGTGGCCAAGCTGCTGCGCTCCCTGTTCGAGGATGCGGTGCAGGTGGGGGCGTCGGATATCCACATCGAACCGGACGAAAAAGTGCTGCGCATTCGCCAGCGGATCGACGGCATCCTCCACGAGAATATCCTCAACGAGGTGCGGATCGCCCAGGCGCTGGTGCTGCGCCTCAAGCTGGTGGCGGGGCTCGATATCTCCGAGAAGCGCTTGCCGCAGGATGGCCGTTTCAATATGAAGGTGCGCGGTCGCGATGTGGATGTGCGGATGTCCACCATGCCGGTGCAGTATGGCGAGTCTGTGGTGATGCGTCTGCTGGATCAATCCTCCGGCATCTTGTCGTTGACCGAAACCGGGATGCCGCCGGAGATCCTGACCCGTTTCCGTCGCCAGCTCAAACGGCCACACGGGATGATCCTGGTGACCGGCCCGACCGGTAGCGGCAAGACCACCACCCTCTATGGCGCCCTCTCCGAGCTCAACCAGTCCAGCAACAAGATCATCACGGTAGAAGACCCGGTGGAGTATCGTCTCTCCCGCGTCAATCAGGTGCAGGTTAACCCCAAGATCGGCCTCACCTTCTCCAACGTGCTGCGCTCCACCCTGCGTCAGGATCCGGACATCCTGCTGGTGGGTGAGATGCGGGACAACGAGACGGTAGAGATTGGTTTGCGTGGCGCCATCACTGGTCACCTGGTGCTGACCACCTTGCACACCAACGATGCGGTGACCAGTGCCTTGCGCCTTATCGACATGGGGGCGCCCGGCTATCTGGTGGCGAGCGCCCTGCGGGCGGTGGTCGCCCAGCGGCTGGTGCGGCGGGTATGTGAGCACTGCGTCGAGGAGAAGGCGCCGGATGAAGGGCAGGCCACCTGGCTCACCGTACTCTCCGGCGAGGCGCCCGGCCAACACACCTATCACAAGGGGCGGGGTTGTCAGAGCTGCAACTTTACCGGTTATTCGGGCCGGATCGGGGTTTACGAGTTGCTGGAGCTGGATCAGCCGATGATGGATGCACTGCGCCGCAATGACGCTGAGGGTTTTGCCAAGGCAGCCCGTCAGCATGAGCACTATCGGCCGCTGGCCCTCACGGCACTCGATTATGCCCGTCAGGGGATCACCTCGGTGGACGAGGTGCTGCGACTGGCCGAGGATTTGGGGTAAGCGATGGCTAACTTTGCCTACAAGGGGCGTGACAGCCAGGGCAACGCCACCAGTGGCGTGGTCGAAGCGGCCAACGAGATGGCGGCCGCCGAGCAGCTGATGCGCCGTGGCGTGATGCCCACCGAGCTCAAACCGGGCAAGGCCAAGTCCGCCGCCATCGACTGGTCACTGTTGCTGGAAGGGGGCGTCAAGCTGGACGAGCTGGTGATCTTTAGCCGCCAGATGTATGCCCTGACCCGGGCCGGGATCCCGATCCTGCGCGCCATCGCCGGGCTGGAGGAGAGCACTCACAGCAAGCCGCTCAAGCGGGCGCTTCACTCGCTGGGGGAAGATCTCGGCAACGGTCGTCCGCTGTCGAGCTCGATGCAGGCGCACCCCAAGGTGTTCAGCAGCCTGTTTGTCGCCATCATCCATGTGGGTGAGAACACAGGACAGCTGGAAGAGTCCTTTTTGCAGCTCGCCAACTATTTCGAGCTGGAGCTGGAGACCCGCAAGCGGATCAAGACCGCGATGCGCTACCCCAGCTTCGTGATGATCGCCATCGGTATCGCCATGGTGATCCTCAATATCATGGTGATCCCGGTGTTTGCCGGCATGTTCGCCAAATTCGGGGTGGAGTTGCCGCTGGCTACCCGCATTCTGCTCGCCACCTCGCACTTTTTTGTCAACTACTGGTGGCTGCTGCTCGCCATTCTGGCGGGGATGGTGTTCGGCTGGCGCCGCTGGGTTGCCACTACCAAGGGCAAGCTGACCTGGCACCGTTGGCAGCTCAAGTTGCCGATCGTCGGCACCATCATAGAGCGCTCCCTGCTGGCCCGTTTTGCTCGCAGTTTTTCCATGATGCTCAAAGCCGGGGTGCCGCTGAACACGGCGCTGACCCTGGTGGCCGATGCAGTAGATAACGCCTATATGGCGGGGCGAGTGCGGGATATGCGCGCCGGTATCGAGCGGGGCGAGAGCCTGCTGCGCACCGCCAGCAGCAGCGGCCTGTTCACCCCGCTGGTGATGCAGATGATCGCCGTGGGGGAGGAGACCGGTCAGGTCGATGACCTGCTGCACGAAGCGGCCGAGTATTACGAGCGTGAGGTGGATTATGACCTCAAGAGTCTTACCGCCCGCATCGAGCCGATCCTGATCGGGATCGTGGCGGTGATGGTACTGATCCTGGCGCTGGGTATCTTCACCCCCATGTGGGACATGATGCGCGCAGTTCGCGGCAAGTAATCTTGCTGGAACTGGATATCTTCACACCTGAGTGGTGGGACATGATGCGAGCCGTATGAGGCAAGTGATCGGTGGAGTCGAGGGCTGGATGAACAGACAGACGCAGCAAGATGATCGCTGGCTGACCGGATATCGGCGGATCGCCGTGATCATCCTGTTGATGGTGATTATGGCGACCCTGGTGCGCAGCTATCAGGGCCACCGGGAAGAGGCGCAGCAGCTCACTCTCACCTTGCTGGGGGAGCAATTTGCCGAGCGGGCACAGCGTTTGCACGGCATTTGGCTCGATGAGCGGCGTCCGCAGACACTGCATGTTGCCGGCAAGGGGTGGCAGTTTGATGCCCGAGGGTGGCCCCTGGGGCTGGTGCCGCTGCAATCCCCTTCGGAAAATTGCCGTCAGTTGTGGCTGGCACTGATGAGTGAGACGAAGGGGGGCATGCCTCCCCTGCAGGTTCTGGCCCGCCCCGATGGCAGTGGTTGCGAGATGGGGTGGGATGGTTATTGGCTGGTTTATCAGTTTTCTGACGGGCGGGTGATGAAAAAGCCTTGAATGAAACTAATCATATGACCCAACTACATGATTTTTTTGGGCCTGCATGAAATAATGTGGGGCATTACGGAGGGAGCATGACAATGAAACCAATGGCACCATCAATGCCGGAAAACGGGATGAGGAGAGGGTCTGCCGGCTTCTCCCTCATTGAGCTGGTGATCGTTATCGTGATCCTGGGGATCCTGGCGGTGACTGCACTGCCGCGCTTTCTCGATGTGACTGACGAAGCGAAGAAGGCCAGCGTGGAAGGGGTCTCTGGCGGTTTTGCTACCGGCGTTTCGCTAGTGCGGGCGCAATGGGAGGCGGAAGGTCGCGCCAAACAGGACAGCCTCAACACCGTGCTTTATGACGGTAGTCGCTTCTATCTTACCACTCCGACCGATACCCAGATCAGCAACGGCGAGCTGTCGCCCGGCTATCCGATGGATACCGTTGCAAGCGGTAATCCCGATGTGGATCCGGCCAATCTGACCGCCGAACGTTGTCTCAATATTTGGGAGGGGTTACTGCAAAACCCGCCCAAGGCTACGGCCAGCTTCAATGAAGTGCGCGGTAGCGGCAATGACCTGAAATACTATGCCACAGTGAGCAGTAATGGACTGAATTCGGTCTGCCGTTACTATCTGGTCAATAGTTTGAGTAAGGGCAGTGATGGCAAGTATCAGGATCCGCAAGGCAAGACTGATGCATTTATGAGTTTCAGTTACCGTCCGGCGTCCGGTCAGGTAACCACCAATATTAACTGACAGAGGAAAGTGAAATGAAAAAACAGGCGGGTTTTACCCTGATCGAACTGGTTATCGTGATCATCATTCTGGGTATTCTGGCGGTTACCGCTGCACCCAAGTTCCTGAATCTGCAGGATGATGCAAATGAGGCAGCAGCACAGGGCGTTGCTGCTGCAATCAAAAGCGGAGCTCAATTGGTGTATAGCCGTTCAGCTATTGATGGTACTGAGACAAGCGGTGCTTCTTCAGTAGCTGTTGGTACAGAACGAGTAACCACTAAATTTGGTTATCCTACTGCTGATGATGCAGGTATCGGTAAAACCATTACTGTTGATGGTGGTTGGGCACAGAATAATAACGGTATCTATAAGTCTAATCAGAACAATAGTTGCCAAGTTATATACACGGCGCCTTCTGTTGCAGGGGCTACATTCTCAGTATTTCTGAGCGGTGCTAACTGTTCCTAATTGCTATGATAGCGAGGCTTCGGCCTCGCTTTCTCTTTTCCCTGATGAGAAATCCCATGCCTGCAACCAAGGGCTTTACCCTGATTGAACTGGTACTGGTGATCCTGTTACTCGGGATTCTAGCCGCCTTTGCCGTGCCAAAATGGCTGGGCAAAGGCGGCTTTGAAACTCAAACCGTGCGTGACGAGCTGCTTACCCGCTTGCGGCTGGTACAGACCGTCAATATGCACGAACCGACCAATCATTGTACCTCACTGCGGGTTGACGCGGGCCAGTTTGGCCACAGCACGCTCTCCCCTTGTGGCGATCCTGCGGCTATATCGAGCTGGAACGCTAATCAGCTCACCCGTGGTCGTCCGGTGACCCTGTCTGTCGGGATCTCCCTCTCCTCGAACAAGGGCACGCCTCCTTTTGTTATCCGCTTTGATCAAATGGGCCGCCCGCTCGGTAGCTGCGTCGGTGGCTGCGAGCTGCAAATCACCGATGGTCGCGAGAGTAGCCGTATCAAGATTGAATCCGAGGGGTTTATCCATGAGATCCCTTAAGCGTGGTTTCACCCTGATTGAGCTGATCGTTGGCATAGTGCTGCTGGCGGTGGCTTTGACCGGCATTTTGGGGTTGCTTATCAATCAGGCGCCGCAGGCGGTAGACCCGGTGCAGCAGGTACGCGCCGCCCAGCTGGCCCAGCGCCTCTCCGGCGAGATCCTGCAAAAGTCGTTTGATGAACATTCGGATCATAACGGTGGTCGTTATCGTTGTGGCGAACAGGTTGCGGGGGTGACCATCTCTCCCTGCTCCACCAGTTATGGCCCGGATGGCGAGCCCGCATCCTATGCCTATAACGATGTGGATGATTTTGATACCGCAGGTAACTGGGTGGATGCCAACACATTGACCCAGACTGTGGCGGGAGTCAGCAGCGAGGAGTATCGCAACTATCAGGTGAAAATTGCGGTGAGCGGTGCCGATTTCAGCGATGGCACCTTCAGGAGTTGTGCCGCGCCCTGCTCTGTGGGCAAGCGTATTGATCTGCAGATCAAGCTGCCGGATGAGAGCGTGCTCGACTTCTCCTTCTACCGGGGGAACTACTGATGGATCTCTCCGCTATCGGGTGTTGCTTGCCTGTCCTAATGTCCGCGCCTGTAACCACTTCCGGCATTCGATTACGCCTGGCGGCCAATCGAACCCACCGTAAACCTCAGGGTAATCGTGGCTTTACCCTGGTCGAGCTGGTGATGGTTATCCTGCTGCTCGGGATAATGGCGACCTTTACCAGCCAGTTTATCGGTATCGGTACTCAGATTTATGGCGATGCCAGCAGCCGTGAGCAGCTGATGAGCGATGCCCGCTTCGCCATGGAGCGGCTTAACCGCGAACTGCGCGATGCGGTGCCGGGCTCGGAGCGGATCGAGACGACTGGCGGGATATGGGACGACACCGGCGCCTGTTTGCGGTTCTGGCCCATCAGCACCTCGAGCCGCTATTTGGCGCTTAACCGCGCCATGTCGGGGAGCACGGCTACCCTTGAGCTGGTGATGGCGACCCCGGCTTCTGCTGCCAATCCGCTGGATGTGGATGCCACCGCCGTTAAAAAAGACGATCAGCTGATTGTATTCCCCGTGCCGGACAAAAATGTCGGTTCGCTTACTGCAGGCTGCGATTATGGCCGTTGTGTAGCCAGGGTTACCGATGTGCTGACGCCCGTATCCGGAGCGCAAACCATCCGCTATACCAGTGCCGAGAGTCTGACTGGCCTCTCTCCAGGCAGCCGGGTCTACTTTGCCAACCAGCAGGTTCGCTACTGTGTGGAAGGAAACACGCTGACCCGTGCCACAGCCCCCATTGGAGCATCCTTACCTGCACAGGGCGTGTTGATGGCGGATTCCCTTCGTATTGGCACCTTCTATCGGGAAACCTCGGCGTTTAACGCCGAAGGGGAGTTTGGCATGCGCTTTGTCTTCGAGCGCAAGGGGGAGTCGGTCACCTTCAACCACAAGATAGAGGTGTTCAATGTGCCCTGATCCACAGGCTTTCGGACGGATGCGAGGCAGTGCCTTGATGATCGCCCTGTTTGTGATTGTGGTGATGGCGCTGCTGGCGGCTGCAATGGGCCGTTTTCTGGTCGATAGCGGCGAGAAAAATACCGTGGAGGTGCGCAGCGTGCGGGCCCTGCTGGCCGCCCAGAGCGGTCTGGAAGTGGCACTCTATCGGTTGTTCCCCAAGCGCACTCTTGCCCAACCGAACCCACCTGCGGTCTGCCTGGCAAGCAGCCCACTGAGCTTTGCCAGCAATCCAGGGCTGACCAACTGTCAGGCTGTGGTTCGTTGCGCCACGGTGCCGGTGACCTATAACGGATCTGTGACCAATGGCTATCGTCTCGAGAGTGTCGGAACCTGTGGCAGCTCGGACCTTAACAGTGCCAACCCTGATTTTGCCGTGAGCCGAACCCTGATGGTCGAAGCTTATGATGGAGGAACTCCCTGATGCGCAATTTATGGATCGTCGCAGCCGTGTGGCTATTTAGTGGCGCAGCAGGGGCCTTTCAAACTATCAATAATGGGACAACGTTTCCTACTGTTGTACAAGGCCATGGTGGCACGAGTAATGGCTGGTGTGGGTGGTGGGGAAATAACTACTCCACTCTCACCATGAATGGCAGCGCCAAGATAACCGGCACAGAGGGGCGAACCCTAAATTTCTGTTATTCCAACCAAAATGCGGGAATGCCTGTTGATAGCTGTGATAACAGCAATGGCAGTAGAAGACTATGTACGATTACGCCCGATACGATTCAGGGTCTATCCACTACTGGGGGTAACGCATTTTTAGCTGGAAATGGTAGTAGTGGCGGAGTCCCTTTCTGTAGTGCAGGGCAGGCTATCAGTTTAGGCAGTGCAAGTCAGTATCAGTTCTCCAGCCTCTCTTTGTATAGCAGTTGCACCGTGACCTTCTCCTCAGCTCGCACCGAATATCGGATCCAGAAGATAGAGGCTGGCAGTGGTGCCAAGCTTATTTTGCCTAGTGGAGACTACTGGATCGATCAGTTGACCCTTAATCAGGGGGCCGAGATTGAAATTCAGGGAGAAGTGAGGATTTTTGTGAAACAGGCAACCCAGCTCAACGGTGCTGTATTGAATCGTTCCGGTACGGGTTCTCTGCTGCTATTTGGATATCAGGATATCACCCTGAACAACGATACCTTGTTGAATGGGTATGTTTATTCCGATCAGACGCTGGTGTTGAACAATACCTCCGTCATTAACGGCCGTACTACCAGCCGTTCGCTGACAATGGCGAGTAATAGCGCTATTAATGACCAAGCTTTCGCTCCCTCCCTTACTTGCTTTAATGATGATTTCTCGAGAACCGGGTTGGGTGATAACTGGGTTGTATCTCAGAGAAATAACAGTGAGTTACCGTCTATTCAGAGTGGTCGTTTACGGATGACCCGCAATATCGGTAACCAGGCCACCTCCGCGACTTATCAGCGTTTATTTCCCGCAGCTAGCAACTTGGTTGAAGTTACTTTCCGCTATTACGCTTGGTCACCTCAAACCGGAACAGGAGGGGATGGCTTGGCGGTGATTCTTTCCGATGCGACCGTTACACCTCAACCCGGCAGTTTTGGTGGCGCATTGGGATATGCGCAGCGTGACAACGGTACTCCCGGTTTTGCAGGTGGCTGGCTTGGTGTCGGGCTTGATGAATATGGAAACTTCTCCAACCCCAATGAGGGTAAAGTCGGTGGCCCCGGCGCTCGTGCGCAGGCCATTGCTATAAGAGGAGGGGTTGGTTCCAGTTATCGCTATTTGGCGGGGACGACGGCCAATATTAGCCCCCGAGTCGATGTACGTGGTACTTCTTCGGCCCAGCCCGGCCATCTCTATCGGTTAAGGATTGATTCACGTGTAGCTGGCCGCTCCATGGTCTCGCTAGATAGAAACACTGGCTCCGGATTTAGTACCCTGGTTGCGCCATTCGATGCGATGGCGACCGCTGGGCAGGAGCAGGTTCCTGCAGATTTTTTGCTGTCGCTTACAGGGTCAACCGGAGGCGCCAATAATAACCATGAGCTGGATGATATCCAGATCTGCGCCCTGCGCTCCAACCCGATCGGGGTGCAGATTGATCATTTCCAACTTGATCACTCCGGTCAGCCACTGACCTGCAATCCCGAGACGGTGACGGTCAAGGCGTGCGCCGATGCCGCATGTTCCACGCTTATCACAGACCCGGTTACTGCAACCCTGAGTCTTACCCCTACTTCTGCCAGCAATGGTTGGATTGGCGGCAATACGGTGACCTTTAGCGGCGGTTCGACCACGGTGCAGTTGCGCAACAATACGCCGACCGCGGTGACCATAGGCGTTTCCGGCTCGACTCCGACGACAAAGCCATTCAGTACCACCTTGTGCAAGGCCGGGGCCGGTACGCCCAGTGCGGCAGCCTGTACCCTGAACTTTGCCGATAGCGGCTTCTTCTTTGATGTGCCTGATACTTATTCCAACCAGCCTCAGGATGTGACTATCAGTGCGGTCAAAAAACACGACATTACCAAGCAATGTGTGCCTGGATTTACCGGCGTGAGGTCTGTCGGCTTTTGGGGAACGTACAACAATCCAAATACCAATAGCTTTGGTAGCAAGATCTCCATCGATGGCAATGCCATCGCTACCTATGCCGCCAATGTTCCTTCACCAACGCCAACCACCCTTAACCTGACTTTCGATAATCAGGGTAAGGCGACCTTGAAAAAAGTGACCTACCCGGATGCGGGTCAGATGCAGCTTTCAGCCAGTCATAATGGCAGTGGTGAGACGGCGGGTCTGGTGATGACGGGGTCCGACACGTTTGTGGCACGTCCTGTCGGCTTGTGTATAACCCCTCCGCAAGGGGTCTGCGCGGCAGGTGATAGCAGCTGTCCGGTATTCAAAAAAGCGGGGGAAACGTTCCAGGTAGATATCAAGGCGATGGCCTGGGAATCCGCCAATGATGGGGATATCTGCGCTGGGAATCTGACTACGCCCAACTTTTCCCTGCCCAATATTGCTCTGGGCAGTACGCTGGTGGCACCCAATCCGGGCACCAATGCAACGCTGGGTACTACCACCTATAACCATGTGGCCGCGGCCAACAGTCTCAATAGCGTTAGCCAGACTGTGAGCGAGGTGGGAGTGTTCCGGATGACGGCGACGCCACCAGCCAATGGCTACTTCAATTACACCATCCCATCAACCCAGAGCCAGCCGGTGGGGCGTTTTATTCCTGCCGACTTCAATCTGGTGAGCGGCGACATAGTGCCAGCCTGCAATGCGTTCTCCTATATGGGGCAGCCCTTTGGCGTCATGCTGGATGTGCTGGCTCGTAATACGACGGGCGTACAGACCCGAAACTATACGGGGCCCTTTGCCAAGGGCGAAGCCTATCTCTCAGTTGCCAATGATAAGGATGGGAAATCCCTGTCAAGCCGCTTGCGCAGTCTGCAGCCGCTACCATGGCTCAATGGCCGTGCGGCCTTGACTACCGGTAGCAGCGAGTTTGTGCGCCTCTCTGGCACGCAACCGGATGGTCCCTACAAGTCTTTGTTGTTTGGTCTGTATATGAGGGATAACGATGGTGAAAGAACGCTGATTGCCAGCCCGAATTTCAATGATGCCGTGGTAGGTAACTGCAGTGGCAGCGGCTGTAATGCCCGTCAGATAGACAGTGTGCCTATGAAAGCCTATTTTGGCCGCCTGCAGGCTGGCACGGCGGCTGGCCTGGCCTCGGCGCCGCTGGCCATTCCACTGCAGATGCAATATTACGAAGCGGGCAACTGGCTGCAAAACAAGGAAGATCAATGTACCCAGCTCTCTTTGGCCAATCAGGGGTTCACTTTCCTCAATCCGAGTCACACCTTCGATGCGGCGACTCGCGAGCTGAATCTGGGGGCGGGTCGCAAGATCAAGCTGGGGTTGGGCAGTTCGGCACCGGGTGGGGATGCTGCACTGGCGAAAGACGGGGAGATCCTGTTCCACTTTGCCAAGCCGGACATCTCGGTGCGCATTCCCTACAAGGTCGAATTGGCAAAACAGCCGTCGCAGCCCCTCTGGTTGTCTGACCCAACGAGTGCTAATGACGGCAACCTGCAAGGTGAGGCCATTTTCGGCTCCAGCCGGGGTAATGACAGAATTATTTATCGGCGCGAAGTATTGCAGTAATTGATGTGTAAGGGGGGTTGGCTCAACAGCATCCCCCTAAATCCTTGTTTATTAGTGTTTGCAAGCGTGTGCGAGTGAGTGATGACTCGCATTTTTGTCGCGCCTGATTGATTGGCGACAGTTTGAGCGCTTGCCCATTGGGGTGGGCATTGGTAAAGTTAGCCGGTTTTCTGCACCTCCAAATTCTTAGGATTTCCCGTAGCCATGTTCAAAAAGCTCAGAGGCGTCTTTTCCAACGATCTGTCGATCGATTTGGGAACTGCCAACACCCTGATCTATGTAAAAGATCAAGGGATCGTCCTTAACGAACCCTCAGTTGTCGCCATTCGCCAAGAGCGCGGGAACGCCAAATCGGTCGCTGCTGTCGGTCATGCCGCCAAGCAGATGCTGGGCCGTACCCCGGGCAACATTTCCGCAATCCGCCCGATGAAAGACGGCGTGATCGCCGATTTCTACGTGACCGAGAAGATGCTGCAGCACTTCATCAAGCAGGTTCACGACAACAACTATTTCCGCCCCAGCCCGCGCGTGCTGGTGTGTGTACCGTGCGGTTCAACCCAGGTTGAGCGTCGCGCCATCAAGGAGTCCGCACTGGGCGCCGGTGCCCGTGAGGTCTACCTGATCGACGAGCCTATGGCTGCTGCCATCGGTGCCGGCCTGCCGGTATCCGAAGCGACCGGCTCCATGGTGGTTGATATCGGTGGTGGTACCACTGAAGTGGCCATCATCTCCCTGAACGGTGTGGTCTACTCCCAGTCCGTCCGTATCGGTGGCGACAAGTTTGACGAAGCCATCATCAGCTACGTCCGTCGCAACTACGGCAGCCTGATCGGTGAAGCGACTGCCGAGCGCATCAAGCACGAGATCGGCTCCGCCTATCCGGGCGAAGAGGTGCGCGAGATTGAAGTCCGTGGCCGCAACCTGGCTGAAGGTGTACCGCGCAGCTTCACTCTCAACTCCAACGAAATCCTGGAAGCGCTGCAAGAGCCGCTGTCCGGTATCGTGGCCGCCGTCATGGTAGCGCTGGAGCAGTCTCCGCCCGAGCTGGCTTCCGACATCTCCGAGCGCGGCATGGTTCTGACCGGTGGTGGCGCACTGCTGAAAGATATCGACCGTCTGCTGATGGAAGAGACCGGCATTCCTGTCGTCGTAGCCGAAGATCCCCTCACCTGTGTAGCCCGTGGCGGCGGCAAGGCGCTGGAGCTGATCGATATGCACGGTGGCGATCTGTTCCACTACGAATAAGACCCAAAGCCGGCCAGCGTGCCGGCTCTTTTTTGACGACCCATGAAACCCATTTTTGGTAGAGGCCCTTCGCTTCAGTTACGGTTGTTTCTCGCCGTCATCATCTCCATCGCTGCCATCGTCGCGGATTCCCGCTTCGGTGTGTTTACCCATGTCCGCGTCTACCTCAGTTCGTTAGTCAGTCCCCTGCAATACATGGCCAATGCGCCGGGTACCCTGCTCGACACCATGTCGACCCAGGTGCAGACCCGCGCCGATCTCATCGAGCAGACCAAGCAGCAGGAGCAACAGCTGTTTACCCTGCGTGCCCGTCTGCTCAAAATGGATCAGCTGGAACACGAGAACCAGCGGCTGCGTGAGCTGCTGGGTTCGCCGGTGCACAAGGAGTCCCGCAAGATGGTGGCCGAGCTGCTGTCGGTGGATTCCGACCCCTTCAGCCATCAGGTGCTGATCAACAAGGGGGCGCTGGATGGCGTCTACAACGGTCAGGCGGTGATCAACGATCAGGGGGTGATTGGTCAGGTGCTCCACGTGGGTTCCACCACCAGTCGTGTGCTGCTGATCACCGACTCCAGCCACGGTATTCCGGTGCGGGTACTGCGCAACGACTTGCGCGCCATTGCCTCCGGCAGTGGCGAGCTCGACAAGCTTGAGCTGCGCAACCTGCCGCGCAACACCGATATTCAGGTGGGTGACCTGCTGGTCACCTCGGGTCTGGGTGGCCGCTTCCCGGAAGGTTATCCGGTGGCGACTGTGACCCGCTCCGAGTATGTGGAGGGCAAGCCCTTCGCCCAGGTCGAGGCCAAGCCGCTGGTGGAGCTGGACAGGCTGCGTTATCTGCTGCTGCTGTGGACCGACAAGAAGCCTGAAGTACATGATGAGGATGGCGAACGGGCGGCTCCCGCTGCGTCCGCCGCAGGAGCCACCCGCTAATGCTAGAACCCGCCAGCGGCAGGATCTGGATCTGGATCTCGATCCTGCTGGCCTTGAGCCTGTCGATCCTGCCGCTTCCTTTCGAATTTGACCCCTTCCGCCCGGACTGGCTGGCCATGGTGCTCATCTACTGGGCACTGGCCTTGCCGCACCGGACCAACGTTGGCACCGCCTGGGTGGCGGGCCTGCTGCTGGATGTGCTGCTTGGCAGCACCCTCGGCGTGCGGGCGATGGCGATGGCCATTACCACCTATCTGGCGGCCTTCCAGTTCCAGAAGATCCGCAACTTCTCCCTCTGGCAGCAGGCACTGATCATCGGTGGCCTCTCGCTGGTGGGTAAAATGACGGTATTCTGGGCCGAGCATCTGTTCAGCCAGGCCAGCCTCAACTTCTCCTACTTTTGGTCGACGTTGACGACGATGCTAATATGGCCCTGGGTGTTTCTGGTGCTGCGCAAGGTGCGGCGCCGCTTCAATATCAGGTAAATATGAACAAAAACAACGAACCACAACTCTATCTCGCCTCGGCTTCTCCCCGTCGTCGTGAACTGCTGACCCAGATTGGCTACCGCTTCGAGGTGCTGAAACTGGATGTGCCCGAGCAGCGGGAAGAGGGTGAAAAGGCGCAGGATTACGTCTGCCGCCTCGCCCGTGACAAGGCGATGGCGGGCGTGGCGTGTGCGCCGACGGCGTTGCCGGTGCTGGGGGCCGACACCATAGTGGTGCTGGGCGACCGGGTACTGGAGAAACCGTCCGATCTGCTGGATGCCAAAGATATGCTGGAGTCCCTCTCCGGCAAGGTGCATCAAGTAATGACGGCGGTAGCGCTGGCCAGCAAGGATCGTTGTGACGTGCGTCTGGTCACCACCAACGTGGCGTTTCGCAAGCTGGACGAGGCCGAGATCGAGGCCTACTGGCAGACCGGTGAGCCCTGTGACAAGGCCGGGGCGTATGGCATTCAGGGTATTGCCGGCAAGTTTGTCAGCCGCATCGAAGGGAGCTATAGCGCCGTGGTCGGCCTGCCCCTGCTGGAGACAGACTTGCTGATCAAGCATCATCTGGAACAGCTCAAATAATTTCCCGTCAGCTGTGCTCTGCTGCGTTTCTCCCTTGCGCGCGTTGTACCGGATTGGCTCTATAGAATTCAAAACTGGAACAGGCAAGGTTACTTATGTCGGTAGAACTGCTGGTTAACGTTACCCCCTCCGAAACCCGGGTTGCTCTGGTCGAAAACGGTCTGCTGCAGGAAGTGCATGTAGAACGTCAGGCCAAACGCGGCATCGTGGGCAATATCTACAAAGGCAAGATCAGCCGGGTACTCCCGGGTATGCAGGCGGCCTTCGTCGATATCGGCATGGACAAGGCAGCCTTTTTGCACGCCTCTGATATCGTCCCTCACACCGAGTGTGTGGCGGTGAAGGAGAAGGAGCAGTTCCAGGTCGGCAACATCGCCGAGCTGGTGCGCCAGGGGCAGGACATCATGGTGCAGGTGGTGAAAGATCCGCTGGGTACCAAGGGTGCCCGTCTCACCACCGATATCACCTTGCCATCCCGCTATCTGGTCTTTATGCCGGGCAGTGCCCACGTCGGTGTCTCCCAACGTATCGAGTCCGAAGCAGAGCGGGAGCGCCTCAAGCGCACCGTAGCTGGCTATGTGGACGAGCTGGGTGGCTACATCATCCGCACCGCCGCCGAAGGGGTGGGGGAGCAGGAGCTGGAGCAGGATGCCGCCTTCCTCAAACGGCTGTGGCGCAAGATCCTCGAGCGCAAGCAGAAGTATCCGCCCTGCAAGATCCTCTACGAGGATCCCAGCCTGGCATTCCGGGTGGTGCGTGACTTTGTCGGCGCCGAGCTCGACAAGATCCGCGTTGACTCGCGCCAGAGCTTCGATCAGCTCAAACGCTTCACCGAAGAGTACGTGCCTGAGCTGGCCAGCAAGCTGGAGTACTACCCCGGCGAGTCGCCGATCTTCGATCTCTACGACGTGGAGAACGAGATCCAGCGGGCGCTGGAGCGCAAGGTAGAGCTGAAATCCGGCGGCTACCTCATCATCGACCAGACCGAAGCCATGACCACGGTGGATATCAACACCGGCGCCTTTGTCGGCCATCGCAATCTGGAAGAGACCATCTTCAACACCAACGTCGAGGCGACGGCGGCCATTGCCCGTCATCTGCGCCTGCGCAATCTCGGCGGCATCATCATCATCGACTTCATCGACATGCAGTCCGAGGATCACCGCCGCCGGGTGCTGCACAGTCTGGAGCAGGCGCTCTCAAAGGATCGCGCCAAGACCAACGTCAACGGCTTCTCCCAGCTGGGTCTGGTGGAGATGACCCGCAAGCGCACCCGCGAGAGTCTGGAGCATGTGCTCTGCTCCGAGTGCCCCGAGTGCAAGGGGCGCGGCCGGGTCAAGACTGTGGAGTCGGTCTGCTTCGAGATCCTGCGGGAGATCATCCGGGTCAATCGTGCCTACGATGCGGATCAGTTCACCGTCTACGCGGCCCCGGCTGTGGCCGACTACCTCCATGGCGAGGAGTCCCACAGTCTGGCGGAGCTGGAAGTGTTCATCGGCAAGCAGGTGCGGGTAGTGAGCGAACCCCTCTGCGGTCAGGAGCAGTTCGACGTGGTGATGATGTAATTGGTCTATCGCTGGCTGAGTCGGGGCTGGTTGGCCCTGGGGGTTCTGTTCGTACTGATGGCCATGCTGGTCACCTTGGTACGGGTCGGGGGCCCTTTGCTGAATCAATACCGGGAGAGTCTGATCCACACTCTGCTGGGTGATTCACAACTCAAGGTCAGCGTGGAGCAAGTGGGGCTGGACTGGACACAGTCCGGGCCCGCGCTCGAACTACAGCAACTTGCCATCGCCCCGGATTCGGGGCGTTTTACCGTACAGCTCGGCAAAGCCTGGGTACACCTCGACTTCTGGCGCACCATTAACGAGCTCAAGCCGGTGTTTGGCGAGCTGATCCTGAGCGATGGCGATATCACCATCGACTTGCGCCAACCGGCTGACGAGAGCCCCTCCGGCGATCCCCAGCAGGGCGCCCTGCTGCGTTTTCTGCTGACCCAGCTCTCCACCTTCGATGTGCACAATACCCGTCTCAGCATCACCACCTCCCTCGGTGATCTGCGCGCCCTCGACATCGCCCAACTGCGCTGGCAGAACCGTGGCAAGCGCCATCAGGGGGTCGGCAAGGCTTACCTCATCAATGGGGTGGGCGAGAGCACCCTCGATCTGATTCTGGATGTGGACGCCCCGACTGCCCGGCTCGATCGCCTCAAGGGGCAACTCTATCTGGGGGCCCGCCAGCTCGATATCACCCCGACCCTGGCCAAGATCCATGCGGGCGAACCCAAGGTTGCCGGTCAGCTCGACTTCCAGCTCTGGAGCGAGTTTGACAGCGGCAAGCTGGGCAATACCCTGCTGGCGTTTGGCAACAACTACCTGATCTGGAAGGATCCCAAGAAAGGGGATATGCACCGTTTCGGCCTCGATGGTGGCAAGATCCAGCTGCGCCGTGAGGGCACCGACTGGCAGCTGGCCAGCCACAACGTCACCTTCAAGCTGGATGGCAAACCCTGGTTGCAGAGCCGCTTGCAGCTGGAGCGGATCGGGGATCGGGTGCAGGGCTATCTGCCCAGCATAGAGTTCGACAAGATCACCCAGATCAGTCAGCTGGTCTCGGCGCTCTACCCCACACTCTGCGAGACCCTGCGCCAGACCAATCCGCAGGGTTCGGTGCAGGATCTGACGCTGCTGGCCAACGCCGACTGGCAGGGTCTCTCCCTCAGTGGCCGCTTCAGCAAGGTGCGCCTCAAGGCGTGGCAGGATATACCCGGGATGCAGGATCTCAACGGCGAGTTCTGGCTTACCCCGACCGGCGGTAGCGCCAGATTGGCGCTGGCGAACGACAAGGTGGATCCCGCCCGTCACTTCAAGATGCCGATCCCGGTCGACCACTTCTCGGCCCGCCTCGACTGGTGGCGCGAGGAACAGGGCTGGGTGCTCTACGGGCAGGATATCGCGCTGGATAACCCGGACCTGACCCTGTCCAGCCGTTTCCGCCTCGATCTGTTCGAGCACCCTTTCCTCGCTCTGACCGGCCGTATCGATGTGAAGAATGCGGGCCATGCGGATCGCTACTTCCCGCTGCAGGCGATGGACAAGGGGCTGGTGGATTACCTGAGCGGCGCCATCAAGGGGGGCAAGGCCAAGGGGGCCGACCTGCTCTGGTATGGGGAGTTTCGGGATTTCCCCTACGACAACGGCAAGGGCATCTTCCAGGTGGCGGTGCCGCTGGAGCAGGCCACCTACGAGTTCTTCCCCGGTTGGCAACCGCTCACCGACCTGCAGATCGACCTGTTGTTCCAGAATGCCGGTCTCGATATGCGCAGCCGATCCACCAAACTCGGCAAGGCGAGCTCCGACTCGGTGCATGCCTGGATCCCGGATCTCTCCCCCGGCGCCCACCTCTATGTGGATGCCAAGGTGCAGGGGGAGGGCAAGGCCATCAGCGACTACCTGCAGGACTCTCCGCTGGGCAGTTCGGTTGGTCAGGCGCTGCGGGAGATCGAGATCCGCGGCCCGATGGCAGGATCGGTCAAGCTCGATATTCCTCTCGATGGCGAGAGCGAGGTGAAGGCGAGCGGTGATGCCACCTTCAGCAACAACAAGGTGCGGGTTGCCAGTCTGGATCTGCCGCTGGAGAAGGTGCTGGGGCGCCTCGAATATGACAACGAGCAGACCCGTTTCAGCAACCTCAAGGCGAGCCTGTGGAACCAGCCGCTGACCCTCGACTATCAGGGGCGCCAGCATCCGGATCACTATCAGGTCGACCTCGATTTCAAGGGGCAGTGGGATAGCCGGCGCCAGCCCACTGCCATCTCTTCGTACGGTATCCTCAACGGTCGCAGCAACTGGGGCGGCAAGCTCGGGTTGACCCTGCCCGAGAGCAAGCCGTTCAGCTTCCAGCTGGCGCTCGACTCCAACCTGCAGGGGATGGGGCTGGATCTGCCGCTGCCGCTGGCCAAGAGCAGTGCCAGCCGGCTGCCGCTCAAGGTGATCGCTCGTGGCCGGGATGGCAGCGCCGACATTCGTGCCGTGCTGGGGGCGGATGTGGATATGCAGACCCGACTGGTCTACGGCGAAGGGGTGCCTTATCTCAGCCGGGTGCGGGTCGATGTGGGTCAGCCGGGCGCCCGGGTAATGCGCGATGCCCCCATGCTGCTCGCCATCAACCAGCAGGAGGCCGATGTCGGTGGCTGGCTGGCGCGACTCAAGCAGTGGTTGCCAGCGCAGAACCAGACAGGCAATGCGGTGGTTGGCCCCGCCTTCCTGCCGCAGGAGTGGTGGGTGGATGGACAGCTGGCTCGCGCCTATATCGGCAGTGCCACCCTCAAGGCGGCGCGTTTCACCGTGGGGCCGACCAATCAGGCGACCGAAGTGATGATCGACAGCCCCGACGTGATGGGGGTGATCCGCCTGCCCGCAGTGGCCAATCGTCCGGTGGATGCCAAGTTTGCCCGTATCTACTGGTCCGGCAAGAGTTCGGATCTCAGCCCGGATCCCGATGCCAGGCAGGACAACGCCATCATGGCATCCATCCCCTGGTTGAAGGTGAGTTGTGTCGATTGCCGCTTTGGCGAGCTACCTCTTGGTGAAGTGAAAGGGGAGCTGGTGCCCGGCGACAACAAGGTGACACTTAAGGGGCTGGATGTGCGGCTGGCGGGGAGTCAGCTCACCGGCAGCGTCGACTGGCTGGCCGATGGCAACCGGATGCAGACCCGCGCCCGTGGCAAGCTGACCAGCAACAACAGCGAGCTACTGCTCAAGCGGCTCGGCTACACCTCGCCCATCGGCGATGCCCCCGGCTCCCTCGCTTTTGATCTGAACTGGCAGGATGTGCCCTATCGCCCGAGCCTGCCGACTCTGGGGGGAAGTGCCAACTATCAGCTGGAGGGCGGCACCCTGCGGGAGGTCAACGACAAGGGGGCGCGACTGCTCTCCCTGCTCAGCCTCGATTCCCTGCTGCGCAAGCTGCGGCTCGATTTTCGCGATGTGTTCGACAAGGGCTTCTATTTCGAATCCATGTCCGCCTCTGCCACCATCAAGCAGGGGCAGGTCAGCAACGATGATTTCTATATGAAGGGGGCGGCAGGCAACCTGCGCGGCGAGGGGATCGCCGATCTGGTGCGCTGGCGGCTCGACTACGAGCTGAGTTTTTCCCCCAATCTGGGGGGCACCCTGCCGGTGGTGGCGGCTTTCTCCATCACGCCGGTCACGGGTCTCTATGTGCTGGCCCTCTCCAAACTGCTGGAGCCGGTAGTGGATGTGGTGACCCGCATCGATTTTCGCATCTCGGGCCCGCTCGACGCACCCAAGCTGATCGAGGCGGGGCGCGATCGCGCGCGCATCAAGCTCAACCAGCAGCAGAAAGAGGCGGTAGATGCCGTTGCCCCCAGCCTGCCGACCCAAGAGGTGACCCCTTTCCTGCTGAGCCCCAAACACGCAGGGCCCGCTCAGCGCTGAACGAGCGGCCCGGCACCATCACAAGGAGTGAGCCATGATCCGACATATCCTGCTGATCGCCTTCAAGCCGGACACCCAGCCTGCCCGGATAGATGCGGTGCGTACCGCCTTTCTCGCCATTCCCCATCAGGTCAGCGGCGTGACCGCCGTGGAGTGGGGGGAGAATGACAGCCCGGAGGGGAGGAATGATGGCTTTACCCACAGCGTGCTGATGACCTTCGCCGACGAAGCAGCCCGCCAGCGCTATCTGCCCCATCCTGATCACGATGCCCTCAAGGCCATCTTCCGTCCGGTGCTGGAGCGCATCATAGTGCTGGATTACACCCTGCAGGCGGGGGATGCTGTCACCGTCTGATGGCTCAAGCGACAAGGAGAACGTCATGTGGTTAGCCGCAATACAGCTGGTATCTGGTCGTCACTGGCAGGATAACCGGGAGCAGATCGCCACCGAGTTGGCCATGCTGCCCAAGGATCGGCCGCTTCTGGTGCTGCTGCCGGAAAACTTTGCCCTGTTTGGCGAACGACAGGGCTATCTGGATGGGGCCGAGGCCATAGGTGAGGGCCCGATCCAGCAGCAACTGGCTGAATGGGCCCGCGATTACGGCATCTGGCTGGTGGCCGGGGCTATGCCGACAAGAATGCCGACCACCATCGCCGGTTCCGACCATATCCATACCAGCTCGCTGGTGTTTGACCCAAGCGGTGAGCTCAGGGGCCACTACCACAAGATCCACCTGTTCGACGTGGATGTGGCGGACAATCACGGTCGCTACCGTGAGTCGGAGACCTTCAGCCCGGGGGAGGCGCCTGTGTTGGTGGACTCTCCCTTTGGTCCCCTCGGCCTCTCGATCTGTTATGATCTGCGCTTTCCCGAGCTCTACCGCCAGTTGGCCCGTGCTGGTGCCCGCATGCTGCTGGTGCCTGCCGCCTTTACCGCCGTGACCGGCGAGGCGCACTGGGAGCCGCTGCTGCGGGCCCGCGCCATCGAAAACCAGTGCTACGTAGTTGCTGCCAATCAGGGCGGTACTCATGAGACAGGGCGCCAGACCTGGGGCCACAGCATGGTGATCGACCCCTGGGGTCGGGTGCTGGCGAGCAAAGAGTCCGGGTGCGGCACAGTGCTGGCGAAGATGGAGCCCGGGCTTATCGATGAATTGAAACGCACCATGCCAGTGCTACAACACGCCCGTTTGCTCTGATGGTGTGGTGAAAAATTGAAACGCAGCCGTTTTCCCGTGCTGGAGCATGCCCGTTTGTTGTGATGGCGCGGTTTGTTGCCAACCCGTCGGCAAGACGATTTAAAACAGCTCGTTACGAGAGTGGAGAAGAAGATTGAGTCTATTGAGCCAGGTTAGTGCCTCCCTGTTGGCCCCGAACGACTTCGACGAAGGGCGCCTGCAGCAGCTGCTCGGCAGCCTGATGAGCCATCAGGTGGAGTTCGGCGATCTCTATTTCCAGCGCAGCTGGCACGAGTCCTGGATGCTGGAAGATGGCATCGTCAAGGATGGCAGCTATAACATCGATCAGGGGGTCGGGGTGCGCGCCGTCAGCGGCGAGAAGACTGGCTTCGCCTACTCGGACGAGCTGAGCCTGCTGGCGTTGCAACAGTCGGTGACTGCCGCTCGCGGCATCGCCGCAGCCGGGGCTCACGGCAAGGTGAAGGCGTGGACTCGCACCGAAGCGAACCTGCTCTATCCGGCCATGGATCCGCTGCAGACCCTCGACAAGCACCAGAAGATCGCCCTACTGGAGCAGATGGACAAGTTCGCCAGAAGTCTGGACCCCGCCATCAATCAGGTGATGGCCTCCATCAGCGGCGTCTACGAAGAGGTGCTGGTGGCCGCCACCGACGGCACCCTGGCCGCTGATGTGCGTCCGCTGGTGCGGCTGTCGGTGACCGTGATCGCCGAGAAGGGGGATCGCCGCGAGCGTGGCAGTGCCGGTGGCGGTGGCCGCTTTGGTTACGACTGGTTCCTCGAACTGGACGGGCTGGAGAGCCGCGCTTTTGGCTATGTGCGTGAAGCGGTGCGTCAGGCGCTGGTCAACCTCGACGCCATCGACGCGCCAGCCGGCACCATGCCGGTGGTGCTGGGCTCCGGTTGGCCCGGCGTGCTGCTGCACGAGGCGGTAGGTCACGGTCTGGAGGGGGATTTCAACCGCAAGGGATCTTCCGCGTTTGCTGGCCGCATCGGCGAGCAGGTGGCCTCCAAGCACTGTACCATCGTCGACGACGGCACCCTGCCGGGTCGGCGCGGCTCCGTCTCCATCGATGACGAGGGGACGCCGGGTGGCTACAACGTGCTGATCGAGAACGGCATCCTCAAGGGCTATCTGCAAGACAAGCAGAACGCCCGTCTGATGGGGGTACCGCTCACCGGCAACGGGCGCCGCGAATCCTACGCAGCCATGCCGATGCCGCGCATGACCAACACCTACATGCTGGCAGGTCAGTATGATCCGGCCGAGATCATCGCCTCGGTGAAGAAGGGCATTTATGCCCCCAACTTCGGTGGCGGCCAGGTGGACATCACCTCCGGCAAGTTTGTCTTCTCTGCCTCCGAGGCCTACCTCATCGAGGATGGCAAGATCACCGCTCCCATCAAGGGCGCGACCCTGATCGGCAACGGCCCCGAGGCGATGAGCCAGGTCTCCATGGTGGGTAGCGATCTTGCGCTGGATCGCGGGGTTGGCATCTGCGGTAAGGAGGGGCAGAGCGTGCCGGTCGGTGTCGGCCAGCCCACCCTCAAACTGGACCAGCTCACCGTGGGTGGCACATCGTAGGTTTGGGTTAGCCGCATAGCGGCGTAACCCGACGCATTCAAACCCCGGCTCTTGCCGGGGTTTTGCTATTCAGGGAACCACAGGCAACAAAAAGCCCCGGTCGTTGGACCGGGGCTGGCGGGTTATTCGGTATCAGTTGACGGATATGGCGCGGGCGTCGATGAAATAGCGAGCGTTACCCTGTTTGTCGATCTGGATTTTGGCAACCAGCTGCTCTTGATCTTTATATTCCCAGTGTTGCTCGATCTTGGCGAGGGATGGGCTCGCAATCCCAACCACGTTCAGGTACTCGTGAAACAGGCTATGGCTCCCTATTTCGGTCAGCATCTTGTCCATCTGCATACTCTCCTGAAGTTGAGTGGGTATTCATCAACAAACCTATCAGCGTCCATCTGAATAAAGTCTGTATGAAAAACAAACTAACTCATTTGTGTGTCAATAACATGATCAGGAACAAGATCAGTGCAGATCGTCAGGGACTTTTTGATACCGTTTTCAATCAGAGCCGGTGGGCTTTTGCGGCAACTGATCAAACGTGCCGGAAGCCTTTGGGAGCGCCGGTGCGGTTTGCACGGTCTGGCCGCCGTGGAATACCGGATCCTGTGCCACTTCCTTGATGCCGTTGATGCAAAACTGCATACCCATGCAGACCAGCAGGAAGCCCATGATACGGGTCATGGCATCGATGCCGGTGGCGCCCAGGATCTTGCAGACCGGATCCGCCAGCTTCAATACTCCCCAGCTGATCAGGCTCATCAGGGCAAACGCCGTTACCACACCGGCGTAGATGGTGAGGCGGTTGTACTCGTCAGGCAGCTCGGCAATCTGGGCTGCCCCGCTTATTACCAGCGCCATGGTGCCCGGCCCGCACATGCTGGGCATGGTGAGCGGTACGAAGGCAATGCTCTGGTTGATATCGACCCCGCTCTGCTGGCTGGGGGCGGGGAACAGCATGCGAAAGCCGATAAAGCCGATGATGAGGCCACCGGCCAGGCGCAAGCCCGGAATGGAGATCCCGAACAGATCCAGGATCGAGGATCCGATAAAGAAGGTGATGCAGAGGGTGCAGAACAGATAGATGGCGGCCAGATTGACCTGACGGCGCACGTGTTCGCGCGACATCCCCTTGCTCAGCCCCAGCAGCAGGGTGGCCGTGGTGGGCGGGTTGACCATGGGCAGCAGCGCCAGCAAGGTGAGTAATACGACCTGAAAGAACATCTTGAGCCTCGGATAAAGAGTTGGAAGTCATGGGGCGACGCGGGTGGCAGGCCCCAGAGGGAGGCTATCTTATGCTGGCGAAACTGAACATAAGCAGTACAAAAAAGCCCCGGCAGATACCGGGGCTTGTTGTTCGGGTCAGGCCGCTTGTGGCGCTTGCTGCTGCCGGACGGCCCGTTGCTGGAACCAGAGCCAGAGACCGATGGCGAAACCCAGCACCGACAGGCTCACCACATAGTGAGAGGGGGCCAGCATGTCGCTCTTCATCCAGAGGGTCACCGCCATCGGTGTGAGGCCACCGAAGATGGCGTAGGCCACGTTGTAGGAGAACGACAGACCGGAGAAGCGCACCACCGGCGGGAAGGCGTTGACCATCACGTAAGGCACGGCACCGACAATCCCGACCGCAAAGCCTGCCAGCATGTAGAGCGGTACCAGCTGGCTCGTACCGGCCGCCAGACCGTGATAGAAGGCGTAGCTGGAGCCCGCCAGCAGCAGGGAGCCGAGCATGAAGGTGATACCGCTGCCCAGCAGGTCGATCAGTCGACCATAGACGATACAGCCGAGGGTCAGGGCAACGATGGCCAGCGAGTTGGCGGTCAGGGCGTCAGCCGGGCTGATGCCATAGACCTTCTGCAGATAGGTGGGGGTCATCAGGATCACTACCACGATACCGGCGGAGAGCAGCCAGGTGAGCAGCATGGAGACCACCACGCTGCTCTTGTGGTTGCGCAGTACCGACTTGAGGGGGAGCTCATCGGCCAGGGTCTTGTTGGCTTTCATCTCGGCGAAGACCGGGGTCTCGTGCAACCAGCGACGCAGGTACATGGCGACGATGCCGAAGATACCGCCGAGCAGGAAGGGCACTCGCCAGCCCCACTCGCTCACTTCGGCCGGGGTCAGGCTCTTGTTGACCGCAGTGGCGATGAGGGAGCCAAGCAGGATGCCGGCCGTCAATCCCGCCGTGAGTGTGCCACAGGCAACCCCGACCCGACGGGCAGGGACGTGCTCGGCGACAAATACCCAGGCGCCCGGCACTTCACCGCCGATGGCGGCGCCTTGCAGGATCCGCAGTCCCAGCAGGGCGATGGGGGCGCCGATGCCGAGCACCGCATAGGTGGGCAGCAGACCGATCAACAGGGTCGGCAGCGCCATCATGATGATGCTGAGGGTGAACATCCGCTTGCGACCGATGAGATCGCCAAAGTGGGCCATGATGATACCGCCGAGCGGGCGGGCCAGATAACCGGCGGCGAAGATGCCGAAGGTCTGGAACTGGCGCAGCCACTCGGGAATATCTGCCGGGAAGAACAGCTCGCCGATGACCACGGCGAAGAAGACGAAGATGATGAAGTCGTAAAACTCCAGCGCGCCGCCGAGGGCAGCCAGACTCAGGGTTTTGTAATCCTGTCGATTGAGGGGGCGGGCGTGATCGTGCTGTTGTGTGCTTGTGGTCATATCCGTATGTTTCCCATCGTTTTTTTTAGTTATTGTCACCCCGTGCAAGGGGCATATACAGGTGATCGAGAGTATGCTGCCTGCCTCTTGTGTGTAAATCGCGCAATTCGCAACACTGTCTTGCATCTTTTTGGGGCAATCCGAATGCCCCGCTGGCGGAGGAATGATGGAAAAGAAACGGGTACTGCTCTCCTGGAGCAGCGGCAAGGATTGCGCATGGGCACTGCATCAGTTGCGGCAAGATCCCGCCATCGAGGTGGTGGGGCTGTTTACCACCCTCAATCAGGCATTCGAGCGGGTGGCGATGCATGGGGTGCGCAAGCAACTGTTGACCGAACAGGCCGCCTGCGTCGGGCTGCCCCTCATCACCATCGATCTGCCCTGGCCCTGCAGCAACGAGGATTACGCCCGCATCATGACCGGCTTTATCGCCGATGTGGTGGCACAGGGGATCCGCCATATGGCCTTTGGCGACTTGTTCCTCGAGGATGTGCGCGCCTACCGTGAAAAGCAGCTGGCAGGCACTGGCATCGAACCACTGTTCCCGCTGTGGGGCAGCAATACCCGTGAACTGGCGCCGCAGATGGTGGCCGCTGGGTTGAAGGCGCGGATCAGTGCTCTCGACCCGAACAAGCTGGATGCCAGCCTGGGTGGCCATGACTTTGACGAGGCGCTGCTGGCGGCGCTGCCGGAGGGGGTCGATCCGTGCGGCGAGAACGGCGAGTTTCACACCCTGGCCTATGATGGCCCCATGTTCTCCCGTCCGCTAGGCATTCGGGTCGGCGAGACAGTGCTGCGCGATGGCTTTGTCTTTACCGATCTGCTGCCAATCAAGGATTAATTATCGGGCGTCAAATGCTCCCTTTTGCAGGAGCATTCACAGATTTGATAGGCGGGATGGGGGCACTATTGGCCCCCTCTTTTGATTGAAGATGACAACCTGCCTTATGAAACACATCTCTCGTCCGGCGCTGCTTGCCTCCTTGCTGGCTGCGGCCCTCTCTCTGCCTGCTGTGGCGGGTCAAGCCGCTACCGTTCAGCCAATCCCTGCCGGTGTCACCACCGTCACCTTGGCCCAGCAGGCGCCGATCCACTGGGTCTCGGTGGAGCAGATTGCCAAGAGCCTTGATGGATTGCCGCCGATGGCCGTCGGGTTTGATATCGACGATACCCTGCTCTTCTCCAGCCCGGGCTTTTATCGCGGCAAGCAGGAGTTCTCCCCCAACGACGAGAGCTATCTGAAGAACCCCGCCTTCTGGGAGAAGATGAATAACGGCTGGGATGCGTTCAGCATGCCGAAAGAGGTGGGCAAGGCGCTCATCGCCATGCATCTCAAGCGCGGCGATCACATCTATTTCGTCACCGGTCGTTCGGCCACCAAGACCGAGACGGTGAGCCAGACCCTGCAGCAGACCATGAATATTCCGGCCGACCAGCTCAATCCGGTGATCTTCGCCGGTGATCAGCCGGGCCAGAACACCAAGGTGCAGTGGCTCAAGGATAAGCAGATGAAGCTCTTCTACGGCGATGCCGATGGGGATATCAAGGCAGCGCAGGAGGTCGGTATTCGCGGCATTCGTCTGCTGCGCTCGGCCAACTCCAGCTATCGGCCACTGCCGTTGGCTGGGGCGCTGGGGGAAGAGGTGATCATCAACTCCCAGTTCTGATCCGGAGTGGATCCATACAAAAGGGCGGGGCCATTGGCACCCGCCCTTTTTGCATCCGTCATCCAGCTCGGGTCAGTCGTCTGCCCACGGCATCTCGGGCAGACTATCGAGGAACTCGCCGTAACGGGTCAGATTGAAGGGGCCCTGATCGGCCTCCATCGCCATCAGCTCGGCTCCGAGGGCGCAGGCGATATATTGCAGTGCCTCTTCCCGCGGGGTGCCCTTCATCACCAGCCGCATCAGAGTCGCCTTCACATGGGGCGGGTGACCGTCGTTGAGCTGGTTCTCCACCATCTCCAGCAGCGCGTCTTCGTCAAAAAATTCCTGAGTGTCGTTCATGGGATATCCGCAACAGTGAATGTGGCGGCCAGTATAGCCTGAATGTGACTAACACCTTGAATGACCAGCGAATAAACAATCCGATGGGGAGGCCATTTGTTACCCATAATTAGGAGGAGTTTGCCAAGGCAAACAGGTTGGAACACAGATAACATGGATGGACACGCCTATGCCCACGATAGATTCCCTGCTGGCCGAGCCCAAGCTACTGCCCCAGATCCCGGAAGTGATGCGCGATTTGATCCAGACCTTCAATGAAAAGGATCCGGATCTGCTCAAGATCAGCAAGTTGATCAACAAGGACCCTGTCATCTCCGCCAAGTTGCTGCGGTTGGCCAACTCGGCCAAATTCGGCAGCAGTCGTCAGATCGGCACCGTCAATGAAGCCGCGGTGCGGCTGGGGTTGGCGATGGTGCGCAACATGGTGCTGGCCTGCGGGCTCACCGAGTCGGTCACTGCGGTACCCGGCATTGACCTCAAACATTTCTGGGGTTGCGTCTTCAACGTGGCTGAGCTGGCCCGTCGTCTGGCGGTGAAGAAGGGAATGAAGGGGGATGAGGTTTTTACCTGCGCTCTGCTCTATGACCTTGGCCGACTGGTGATGCATGTGGGGCTGCCGGAAAACACCGTCCACCACATTCACGATCTGGAATTGCACAAGGGGCGAGCCAAGGCGGAAGAGCTGGTGGTCGGCTTCAACTATGCCCAGGTCGGGGCGGCCATGGCACGCTACTGGAAGTTCCCCGAGACCATCAGCAACGCGGTGGAGTATCACTACAACCCCATGCTGGCCAAGGAGTTCTCTCCCGAGGCCGGGTTGATCCATCTGGCGATCGTGCTGGCAGCGCAATCCGATGTGGGGGAAGAGGCGCCACCCGAGTGGCCCCACAAGGTGGCAGATGCGCTGGGGCTGAGCTGGGCCGATTGCGCCGCCCAGTTCACTGCGCTGCGCGAGCAGGGTAATGGCTACGCCGGGTTGCTGGCTGCCTGAGCCCGTTTATCCCATCTCATCAGGGGCCAACGCGGCCCCTTTTTCATGGCCGATGGTGCCACAGGCTTGCCAGCCCGTGAGTGACGGGGCACTCTTTGCCCTTCACTTTCCGTTTGAGAGCCCTTGCCATGATTGCCTCCTCCCGCCTGATCCTGCGCGAAATGATCGCCACCGATGCCCCCTTCATCCTTGAGCTGCTCAATGACGGCGACTTTTATCGCTACATCGGCGATCGGGGCATTCGTACCCTCGAACAGGCGCAGGAGTATATCCAGCAGGGGCCGGCAGTCAGCTATGCCCGCTATGGTCACGGACTCTATCTGGTGGAGCGCAAGGAGGACGGTGCCAGCCTCGGTATTTGCGGCCTGATCAAGCGCGACACCCTGGAGCAGGTCGATATCGGTTACGCCTTCCTGCCGCAATATCGCGGTCAGGGCTACGCCATTGAAGCGGCGCAGGCCGCCCTTGCCGATGGCAAAAGCCGGTTGGGGATCGGGCAGGTGGTCGCCATCGTCACCCCGGGCAACGAGCGATCCATCGGCCTGCTGGCCAAGCTGGGGCTGGTGCGCAGTCGACTGGTCAAATTGAGCGAAGATGCCGATGAGTGCCTGCTGCTGGAGCAGTGATCAAGGTCAGAGAGCTGAAAAGCAAATGGCGAGGTAGCTGTCAGGCTGAGTGACAAGCAAGAGGCTGGATCTGGCTAAAGGCGTGAGAGAAGCAAAGAGGCCGCCGTGAGTTGCGGCCTGTCTGCATCGGGCGCTGCCGGAGGGCAGGCAGGATCAGTTGAGGTCTTCGATGGAGAACTCGCCAGCGATACCATCACAGGAGATGGCGAAACCGCCGCTGAAGCGGGTGCTGAACTGGATCAGAAACGCATCATTGTCGTGCTCTTGCACAGGCAGGTTGATGGGTTTGCTGCGACGCAGGGGCTTGTGTGTTTGTACTGCTTTCATCATGGTATTTCTCTATATAAATTAAGTGTTTGCTCCTTGTATTGGCAAATGTCAGGTCAATGGGCGCGGTCGATTGGGTGAACGACAAGCGCGCAGGAATACCCAGCCCGGTTAAGGGGCGTCTGCACTTTCAAGGAATATGCTGATGCATAAATCAAATTGGGTGGGCAGATCGGGTCTGCACCGTGAGAGCCGGGCAACGCAGGCAGACAGCCTGACGGTTCTCAAGGCGAGTAAATCAGAAGAAGGTTATGCGGGTACTGGCAGGATTCATCGTGAGGTGAAGCATTGCAGGGCAAACATAAACAGGCTGATTAACTAGCCGACGCGCATTCTCTCCTCGAAATGAATAAAAAGCAAACAATAATTTGCCTATGTTGAAGTCAGTACGCTTTTCCTCTGTGTAATCAAGGTGCTATCAGCAGCAAATATCCACAGCTATCAGTCATAAAAAGAGGGCTCCCGACGGGAGCCCTCTCTCATTCTGCAATCAGCACAGTGGGCCGACTCAGTAGTCGCCACAGGCCTTCTTGGCAGCCGTGATCATCGGGGTGATGGTCATGCCTTGCACCACGATGGAGAACATCACCACCGAGTAGGTCATCACCAGGATGACCTCCCGCAGGTCGACGCCGTGTTCCGGGATCATCATGACGCCGGAGGGGAGTGCCAGTGCCATCGCCATCGCCAGACCACCGCGCAGGCCACCCCAGGTGAGGATCCGCACCGAGAAGGTGTTGTAATTGCGGAATCGGCGGAAAGCCACATAGGGCAGCGACACGCTGATAAAGCGGGCGCCCAGGCAGAGCGGCACCGCAATGACCAGCAGGATCCAGTCACGCCAGGCGAGATCCAGCAGTACCAGCGCCAGACCGATCAGCAGGAACAGCAGGGCGTTGAGGAACTGGTCCATCAACTCCCAGAAGTGATCCAGGTGATGGCTGCTCTGCTCGGAGAAGCCGGAGTGACGGGTCCAGTTGCCGATCATGATGCCGGTGACCACCATGGCCAGTGCGCCGGAGACGCCGATCATGTTGGCAAAGGCAAAACCGGCGGTCGGGATGCAGAGGGTCAGCAGCAGCTCCAATGAACCGTCGTCGGTGGCGCTGATCATCACGTGGGCGATGAGGCCCAGCACGGCGCCGAACAGGATGCCGCCGAGAGCTTCGTGCAGGAACAGACCGGCCACGCTACCGAAGGTGGGCTCGACACCGCCAAAGGCGACGGCAAACACGGTAGCGAAGATGACGAGGCCAACACCGTCGTTGAACAGGGATTCCCCTTCGATCTGGATGGCGATCTGGGGTGGCGCTTTCATCTTCTTGACGATGGCCAGTACGGCAATCGGGTCAGTGGGGGAGATCAGCGCGCCGAACAGCATGCAGTAGACCAGCGGCAACTCCCAGCCCAGCAGCTTGGCGATAAACCAGAAGCCGTAGCCGATGAGGAAGGTGGAGAGCAGGGTGGCAATGATGGCCAGAATGGTGATCTCCCACTTCTGGCTACGCAGCGCCTTGAGGTTGATGCCGAGGCCACCGGCGAACAGCAGGAAGCCCAGAATCCCCTTCAGCAGGAAGTTCTGGAAGTCGATGCTCTCCATGGTCTTGACGGCAAGAGGTTCCAGATTGAACCAACCCAGTTTGCCAAACAGCACCAGCAGTGCGGAGATCAGCATGGAGCCCGCAGTGATGGCGATGGTGGTCTGGATCTTCACAACATACTGGTTGGCAAAGGCGATAAAAATCGCCAACGCTGCCAGAAAACAGAGTGTGTAGTAGACGCTCATAGTTATTTTTTTCTCGTTGGTAGACAGCAAGCACGTATCCCTATGCAGGACGGGCATAGGTTACTCTCGGGCCCTATGTTACTCATTACCCATAAATGAGTATATGGTGGCGCATTTGGACTGATAGACGGCTAGATTTCCATTTTATTTGTTTGCTGTTAGGATGCTGTTTACGCAGTTGCATGGATGTAAGAGGAACACGCGGTGTCGAACGTAATGTCGAGCAGAGAGCCGAGCAAGCAGTCGGACGTAACAAAGAAGCTGGAAGCCTGCCTCAGGGAGCGGATCCTGATCATCGACGGGGCCATGGGCACCATGATCCAGGGCTACAAGCTGGGGGAGGCGGATTATCGGGGTGAGCGGTTTGCCGACTGGCATACCGACATCAAGGGCAACAACGATCTGCTGGTGCTGACCCGTCCGGCGGTGATCCGCGAGATCCACGAGCAGTATTGCGCTGCCGGGGCCGACATTCTCGAGACCAACACCTTCAACGCCACTCGCATCGCCATGGCCGATTACGAGATGGAAGAGTTCTCGGCCGAGATCAACCGGGAAGCCGCCCGTCTGGCCCGCGCCGTGGCCGACGAGTGGACGGCAAAAGATCCCGCCAAGCCGCGTTTCGTGGCTGGGGTGTTGGGCCCCACCAACCGCACTGCCTCCATCTCGCCGGATGTGAACGATCCCGGCAAGCGCAACGTCACCTATGACCAGCTGGTGGCCGCCTACACCGAATCGACCCACGCCCTGATCGAGGGCGGCGCTGACATCATTCTGATCGAGACCATCTTCGACACCCTCAACGCCAAGGCCGCCGCCTTCGCGGTGGAAGGGGTGTTCGAGGCGTTGGGCTACAGCCTGCCGGTGATGATCTCCGGCACCATTACCGACGCCTCCGGTCGTACCCTCTCCGGCCAGACCACCGAAGCTTTCTACCACTCGCTGCGCCACGTCAAACCGGTGTCGTTCGGCCTCAACTGTGCGCTTGGGCCCGATGAGCTTCGCCAGTATGTGGAGGAGCTGTCTCGCATCAGCGAATCCTGCGTCAGCGCCCACCCCAACGCCGGTCTGCCCAATGCGTTCGGCGAGTACGACCTCGATGCGGGTGAGATGGCAGAGCATATCCGCGAGTGGGCCCAAAGCGGCTTCCTCAACATGGTCGGCGGTTGCTGCGGCACCACCCCGACCCATATCCGCGCCATGGCCGACGCCGTGGCGGGCATCAAGCCGCGTGTGCTGCCCGAGCTGCCGGTAGCCTGCCGCCTGTCGGGTCTTGAGCCGCTGATCATTACCCCTGAATCCATGTTCGTGAACGTGGGGGAGCGCACCAACGTCACCGGTTCGGCCAAGTTCAAGCGGCTGATCAAGGAGGGGCTCTACGACGAGGCGCTCGATGTTGCCAAGCAGCAGGTAGAGAACGGCGCCCAGATCATCGACATCAACATGGACGAGGGGATGCTGGACGCCGAAGCGGCCATGGTGCGCTTCCTCAACCTCATCGCCGGTGAGCCGGATATCGCCCGGGTGCCTGTGATGATCGACTCCTCCAAGTGGGAGGTGCTGGAAGCGGGCCTCAAGTGCGTGCAGGGCAAGCCGGTGGTCAACTCCATCTCCATGAAAGAGGGGGAGGAGAAGTTCATTCAGCAGGCTAAACTGCTGCGCCGCTACGGCGCAGCCGTCATCGTGATGGCGTTCGATGAAGCGGGTCAGGCCGATACCCGCGCCCGCAAGTTCGAGATCTGCCAGCGTGCCTACCGGATCCTGGTGGATCAGGTCGGTTTCCCGCCGGAAGACATCATCTTCGACCCCAACATCTTCGCGGTGGCGACCGGCATCGACGAGCACAACAACTACGCGGTGGACTTCATCGAGGCGGTGAAGGACATCAAAACGCACCTGCCCCACGCCATGATCTCCGGCGGCGTCTCCAACGTCTCGTTTTCGTTTCGTGGCAACGAGCCGGTGCGGGAAGCCATTCACGCCGTCTTCCTCTACCACGCCATCAAGAACGGTATGGATATGGGGATCGTCAACGCCGGTCAGCTCGCCATCTATGAAGACATTCCGGCGGAGCTGAAAGAGAAGGTCGAGGCGGTGGTGCTCAACCTCAATGACAACGCCACCGAGGAGCTGCTGGCCATCGCCGAGAAGTATCGCGGTGCCGGTGCACAGGCTGAGGATCCGCGGGATCAGGAGTGGCGCAGCTGGCCGGTGGGCAAGCGGCTGGAGCACGCACTGGTCAAGGGGATCACCGACTTTATCGAAGAGGATACCGAAGAGGCACGCGCTGGCGCCGAGAAGCCGCTGCATGTCATCGAAGGGCCGCTGATGGATGGCATGAACGTGGTCGGCGACCTGTTCGGGGCGGGCAAGATGTTCCTGCCGCAGGTGGTGAAATCGGCGCGGGTGATGAAGCGGGCTGTGGCCTATCTGCAGCCCTATATCGAGGCGGAAAAATCGGGCGGCTCCAGCAATGGCAAAATCGTGCTGGCCACCGTCAAGGGTGATGTGCACGACATCGGCAAGAACATCGTCGGGGTGGTGCTGCAGTGCAACAACTTCGAGATTGTCGACCTCGGAGTCATGGTCTCCTGCGAGATGATTCTCAAGACTGCGCGGGAGGTCGGCGCCGATATCATCGGGCTGTCGGGTCTCATCACCCCGTCGCTGGACGAGATGGTGCACGTGGCCAAGGAGATGGAGCGTCAGGGCTTCAAGCTGCCGCTGCTGATCGGCGGTGCCACCACCTCCAAGGCCCACACTGCGGTGAAGATCGAGCAGAACTACTCGGAGCCTGTGGTCTATGTCTCCAACGCCTCCCGCGCGGTGGGGGTGGCCCAGAGCCTGCTCAGCCCGGATCTGAAGGAGGCGTTTGTCGCCCGCATCGACAAGGAGTACGAGATCGCCCGCGAGCAGCATGCCCGCAAGCAGCCGCGCTCCCGCCCGGTCAGTCTGGCCCATGCCCGCGCCAACCGGCATCAGCTGGATTGGGTTGGCTACCAGCCACCCAAGCCCCGCGAGCTCGGCGTGCAGAAGTTCGAAGATGTGGCCATTTCGGTGCTGCGCCCCTACATCGACTGGACGCCGTTCTTCCTCAGCTGGGAGCTGGCGGGCAAGTATCCGCGCATCCTCGAGGACGAGATCATCGGCGAGGAGGCAACCAAACTGTTTGCCGACGCCAACGCCATGCTGGACCAGCTGGAAAAGGATCAGAGCGTGCGCTGCGCCGGGGTGATCGGCCTGTTCCCGGCCAACGCGGTAGGGGACAGCATCGAGGTCTACAGCGACGAGTCCCGCACCGAGGTCATCAAGGTGTTGCACCATCTGCGCCAGCAGAGCGAGAAGCAGGGCTTCCCCAACTACTGTCTGGCGGACTATGTGGCGCCGAAAGAGAGCGGCAAGCCCGACTGGATCGGCGCCTTCGCGGTGACCGGTGGCATCGGTGAGGAGGCCATCGCCAAGGCCTACAAGGCGCAGCATGACGACTACAACGCCATCCTGATTCAGGCGGTGTGCGACCGTCTGGCCGAAGCCTTTGCCGAGTACCTGCACGAACAGGTGCGCAAGGTGCACTGGGGTTATGCCCCGGACGAGGCCCTCAGCAACGAGGAGCTCATTCGCGAGAACTATCAGGGCATCCGTCCGGCCCCCGGTTATCCGGCCTGCCCGGAGCACACCGAGAAGGGGAGCATCTGGGAGCTGCTGGAGGTGGAGCAGGCTATCGGCATGCAGCTCACCGAATCCTATGCCATGTGGCCGGGGGCGGCGGTGTCCGGCTGGTACTTCTCTCATCCCGAGAGCAAATACTTCGCGGTGGCGCAGATCCAGCAAGATCAGGTGGAAGATTACGCCGTTCGCAAGGGGATGACGCTGGCCGAGGCCGAGCGCTGGCTGGGGCCAAACCTGAACTGACTCCCGCGTGACACCGGTTGATCTTTAACGAGAAACGGCGGCATCCTTGCTTGGGTTGAACAACCTGCGCAGAGCCGCCGTTTAACCTGTTGGTCACAGTGATGTGGTAGCGTGCGGTTTGGTGTGGTTTGTCTTGTTGTCAGGATAAACAATTGGCGTTGTCTTGGCGCTGTGGCACCTTATACTCTCCCGCCCCATCCTGCCCAGGCACAGCCTTCTAGCGGAATTGTCATGAAGATCGCCATTTTATCCCGTGAGCCGAAAAACTACTCCACCCGCCGTCTGGTCGAGGTGGCGCAGGCGCGCGGTCATCAGGTAGAGGTGCTCGACACCCTGCGCTGCTATATGAACATCGCTTCCCACAACCCCTCCATTCACTACGAGGGTGGGGAGCTGGGAAGTTATGACGCCGTGATCCCGCGGATCGGGGCCAGCATTACCGCCTACGGCACCGCCGTGCTGCGCCAGTTCGAGATGATGAACACCATGGCCCTCAACAGCTCGGTGGCCATCAGCCGTTCCCGCGACAAGCTGCGGGCGATGCAGTTGCTCTCCCGCCACGGCATCGGCCTGCCCATCACCGGCTATGCCCACAGCACCCACGACGTGCCCGACCTCATCACCATGGTGGGCGGGGCGCCGCTGGTGGTGAAGCTGCTGGAGGGAACCCAGGGGATTGGCGTGGTGCTCTGCGAGACTCAGAAGGCCGCCGAGAGCGTGATCGAGGCCTTTATCCAGACCAACAACAACATTCTGGTGCAGGAGTATATCCGCGAGGCCAATGGCGCCGATATCCGCTGTCTGGTGGTCAACGGCAAGGTGGTTGCCGCCATGCGCCGTCAGGCCCAGCCGGGGGAGTTTCGCTCCAACCTGCACCGTGGCGGCACCGCCGAGGCGATCAAGATCACCCCGGAAGAGCGCGCAACCGCCGTACAGGCCGCCAAGATCATGGGGCTGGATGTGGCGGGGGTGGATATCCTGCGCAGCGCCCGTGGCCCGCTGGTGCTGGAGGTGAACTCCTCCCCCGGCCTGCAAGGGGTGGAAGCCGCCTCCGGCAAGGATGTGGCCGGCAAGATCATCGAGTTCCTCGAACTCAAGGCGAGCCGCAAGAACAAACCGGCGGAGTGAGCCGCGGGCTTGCATCTGTCAGATAGAAACAGGGCGCCCTCGGGCGCCTTGTTGCTATCTGGCTGGTGGGTTGGCGGTGCCACTGCGCCCTCACCCTAACCCTCTCCCAAAGGGAGAGGGAACTGTTCGGCAGTGATCATCGCCAGCCGGGCGCTGAATATGCCATCCTCGAGCCGGGTGTCGATCTGCCAGCCCAGCTTCTCGCAGATGCGCTGGATGATGGTGAGGCCACAGCCGTAGCCGAGGATCTGATCCGGCGCCGCCGCCGTCGGGTTGCTGATGGTGAGCTCTGGGCCGCACAGCTCGATGTCGATATGTCCTTCGGCATAGCTCAGGGCATTTTTCAGCAGGTTGCCAAGGGCGATGGCGAGCAGGGAGAGGGGGGCGTTGACTTCGCTGCTCTCGTCCAGATTAAGCCGGATATCGAGTGCCTCCCGCTGCAATAGCGGGGCGAGGCGGGCCAGCTCCTGACGGATCAGCGGGGTGACCTGTTGCAGCGGTCGCTCCACTGCCTCCTTGCGGCCCAGCAGCAGGAAGGTCTCGGTGAGCAGTGCCATCTCGTCGGCGGCGGCGCGGATGCGGGTGGTGGCGCGGGCGGCCGGTGCTGGCAGATCTGTCACCTTGCCAAGCAGCGCGGCCGAGCCCTGGATCACCATGTTGGGGGTGCGCAGCTCGTGGCTGGCGAAGCGGCTGAACTCCTGCTCGCGGGCGAACACTGCGCTCACCTCCTGCTTGCCGGCCAGCAGCGCCAGCTCGATATCCCGCAGCTCCTGCCAGGGGGCATCGGGCTCGAAATCCGCCTGATCCGGGGTGAGGTGGGCGACCCTCTGTTGCAGCCGCTGCAGCGGCCCCGTGATATGGCGTACCAGCCAGATGCCGAAGCCGAGGCAGCCCAGCAGCAGGGTCACCCCGATCAGTCGGGTCGCCAGATGCAGCTTGTCTTCGTAGGGATCTAGGTAGTCGTCGGCGTCGTCGTTGAAGACCAGATAGAGCAGTCCCTCGCCGGAGGGGTGACGGGCCACCAGAAAGTGTTTGTCCTCCTTGCCCAGCTGGTGCTCGAAAAAGCCGGGAGTCTGGTAGGGCTTCAGCCATTTCGGCAGGCGGCCTGCCTCGGTCCAGTAGCTGGAGAATTGTCTGGGGCTCGGAGCCGCGGCGGCCGGGCCGAGTCGCAGCCAGTCATCGCTGTAGCGGGTTACTTCGGCTTCCAGCCAGTGGCGCAGGCTCAGCTCTTCCATCTTGTCTTCGGCCACCAGCATCAGGCCGGAGAGCAGGAGCAACAGCACCACCCCAGCGCCGCCGAGCGCCATGATCAGGCGGCGGCGCAGGCTCGGCAGGCTCATGCGCTCACCAGTCGATAGCCCTGACCGTGGAGGGTCTCCAGCATGGGAGTGGGGAAGGGTTTGTCGAGCGCGTTGCGCAGGGCGTAGATATGGCTGCGTAGGGCATCGGAGTCGGGCTCCTCATCCCCCCAGACGGTGTCGAGCACCTCCTGACGGCTGACGATGGCGGGGGCGCGGCGGGCCAGCAGGGCGAGGATCCGGAACGGGATCTTGCCGAGCTTGAGGGGCTCACCGGCGCGGGTGGCGCGGCCGCTGGCGACATCGACCGTCAGATCGCCAAAGCTGATGGCCCCCACATCGCCGCGCGGGCCACGCAGGCTGAGGGCTTGCAGTCGCACCTCCAGCTCCTCCATGGCGAACGGCTTGACCAGATAGTCATCCCCTCCCGCCTTGAAGCCCGCCAGCTTGTCTTCCAGGCTGTCGCGGGCGGTGAGAAACAGCACGGGAGTGGCAATCCCCTGCTCGCGCAGGCGCGCCACTGTGCTGAGGCCATCGAGGCGCGGCATCATCACATCCATGATGATGACGTCGAAACGCTGATCCTCCAGCAGTTGTAGCGCCGCCTGACCGTGATAGGCACAATCGAGGCGGTGACCGGCCAGCTCCAAATAATCCATGATGGTTTCCGCCACCTGAGGATTGTCTTCCACTACCAAAATCTTCATGCTTTGCTCTCCTGGTTGGCGAGCGTTTCACGCTCTTTTCACACCGGATTCGGCATCCTGTTTGCCAGTGTAACCCCGAGGATCCCTGATGAAGAAGTCTCTCTGCGCCCTCCTGCTGTTGATCTTGTTGCCACTTGGCACCGCACAGGCGACCGAATTCAAACTGACCGGCCGCACCACCTGGCAGCTTGGCCAGTTGATGGTCAACGGCATGCCGTTCGTGATCGACGACCAGACCCGCTTCAAGGATTGGCTCAACGAAGATGATCTCGGCGGTACCTGGGTCGAGATGAAGGGGGTGGTGGAGAACGGCGTGCGCTATGTGCGCAAGGTCGAAGCCCTCGACGAAGATGACAAGGACGAGATGGATCTGGAGGGGCCGGTCGAAGGGGGGCGGATCTGGGGCTACACCACCTCGGACAACAGTCTGGCGCCGTTCGAAGGGCGCTGGCTGGAGCTGGAGTGCAAGTTTGACGGCATGCGCCTGAGCCGCTGCCGTGAGGATGACTGATCCGATCTCTGCGTTCCGATTAGAAATGCTCCCGAATGAAGCCCATGCTTGTCCAGCATGGGCTTTTTGTTCAGGGAAGAACGAAGATGGAACAATCGAGAAAGTGGTGTGCATGGATGCTGGGTGTGCCGCTCTGGGCGGCGCAGGCGGGAGCCGACGAATTGTGGCTGGTGGAGCTGGAGCGCAGCGACGGCATCCGCCTGCAATTTCAGGGGGCCGAGGTGGAACAGGGCAGTGCCGCCGTCTGGCGGCAGGGGGAGATTTGGCCACAGCCACTCAAACCCGGCGACCAGCTCGCCCTGCTGGTGGCCAATGGCGTTGCCACCCGGATTGAGCTGCTGGCCGCCAGAGCTCCGCTGGCCAATCAACCCTGGCAGCGGGCGCAAGATCGCCTGCAATCCTTCGATGACCGGCAGCTCACGTTGGCCACCCTGGGCACTGTGCCACTCAATCCGCAGGTACGCTGGGTCAACGGTTCGGCCGCCGATCTGCATGCCGGGATCGAGCTGGTATTGATCCGTTCGGCGGATGGAATATTGCAGGGAATTGAAGTGATCAATCCGGAAGAGTAATTCAGCATCTTCTTATTTAATATAGGTTCACCATATTGTGGCAGCCATTAAATAATGGCTGCCACAATATTTATGATTTATTCCTCAATAAAGTCATCGCTCTAATTATTTTCTTATACCACCATTATTTTGTTTGTCATGGATGTTTTTTGGTGGTTTATTTTATTTGTGTCAGGTTTTGTCGGAGTCCATACCTGTCAAATGAAAAAGGATATTTCTACACAATAACAAATATCGTATGTCTGAAAGAGGGATAAATGATGAATAGAATAATTACCGCCAATCTGGCGTTTTTGGCGTCTTCATTGATGCTCGCTCAGGTGCAGGCGGCTGAACCTGTCTACCCTGATCAGGTCAAGTGGGCGGGTCTTGGCACGGGCGTCTGTGCCAGTGGCTACCGTCCTCTGACCCGCGATGAAGCCATGAGTATCAAGGGTAATCTGGTCAGCCGCATGGGGCAGTGGCAGATCACCGGGCTGGCGGATCGCTGGGTGATTATGGGGTCGGGATATAATGGCGAAATCAAACAGGGCACTGCCGGAGAAACCTGGTGTTATCCCAACTCACCGGTTTCCGGAGAAATACCAACACTCTCTGACTGGAATATTCCGGCGGGTGATGAGGTCGATGTGCAATGGCGGCTTGTCCACGACAATGATTATTTTATCAAACCAGTCAGCTATCTCGCTCATTATTTGGGATATGCCTGGGTGGGGGGGAATCATAGCCCCTATGTCGGGGAAGATATGGACGTTACCCGGGTTGGCGATACCTGGCTGATAAAGGGAAATAATGACGGCGGCTGCTCCGGATATCGCTGTGGAGAGAAGAGCTCCATCACGGTGAGCAACTTCTCATATACTCTGGAACCTGACTCGTTTAGCCACGGTCAGGTTACCGAGAGTGGCAAGCAGCTGGTCAAGACCATCACGGCCAATGCGACCAACTACACCGACCTTCCCCAGCAGGTGGTGGTGACCCTGAAGTACGACAAGGCCACCAACTGGTCGAAGACCGACACCTACAGCCTGAGCGAGAAGGTGACCACCAAGAACAAGTTCCAGTGGCCGCTGGTGGGGGAGACCGAGCTTGCCATCGAGATTGCGGCGAGCCAGAGCTGGGCTTCCCAACACGGGGGCTCGACCACCGAGACCGTCTCGGTTGAAGCGCGTCCCACGGTGCCGCCTCACTCCAGCCTGCCGGTGCGGGTTGCCCTCTACAAGTCCAACATCTCCTACCCCTACGAGTTCAAGGCCGAGGTCAATTATGACCTGACCATGAAGGGCTTCCTGCGTTGGGGCGGCAATGCCTGGTATACCCATCCGGAGAATCGTCCGACCTGGGAGCACACCTTTGCCGTCGGCCCGTTCCGCGACAAGGCGAGCAGCATCCGTTACCAGTGGGACAAGCGTTATATCCCGGGTGAAGTGAAGTGGTGGGACTGGAACTGGACCATCAGCGAGTATGGTTTGTCGACCATGCAGAATAACCTGGGCCGTGTGCTGCGCCCGATCCGTTCGGCAGTGACCGGTGACTTCTATGCCGAGAGCCAGTTTGCCGGTGATATCGAGATTGGTCAGCCCCAGACCCGTTCCGCGAAGGCTGCGCAGTTGCGTAACTCCTCTGCTGAAGGTGTGGCTCTGACCGGTGTGGATCTGGACAGCGAGGCCCTTGCCAGCGAAGGGTTTGGCAACGTATCCCTGACCATAGCACCGGTTCAATAACCTCACTCGCAGGCCCCTTTCATAGGGGCCTGTTTCTGTTCCGCGCAAGACGATGCACTTGCTCCGTGTCCCTCGACTTTCCCTCTTTTTGTCCTCTTGTCCCTGAATGATCACAACGGGAACTTGTGGCTTACCAAGGTGATGCCAACGCAGGTTTGACCTGTACTTGGGGTGGCCCCGTGAGCGAGGCATCGTTCACTCATTTGTTGCAAGAGGCGTGTTGGCCAGATTGTTAACGGCTTGTGCTTTAGATTTTCCCCCTTATACTGGCGCCATCTTGTCGGAGTGCTGACCGTCGAACGACGCGAAGCTGAGACCGTTAATTCGGGATCCGTGGAACCTGATCAGGTTAAAACCTGCGAAGGGAACAAGGGTAACTTGCGGGTTACCGCGCCGGAGGAGGAACAAGCCTCTTCCGCTCATCAAAGGGCTCACCCTTGATGGGTCAGGGCGCACAGGAGGGAGTCTGTCCCGTCCGGTTGTCCAGCACGTGGGGCGCCTTGCCCACTGCATGCAGAGAGCGGGAAGTGGCAGAACAGCAGCGCGGAGATCTATTCCGCACGGACTCCCTCCCGAGATAAAGACCCCGCCGCAAGTTCATCTTCTCCTCGAACTCCAGACAAGCAAACACCCATAACTTCAACCAGTTAATGTGAGTTTTGCTATGTCTACTTCTGTATCTGATACCACCAAATCCAGCCGCCGCGAGCAGCGCTCCAGCGCTCAGGCCTTTATCGACAGCCTCAAGGGGATGGCTCACCCCAACTCCCGCCGCATCTTTATCGAAGGCTCCCGCGCCGATATCCGTGTTCCCCTGCGGGAGATCCAGCTGGCCGACACCTTCGTCGGCGGCACCAAAGAAGATCCCAAGTTCGAACCCAACGAACCGATCCCGGTCTACGACACTTCTGGCCGTTACGGGGAGGAGGGGGTTGCCATCGACGTGCGCCGTGGCCTGCCGCGCCTGCGGGAGAACTGGGTGCTGGAGCGTGATGACACCGACGAACTGCCGGGGCTCAGCTCCACCTTCACTCAGGAGCGTCTGGCCGACGAGGGGCTGGATCACCTGCGCTTCGAACATCTGCCAAAGCCGCGCCGTGCCAAGCCGGGCCGTCGGGTCACCCAGCTCCACTACGCCCGCGCCGGCATCGTCACCCCCGAGATGGAATTTATCGCCATTCGCGAAAACATGGGCCGCGAGCGGGTGCGCTCCGAGCTCCTGCGCACCCAGCATCCGGGCCGCGATTTCGGTGCCCGCTTGCCGGAAAATATCACCCCCGAATTTGTCCGTGATGAGGTGGCCGCCGGTCGCGCCATCATCCCCAGCAACATCAACCACCCGGAAGCGGAGCCGATGATCATCGGCCGCAATTTCCTGGTGAAGATCAACGCCAACATCGGCAACTCGGCGGTCACCTCCAGCATCGAAGAGGAGGTGGAGAAGCTGGTGTGGTCCACCCGCTGGGGCGCCGACACCGTGATGGATCTCTCCACCGGTCGCTATATCCACGAGACCCGCGAGTGGATCCTGCGCAACAGCCCGGTGCCCATCGGTACCGTGCCCATCTATCAGGCGCTGGAGAAGACCAACGGCATCGCCGAAGACCTCACCTGGGAGCTGTTCCGCGACACCCTGCTGGAGCAGGCCGAGCAGGGGGTGGACTACTTCACCATCCATGCCGGCGTCCTGCTGCGCTTCGTGCCGATGACCGCCAAGCGCCTCACCGGCATCGTTTCGCGCGGCGGCAGCATCATGGCCAAGTGGTGCCTCTCCCACCACAAGGAGAACTTCCTTTACCAGCACTTCCGCGAAATCTGCGAGATTTGCGCCGCCTATGACGTGGCCCTGTCGCTGGGCGACGGTCTGCGTCCGGGCTCCGTCTATGACGCCAACGACGAGGCCCAGTTCGCCGAGCTGCGCACCCTGGGTGAGCTGACCAAAATCGCGTGGGAGTACGACGTGCAGGTGATGATCGAGGGGCCGGGTCACGTGCCGATGCACATGATCGAGCGCAACATGACTGAGCAGCTGGAGCATTGCCACGAAGCACCGTTCTACACCCTGGGCCCGCTCACTACCGACATCGCACCGGGTTACGATCACTTCACCTCCGGCATCGGTGCGGCGCTCATCGGCTGGTACGGCTGCGCCATGCTCTGCTACGTGACCCCCAAGGAACACCTGGGCCTGCCCAACAAGGAGGATGTGAAACAGGGGCTGATTACCTACAAGATCGCCGCCCACGCCGCCGATCTGGCCAAGGGTCATCCGGGTGCCCAGATCCGCGACAACGCCATGTCCAAGGCGCGCTTCGAGTTCCGCTGGGAGGATCAGTTCAATCTTGCGCTCGACCCCGACACTGCCCGCGCCTATCACGACGAGACCCTACCGCAGGAGTCCGGCAAGGTGGCTCACTTCTGCTCCATGTGCGGGCCCAAGTTCTGCTCCATGAAGATCACCCAGGACGTGCGTGACTATGCGGCGAAGCTTGAAGCCGTTGAGATCAAGCTGGTCGGCATGGATGGCCAGCAGGAGCAGGTAGTGGCTCAGGTGGCGCGCGGCATGGAGCGGATGGCCGAGACCTTCAAGGAGACTGGCGGCGAGATCTACCATCAGGCGGCGGCGCTGAAACAGGCCGCAGGGGAGGAGGCGTGAGCAGCGCAAGCGGGGCTGTCAGCCCCGCCGACCTGTCGCCTGTGACGGACTCCCGCCCAGTTGTCTGGACCATCGCCGGTTCCGACTCCGGCGGTGGCGCCGGCATTCAGGCCGACTTGCACACATTGCACGACCTTGGCGTACACGGTTGCTCGGTTATCTCCGCCATCACCGCCCAGAACTCGGTGGCGGTGAAGATGGTCGACCCCGTGCTGATGCAGACCTTCACCGCCCAGATCGACGCCCTCGGCGTCGATCTGCCGCCCGCTGCCATCAAGATCGGCCTGCTGCCGACCCGGCTTCACGTCGAGGTGCTGGCCCGTCGACTGGCAACAATCGAGGCCCCCTTCGTGGTCTACGACCCGGTGGCCATCGCCAGCACCGGCACCCCGATGGCGGAGCCCAATATGCTGGAAGCGGTGCGCGAACAGCTGCTGCCACGTCTCTCGCTCATCACCCCCAACGGCCCCGAACTGGAAGCCCTGACCGGCTTGCCGGTCAGCAGCCCCGAGCTGGTGCGCCTCGCCGCCCGCCGTCTGCGCGAACTCGGCGCCCGCGCCGTGCTGGTCAAGGGGGGTCATCTGGAGTGGAGCGGGGAGCTGTGTCTGGACTACTACCAGGACGAGACCCGCGAATTCTGGCTGGCAGCGCCGCGCCTGAATACCCGCCATGGCCACGGCACCGGCTGCTGCTACGCCAGCGCCATCGCCGCCGTGGTGGCGCAGGATTATCCGGTGGAGGACGCCATCACCCTGGCGCGAGCCTACCTGCAACAGGGGTTGGCGGCGGCGCAGGGAGTGGGGGCAGGCCCGGGTCCCATCGCCCATCTCGGCTGGCCCGCCGATCTGGCTCACTTCCCCCGAGCCGTATTGGCGGGCTCAACAATCGCTCGCCGCTTCGGGCTTTATGAAACAAGCAGTGCCCGCCTGCCGGATGGCCCCTTTGCCGCCACCGAACACAACCTCGGCCTCTATCCGGTGGTGGATTCGGTCAAGTGGCTGCGCCGCCTGCTGGGGCTGGGGGTCAAGACCATCCAGCTGCGGATCAAGAATCTGCCCGCCGCTCAGGTAGCACCGGTCATTCGCGATGCGGTAGCGCTCGGTCGCCGTCATGGGGCGCGGCTCTTTATCAACGACTACTGGCAGCACGCCATCGAGGTGGGTGCCTGGGGCGTGCATCTGGGGCAGGAGGATATGGAGACCGCCGATCTCGCCGCCATTCAGGCGGCCGGGCTGCGCCTTGGCATCTCCACCCACGGCTACTTCGAGTTGATGCGCGCGCGCGAGCTGGCCCCCTCCTATATGGCGCTGGGTCATATCTTCCCGACCAATACCAAGGCGATGCCTTCGCGCCCACAGGGGCTGGAGCGGCTGCACCGCTACCGCGCCCTGATGGCGGAGTGGCCGACGGTGGCCATCGGCGGCATCAGCGAGGAGCGGGTGGCGGCGGTCAAGGCAAGCGGAGTCGGCAGCATCGCGCTGGTCTCGGCCATTACCGCCAGTGACGACTGGCAGGGGGCGACCGAGCGGCTGCTCGCGGCCGTGGGGGCGGGGGATGAGCCGCGCTCGGCGCAGCTCATGACCGACATGCAGGAGGCGGCCCATGCTCTCTGATGTTGAGTATTTGCGATACGGCCGTCAGCTGATGCTGGCGGAAGTGGGGGAGGCCGGTCAGGCGCGGCTCAAGGATAAATCGGTGCTGATCGTGGGCCTCGGCGGGCTCGGCTCGCCGCTGGCCCTCTATCTGGCCGGGGCCGGGGTGGGCACCTTGTGGCTGGCCGATGGCGATACCGTCGATTCCAGCAATCTGCCGCGCCAGATCCTGTTCGATGTTGATGCGGTCAACCACTCCAAGGCGGAGCTGGCCCGCGAGCGGTTGGCGGCCCACAACCCGCTGGTGGAGCTGATCGCCATCAACCAGCGGCTCGATGCCGCCAGCCTGCCGGAGTTTGTGGCCGAGGTAGATCTGGTGATCGACTGCTGCGACAACCTCGCCACTCGGCAGGCCATCAACACCGCCTGCGTGGCTCAGGACAAGCCCTGGATCTCCGCCGCCGCAGTGGGTTGGCAGGGGCAGTTGATGGCGCGTACCAGCAGCGATCACGCCTGCTACGCCTGCCTCTATCCGCTGGATACCAAGCTCGCCCAGAGCTGCGAGACCAGCGGTGTCACCGGCCCGCTGGTCGGGGTAATGGGCTCTTTGCAGGCGCTGGAGGCATTGAAACTGCTGCTCGGGATGCCGAGCCCGGTCGCGGGCACTCTGCGCCGCTTCGATGCTTTGACCCATCAGTGGCAGACCCTCACTCTGGCCCCCGATCCCGATTGCCCGGTTTGCGGGCAGCGCCGATGCCCGTCACACGATAAGGAGATCACCCCATGACCTTGACCATTCGACTCAACGATAAAGCCCAGCCGCTGACGGCAGGGCAGAGCGTGGCCGACCTGTTGGCGGCGCAAGACGTTAATCCACAGGGGGTGGCGGTGGCCCTTAACGGCGCCGTGCTGCCCCGTGGCCGCTGGGCCGAGACCCGTCTCAATGACGGGGACGAAATTCACCTCTTTACCGCCATTGCAGGAGGCTGACATGCTGACCATCGCCGATCACACCTTTTCTTCGCGCCTCTTTACCGGAACCGGCAAGTTTGCCCGCCCGGATCTGATGGCCGCCGCCATCGAGGCGAGTGGCTCCCGGCTGGTCACCATGGCCATCAAGCGGCTGGAACCCGGCAAGGCCCACGACGATATCCTGAGCCCCTTGCTGCAACTCGGGGTCAAGCTGCTGCCCAACACCTCTGGCGCCAAGACCGCCGCCGAGGCGGTGTTTGCCGCCCACCTGGCCCGCGAGGCGCTGGGGACGAACTGGCTCAAACTGGAGATCCACCCCGATCCGCGCTATCTGCTGCCCGATCCCATCGAGACGCTGAAAGCCGCCGAGCAGCTGGTGAAAGAGGGCTTTGTGGTGCTGCCTTACTGCGGGGCCGACCCCGTGCTCTGCAAGCGGCTCGAAGAGGTGGGCTGCGCCGCCGTGATGCCGCTCGGCGCCCCCATCGGTTCCAATCAGGGGCTGGTGACCCGGGAGTTTCTCTCCATCATCGTCGAGCAGGCCAATGTGCCCGTGGTGGTGGATGCGGGGATCGGTGCGCCGAGCCACGCCGCCGCTGCCTTTGAGCTGGGCGCCGACGCCGTGCTGGTCAACACCGCCATCGCGGTGAGCGGCGATCCGATTGCCATGGGCCGCGCCTTTGCTCTGGCTTGTACTGCCGGCCGCAGCGCTTATGAAGCTGGCCTTGGCGCCCGCGCCCTGCAGGCCCAAGCCTCCAGCCCGCTCACCGATTTTCTGGGGGCGTTATGAGTCATGAAACAGGGGCGACCATGAACATCTCCCCCTTGCCCCAAGGGCAGCCAGAGGTTTGCCCCCCTCTCCCTCTGGGAGAGGGGCTGGGGGTGAGGGCGCCGGGGGTGAGGGCTAAGGAGCCTACCTTTCTCGACCGCTGGCAGGAGCTGGAGTGGGACGATATCGGCATGCAGATCCGTGCCAAGACGGCCGCCGATGTAGCGCGAGCCCTGAGTACACCCCGCCGCACCCTGAGCGATTTTATGGCGCTGATCTCGCCAGCCGCCGAGGCGTATCTGCCGCAGATGGCAGCCGAGGCCGAGCGGCTGACTCGCCAGCGCTTTGGCAACACCATCGGCTTCTATGTGCCGCTCTATCTGTCGAATCTGTGCGCCAACGACTGCACTTACTGCGGCTTCTCCATGAGCAACCGCCTCAAGCGCAAGACCTTGAATGCAGAGGAGATAGAGCGCGAGTGTCTGGCCATCAAGGCGCGCGGTTTTGACAGCGTGCTGCTGGTGACCGGCGAGCACGAGCACAAGGTGGGGCTCGCCTATTTTCGGCAGGTGTTGCCCATCATTCGCCGCCACTTCAGCACGGTGGGGATGGAGGTGCAGCCCCTCTCGCAGGCCGAATATGCCGAGCTGAAGAGCCTCGGCCTCGACGCCGTCATGGTCTATCAGGAGACCTACCACGCCCCCACCTACGCCCGCCATCACCTGCGCGGCAACAAGCGGGACATCGCATGGCGCCTCGCGACGCCGGATCGGCTCGGCCGCGCCGGTATCGACAAGATAGGGCTGGGGGCGCTGATCGGCCTTTCTGCGGACTGGCGAGCCGACAGCTACTTTGTCGCCGAGCATCTGAGCTGGCTTGAGCGCCACCACTGGCAGAGCCGCTACTCGCTCTCCTTCCCGCGCCTGCGCCCCTGCACCGGCGGGCTGGAGCCTGCCGTGGTCATGTCGGATCGCCAGCTGGCCCAGCTGATCTGCGCCTGGCGCCTCTTCTCGCCAACTCTGGACTTGTCGCTCTCGACCCGCGAGTCAGCCACCTTTCGCAACGGCGCGGTGCGCCTTGGCATCACCCAGATGTCGGCCGAGTCGCGCACCCAGCCGGGTGGCTATGCCGAGGGGGATGCAGAGGAGCTGGAGCAGTTCGCCATCCACGACGACCGCCCGGTGGGGGAAGTGGCGGCTGCCGTGCGGCAGGCGGGGTTGCAGCCGGTGTTTAAGGATTGGGAACCGTTTTTGGGCCGCTAACCAAATGATGTAACAACGCAGGAACCATACAAGTAGGGTGCAATAAGCGAAGCGCATTGCACCGCTTTTGTTTTGTGGATGTGTGAGCGAGGTGTAATTCACTTCGTTTATTACACCCTACGTTTTGCTTCGTTTGAACCACATTTAACAACATGTTTGATTGTGGGTTGGGCAAGGCATGGCAAATTACAAACGGGCATGGCAACCGGGGGGAACCTGGTTTTTTACGGTCGTGCTGGCTGAGCGTCAGAACAACCATTTACTGGTCGAGCGGATCGATCTGCTGAGGTCGGTTGTCAGAGAGGTGCAAGAGCGTCATCCATTCCGGATCCACGGCTGGGTTGTCTTGCCCGAACATCTGCATGCCTTGCTGGAGTTGCCGGAAGGGGATACCAATTTTCCGTTGCGTTGGCGCCAAATCAAAAGCAAGTTTTCACGAGCAATCCCCAATTCGGAGACTCGCTCAGAATCTCGTTGGCAGCGTGGCGAGCGGGGTATTTGGCAGCGACGTTATTGGGATCATCTGATCCGTAATCAGGAAGATTTCAATCACCATCTTGATTACATCCATATCAATCCCGTCAAACATGGATTGGTAACAGCCCCGAAAGATTGGCCATATTCCACTTTCCATCGTTGGGTACAACAGGGCCGGTATCCATTATCTTGGGGAGATACCGCTACGTCAGAATATGAAGTGCCACACGACAATAAATAAACGGCATTAACGTGGTTAACGTAGGGTGAAATAAGCGGAGCACATTGCACCGCTTTCATTATGATAGTTGTGAAGATAGAGGTGTAATTCACTTCGTTCATTGCACCTTACGCCTACTACGCCACTTATATATGATTTGAAATTGGTGTGAAAGCGATTAGTATTCAGTCTTAAAACTATTGCAAATAACGAATTTGGGCATGTATGGCTTGCTACGTAGCTGATTCATGAGTTCCCAATAGCAGTGTTTTGCGTAATCACTTTTTATATTTTCTGGTATGTTATATTCATATGCATCTAGTGAGCCAAAATTGACCGGTGTATAGCTACGCTGGAATTCATATGTAAGATAGGCTCTTATACCTAATCTAATGTTATTCAAGAACTCACAAATGCTACTTGATAAATAAATGAGAACGTCATCGCCAAAACGTTCTTGAAAGTCACTCAACGCTAGTAGTGATGTTGTTATATCGACATTAACACCAGAGCGGCTTAAAACTTTTTGGAATCCCTCTGCAACACCGATTGCTCTCAGATAATTATGTTTTGAAATGTCTCCAGACATTTTTATTGCTTCAAGCATCGTTATTTTTAATGTAATGTCTTTTGTGATTGACGGGAGCCAGATATCAATTTCGCGAGTGTTGTTTAACCAGTCCCTAAAAAGCCTAACTGTTTCAGTTAGTTCAAATATGGAATTGTTTATTGAGAAGTTAGGGTTGCTACATATGTCGGCAAGACCTTTCAAAAAAATTGTTTTTGGCAAAGGCCCTTTAGCATCGGTTGATGATAAAAAATCAACAAGCCTTATAAAAAACAGAGTCCTATGTGGGGAGTCATGAAACATAATCATCTGCTCTGGATATTTCCCCCTGATTTCTAGTAAGGAATGGTTGACCATATCATTTATATGTTCATTGACTGCTTTTAGTAAAATAACTTCCGATTCAATATCCATAGCCCACCTATCTAATTCTTATCATTCATTGCTTATAACCCGCTGCCAATTTACAGTTAAACACTGAAATGTTGGCTTCCCCCCCTTGATGTGGATTTGCCGGATATCAGGCATCTCACTGATATGGAGATATTTATGTTGGTGTCTAAGCGAGTAGTCATTAGCCTTCTTGCTTCTTCAAAAAATAACTCACATGACCCGGCGGCATATCGTGCAGCTGGCCAAAGACCTCGTAACCCTGCTTCTGATAGAAGGGGAGAGCCTGAAAACTGGTGGTTTCCAGATGGTAGTTGGTGATGCCCTTGCTTTGGGCGTACTGCTCCATGGCGCCGAGCAGGCGGCCGCCCCAGCCGTCGCGACGGATGCTTTCATCGATCCAGAGCCAGTCGACGTGCAGCCAGCCCCACTTTATGTCGGCGATGATGCCACCGTGTACCTTGCCCTCTTCATCCTTGATAAAGCTGGCGATCCGCTCGCGCCGAAGTTCGTACAGTTGAGGGCCTGCCTGGCTTACGTTGTATCCCGTCAGGCCAATGCGCAGCGCTTCAACATCATCGTCCTGAGGCGGTTGGGGTGGGGTTAGTTGCATAGTGCTTCCTGCTTGATGGTGGTTGTCTCTATGGGATTGCCGCTTCCAGCGCGGCTATCTCACCGCCGCTGATAAGCGGCAGGTTGCGGCTGATCTGCTCTACGGGCCAGTCCCACCAGGCGATGGCGTTGAGACGGGCGATGGTGTCGTCGTCGAAGCGGTAGCGGATCACTTTGGCGGGGTTGCCACCGACCACGGCGTAGGCGGGCACGTCACCGGTGACCACGGAGCGGGCGGCGATGATGGCGCCGTTGCCGACTTGTACTCCCGGCATGATCAGGGCGTCATAGCCAATCCAGACATCGTTGCCGATCACGGTATCCCCCTTGTAGGGGAGGCTGCCCGGGGCGGGTGCTGCGCTTTCCCAGCCGTTGCCGAAGATAAAGAAGGGGTAGGTGGAGAAGCCGGAGGTCTGGTGGTTGGCGCCGTTCATGATGAACTTCACCCCGCGGGCGATGGCGCAGAACTTGCCGATGATGAGCTTGTCGCCGATGAAGGGGAAGTGGTAGAGGACGTTGCGCTCGAAGCCCGCCGAATCCTCTGGGTCGTCGTAATAGGTGTAGTCACCCACCTCGATATTGGGCCCCTTGATGGTGTTCTTGATAAAGCACACCTGGGGAAATCCGTTCATGGGGTGGGGATTGGCGGGATCGGGTCCGTGCATCTGGTCTCCTTGGATTGGCCGGGCTAGAGCGCCGGGAAGTAGCAGGCGCTCATGTCGATGGGGTGATCGGGGCAATTGGGCAGATAGAACTGCCAGCCCGCATCGGAGAAAGCGCGCAGTTCGGTTTCGACAAACTTGATGGCGAGGCTCAGGGCCTGCAGGCTGTCGATGCCGTAGATAAAGGTCTTGTCGCTCAGCCCCGTCAGCTTCACCTTGCAGCGCCAGTCACCGCTGGCGGACTTGGGATCCGGCTCGGGGGCCTTGATGGCGATCTTGAGGGTGAGCTGTTCCCCTTCGGTGCTGATAGCGTCGAAGCGGGCGGTAACGATGGCGTTTTTCATCTGGCGATTCCTTTTCCGTGGTACAGCCCCTGCGGTTGCGGGCGGCTGGCGTTCCTGATGGCTGATGAGGTGAAAATTGGACTCAGGACGGCCAGCGTAAATGAACTTGTGAGTTGAAACAATGGGATATGCGCGACCGGGGGAGGGGGCTTTCGCTACTGTGAGCGAGCGCAGTGGCGGGAGTAGCAACGCGCTGGCCACCCGTGGTGGCCGAGAGGCTGGCAGGCTGCTAGATGTAAAGGATTGTTGGCTGTGGCTGCAGATTTTTCTGTTCTGCCGATGAGGGCGAGCGAGTCCTCTTGAGGCAGAATATCTCCCCCCTGTTTGACGTTGAAGTACAGGAGTCTCCGTGGCGCTTTCGGTAACCCAGCTTTATGAAGTGATGGCCCAGTTGCCAGATCCCGTCTTTATCCTCAGTGAAGATGGCTATTACGTGGAATATATCGGCGGCATGGAGCAACAATCCTATCACGATGGCAATCCGCTGGCGGGCAAGCAGCTGGCCGATGTGCTGCCATCCGAGATGGCCATATGGGTCAAGGCGCAGGTAGCCGAATCGCTGGCGAGCGGTCAGGTGCGAGTGGTGGAGTATGAGCTCTCAGCAGCCGAGGTGGGGGGGATCAATGCTGCCGCCGGGCCGCAAGGGATACAGCGTTTCGAGGGCAAGATTGCGCCGCTGCCCTCCCTCTATGATGGTAAGCGGGCGGTGGCCTGGGTGACCCGCAATATCACCCGCCAGTACGAGTTGCAGCAGCGACTGCTGCGCCAGAGTGAAACCGACCAGTTGACCGGCCTCTATAACCGTCGCTACTTCTTCGAGCATTGCCAGCAGGTGAGAGGCAGCGAGGCCCCATGCGGCCTGCTCATGCTCGACATCGATCACTTCAAGCAGCTCAACGATCGTTACGGCCACCAGCAGGGAGATCGGGCCTTGCAGCGCTTTAGTAGTTGTATCGATGCCCTGTTGCGGGCGGACGATCTCTTTGTGCGCAGCGGCGGCGAGGAGTTTCTGATCCTGTTGCCACGGATCGATGAGGCCGGTTTGCTGCAGATTGCGGAGCAGATCCGTGCCGCTGTCGAAGCATTGCCTGCCGATCCGGTCGCCATCACGGTCAGTCTGGGCACAACTCTGGTGCAGCCGGAGGAGGAGATCAATCAGGCGCTGGCCCGGGCCGACGAGTGGCTCTATCGGGCCAAGCGGGCAGGCCGCAACCGGGTGACGCACTGCCCGGCAGGTTGAAAGTGCCGCCCCGGTCGCTGTGGGAAATAGCCTGCGCTTTTACCCTGAATAAATTGGCTGACATCACTGTCAATTAGTAGAAAAGTTGGCCGTATTATTTAACTCATATTCCACAGCTTAAGGTGTTAATATTATCGGCCTGATCGCTGGTCTTATTTGTGTTGTTGGGCAACAGCATGAGGTTTTATCGGTATGTTATCAAACAGGCTTGAATCGGGTTTTGGGTGACGAATGTGATACATCCTGTTGTCTTTTGAAACATTCCGATTCAAACAGTCATGAATTATTAACCTTGACCCGGATAACGATTTCAACGATGGTAGCGTGGCAGCTCCGTTTCTCTCCGGTGGCCCTGTTGGTCGCTGGCGGCGTTGTTTTTTCATGTGCATGGAGATATGCAACGACATATCTCCAGCCTGTTATTCGGGCCAATAAAAATAATGATGACAGACTAATAAGGTATATATTGCAATGAGTGTTTCTATTGCTGAAAAGAGTAACCCTGTTTCAAAATTGAAATGGGAGAAAAGCGATTCGGTATGGACCATGGGCCTATATGCCACTGCTGTCGGTGCCGGTACGTTATTTCTTCCTATTACTGTTGGCAGTAATTCCCCGGTTATTTTGCTATTTATTTTATTGCTGGCTTTTCCGCTCTCTTATTATTCCCACCGGGCATTGAGCCGCTTTGTGCTCTCCAGCTCCCATCGGGAAGGGGATATCACCCATGTGGTGGAGGAGCACTTCGGTGCCAAGGCGGGCAAGCTGCTGATGCTGGTCTATCTGATGGCCTTCTACCCCATCATTTTGGTCTACAGCATCTCCATCACCAACGCGATCCAGAGCTTTGTGGTGCACCAGCTGGGGGATGCCGAGCTGCCGCGCGGCTTTCTGGTGCTGGGGGTGATGCTGGGCCTGCATCTGGTGCTGCTGGCCGGCAAACAGATCGTGGTGTCGGCCATCAGCGTGCTGGCGCTACCGATGGTCGCCTTTCTGATTGGCCTCTCCATCTATCTGCTGCCCCAGTGGAGCCTCTCCTATTTCAGCGAGAGTCAGGCGGTGGACTGGCGTGATCCGGCGTTCTGGAAATCCCTCTGGCTGATCGTGCCGGTGATGGTCTTCTCCTTCAGCCATGCGCCCATTATTTCTTCCTTCAGCGCGGCGCAGAAAAAGCGTTGTCAGGAGAGTGCCGACCTGCGCGCCAAGCGGATCATCAAGTGCAGCAGTATGCTGATTTGCGGCAGCGTGCTCTTTTTCGTGGTGAGCTGCGTGATGAGTCTGAGTCAGGCCGAGATGGCGCTGGCCCGCACCGACAATATCTCGGTGCTGTCGGCGCTGGCGAACAAGTTTTCCAATCCGCTGATCGCCTATGTGGGGCCACTCATCGCCATTCTGGCCATGTCCAAATCCTTCCTAGGCACCTCTATGGGGGTGAGCGAGGGGACGGTGAGCATGGTGAGCGGTGCCTGTCAGGGGCTGGGGCTCTCCCTCAAAGAGTCGACCATCGCCCGGGTGTCATCGGTGATCCTGTTTATGGTGACCGCCGTCATTACCTATCTGAACCCCAACGTGCTCGACATCATCGAGCGCGTCAGTGGCCCGCTGATCGCGGTGATCCTGTTTCTGCTGCCGGCCTGCTCCATCTATCGCTTGCCCGCACTCAAGCGTTATCGCGGGCCGAGTACCCTTTTTGTGTTGGTGATGGGGCTGCTTGCCATCTCGGCCCTTATCTACGATCTGCTTTGACCGGGCGGTATCCCGCACAAATCAAAAAGGGCGACCATCTGGTCGCCCTTTTTCTGTGCATCGGGGTTAGCCGAGCAGGCCGCTGGCGCTCTGGCCCGCCATCAGCAAGCCGATGGCCAGCACGCTGAACCAGACCAGGGTTGCGCTTACCAGCAGATAGCCGCTGGCGACGAACAGACCGTCCCGCTGCAACATGCCGGTGGCCAGCAGCAGGATGGCCCAGGCAGGCATGGCGTTGGTGAACGGGATGGCGCCCAGGGGCAGCATCAGCAGCAGGGCGGCCAGCATGATCAGCAGTCCGTTGCAGCGGTTGACCGTGTTGCTGCCGGTCAGCACCAGCAGGCGTGGGCGGATAACGCGATCGACCCGGGCCAGCAGATCCGCCCCCTTGTGCAGGGTCGGCTTGAGCTGGTCGGCAGCGAAGCGGCGCTCCATCAGCATGGCGGGCAGCCAAGGCACCCGATTGAGGGTGATGCCGATGCCGATAAAGAGGATCAGCAGGCCAAACGGGGTGCTGACCCCGGGAATGGAGACCGGCAGCAGGAAGGGGACGGTGAGCAGCACGCAAAACAGCAGCATCCCCTGCTCGCCCACCAGCGCGAGCATCTGGCGCAGGCTGATGTGGCTCTCGTCGATGGCGTGCGCGGTGGCCCTCAGGGTATCCGCGAGGGTAGTTTTGGGGTCGTTGAGTTGCGCGGCAACCATTCCCTGATGTCCTTTTGAGTAGTGATAACGGGCCCCGATGACCCGATTTGGCGCCAGCATACGTGGCAGAGGTTAACCGTCGATGAATGGTGGCAGGGGCGCATAGCGGCGCCAGTGGGGCGGCTCGGCAGAGGTTCCGGCGAGAGGGAAATCCCGCGATGAAAGTGATCCGGTACAGCCGCCGTTTAGGATGGGCCTAGGACGCCTCTGGTATGCTTTCTGCACAATCACACAGGGAGCAGGGGATGATGATGAAGAGAGCCGGGATAGTGATGATGGGGCTGTTGCTGCCACTGGGGCAGGCCTGGAGTAGCGAGGCCGCGACCACATCCGGTTGGCAGGTGACGCCGTTTTTCGGCTACAGCTCGTCCATCGACTTCGAGAAGAACGACGAGGTGCAGCCGGTACCGCTCTCGGCATCGCTCGATTCACTGCAGGGGCAGGGCTCCGGCAGCTGGGGTCTTTTTATCAGCAAGGAGGTGGATGATCCCGGCATGATCGAGCTGCTCTACAGCCATCAGTCCACCACCCTCTCTCCCGACCAGCCTGACCGCCTGACGGTGGACATCCTGCACTTTGCCGGTGCGCTGACCCTCTCTGACAACCTGATGGCGCCCTATATCGGCGCCGGGATCGGGGTGACCCGCTTTGCCGACAGCGAGGTGACCCCTTCCATGTCGCTGGCGCTCGGGGTGCAACCGCGCCTCGCCGAGCATCTGGCCCTGCGGGCCGAGGTGCGCGGTTATGGTTCGCTGGTCAACGATAACAACCAGTTTCTCTGCAACCCGGAGCAGTGCGTGTTCAAGGTGCGCGGGGAGCTGGTAACCCAGTGGCAGGCCAATATCGGTCTTACCTTCCGCTTTTAGGCGAGGGGATTTACCCCATGAAACAGGGGCCATTGGGCCCCTGTTTCAGCAGCAATGTTTCGCCGTGATCGGCAATCAACCTGCAGATCTTCATACCTCCTTGTTAGTCGGCATCGCCCATACCGCGCAGTTTCTGCCCGCCTCCTTGGCGCCATAAAGCGCCTGATCCACCCGTTTGAACAGCGAGACTGCCGGCTCCTTGGGCTCGCGGATCCCCACTCCCAGACTGACCGTCATGGTATGGGCCGGGTCGGGGGCTATGGTGCGGGTCGCAGTGAGCAGGGTGTTGGCCAGTTGCTGCAGCTCGGCTTCGTGGGCGACGGGCAGCAGCAGGGCAAACTCTTCACCCCCGACACGGGCCGCCAGCGCACCGGGCGGGCAGTGCTGTTGCAACAGCTCGCCAAACTGCTGCAACACCCGATCCCCGATATCGTGGCCGTAGTTGTCATTGATCAGCTTGAAGTGATCCAGATCCAGCAGGATGAGAGCGTGGCAAATCCCCTGTTCCAGAAACAGCTGCTGATGAAAGTAGCGCCGGTTTTGCAGCCTAGTCAGATCGTCAAACAGCGCCTGCTGTCTGAGCTGGGTATTGATGTGGAAGAGGTGGTGCATGGTGCTCAGGATGCCGATGCTGCTGAGCAGGATGCCGCTGGAGCGCAACAGATCCTCGGCATAGATGGCGAGCCAGAGCGGCTGCGCCACCAGCTCATCCATGATGTCGGCGGTGGCCCCCATGAGCCACAGCATCAGACCGCAGGAGAGCATGCGGTAGGTGTGGGTGGGCAGGTGGGCGCACTGCACCACCCAGAACAGGAACAGCATGGTGAGCCAGTTGATCACCTCGAAGCCAAAGCTGACGGCGTAAAAGCGCTCGTAGGGGAAGTGGGGCAGCAGCAACAGATGAAGGGTCATGATGGCCAGCATCACTATCCCCAGCAGCGCGATGTGGGCGCGATGCTCCCGGTCGAGATGACGGTAGTGGGAGAGGCTGATGTCGAGACGATCGAACTGCATGGTGTTCCTCGGATTGGGCCTGCCATCAGGTTGCAAACAAGGGGCTGTGTAATGGCATGTCGTGGTCGGATAACAGGAAACGGCTGGTCTGTCAGTGTAAACGAGCGGGCCTGCAGCGCGCGATATCGATGACGTCAGCTTGTGGGCTGGCTCCGAGTTTGCGCACTTCTGGTGCGCGACGTATCGCCTGCCCTGTGACAGGGCGACCCTGGGCAGGTTAGCGCAGCTCATGCGCCAAATTGGTGCATTGATGATGCGCTACCTTGACAAGACATTGATTTAAAAGAATTTAATTTTATGGCCCGCTTTATGCTTTTTACATCTCAGACGGTCTCTTGCGCTCATCGGCGGCAGACGCAGTGATGAGGAAGTGGCAAGAGGCATCCCCGTGCCGGGCGCGGGTGTGATTCTGGCGGGTTGCAGCAACACCTTGCGGTTCGCCACAGATTCAATCAGGGAAACGGAGCCGGTCTTGTACCGGTACGACAGGGAAGGAGAGTGCTCTATGGTCAAAAAATGGATGATGGCGGGTCTGACGATGTTGCCTGCCTTGCTGGTTACCCCAAGTTGGGCCGAAGAGGTCGCTCAGGTACAGGCGGCGGTGGCTCCGGTTGCCGCCATGACAATCAACAAGGGTGACAACACCTGGATGCTGCTCTCGGCGGCGCTGGTGATCCTGATGTCGATCCCCGGTCTGGCCCTCTTCTACGGTGGTCTGGTACGGGCCAAAAACATGCTGAGCGTGCTGATGCAGGTCTTTACCCTGTTCTGCCTCATCTGCGTGCTCTGGGTGATCTACGGTTATTCGCTGGCCTTTACCGAGGGGGGCAATTTCTATGGCTCCTTCAGCAAGGTGCTGCTCAAGGGGGTAACCCCTGACTCCATCGCCGCCACCTTCAGCAAGGGTGTCGGGATCAGCGAGCTGATCTATGTGGTGTTCCAGGGGGCCTTTGCCGCCATCACCTGCGGCCTTATCGTGGGGGCGTTTGCCGAGCGCATCAAGTTTGCCGCCGTGCTGCTCTTCTCGGTGATCTGGTTCACCTTCGCCTATATCCCGCTGGCTCATATGGTGTGGTATTGGGCGGGTCCGGATGCCTATACCAGCGCCGAAGCCGCAGCAACCGCGACCGCAACTGCCGGGTATCTGTTCCAGCATGGTGCGCTGGACTTTGCAGGCGGCACAGTGGTGCACATCAACGCCGCTGTGGCGGGTCTGGTGGGTGCCTATCTGGTGGGCAAGCGTCTGGGCTACGGTCGTGATCCCATGACCCCGCACAGCCTGACCATGACCATGATCGGTGCCTCCCTGCTCTGGTTCGGCTGGTTCGGTTTCAACGCGGGCTCCGCGCTGGAAGCCAACGGGGTGGCTGCGCTCGCCTTTATCAACACCTGGGTGGCACCGGCTGCGGCAGCTCTGTCATGGACGTTGGCCGAGTGGGTGATGAAGGGGCGTCCCTCCCTGCTGGGTGCGGCGTCCGGAGCGGTGTCCGGTCTGGTGATGATCACCCCGGCGGCCGGGTTTGTCGGTGTCGGTGGCGCGCTGGTGATGGGTCTTGTCAGTGGTGTGGCCGGTCTGTGGGGCGTCCACGGTCTCAAGCGTCTGCTGGGGGCCGATGACAGCCTGGATGTCTTCGGTCTGCACGGGGTGTGCGGCATTCTCGGCGCCCTGCTGACCGGCGTCTTTGCCAGCCCGGATCTGGGCGGCACCGGGGTGTGGGACTATGTCACCAATCAGGTTGCCGATGGCTACTCCATTCTGACTCAGGTGAAGATCCAGGCCATCGGGGTCGGTGTCACCCTGTTCTGGTCCGGTGCCGTGGCGGCGATTGCCTTCAAGGCGGTCGACATGCTGGTGGGTCTGCGGGTGAACGGCGATGCCGAGCGGGAAGGGCTGGATGTCACCTCCCACGGCGAGAAGGCTTACAGCATGTAATCCCGAATGCCAGACAACAAAAAACCGCCGGAACCGGCGGTTTTTTTATGACTCTAAAGCTGCAAAGCCTGAGTTCACACGCTTAGTTCACGACGGCCACGTTGATGCTGCCATTGCCCTGGGTCATGCGCACGCGAGCACCCGGGGTGAAGGTGGGGCTGGCTTTCTGCACGACCACGATGGCTTCGCCGTTCTCTTTCTTGATCTCCAGCTCGACGCCGTCGACCTGGTTGAGTTTGTCGCCAGCGGCCTTGCCGGCTGCCGCGCCGGCAATGGCACCACCTGCTGTGGCGATATCACGGCCGGTGCCGCCGCCTATGGTGCTGCCCAGCAGGCCGCCGACTACGGCGCCGCCAATGGTGCCAATCAGGGAGTTCTCATCGGCCTGGATCTTCACCGGGCGGGTGGAGATGATGGTGCCATAGCTGACGGTTTGTACCTGCTTGGCACGGTCTTTGGTGTAGACATCGCCAGAGTAGACATCGCTGTTGGCGCAACCGGTGACGGTAGTGGCGGCCAGCAGGGCAATAAGGGTCATACGTTTCAACATGATGGGCCTCCAAGGCTGAATAGAATTCAAACAATCAGTTTGATGAATTGAACTTTACTCCAAGCAAGCGGGACATGAAATCGGCAAAATGTAACCAATTATGCGTTCTGTAACCGGTTTTATCCTTGAATCGCAGCTGTACTTGAGAGGGTTTTAACCAGCACAAGCCGATCCTCGCCGGGGCCGAAGTAGTCGGCGACCTCTTCAACCAGTTGATAGCCAAGACGGTAGTAGAGGCGCTGGGCCGGATTGGCCGGATCGACCGTGAGCCGCAGTTCGCTTATCTGCAGCGCCTGCTGGTTGGCCTCCATCTGGCGCATCATCCGCTCCGCGAGGCCGAAACCGCGCGCCTCGGGCAGCACCGCCAGCGAGAGCACCCAGCCTTGCGACCGCTCCTGACCAAAGCCACCCAGCACATAACCCACCAGTTGCCCCTCGTATTCGGCCACCAGCAACAACTCGGGCCATAAATCCATCGCCTGACGGAAGAAGAAGGCGGGATAGACATCTTCACCAAAGACTTTGGCATCGATCTGCCAGATGGCGTGCATGTCATTGTGGGTGGCGGTGCGTAGCAGGGGCGGGTTGTGGTGCATCAGGACTCCATCGGCAGCAAACGGATCGGCAACGCCGCTGACCTTGGGGCCAACGGCAGAAAAGGAGTCATAGGGTAGTGGTCATCCCTTGCCGGATGCAAGGGATTGGCGGTTATGGCGGCAGCGGTCTGCTGTGGGGCAGTTTGGGAGCCTTGCGAAAGCCGTCGAGCAGGTGGCGAAGGGTGAGCCAGGGGTGGCGCAGCAACATGCGCGGGCCGCTCCACTTCATCACCTGCTGGATCTGTTTGCGCATCGCCGGGGCGTAGCAGTGGATATTGCAGTTGGCGCAGGTGGGTTTGTGGCCGTGGCCATAACGGCAGCGACGCAGGCGCTGATGGGCGAAATCCCGCAACTGGCGACAGTGACGGCAGTGGGGATCCTGATGATGGTGCTGGCAGTAGAGGCGGATCATGGCGCTGACCGTCTGCTGCTCGCGCATGAGTCTGGGGTGGTCACTCGCCTTTTTGCTGGCTGCGGCGTGTGAGCCCCGGGCTGGGCTGGCATGATGACTTTTCATGGCCGCCATTCTCCTGACCTGCTCGCTTGGGGTGTTGATACAGGTCAAATGGGGGATAAAAAACAGGGCCCGCAGGCCCTGTGTCATCAGATGAGGCTGGTTGCCTGCTCCAGCCAGGCGAGATCCTCGCCCTCGAGCAGCGGGCTCAGACGACGGAACACCTCGGCGTGGTATTCATTGATCCAGCGGAATTCGGCCGGGCTCAGCAGGCTGCGATCGATCAGGCGGGTATCGAACGGCACGTATGTCAGGCGCTCGAAGCCGAGCATCGGCAGCTCGCCAACCTGTTCCAGCTCGGTCACGACTACCAGGTTCTCGCAGCGGATACCGAAGCCATCTTCGCGGTAGTAGCCCGGCTCATTGGAGAGCACCATGCCCGGTTGCAGGGCGACCATGCTCCCTTTCGGGGCGATGCGCTGGGGCCCTTCGTGGACACTCAGGAAGTGGCCGACGCCGTGGCCGGTGCCGTGGTCGTAGTTGTAACCGGCTTGCCACAGCGGCATGCGGGCCAGCACGTCGAGCTGGATCCCGGCAGTGCCGCGCGGGAAGCGGGCCTGATCCAGCGCGATATGGCCCTGCAATACGCGGGTAAACATCGCTTTCTGCTCGTCGCTCACCTCACCCACCTTGATGGTGCGGGTGATGTCGGTGGTGCCATCCATATACTGGGCGCCAGAGTCCAGCAGATAGAGGCTGTCCTGACCAAACACACGCGGGGTGCCATTGGTGTGGTGGTAGTGGCACATGGCGGCGTTGGGGCCGAGCGCGGAGATGGTATCGAAGCTCGGCTCGACGTAGTGCTCCTGCTCGCGGCGGAACGCTTCCACCTGATCGGCCAGGGTGCCTTCATCCACTCCCTCGACCTCGCCGGAGGCGACCAGCCGATCCAGCCAGGCGAGGAAGCGGGTCATGGCCACACCATCACGCAGGTGAGCGGCACGCATACCGGTCAGCTCGATTTCGTTCTTGCACGCTTTCGGCAGCATGGTGGGGTCTTGGCCAGCCACCAGAATGGCACCCGCCTCTTCCATGACGAGCTGGGTCCAGGCGTTGGCGCTGTCCGGATCGGCCAGCACCTTCTGCTGATCTTCACCGATGCGCTGCAACACATCTTCCAGCTTGTCGATGGGGTAGACGGAGACATCCTGCCCCACGTGCTGGCTGAAGGCGAAGCAGTCGATCTTGTCGGTATCGACGAAGAAATCCATGGTGGTGTTGGCGTAAAGCACCGCAAAACCGAGCACCACCGGCAGCCGCTCGATATCGCGGCCACGCAGGTTGAGCAGCCAGTTGATGGGCTCGGCCTGGGTCAGCAGCACGGCATCGAGGCCGCGCTTGCGCAGATCGGCGGCCAGCTGTTCGCGCTTGGCCTGGCTCGACTGGCCCGCCAGCTCTTCGCTGTAGAGGATGACCGGCGTCTTGGTCGGCTCGGGACGATCGCTCCAGTTCAGGTCGATGGGGTTCTGCTCGACGCGGATCAGCTCGATACCGCGCTCGGCCAGCACGGCCTTGGCATTCTTGTACCAGGTCAGGCTGTGCAGGCGGGCATCAAAGCCAACCCGGGAGCCTGATGGCAGCTGTTCGGCCAGCCACTGCACATGAGGATTTTCAATAAGGTGGAGGAATTCGAACAGTTCGGCGGGGGTTTGCATCCGCGCCTGCACCGTATAGCGACCATCGACAAAGAGGGCTGCTCGCTGGGCCATGATGATGGCGACGCCGGCAGAGCCGTTGAAACCGGTGATCCAGTCAAGCCGCTCGGCATAGGCGGGGATGTACTCGCCGAGGTGCTCATCATCGTGGGGGACGATAAAGGCGTCCAACTCCTGCATGGCCAGCTCGGCCCTGACTTGGGCGACGCGGGTTTCAATTATCTCGAAATTATTCATGTCGTTAGTGCCAGATGGTTGCTATATGAGTGTTCAGTTTTTATGGCCGCTGGCCAGGATTCGCTTGATCGACTGACCTGCCGCTTCGATATGCTGCCTGAGCAGCACCACCGCCTCGTGCTTGCGCCGGGCGCGGCACAGTTCCAGCAATTGGGCGTGTTCACGCTCCGCCTTGTCCACGCCGTCGCTGGCAAACAGCAGCTCGAAGCGGACATAGCGGTCACAGCTCAGATTGATCTGGGCGATCAGTTCAAGTGCCTGGGGGCGACCGGCTGCCTGATAGAGGGTGGCGTGAAAGCTGTGGTTCAACTCGGCCCAATGTTCGATCTGGGTGCCTGACTCCAGGGCGTGATCAAACTGGGCGAGGATCGCCTCCGCTTGCGCGAAGGTGGCTTCCGTCATCTTGTCGACGGCGTGAAACAGGGTATCGGCTTCCAGCAGCGCTCGCAAATAAAAGAGCTCTTCAATGGCCGAGGCGTCCAGCATGGTGACCACGGCGCCGCGATGGGCTTCGAACTTCACCAGCCCCTGCGCTTCCAGCTGCATCAGGGCTTCGCGCACCGGGATGCGGCTCACTGCCAGCTCTTTGGCAATGGCATCCTGACGCAAGGGGGCGCCAGCGGGGAACTCCCCACGGAGGATCCGGCCACGGAGGTTTTCCATCACCATCTGGGTTCGGGTCTTGTAGGGTGGGGTCATGGTCGGGTCACGATTGGGCGTTACAAAATTGTATATTGTATAAAGTTTGGCTGAATCTAATCTGTCACAACAGGCAAAGGCAAGGTTTTGGCCCCTTTAACGGGGGCGATGGCGGCGTTCGGGGCTCCACAAAAACAAAAATGCCGGTCAGCGTGGCTGACCGGCATGATGTCACTGATACGAAGCGAGCCTGTTACAGCTGCGGGCCTGCCGCAACCAGACGTTTGCCTTCATCGTTATCGGTGAAGCGCTCGAAGTTCTTGATGAAGCGCCCTGCCAGATCGACGGCCTTGGCATCCCACTCGGCCTTGTCGGCGTAAGTGTCGCGCGGGTCGAGGATCGCCGGGTTCACATCGTGCAGCGCGGTCGGGATCTCCAGATTGAAGATCGGCAGCACCTTGGTCTCGGCCTTCTCGATGGAGCCATCCAGGATGGCATCGATGATGGCGCGGGTATCCTTGATGGAGATGCGCTTGCCGGTGCCGTTCCAGCCGGTGTTGACCAGATAGGCCTCTGCACCTGCCGCTTCCATCCGTTTTACCAGCTCCTGACCGTACTTGGTCGGATGCAGGGAGAGGAAGGCTGCGCCGAAGCAGGAGGAGAAGGTCGGGGTCGGCTCTGTGATGCCGCGCTCGGTACCGGCCAGTTTGGCGGTGAAGCCAGACAGGAAGTGGTACTTGGTCTGCTCCTTGGTCAGCTTGGAGACCGGGGGCAGCACGCCGAAGGCGTCGGCAGTCAGGAAGATCACCTTGGTGGCGTGACCAGCCTTGGAGACCGGCTTGACGATGTTGTCGATGTGATAGATGGGGTAGGAAACGCGGGTGTTCTCGGTCTTGGAGCCATCATCGAAGTCGATGGTGCCATCGGCAGCAACGGTCACGTTCTCCAGCAGCGCATCGCGGCGGATGGCGTGGTAGATATCCGGCTCGGCCTCTTCGGAGAGCTTGATGGTCTTGGCGTAGCAGCCCCCTTCGAAGTTGAACACGCCGTGGTCATCCCAGCCGTGCTCGTCATCGCCGATCAGCTGGCGCTTCGGATCGGTGGATAGGGTGGTCTTGCCGGTGCCGGAGAGGCCGAAGAAGATGGCAACGTCGCCGTCCTGACCCACGTTGGCGGAACAGTGCATGGAGGCAATGCCGCGCAGGGGCAGGAAGTAGTTCATCATGGAGAACATGCCCTTCTTCATCTCGCCACCGTACCAGGTGCCACCGATGAGCTGCATTTTCTCGGTCATGTTGAAGGCAACAAAGTTCTCGGAGTTGAGACCCTGCTCCTTCCAGTTCGGGTTGGTGCACTTGGCACCGTTCATCACCACGAAGTCAGGTTTGAAGGTTTTCAGCTCTTCATCGCTCGGGCGGATGAACATGTTTTTCACGAAGTGTGCCTGCCAGGCCACCTCGGTGATGATGCGCACGGCCAGGCGGGTGTCCGGGTTGGCACCGCAGAAGCCGTCGACCACAAACAGGCGCTTGCCGGAGAGCTGTTTGGTGACTAGTCCTTTCAGATGTGACCACACTTCGGGGGTAATGGCTTTGTTATCGTTTTTACCCTGGTCAGACCACCACACAGTATCCTGGGTAGTGGCATCTTTGACGATATATTTATCTTTCGGAGAGCGGCCGGTGAAGATACCGGTGTTGACGTTGACGGCGCCCAGTTCGGTGACGACGCCGCGCTCGAACCCTTCCAGGTCAGGGCGTGTCTCTTCAGCGAAAAGCTGCTCGTAAGAGGGGTTGCGAACGATTTCCTGGCTGTTTTTGATGCCGTACTGGTCCAGTCCTAATTGTTGGGCCAGGGTGGGTTCTGCCACGATTGTCATTGTATTCTCCTGGGTTCAGAGGTTGGTAGGGTTCTATCTGACGTTCATCCTATCACTTAGGTGGTAGAGTTTAGCGATCGCCATCAAACTTTATAAAATAGGGTATTTTTTTGTTATTAAAGTTAAAGGCGGGTTTTGCCCGCCTTTAATTAGTGTAACTTGTTTGCATCATTGCCGGGAGCCCTGCTGAACAGGGTTTCGACATCGATCCCATTAAATTGGTACTGGGCGCCGCAATAATCACAATGCATGTCGATCTTGCCGAGCTCCTGCACCATATCCATGACCTCTTCCTTTTCTATCTGCAGCAGGGCACCTTCGCAGCGCTCACGGGAGCAGGTGCAGCGGAACTCGACCGCCTGCGGATCGAACACCCGTACCTTGTCCTGATGGTAGAGACGGTAGAGGATCTCTTCCGCTTCCAGACCAAACAGCTCTTCATCCTTGATGGTGCTGGTGAGCTGGGTCAGGTGCTCGAAGTCGTTGCTGTGATCCTCGCTCTGGGCGGGCAGCTCCTGCAGCATGATGCCGGCAGCGCGCGGTTCGCCCTCGTGGTAACCGGTGCGGATCCACAGCTTGGTCGCCAGCTGCTCGGACTGGGCAAAGTAGTGCTCCAGACAGCCAGCCAGGGTGTCGGCGTCCAGCGCGATGATGCCCTGATAGCGCTCGCCCTGATCCGGGGTGATGGTGATGACCAGCTGGCCGTTGCCGATCAGGCTCTGCAGCTTGTTGTCGCTCGGCAGTTCGCCTTCAAAGCGGGCCACGCCGCGCAGCTGCTGGTTGTGGTCACCGTTGATGACGGCCAGACGCACCGGGCCATCGCCCTGCAGTTGCACTGTGATGGAACCTTTAAACTTGAGGGTGGCGGTCAGCAGGCTGGTGGCGACCAGCAGCTCGCCCAGCAGTTTTTGCACCTGCACCGGGTAGTTCTGGGCTTCCACCACATGGCGGTAGGTGTGATCCAGCTGGACCAGCTCGCCACGTACTTCGTACTCTTCAAACAGATAGCGATACAGCAGATCTTGGTTGCTCATCATATGTTCCTGGGTTCTTCGGTGAGGTAAATCGGGCGGGCTGGGGTTGCGGCCAGCCCGGTATCAAATCGGGGTCGGTCAGTACTGTTTGACCTTGAGCAGCTGGCGCCGCTCCTGCTTGTCGGGGCGACGCTCCGGGCTCGGCGCAAACTGGCTGTTGAAGCGGCGCGCCTCGCTGTTTTCTGCCCGTTTTTTCAGGCTTTCGGCAGTCTCTTCATAGAGCTGCTGGGCGAGCGGTGCCGATTTGCGCTGATCGCTGATGGCCAGCACCCGCACTTCCCGCTCATCCTGCCCCTGCCAGAAGCGGATCAGCGCCCCCACTTCCACCTGTTTTCCCGGCTTGCTGCGCTGACCATTGTAGTGCACCTTGCCGCCGTCAATCTGATCCCGCGCCAGCGAGCGGGTCTTGTAGAAACGGGCCGCCCACAACCACTTGTCGAGACGAACCTCAAGGGCGCTTTCCGGATGATTGGCCATGAACCGGCTCCATAACGGGGAAAAGGGGTGGTCGATTATACCAGAGGCGGGCCGCTGGATAGAAACCGGCCGGCAGCGAAGGCGTGCCCCGCTGTTGTCCTGACCACGCAACATATGGGCAGTTTGCTGATTAACAAGGGAAAAGCGGGGGATCTGGCCGTAAGGGGTAGATTGCCTGCCATATGTTGCATAAAAGATGTCGCCCCTCGCGGGGCGCCATCGTTCAGTGCAATTGGCCGGTCAGGTCGGTGATCAGAAGCGATCCTGCGGTTCGACTTTCTTCTCCTCCTTGCCTTCGCTGTGGGCGATGGCGGTGCGGATCAGGTCAACCCCGGCACGGATAATCAGCACCCCCATGTTGACCAGCTTGACGCAGACCCACATGAAGGTGATGAGCAGGATCAGCTTGAGCACGGTCTGGAACGCTTCCAGGAAGTTCTGCTCCAGCTGGGCGGTGAGGCCGTTGGCGCTGGTCATCAGCCAGGTGTAGACCTCGCGCACGAACGGGATGCGGCTTGGCATCTCCAGCACGTCCAGTGCCGCAGGCAGGGCCTGAAAGATAACGATGCTGCCGAACAGGATCAGGATGACACCGATGGCGATGCCGAGGAAAAAGCCGAACTGTCTCATGGAGGGCTCCAGCGTTTGCTGCATGAAATTGAAGATAGCCGCCAATAGTAGGGAGTGCCCTGCTTCATCGCAATCTTCCGTGCACCGCCAGCGCGGCTGGAACGGCGGCAATCCGGCCGCTACCGTTGCCCAACTATCTGATTTCTGGGAGGCTTGTCGCCATTGTGCATAGGGAAAGCAAATTGATGTCGAGAACCCTCTTTTTACTGTTGCTGGCGCTGTTTGCCGCTCTGCCAGCCCTGAGTGCCGAACCGGCGGCTCCCTCGGCGGCGGCTTGCGCCATCCGCCATCAGGATCAACTGCTGCTGGTGCAGGATCGCATCTCCTCCCGCTACAGTCTGAGCGGCGGCTACATAGATGGCGATGAGCGCCCCGAACAGGCGGCGCTGCGCGAACTCTATGAAGAGACCGGCTTGCGGGGGGGGGTTGTGCAGGAGCTGGGTCGCTGGCAGCGGGCGGTTATCTTCGCTTGTCGCACTCTGGAACCGATTGTCGCGCAGCAAGGCGCCGCGTTTGTCTCCATCCTGAAGGCCCCCAATCTGGGTGGCGAGATCCTTAACGCCCGGCTGATCGCCATCGACCAGCTCCCCCGCGAGCAGCGCCGCTTCCCGGATCAGCTCGACTGGCTGCAAGCCAGGCTTGATCAGGTGCCGGAGAGCGAGGTGCGCTGGCAGGCCGATTTCGTGATGCAGGGCAATGCGCTGCATCAGGCCGAGATCCCGCTGATGCTGCACATGCAACAGTGGCTGGGGCCCGATGTCTGGTGGCTGTCGGTCAGCAATCTGTTTGGTTCAGGCGGCTTTCAGCTTGCCCTGATACCTTTGCTGCTCCCGCTGTTGGGGTGGTCGCGGTTGCGTCAGCTGCTGTTCGCCATGCTCTGGCTCGGGCTGCTGGTGCAGGCGAGCAAGGAGGGGATCGGCTGGCCGCGCCCCTTCCATCTGCAACCTGAACTGGCGACTCACAGCGCCCAAGGCTTTGGCATGCCGAGCGGTCACACTGCCTCGGCCCTGCTGTTCTGGGGCGCGCTGCTTGGCTGGCTCTGGCCTGCCCGGCGCGGACTGGCCTATTCGCTGGCGCTGCTGCTGGCGCTGACCACAGGTCTGGCGCGGGTCTGGCTCGGGGTGCACTTTATCTCCGACGTGGCGGTGGGCCTGCTGATTGGCGCCTTGCTGCTGGCGGTTCGTCCCTGCTGGCGTGCCGACAGGCAGTCGGCGGCTTGGCTGCTGCTGATTGCATCTGCGCTGGCGCTCGGGGGGCTGACCCAGTCGGCCCATCTGACCGGGATAGGCATGGCGGCCTTCGGGCTCTGGGTTGGCGGTTTGCTTACCCTGACCCGCGGCGGTTATCCCCCCATTGTGACCGGCGCGGTCACCCTGGCGGGGGGCGCGGTGATAGGGGCGGGGCTCTGGGCGCTGCCGCTGCTGACCAGCAGTTCGCTGGCTATCCTGCTTGGTCAGTTTGTGCTCTTTTTCGGGCTGGGGCTCTGGTTGAGCGCTGGCCTCTGGTGGATACTCTCTTTCTTGAAATGCGACACACGACCCAAGGGCAACGGCTCTGACAAGGGAACTCTATGAATGTGAAAAAAGTGGATTTGGCCAAGATAACCCTGGGGGTGCTGTTTCTCAGCATCCTGATTATCTCTTGTTTCCTGGTGTTGCAGCCCTTCCTGCCTGCGCTGGTGTGGGCCACCATGATCACCATCGCCACCTGGCCGCTGATGTTGATGGTGCAGCGCCTGTTGTGGGGCAAGCGCACCCTGGCGGCCCTCTTTATGACGCTGGTGCTGCTGCTGATGTTTGTCATCCCGCTCTTTATGACGCTGGCCAATGTGGCGGAGAAGGCACCCATGCTGATCGAGCTGGGTACCCATATCAGCCAGTCACCGCCGCCCGAGCTGCTCTGGCTGCAACAGATCCCGCTGGTGGGCGACAAGCTCTATGACTTCTGGCAGCAAATTCTGGCGAGTGGTGGTCAGGTGCTGTTTGCCAAGCTGGCTCCCTATTTCGGCCAGACCGCCCGCTGGCTCGCCTCTCAGGCCGGTAATCTTGGCTTGCTGTTCGTTCACTTCCTGCTGACGGTTGGTATCTGCGGTGTGCTCTATCACTCGGGTGAAGTGGTGGCGACCGGCATTCGCCGCTTTGCCCACCGGCTGGCGGGTCAGCGTGGCGACAATGCCACCGTGCTCGCTTCACAGGCGATCCGTGCCGTGGCGATGGGGGTGGTGGTGACTGCGCTGGTGCAATCCTCGGTAGCCGGTGTCGGCCTGCTGATTGCCGGTATCCCTTACGCCATGGTGCTGGTGGTGGTGATGTTCCTGTTGATCGTCGCCCAGATCGGCCCCTTCCCGGTGCTGCTGGCCTGTATCGGCTACCTCTACTGGAGCGGCGACACCACCTGGGGCACCTTCCTGCTGGTGTGGTCACTGATTGCGGGCACCATGGACAACTTCCTGCGCCCCTTCCTGATCAAGCGGGGCGCCGACCTGCCGCTGATCCTCATTCTGGTGGGGGTAATCGGTGGCTTGCTGACCATGGGGATTATCGGTCTCTTTATCGGCCCGGTCGTGTTGGCGGTGGGCTACACCCTGCTGGATGCCTGGATCAAGGAAGATGACCAACCGGCGACCGCCGCGGTGGAAGCGCCCAAGGCCGAGTGACGACAAGACGATTCAGCCATCCATCGCTGATGCCAGGAGCCGCCCATAAGGGCGGCTCTTTGCTTTATTACCGTGCCATGTAGGTTCGATTAGCGAAGCGTAATCGGACGATCGAGATGCCGTTGTTCCGGTATTTCCATGAATCAGCGGCATCTGGCAGAGGAGAAATATGGATGGCCGTTATAGCGGGGGGAATTGCTTTACGCGAACGTCCGATTACGCCTTGCGGCTAATCGAACCTACGGGCTCTTAAACAGTTTGTTATGCGCCTTGAGCCCCTAGTATTTCTTTCCCTTTACCACAGTTTACAGCAGCGATTTTCAGCGCCGCAGGCGCGAAGTTGATTGACTTGTTAAATGCTATTCACACCATACATCACAAGTTTCATCGCGTTCTAGGTTCAGCAATTCTGCGCTTGTGCAAATCCTATTGGGGCTACCATCAAGGAATTTAACTCTATCACCTTCATCCCAGCCTAGGCAGTATGTTTTGGCTTCGAATTTCTCCCCATTAATGATGAATAGTTCATCGTTATGTGCTACTTCTATTTCGTAGTATTCGCCAGAAGAGCTTCCACTGCTTCCAGCTTCAACTTGCATGATAATGTCGCAGCCATAATCTTTCCATGTTTTGGAGTTCATTAATTTCGTTGAACGTTGACTCATAAGATCGGCATCATTTTGCAAGCACTGCATATTTAAATCGCAATTCATATTCATTTTTGAGGTGACTTCTTTAGAATATAAGTTCAAGCAATGCGTCTTATTGCTTTGGTAATGCTTCCAATCAGTAAACCCGAGTTGCTTGGCAGCTAAATCTAATTGGGGGTCAGCATGTGCAGTGCCCATAAAACATACAAAGAGGAGAAATGTTTTTTTCATTTAGTATACCCTTACGGCTTTTATTTTTTGCTCAAAAAATTGCCCCATATTTGGCATGCTGTCCATTTCAGCTTCGAGATCTGGGATCCACTTTACGCCTTTGTAGGTTGCTTCACTTTCAGAATTGACATTCCATTCCCATTTTTTCAGCGACCCAGTTTTTGGATTTCCGTAAGGCTTTGAAAATTCATCGTCGATGACAATCAATAAATCAACTTCGTCTAAGTGAAGGGAGTCATCATTTTCTACATTTTTATAGGTGTCAGCGTTGCCGAAAACGAGCAAATCCCAATCAGAATCATGTTTGGCATTCCCATTTGCTCTTGAGCCAATTAGCCATATAGCTGTGATTTCAGGTGACTTTTCTGTTAGCCGATTGATATAGGTTTGAATTTTTGGAGCAAGCATGAAGTTCCTTGATGGCATTTAACGCCCGCCTAAGGGGCTGGCAACGCATTAACACTAAACTCAAACACAACAACCGAAACCACCGCGGCTCAATGGGACTGGAAACGCTACGCGTTGAAAGTCCCTCTTGAGGCGTTTGTTAGTTTTGTGTTTATTCAGCAAAGAATTTTTTCAGTGTATTAGTCAAAGTAGCAATTTCACTTGCCCCGCCAGTAACAAAAGCAGCCCCAAGATCGACAACTTTCTCACCAGACTTGGTCGCTATACCAGAGAGGAAGTCTTTAAGTAAAGCTTTAAATTCAATAGCATTTTTATCAGGAACAGATTTGTTCACCTCTGCGATTAACTCTTTACGCTCTTCATTAGTAAAAAATGCTTCGAGTAAATCAATGAATGATGTTTGAGAAATTTTAACTATTTCACTGTTAAATGAATTATCAGCAAAGTGCCCCAAAGCTTTGAGCTTACCTTGAACCCCCTGTTTAACAAATGAATCCTCAATAACCATGATTATTTTCCCGGGTTCGCCTTGCTTGTTTTCACCTTGAAGTTTTGAGCGATGTAACAAAGCAAAAAATTCGCCCTTTATATAATCGTCCGCATCTTCCTCTAGGAATTGTAGATTTGCTTTATGCTTTATTGACTTAATACGAGCTTCTGTAATTTGTAAATCTAAACTTAGTTCATAGTTAGTTTTATTTTTTAAATCACTATGTTGCATTAATAAATGCATAACCAAAATATCAATTTCACTTTTACTAAGGCTTCCAAAGCCTCGCTCCATGTAATGTTCAAGAAATGTATCCACAAATTTATCTTTATTTTCAATATTCATAAAAACAACCTTCTTATTGTTAATGGATAAAAACTAACAGTGATTAGATGGAAGGCGGTACTAATCCGTTAATAGAGTCTTTCATATAACTCCGGTTCGCCATGATTGATTCCACGAGAAAATCATTTTAAAGCAAAATGTTACCGTCACACCTATAGTGCTGAACGTACTCGGGCGACATCCTCTTTTGGCTCTACTTTTGCCGCTTGGCAAAAAATACACTTTTGGGGCGGCAATGGAAAGCGCCATCTGGCCTCATTTTAATAAACCAGTCAGTAGTGTGATCGGGGGCTATATATCAAAAAATCGAAGGAGTGCCGCGCCTTCTTCCACTGGCTCGGCCAGCAATTTGCCGACGGTGAACCCGACCAGGATGGGGGCGGGCTTGCCACCCTCTGAGGCAGGTCACTGAATCGGGGGCGCTGGCGTGGTTAAATGGTCGGCTCACATCTTGCCGGATATTGCTGTGACCATGCCATCTGACCTTCAGCCGCTGCTCGTTTGGCCTGACTATCTGCAGGCATCCTGGCTGCGCTGCGCCCACCAGGCCAGTGCCACCCTCTGGCATCCGCCCCACAGCGCCAAGGGGCAGACCTTGCAGAGCCTGCGCCAGCGCAAGCGCGACCTGCTCACCACCGGCGAGATGGCCCTCGAGGATCTCTACGAATTTATGGAGGGGCGCCCCTGCGCCCTGCTGCTCACCGACGAGAGCGGCTGCCTGCTGGCCCAGACCGGCCATCCCGACACCCTGCGCGAGCTGGCGGCGCTGGGGTTTGGCCCCGGCGCCTTTTTCAGCGAGGGGCGCATCGGCACCAATGCCATCAATCTGGCGGCGCTGGAGGGCGTGCCGCTCTGCGTCAGCGGCCCCCAGCACTTCAACCAGACCCTGCACCCGTGGCACAGCTGCGCCAGCCCGGTCTACAACAGCAATGGCCGTCAGGTCGCCATCATCGCTCTGATCTGCAAGGTGGAGGAGGCGAGCGCCGGCGATCTGGCGCTCACCGTCAGCGCCGGACGCGAGCTGGCCCATCTGCTGCAGATGGAGACCCTGATGCAGGAGTCCCAGCACCACCTGAGCGAGCTCTACGCCCTGCTCGATGGCATGGATGACGGCGTGCTGGCCTGGGATCCGCAGGGGCGGCTGCGCTACCTCAACGCGCTGGCGGCCCACCGGCTGCGGCTCGATCCCGCGCTCTGTCTCGGTCAGCCGCTGGAGCAGCATCTGCTGTTGCCCCAGCGGTTGCAGCTGGCAATCAAGGGGCAGACGCCGCTCAGCCATGTGGAGGTGACGCTGGAGCGGCTCGGCGCGCAGGAGGGGGAGTTTATCAATGCGCTGGTGAGCCTCAAGCCGCTGCCGGGGCCGGAGGGGGTCAGCTTTATCGCCCTGCTGCACCCGGTCGATCGGCTGCGGGCCATTCACCAGCTGCGCCAGACGGTGCCCGAGCTGTCGGCACTGGTGGGGGAATCGAGCGCCATGCGCAAGCTGCTGCGCTATGCCCGGCAGGCGGCCCAAAGTCAGGGGCCGATCCTGCTGCGCGGTGAGGAGGAGGTGGGCAAGGCCCAGTTGGCGGAGGCGATCCACTTTGGCAGCGAGCGGGCCGCAGGGCCGCTCATTACCCTCAACTGCAAGGCGCTGCCGAGCGAGCGGATGGCGCTGGAGCTGATGGGCTCCGATGAGGCGGGGCAGGAGCGGGCGGGCAAGTTCGAGCTGGCCCATGGCGGCACGCTAGTGCTGGAGCAGGTGGAGTGCCTCTCTGCCCCCATGCAGGCGGCGCTGCTGCAACTGCTCAAGACCGGCCGCATCCAGCGCTTCGATTCGGCCCGCATCCTGCCGCTCAAGGTGCGGATCATCGCCACCAGCAGCTCCCCGCTGGAGCAGCTGGTGCAGGAGGGGCTGTTTGGCCGCCAGCTGCTCTATGCCTTGCAGGCGTGCGAGCTGTGGCTGCCGGGGCTGCGGGAGCGCGCGGCCGATCTACCCGGCCTTATCAGCCAGCAGTTGGCGGCGCAGGGGCGCGAGCCGGTGCGCCAGTTCAGTCCGGCGGCCCTCGACTGTCTGCTCGCCTATCCCTGGCCCGGTAATCTGGGGGAGCTGCGCAGCGCCGTCGAGCATGCGCTGCTTCACGCCGGTCAGGGGCCGATCCCGCCGGAGGCGCTGCCTGCCGCCATTCGGCACGGCTATCAGCGGGTGGCAGACGAGGTGGTGGGGCAACCGTTGCTTACGCTGGCGGAGCTGGAGCGGCAAGCCATCTTGCGCTGCGCTCACGCCTGCAAGGGGCAGGTGAGCCAGATGGCCCAACATCTTGGTATCAGCCGTACCACCCTCTGGCGGCGACTCAAGCTGCTCGAGATCGATCCTGCCGACTATCACGGCTGATGGCTATTGAAGCCGTTGCAAACCGGCCCGTAGAAAACGAAACGGCCCCGCAGTTGCGGGGCCGTTTTTATATGGCAAGGTCAGTGGTGGCGCTGCTACAGCCCCAGCTGGTGGGCGGTGACGATGGCCGCCAGCACATCCTCGGCAGTGACCTTGAACGGCATGTTGTGGATGGTTTCGCCCTCGGCGGTGGAGGCTTTGGCCACCTCCATCAGGCGCGCCATATCCAGCTCCTTGACCCCCATCATATGCAGGTTGGTCGGCAGGCCCACCGAGCGGCAGAAGGCCAGTACGGTTTCGATCTCCGTCATCGGTGCATTCTCCAGCACCAGCTGCACCAGGGTACCGAACGCCACTTTTTCACCGTGATAGAGGTGGTGACACTCGGCGAGCTGGGTCAGGCCGTTATGGATGGCGTGGGCGGCGGCCAGCCCGCTGCTCTCGAAGCCGATACCGCTCAGGTAGGTGTTGGCCTCGATGATGTTCTCCACCGCCTTGGTGCAGAGCCCCTGCTCCACTGCCAGCTTGGCCTTGTAGCCGTCGGCCAGCAGGGTCTTGTAGCAGAGCTCGGCAATGGCCTGCGCCGCCAGCGTAGAGGCGCCACCGGCCATGGTCTGGCAACCGGAGACCTTGTTGGCGCGCGCCTCGAAATAGGTGGAGAGCGCATCCCCCATGCCGGAGACCAGCAGCCGCACCGGTGCGCGGGAGACCACGCCGGTATCCATGATGACCATGTTGGGGTTGGTCGTGATCATCAGGTATTCGCTGAACTGCCCTTCCGGGGTGTAGATGACCGCCAGCGCGCTGGTGGGGGCATCGGTTGAGGCGATGGTCGGCACTATGACCACCGGCACTTTCTGGTAGAAGGCGACCGACTTGGCTGTATCCAGCGTTTTGCCGCCGCCGATGCCGATGATGACGTCAAACGGGGTCTGCTGGCAGCGAGCCAGCAGGCGGTCGATCTCGGGGCGGGAGCATTCGCCGTTGAAGCAGTCGAACTCCGGCTTGATACCGGCGCCGTGGAAGCTGGTGGCCACGGTATCGCCCACCAGCTTGGTGACGAAGGCGTCGGCCAGGATCAGCGGCTTGCTGCCGAGCGCTTTGACGTAGTTGCCGATATTGGCGAGGGCCCCGTTGCCTTGCACGTATTTGCTGGGGCTGATGATAATGCGGTCCATATTTTATCCCTCTCTCTTTATGAATTAAGAATCGGGGCGAAGGGGCGGCAGTGCCGGGGACTCCTTCGTCTTGAATGAAGCTGCACAGGCTCAGCGAGCGAGTGCAGCCCCTTGAAACAGTGGCGTCAGTCGCCAAAGCGCTCGGCGGCCAACTGCTGGAAGCAGGTCAGTGCGGCGCTGGCATCCTCCCCGCGTGCCAGCAGGGTGAGTTGGTCGCCCTGACGCACGTTGAGCATGGCGAGCCGGGTGAGGCTGCGGGGATTGGCCTCTTTATCCCCCTTTTGCAGCTTGAGTTCGGCGGCAAAGGGCTTGAGGGCGGCCACCAGTCGGGCAGCGGGGCGCACATGCAGGCCGTGGGGGTTATCCACCACCACTTCGCAGCGCAGCCAGCCGTCGTCGGCAACGGGGGCTGTCTCGGTGGCGGCCTGCGCCGCGCTGGCAGGCAGCATCGCCTGTTTTGGGCCCAGCGCGCCGAGCGCCTCGGCGGCCACCTCATCCAGCGTCAGGCCGGAACCGGCCGCTACCACGGCGGCCAGAGTACCCTCGACCAGCGGGGCGGGGCAGAGCCGCACCCTCGCGCTCAGCTCCGGGGGCAGCAGTTCGAGGGCGGTTTCGGCGCTCAAGAGGGCGCTGCCCAAGTCCATCAGCACCAGCACACCGCTGCCGTCATCCGCTTCTTCAATCGCACTCATCACCGCGATGGCATCGGTGCCGATGGGGTGGTCGGGGTCATCGACCCCGGCCGCCAGCAGCAATCGGGCCGGGCTGCCGAGCTGGTCGGCCAGCGCTTTCAAACCGGCCGCCAGCATGGCGCTGTGAGAGACAACTACGATTCCGATCATGTCACAACCTCGCTCTGTCACGCAGGGCAGTCAGCAGCAGCAGGGTCGAGGTGGCCCCGGCATCCTGATGGCCGATGCTGCGCTCGCCAAGATAGCTTGCGCGCCCCTTGCGGGCCTGCATCTGGATGGTCGCCTCGGTACCTGCTGCGGCGGCTGCCACTGCCTTGTCCAGCGCTTCATTGAGCGGCAACTCTTGCTGCTGCGCCTGTTGCAGGGCGGCCAGTGCCGGCCACCAGGCGTCGCACATGGTCTTGTCGCCCGGCTCGGCACGGCCGCGGGAGACGATCCCCTCGACCCCGTCACTGAGCATTTTGCACAACTGGCTGAGGCTGAGGCTCTGGCAGGCGTCGGTGCTGGCTGCCGCCCGGATAAAGAAGGTGCCGTAGAGCGGGCCACTGGCACCGCCGACCGAGGAGAGCAATGTCATGCCGGTGGTTTTCAGTACCTGTCCGATATCCTTGTCCGCTACCGCCGGCAGCTTCTCGGCCACCTTGGCGAAGCCGCGCTGCATATTGAGGCCGTGGTCACCGTCGCCGATGTCGGTATCCAGCGCGGTGAGGTAGTCACGCTGCTCGGTAAAAATGTGTTCGCAGTCGAGCAGCCAGTTGACGATGTGATGCTTGCTTAACATGGATTCTCCTTAGCAGCCGCGACGCAGGGCGGGGGTGTGAACGGGGGCATCCCACAGGGTCATCAACTCATCATCCACCTTGAGCAGGGTGATGGAGATGCCGGTCATGTCGAGGGAGGTGCAGTAGGGGCCAATGAGGTTGCGCACCAGATGGATGCCCGCCTCTTCGCACAGGGTAGCGAGGCGACCATAGACGCCATAGAGCTCGGAGATGGGGGTGCCACCGAGGCTGTTGACCAGTGCGATGACTCGATCGCCTTTGTTGAGCGGTTCGATAAAGGTGTGCTCCTCCTGCCAGCTGCCGCTGGTGCGATCCCAGTGGCGCAGGGTGCGGCCATAGGGGGTGTTGTCAGCAAGCTCGCTGAACATGTCGTCCACAAGGGTATTGAGGTCGGTGAAGGGGCGACGCTCGATGCCCGGTTCGCCGTGGATGCCGACGCCGAACTCCAGCTCGTTGTCCGCCAGAGTGAAGGAGGGCTTGCCAGCGGCCGGCACGGTGCAGGCATGCATGGCCACGCCTATGGTGCGGCTCTGGTTGTTGATGCGACGGGCCAGCGCCTCGCAGCGCGCCAGATCGTAGCCCGCTTCGGCGGCGGCACCCACCAGCTTCTCGCACAGCACGGTCGTGGCAACGCCACGGCGACCGGCGGTATAGAGGCTGTCTTTGACTGCCACGTCGTCATCGATGAGGGCAAAGCCCACCTTGACCCCGTCACCGTGCAGCAGCTCGACCGCGGTCTCGAAGTTCAGTACGTCGCCGGTGTAGTTCTTCACCAGAAACAGCACGCCCGCGCCGCCATCAACGGCCTGACCGCACTCGTACATCTGATCCGGGGTCGGGGAGGTAAAAATCTCGCCGGGGCAGGCGCCATCCAGCATCCCTTTGCCCACCAGACCGCCGTGCATCGGCTCGTGGCCGCTGCCACCGCCGGAGACCAGCGCCACCTTGCCCATCACGGGGGCGTCGGCGCGAGTGATGTAGTGGGGTTCGATACGTACCTTGAGCTCGGGGTGGGCGGCTGCCATCCCCATCAGTTGTTCACGGACCACGGCATCGACGGCATTGATCAGTTTCTTCATGGCTCACTCCTTGGCTTGCCACCGCTCGGGTGGGCAAATGGTTGATGGAGCCAGTCTAACGACAGAAAAAGGGATAAAAATGACGGCCGATTTGGTTCGGATTTGAAACAGCAGAAAGGTGATGGATGTTTCAATCTGAAACGGCGCAGGGCAAGCGAGCGGGAAACTGTTAGCTGACTCACAGCCATGAAAAAGGGCCCCGCAGGGCCCTTCGCTATAACCGGAATATGCGGACGGGTTAGATGGCCCAGCCACCGGCATAGAAGACCACCAGCGCCACGGCGATGATGACGGTGCCGACGTTCAGCTTCTTCCACTCGGCAGCAAACAGGCGACCGATGACCAGCGCTACGAAGCCCAGCATGATGCCGGTCACGATGTTGCAGGTCAGCACGATAAAGACGGCGCACAGCATGCCGGAGAGCGCATCGACCGAGTCGCTGAAGTCCAGCTTGGTGACGTTGCCCAGCATCAGCAGACCGACATACATCAGCGCTGGTGCGGTGGCGTAAGCCGGTACCAGATAGCTGAGCGGGGAGAGGAAGATCATCAGCAGGAACAGCACGCCGACCAGCGCGGCGGTCAGACCGGTCTTGCCACCTGCTGCGGTGCCTGCGGCAGATTCGATGTAGACGGCCGCCGGAGCACCACCAACGGCGCCTGCCACCATGCTGCTGACTGAGTCGGCAGTCAGGGCCTTGCCGCCGCTGATGATGTGGCCACGTTCGTTGATGAGACCCGCTTGTCCGGCCACGGCACGGATGGTGCCGGTGGCGTCAAACACAGCGGTCATCACCAGCGCCAGTACGGTCGGAATGACTACCGGATTGAGGGCGCCCAGCAGATCCATGCTGCCTACCAGCGAGCCCTTCTCTCCAGTCAGGCTCGGCATGGCGAAGAAGCCCTGCCAGGTCACTTTCGGGTCGAAGATAAGGCCGAGGATGGAGATGGCGATGATCACCATCAGGATGCCGCCCGGCACCTTGCGACGCTCCAGACCGAAGATGGCGGCCAGACCCAGCACCGTCATGATGACAGGGAAGGCGGTCACTTCACCGAGCTGTACCGGCAGACCGGCCCCTTCGTTCTTGATCACCATGCCAACACCGTTGGTGGCAATCAGCAGCAGGAACAGACCGATACCGATGCCGGTGCCGTGAGCGATGCCGGAGGGGAGGTTATCCAGGATCCACTGGCGTACGCCGGTGACACTGATCAGGGTAAACAGCACACCCATCAGGAAGATGGCGCCGAGGGCGACCGGAATGCTCAGTCCCTGACCCAGCACCAGACTGAAGGCGGTAAAGGCGGTGAGGGAGATGGCGCAACCGATAGCCATCGGCAGCTTGGCCCACAGGCCCATCAGCAGGGAGCCGAAGGCGGCGATCAAACAGGTGGCCACAAACACCGGGCCCTGCTCAAAGCCGGCAGCGCCCAGCATGTTCGGCACCACTATGATGCTGTAGACCATCGCCAGGAAGGTGGTCAGCCCCGCGACCAGCTCCTGACGCACGCTGCTGCCGCGCGCAGAAATGGAAAAATAAGAGTCCAGAAAGCCGCCAGTCCCTGTTTGGGCTGCCATATCTTGCTTTGCCATAACTAATCCTGAAAGTGTGAAGGAAATCGTTTGCGTTGGTGGCGCGCAAAATAGCAAGAATTCGCGGCAAATACAGCGGATAACCTGACTTTTTCGTCACTATTTTACATTTCGAGTCCATTCGGAGCTCATTCTAAGACTCAAGCGGTGAGAGCGTGTAAGGGAGGGATCAAGCTGTCGGGGGAGGGGAGATCAGTGAGGAAAAAAGCGGGGAACAACAAAAAACCCGCCGAAGCGGGTTTTTTTAAATTCTTGCAGAGCTGTCAGCAGTTGGCATAAGCCATCAGCAGCATGCTCCGGCTTGAATTACAGACCAACTACGTTGGCAGCAGCCGGGCCTTTCTGGCCTTGCTCGATGGTGAACTCAACGCGCTGACCTTCGTCCAGGGTTTTGAAGCTGGTGGACTGGATAGCGGAGAAGTGTACGAACACGTCTTTGCTGCCGTCAGCCGGGGAGATGAAACCAAAACCTTTCTCAGCGTTGAAGAACTTAACGGTACCAGTCATTTTGTTAGACATAATAATTTCCTTAAATAGTGTTGAATGCCACCTAAATGGCAATTTTTGATTTTTCGTCAGCAATACGTATGGGGAGCACTAAAGAAGGAGAATTATTTGATAAGAATTATCCGAGGATAACGCTTATGCTAATCACTGCTTTACTAAAATGACTGCCTAACATAATCAGGTCTGAACTGCCGAACCATCGAGAAAGATTAAAACACGCTCTCATTTTTAAAGCAAACTTTATCTCGATATTAATGTTTTGTAACAGCCAAAAATATCATTTTTTATAGTAAACATGATGCATTTCAACGGCATAGAAAAATCAGTGCAGACTCATATCACCCTGTGGCAAGTCAGATTCGGCTTTTTTGTCCTGACTATGTAGCCAGTTCTGACAAAAAATATGAGAAAAAATGAAAAAGGTGGCGATAGACCGGGGATTGTCAGTTGGCGTTCTCTCTAAGTCACAATGTAAATCACTTCTTTGCTGCTGCGATTAGCTTCTGGGCTGCAAATCAATGGCAGCGCCAAATCTGGCTCATCGAGCATCGCCCAGACATGCAAACGCCCGCAGGCACAAGTGCCAGCGGGCGTTTTGCAAGAAGGGATCAGCGCTTGCTGCGAAACTTGTTGCTGACCGAATCAATCCAGCTGAAGGTTTCCGGCAGTACCTGGTTCTTGGCGCGCTCTTTGGCTTTCTCGCGAGCCAGCTTGGAGGCAGCCTTGGCCGCTTCGGCGCGGTCGGCCACAATTTTCAGGCGACCCTCTTCGCGGATCTTGTTCCGCTCTCCGTTGGTCAGCTGGTGGTCTGCATTGGCTTGTGCCTTTTGCAATAACAAGGCTATCTCGGCTTTTTCGGCCTCGGTCAGATCTTTCATTTCCAGCTTTTTCACGGCGCGCTCCTGCGGCAGGGTGGTTAGACACCCTAACACAGTTGTGCCGATCACTTCTTATGCAATCGGCTTTCCGGCAGTAAAAATGCGGGTTTGTGCCAACTTTCCGTTATTTCGCTGCCACTTTCCCGCCTGTTTGCCACATTTCAATTTATGGCGAGCGGTGAGGGCAGCTCTTGCTCCTCCGGCTCGACGTGGATCAGCACGATGGCGTGGGGCAGTTGCGCCATGATGGCGTGTTCGATGCGATCACAGATATCGTGGGCTTCGCCGATGCTCATCTCCGGGGGCAGGGTGAGGTGGAAGTCGATATGGCGGCGACGACCGGCACGACGGCTGCGCAGATCGTGAAAACCGCTGGCAGCAGGGCAGCATTCGGTGATGATGCGGCTGGTCATCGCCAGCTCTTCCGGGCTCATGCTCTGGTCGATCAGCGGCTGGAAGGCCTCGTTGAGCATGCTGAGCGCCTCTCTGACAATAAAGATGGCGACCGCAATGGCGACCAGCGGGTCGAGGATGGCGAGTGAATGGCCGAACAGACCGGCCAGCCAGATCCCGCCAAGACCGACGGCGACACCGGCTGAAGTGAGCACATCCGCCTTGAGATGGAGCGCATCGGCCGCCAATGCAACTGACTCTTCTTCCCGGGCCACCTTGTAGAGGTAGGCTGAGACGCCGCTGTTGACCAGCGCCGAGATCACCATCACCAGCACGCCCCAGCCAATGCTTTCAATCGGGCTGGGGGTGATCAGCTTGTCGACGGCTTCGAAGATGATCCAGCCCGCGGCCAGCAAGATAAGCAGTGCTTCGATGACGCCGGAGACATTTTCAATCTTGTCGTGACCATAGGGGTGGCGTTCATCGGGCGGGAGATCGGACTTTTTCACCGCGAACAGGGCGATCAGGGCCGCCACCAGATCCATGGCGGAGTGGATCGCCTCCGAGATGATACTGACCGAGCCGCTGGCGAACCCGGCCACCATTTTCATGATGATCAGACTGATATTGGAGCAGACCGACACCATGGCGGCTCTGGTTTTTCTGTTCATGTCACAGCTTCCTGAATAAAAACGGATATTTCGGTGCGGCGCGCATTATATCCGGCTGACCGGAAATAACCTATTCGGTGTTGTAACCTGATGTTTCCGGTGATATTGCGAATGCTTATTAAAATGGTGGCCTCTTGCGCGGCAATAAATAATGAGAGGGATTTATATTTATCCGTGAAAATATCCAGGTAACGATGGCTTAATATAAGCGTGACAACATTTAATAATGCGAATTACTCTTTTTTGGTCTTTCCTGTCGAGGTCGTTTGGCCTCCCCGCTCAAGGGACTGTGCGCGACATTTTTTGGACGAGAATGAGGCTGGATCCGGATGCCGCTGGAGGGTATGCTGGGTCTGGTGATGGTCTTGCACCATCCCACCAAGCGTACTGAAGTTGATGATTCGGATGGCATGCTGGCTCCCATGAGGAACCAACTGTCTGGGTAACATTTTTGGAGTTTGATGATGAGTAACAAAGAACATCACAACGGCAAAGATGCCAAGAAAAAACCGCAGATGTCACTGAAAGAGAAACGCGAAGCCAAACGTCAGAAAGCAGAACTGAAAAACGGCAGCGCAATGAAGTAACGCTCCCTTACTGCTGTTCCTTCGGAGCCAGTACAAAGCCAGCCCTTACCGGCTGGCTTTTATGTTTGTGGCTCACGGCGTGGCACCGTAAGCCGCGAAAATTTGGTGATAACGACCATCCTGACGCATCGCCTCAAGGCGCTTATCAAACAGATTGCGTGCATCGGCCGTTCGGAAGGCAAAGTGATAGACGGTGGGCGGGAAGAGGTCTGCTTGCCTGACCTGATTGCGCTCGTAGTGCTCGCCTGCCTGGGCGGTGGCGATCAGCTGGTCGAGGTAGTAGTAGAACACCCGCTCCTCCAGTACCACTGCATCCACCCTGCCGCGCATTAGCTGATGTACCTGCACCTGCTGCTTGGCTACCTCCTCATAGTGGGGATTCTGGTTGGCCATGGTGGCGAACGCGCCCCCCAGAATGATCCTTGCCCGTTGAAAGGCGGTGACCCGTTTTGAATGCAGGTCGTCCAGAGTATTGATGTGGGTGCTGCGCAGGGTGAAGATCCGGTTATGGAAGGTGATAACGGGCTGGGTCAGAACGTGAGGATCAACCATACCGGGTCTGACGTTGATGATGGCATCCAGCTTTCCTGACTCGAACAGGCGGAAGGTTCGCTCCAGTGGCAGAAATTCAAAGCTGGGCTTATAGTCGCTGCCGGCGAACGCCTCTTTCAGCAGATCCAGCTCAATGCCGCGATTCTCGCCTTCGATGACATAAGGGGGGATGGCAAAGCTGACCCCGACCTTGAGTGGCGTTGCCTGCAACTGGCCGGAGAGCATACTAGTCAGCATGAGCAATAAAGGGGTGAGCAGTTTCATTGCACTTTTCACAAAGCGCTCCTGTGGAGGATATCCATCACTGTAGGGGAGGCAACCATAAAGCGTTATATCCCTTTCGGGCTGAGAGGTTCAGCCTGAGTGCATAAAAAAAGACCCTGAGTTATCAGGGCCTTTTCAATATTCTGTTCTTAGAACGGGATATCGTCGTCGAAATCCATCGGCGGCTCGTTATATACCGGCGGCGCAGATTGCGGCTGCTGGGCAGGACGGCCATAACCGCCTTGCGGTTGCATGTTCTGCTGCGGAGCCGGTGCCGGGCGCTGCTGATTCATCGGCTGCTGGGCAGGCATGCTTTGCTGTGGCTGACCCCAGTTACCCTGGGATTGGCCACCCATGTTCTGGCCCATACCCTGACCGCCTTGCGGACGGCCACCCAGCATCTGCATCACGCCAGTGAAGCTGTCGACCAGCACTTCAGTGGTGTAGCGCTCCTGGCCGCTCTGATCCTGCCATTTGCGGGTTTGCAGTTTGCCTTCCACATAGACCTGGGAGCCTTTCTTCAGGTACTCGCCAGCCACTTCGGCCAACTTGCCCATGAAGACGACGCGGTGCCATTCGGTACGCTCTTTCTGCTCACCGGTCTGCTTGTCGCGCCAGGTTTCAGAGGTAGCCAGAGTAATGTTGGTCACAGCACCGCCACTCGGCATGTAGCGTACTTCCGGGTCTTGCCCGAGGTTACCGATCAGAATGACTTTATTGATGCCTCGACTGGCCATAATCTCTCTTCCACCTTATTTACCGGCCAGGTCGAAACCTGGTCCAAACACGACTAGATACCTGATTAGTTGCTGTGTGCGGGGCGCAATGTCCCGCAGACGCATGTGACGGTCATAGTAACAGTTGCGGAGCGGATTGGCAGCATCCTTAACCGGCTTGATGCGCCAAAGGTAACTGTTGGCTCCTGCTGTAGTGATGGTCGGGTTGCAGCTGTTTCCGGCGCGTCCGGCATCACATTTCTGCCATATATTCCTGTTATGCTGGCCGATTGGCGAATTGGAATCGGTTTTTAAATCGACTAAAAACATATGGTTACGATATTTATGAGATCCATTCTCATACTTTTTTAATATTGTACTCCCATACCTCCTTGGTAGACTCAGTCGGCCAGATTAGGTGGTTTACAGGTTCAAGGAAGAGCACAGAATGAAAGCCGCATGCCCGATCGCACTGGTCACTGAAAATAATGTGCAGGCCAGCACATTTGCTGCATACCTCATCTCTCATTTGAGCCGTCCCGTCCAGCTAATCCACGAGATTAATCAGCTAGATAACCAGTGTGACGGCACGCTGTTTCTCATCGATCTTGACTATATCCGCTCTGGCCAGTCATTGGGCTGGAACCGGGCGATCTCCGAACGCTTTGGCATGGCGACCACTGTGCTGCTCAATGCTCCCACTGCGACGGATCGCGACCTGCTGCTGATGTGGCCGCAGATCTGTGGTTTGTTTTTCCGTCAGGATCCGCTCGACCGGCTGGTTGCCGGGTTGCAGAAAATCCTGCTGGGCGAGTACTGGATGCCGCGCCACCTGCTGTGCGAGCTGGTCGAATATTATCGCCAGGGCAATAGCTACCTGCTACGCAACGACACCCTTCTGACAGCCAGAGAGCAGGAGATCATCCGTTATCTGATGACGGGCGCCTCCAATGTCGAGATCGCCGACAGCCTGTTTGTCAGCGAGCACACCGTCAAATCCCACCTCTATAACGTCTTTAAAAAGCTGAATGTGAAGAACCGGATCCAGGCGGTGAGCTGGGCCAAAGAGTATCTCGATGCTCCGGACTCTCACTGATGAAAGCGCTCTCTGTGGCGTGTTGCCTCGCGCTGCTCTGGGGCTGCACGACCGTTGTGGCGGGCGAGGCCGATGCACCGCTGGAGTCGGTGCAGCCGGAGCAGGAGAGTGATCGGCTGGATGTGGATGGTCTGGTACTGGATCGCACCTTTACCCGTTTCGGTCAGGGCTTTTATAACGAATTTACCCGGTTGCGCAGTGATGAAGACCCGGATGCCAGAGAAAATCTGACGATTCATGAGCGCCCGACAGCCCGCTGGGGCAGCCTGATCTGGATCACCCATAACCGGAAGGTGATTTTTAAAACCGCGCTCTCTCCCGGCCGCAATCAGCAGGAGCAGAGCGCCAAACTGGCTTGGTCACAGGTCAGGCAGACCCTCGAACAGCAGAAGATAGCGACTCTGTTCATGGATACCTTCGATTTGGAACATGATGAACTATAAGGATATTTTTCATGCGTGCCCGGTTATGGCTAGTTGCTGCACTGATAGCGCCAACGCTCCATGCGTCGGAGCTTGTCTATCGCCCCGTCAACCCCAGCTTTGGGGGTAACCCTCTCAACAGCAGTCATCTGCTTGGCACCGCCAATGCGCAGAATGATTACAAGGATCCCGCCAGTGGCAGCGGTAGCAGCGGCACCTCGGCGCTGGATCGCCTGACCTCCAACCTGCAATCCCGCCTGATCAGCCAGCTGTTGGCCGATATCGGCAAGGATGGCAGCCAGAGCGGCAGTCTGGTGACCGATGATTTTGCCATCAATGTGGTGGATGAAGATGGCACCCTGGTGGTTTCGATCACCGACCGGGTGACCAACCAGACCACCATGATCGAAGTGAATGGCCTGATTGCCGACTGAGGGCGCGATGAAACGACAACTGTTATTGATAGTGCCCCTGCTTGCGCTGGCTGGCTGTGCGACCCATATCGGCTCTCCCGTTGCTGATGAGAAGGCAACCCTGATGCCGCGCTCCGTCTCTTACAAGGAGTTGATCAGTCTGCCCAAGCCAAAAGGGAAAATTGTCGCGGCCGTCTACGATTTTCGCGATCAGACCGGTCAGTACCTGCCAGCACCAGCCTCCAACTTCTCCACGGCCGTCACCCAGGGCGGGGTCGCCATGCTGAGCACGGCCTTGTGGGACTCTCAATGGTTTGTGCCGCTGGAGCGGGAAGGGCTGCAGAACCTGCTGACCGAACGCAAGATTGTGCGGGCGGCCCAGAACAAGCCCAACGTGCCCGGCAACAATGCCAATCAACTGCCCTCGCTGGTTGCCGCCAACATCCTGATCGAGGGGGGGATAGTCGCCTATGACAGCAATGTGCGAACCGGCGGGGCGGGGGCCAAGTATTTCGGCATCGGTGCCAGCGGGGAGTACCGCGTCGATCAGGTGACGGTCAATCTGCGAGCCGTCGATATCCGTTCTGGCCGGATCCTGAACAGTGTCACCACCTCCAAGACTGTACTGTCGCAACAGGTGCAGGCCGGGGTATTCCGTTTCGTCGAGTACAAGCGCCTGCTGGAGGCCGAGGCCGGTTTCAGCACCAACGAACCGGTACAGATGTGTGTCATGTCGGCTATCGAGTCCGGAGTGATCCGGCTGATAGCCAATGGTGTACGGGACAATCTGTGGCAACTGGCCGACCAGCGGGATATCGACAATCCGATCCTGCAGGAGTACCTGCAAGACAATGCCCCGCTGCTTTGAGTTTTCCCGCTCGCGCAATGCCCTCCCTGGTGGAGGGCATTTTTTTGGCCTCCATCGAATACGAATTAAGACTTTCTGCTCAGCGACAGGGCGGCGCTTTTCATCCTCGAATCAGCGGAGTGCCTGATAGGCCGCCTCTGGTCTGACAGGGATACTGTGGGCGTTTTCCAACAAGGCGATGGCGCGATGAAACACCTGTTGAGTGCTCTCTTTTTTCTGCTGATATCGGGCGCCCCGCAACTCGCCGCAGAGCCTGCCGCCTTCGACGAGCTGGCGATGGCAAGCGAGCTGGATTCCGGTCTGCAGAACGATGGGAATCAGGCGCTGTTGTGGCAACTCGGTAGCGAGCAGCAACTGCATCTCACCCAGCAAGGGGAGCTGAATCAGGCGCGTCTGCTGCAACAGGGTTGGGCCAATGAGTTGGTGCTCTCCCAGGTAGGAGATGAGAACTGGGTCAATGGCGCGCAACTGGGCGAGGGCAATAGCGCCGAGCTCTATCAGGCGGGCATCAATATCCGGATTTGGCTGCTGCAACAAGGCAGCGGCAATGAAGCCTGGATCAGTCAGCAAGGGGCAGACAATCAGGCCCGGGCGATCCAGCAGGGTGATGGCAATCAGGCCAGCATTGAGCAAAACGGTAACGGATTGGCGGCAACCGTTATTCAGACGGGAGCCAATCAGCAAGTAAATGTCGTTCAAACCAACTGAGCCTAGGCTCAACCATTAGCACGAGAGGGAAATCATGTTTAAACGTACCATCATTGCCTCGGCAGTTCTTCTGGCGACCAGCACCGCTTGGGCGGCATCTACTGGCAATCAGGCTGAGGTGACTCAGGCTCAATTCTCCAGCGGCAACCTGGCGTACATCCAGCAGGTCGAGGAGAGCACGGCTAACAAGGCGGCGATCTATCAACAGGGTAACGACAACCTCGCCTCGACCGAGCAGCGCAATACCGGTGCTTCCACTGCTGATATCAAGCAAGCCGGTGGCAAGAACGAAGGGGAGGTATTGCAGCAGGGGGTGACCAATAAATCGACCGCGACCATTGATACCAGCGGAGAGCTGAACAAGGCCTCGATTACCCAGCAGTACTACAACGGTGAGGCCACGGCCAGGGTGAGCCAGCTTGGTGATGGTAACGATGCCCGCATCAAGCAGGATGATGGTGACCATGCCAATTCAGTGATTGAGCAGCAATCGAACGATAACAGTGCGCAGATCAATAACTACTGGTCTGATTATGCCAATGCGACCATTACCCAGTCAGGAGAAGGCGGGCATATTGCGGATGTCGATCAACGCGAATCCGATGGTGCCGTTGCCAGCGTGGCTCAAGAGGGGGGCAATAACACGGCCTTAGTCGCACAACGTACAAGCAACTTCGGTTACGGCGCAAACGAGGGCACCTCTGCGGTCGTCAAGCAAAGTGGCAATGACAACACTGCCGAGGTCACTCAGCTGGGGCTGGCCAACGTGGCAACGGTGGAGCAAAGCGGGACCACTGGCAGCGTGACAGCCCAGCAGTCTGGTGCGACCGCCGGACAAGGGAACAACCTGCTGGCCAAGCAGGCTGGTTCCGGTGAAACCGCCCTTCTGACCCAGACCGGAAGTCGTAACCAGATCGACTCTGAGCAGAGAGGTTCTGAGGATCTGTTGACCATCACCCAGAATGGTAACGACAACATCGCCAACGCCAGACAGAGCGGAACTGGTGAAACGGCGGTCGTGACTCAGCTGGGTAATGGCAACCAGGCCGATACCAACCAGCAGGGGTCTGGCAACACTGCACAGGTCACTCAGAATGGCAGCAATAACCAGGCGGTGGTTGATCAGCTGGCCAGCAGCGTGGGTGGGTTTGTCACTATCGATCAGTTGGGTAGCGACAACTATGCGAATGCAGTGCAAGAGGAAGGTAGTCGCAACAAGGTCGATATTGACCAGAACGGCACTGGCAACCAGGTTGCCACCGCGCGTGGCGTTGAGGGCAAAGGAGCCTGGACCTGGGGCTCGGACAACGAGCTGGTCGTGGCTCAGAAAGGCACTGACAACTGGGCTTATGCCGATGCGTCTCACTCTGACTCTGTGGTGACAGTGACTCAGGATGGGAAACTGAACAGCGCCAAGGTCGAATCCTATCTGGGGAGCGAAAACACGCTCACCGTAAGCCAGTTAGGTGAAAAACACGTGGCCAACGTTTACGTCAATGGCGGCATGGGCGGTGGCAATAACGAAGTCGACGTTGCACAAACCGACAGCCTCAACACTGCCAATGTGACTGTCTATGGCAGCGATAACATGGCCTATGTCTATCAGGGTTCTGGTAGCAACTGATGGTTATCTCCGGATTCAGGGGCCTGCGGGCCCCTCTTTTGTTGGTGCTGCTCTGTGGGTTGATGCTGGTTTATCGCGTTCCTTCACCAGCAACTGCAAGGGAAACCGAGATAGAACCCGATCCGTCGATCCGCTTGTCCCTCAATATGGTGCAGAGCGAACAGGGGCTGTCACTTGCACCGACGCTGCTCAGCAAGCACAACTTGAAGGTGAGCTTCAGGTTGCTGGTGTATGGCGAAGGGGCGGCCGGGAGCACGACTCAGCGCCAGAGCCGTAATCTGTCGCTGCAGGCTGGAGTGGTCATGGCGGTTGGCAAAATAGGGCTGGGTTTACGTTGCCCCTATCGGGTCGAGGTCACCGCCCGGATATGGCAAAACGAGCGGCTGCTGGTGGAGAAAAAAGAGCAGATGGCGTGCGCCGGATGATGCGCATTTCATCTCATGACTGTCTATTCATCCAGTAGTCTCTATGCCATACTGACTCGCTCAGGTTTCTGTATCGAGCGTGCAACAAGATGGAAAAGATCGTGGTCCGGGGTGCTCGCACCCACAACCTCAAGAACATCAATCTGACCCTGCCCCGCGACAAGCTGATCGTGGTCACCGGCCTCTCCGGTTCGGGCAAATCCTCTCTGGCGTTCGATACCCTCTATGCCGAGGGGCAGCGCCGCTATGTGGAGTCACTCTCCGCCTATGCCCGCCAGTTCCTTTCCCTGATGGAGAAGCCGGACGTCGACCATATCGAGGGGCTCTCGCCCGCCATCTCCATCGAGCAGAAGTCCACCTCCCACAACCCGCGTTCGACCGTCGGTACCATCACCGAAATCTACGACTACCTGCGTCTGCTGTTTGCCCGGGTCGGTGAGCCGCGCTGTCCGACCCACGCCATTCCGCTCGCCGCCCAGACCATCAGCCAGATGGTGGATCAGGTGCTGGCCCAACCGGAGGGGAGCAAGCTGATGCTGCTGGCCCCGGTGGTGCGTGACCGCAAGGGGGAGCACACCAAGCTGCTGGAGAATCTGGCGGCCCAGGGCTACATCCGTGCCCGTATCGACGGCGAGGTGTGCGACCTCTCCGATCCTCCTACGCTGGAGCTGCACAAGAAGCACACCATCGAGGTGGTGGTGGATCGCTTTAAGGTGCGCGAGGATCTGGCGCTGCGTTTGGCCGAGTCGTTCGAGACGGCGCTGACCCTCTCCGGTGGCATCGTACTGGTAGTGCCGATGGACGGCGAGGAGGGGGTTGCCCCCATGACCTTCTCCGCCAACTTTGCCTGCCCGGAGTGCGGCTACTCCATGTCGGAGCTGGAGCCGCGCATCTTCTCCTTCAACAACCCGGCCGGAGCCTGCCCGACCTGCGATGGCCTCGGGGTGCAGCAATATTTCGATCCGGCCAAGGTGATCGGCGATCCGGCCATCAGTCTGGCCAACGGCGCCATCCGTGGTTGGGACAAGCGCAGCTTCTACTACTTCCAGATGCTCAAATCCCTCTCCGAGCACTACAAGTTCGATCTGGAGACGCCGTGGGAGGATCTGCCGGTCAAGACCCAGGAGGTTATCCTGCGCGGCTCCGGTCGCACCGAGATCGAGTTCCGCTACATGAACGATCGCGGTGACGTGGTGGTGCGCAAGCACCCGTTCGAGGGGATCCTGCACAACATGGAGCGGCGCTACCGAGAAACCGAGTCCAACTCGGTGCGTGAAGAGCTCTCCAAATACATCGCCAACAAATCCTGTACCAGCTGCGGTGGCAGCCGACTGCGGGAAGAGGCGCGTCACGTCTTCGTCGACAACCGCAACCTGCCGGCCATTGCCGAGCAGTCCATCGGCGATGCGCTCGCCTTCTTCGAGGGGCTTAACCTCACTGGCCAGCGCGCCCAGATTGCCGAGAAGATATTGAAAGAGATCGTCGAGCGGCTCGGCTTCCTGGTGAACGTCGGTCTCAACTATCTGAGCCTGTCCCGCAGTGCCGAGACCCTCTCAGGCGGCGAAGCGCAGCGCATCCGACTGGCCAGCCAGATCGGGGCCGGGCTGGTGGGCGTCATGTACGTACTGGACGAGCCCTCCATCGGTCTGCATCAGCGCGACAACGAGCGGTTGCTCAAGACCCTCACCCATCTGCGCGATCTCGGCAACACGGTGATCGTGGTGGAGCACGACGAGGATGCCATTCGACTCGCCGACCATGTGCTGGATATCGGCCCGGGGGCGGGTGTACACGGTGGCGAGATTGTTGCGCAGGGCACCCCCCAGCAGATTATCGACAATCCGGAATCGCTGACCGGTGACTACCTCTCCGGTCGCAAGCAGATCGCCATTCCGGCCGAGCGCACGCCGCTCACCGGCAAGTGGTTGAAACTTAAGGGGGCGAGCGGCAACAACCTGCGCAACGTCAACCTGGATCTGCCCATCGGAGTGATGACCTGCGTTACAGGTGTTTCCGGCTCCGGCAAGTCGACCTTGATCAACGACACCCTGTTCCGCATCGCCCACCGCGAGCTCAACAAGGCGACCGAGTCCACCCCGGCCCCCTATCGTAGCGTCGAGGGGCTGGAGCATCTGGACAAGGTAGTGGATATCGACCAGAGTCCCATCGGTCGTACACCACGCTCCAACCCGGCCACCTATACCGGTTTGTTCACTCCGATCCGCGAGTTGCTCTCCGGCACCCAGGAGGCGCGTTCGCGCGGCTACCAGCCGGGTCGCTTCTCCTTCAACGTGAAGGGGGGCCGCTGCGAGGCGTGCCAGGGGGATGGGGTCATCAAGGTAGAGATGCACTTCCTGCCGGATGTCTATGTGCCGTGCGACGTCTGCAAGGGCAAGCGCTATAACCGCGAGACCCTGGAGGTGAAATACAAGGGCAAGAACATCCACGAAATCCTCGAGATGACGGTGGAAGATGCCCGCGAGTTCTTCGATCCGGTGCCGGCAGTGGCGCGCAAGCTGCAGACCCTGATGGATGTGGGCCTCTCCTATATCCGGCTCGGCCAGTCTGCTACTACCTTGTCGGGCGGTGAGGCGCAGCGGGTCAAGTTGGCGCGCGAGCTCTCCAAGCGGGATACCGGCCAGACCCTCTACATTCTGGATGAGCCGACCACAGGGCTGCACTTCCACGACATCCAGCAACTGCTCAAGGTACTGCACCAGCTGCGGGATCGCGGTAACACCATCGTCATCATCGAGCACAACCTTGATGTGGTAAAAACTGCCGACTGGATTGTCGATTTGGGGCCAGAGGGAGGCGCCGGTGGTGGTCGCATTCTGGTGACGGGGACGCCGGAGGAGATTTGCGCTAATAAAGAGTCTCATACAGCTCGTTTTTTACGACCGCTATTGGCGCGATAAGCCGTTATAATCGAGGGGCCTTTGGCCCCTTTTTGTTATAAAAATCGGGAGCATAGGGGGAAGCTCGTCAAGTGTGGGCAGGCTTGGCATCTCAGCATCATGGTAATGGATATATCGGGTTATGGCTCAGGCTCCGCGCACGATTGATCATCAGTTGGCTTACTCCATGTTCCCCATCTGGCTGGGGGCGATCCTGCTATTGCTGGTCCTGCTGGCGTGGGCCCAGATCCCGGCTGCCAGCCGGATTGAAGAGCAGCGAATGAAGGAGCATCTGCTGCGCGTGACCAAGGCGGTGCAGGCGGATGTGGCCGCTCTGGATGCATTCAGTCGGGATTGGGGCATTTGGGATGACAGTCATCGTTTTATGGACAACAAAAGCAGGGCGTACATCGAATCCAATCTGTTCAGTGATATGCCGATGCGGGATTTTAGTCTCAACCTGATGAGCTTCATGGATCTCACCGGCTACGAAATCTGGACGCGCACCCTGCTACCCGATGCGCCGGGGATCAATCCGGACCAGTTTCCCTACTTCCTTGATGAACTGAAAAAGCAGTTAAGGGCGCGCTCGGTGGCGCAAGGGGGCATCAATCTGCACGGGATCCGTGCTTCCCAGTGGGGGCCGCTGATGTACTCGTGGCAGCCGATCAGAAACAGTGACGAGTCGGCACCGTTCAACGGTTTCTTGCTGGTTGTACGTTGGCTCGACAAGGCCTATCTCGAGCAGGTATCGGAGCGTACCGCGCTGCCTCTGGCGATCTCCCACGCCAATCTGGATGTCACCGCTACCTTCAAACCACTGAAACCGCAAATAACGTATCGCCTGATTGACCTTGGGCTCACCCGGCTTAGGGGAGAGGTGCGACTGCTCAACAGCGATAACCAGCCGGTGCTGACTCTGGTGATTGAGGAGGAGAGAAAGATCTTGAGTGGCGTCATGGAGGGGGCGCTCTGGACCTTTATCGGCATGCTGTTTATCAGTTTTATCTGCGTCATGATCGCCATGTACCGGCTCAACAGCATTGTGCTTACCCCGTTGCAGCAGCTGGTGTCGGCGCTGCAACGCTTTGGCGATCGGCCAGATGCCACCTTGATCCCCTATATCGACAGCAGCGCCGAGATGGCAACTCTGAGTGGCAAGTTCAGGGAGATGGCCGGCAAGGTTAGTCAGCAACACGATGATTTGTTGGAAAAATCCAGCCAGATGGAAATGGCTGCATTCACCGACCCCTTGACCCGTTGTTTCAATCGTCGCTATCTCGATGGTTGGTTGCAGGCCAACCGGGCCAAACTTTGTCTGTTATTGCTGCTGGATCTGGATCATTTCAAGCGGATCAATGACCGCCTTGGCCATGACATCGGGGATCTGGTGCTGAAACAGTTGGCGGATCTGCTGCGCAAGGTGGTGACAGGAGAGCGCGAGCCTATCATCCGGCTGGGTGGGGAGGAGTTCTTGTTGCTGCTACAAGTGGATGACGAGCAAGAGTTGGCGTTGCGGGTCGAATATCTGCGCCAGCGTGTCGCTCAGCACCGCTTTGGCAGAGAGGATGCGCCACTCTGGTTGACGGTGTCGCTGGGGTTCTGCCGCTATCCGTTGCACCCGGAGTACCCGGATTCATTCTGGAGTCACAGCTTCAAACTGGCGGACATGGCGCTGTATCAGGCCAAAGTCGGCGGGCGAAATCGGTGGTGTGGCTACGCTGGTCCCCTCTCTGCGGAGGGCATGGGCCAGACTCCGGAGCAGCTTGCTGAAGGGGGGAATATCACCCTGCTGCACTCTGTCAACCCGGATTAACCCTGCCGTACCAATACCAGATAGGCCAGGGCGACAATAAAACCGAGCAGGATAAAGAGAAAGGATCCGATTCCCCACACGGCCGCGAGAAAGGCCCCTACCTTTTGCCATTTCGACTCATTTTTCATAAATAAACCATTACTTCCCAGTAACTTGTATGGCGCAAAAAATACGCTGATTTGCCCATATTAACAACAATTAATAGCCACTCTGCCGCGCAATAAGATGTGGTTTGCTTGCCCCTTTTGGCGCTGGATGCGGGTAGTTACAACCTGTCCAAACAGGCATTTCGGCTTGTTGTCTGGGGACTCAACGAGATTGGGATGGTGCGCAAAGATGTCACACCAATCGATTTATTTCTGTGCAACCTTTGCTCCAAGTCAATAACTTTGCATTTACAAGGGCATATAGTCAGCGGGCTTACAGCATCAAATGAAAACAAAAAAAAGGATTACGTGATGAAAAAATTACTTCCTCTGATGATTGCCGCTGCAGTGACCTCTCCTTTCGCCATGGCCCATCAGGCTGGTGATATTCTGGTTCGTGGTGGTTTGGCTGTAGTGTCTCCACAAGACAGTGGTAACAGCTTTGAAATCAATGACAATGCCCAGCTGGGTTTGACTTTGACCTATATGGCTACAGATAACTTCGGTGTTGAGCTGCTGGCTGCTACCCCATTCTCCCATTCAGTGAAGATTGGCGATACCGAAGTAGCCAAGGTCAAGCATCTGCCGCCAACCCTGATGGCTCAGTACTATTTTGGCGATGCCCAGAGCAAGGTTCGTCCGTACGTCGGTGTTGGGGTGAACTACACCAATTTCTTTGACGAGAAAGGTCGTGGCCCTCTGACCAACAGCGATGTGAGCCTGGATGATTCTTGGGGTGTTGCTGGTCAGGTGGGTATCGATATGGCGATCACTGACCGCTGGTTTGTCAACGGCTCAGCCTGGATCATGGATATCGACACTGATGTGCATGTAAACGGTGGAGATGGAATCAAAACCAAGATTGACCCAATGGTCTTTATGGTTGGTGCGGGCTACCGCTTCTAATGATTCTGACTGCGGTTCTGAACGGACCGCGGAAGATAGCAAAGTACGTCTCTTTCAGCCCGGCTTGTGCCGGGCTTTTTTCGTATGGCTGATTTTGTCTGGACTGTGATCCAACCCGATACAAATCAATTAAATACCTGCCGCTTTATTTCAGTTATTCGCCACCCCTGCCGATAGTGACTATGTTCACTTTACCTTCCCCCAATGAGTGAGGATGTCTCCATGGGCTTATCTATCGTGCAGCGGATCATCGCCGGATTCGTGTTGATGCTGCTGTTGCTGATCCTGCTTGGTGTGATCAGTACCTTTAAAATCAAGGGTATAAATGACGGCCTCTCTGCCGTATCTGACCGGGCAACCCCGCTGGTGGTGGCTGTCGCAGGTCTCAAGGGGGCACTGCAGGATAGTAACCGCTGGGTGCTTGTCTACCGCACCAGTGAAGATGCCGCCCAGTTGCCGCAGCTGGCCAATCAGTTCAAGGAGCAGCAGAACCGCTTCGCCCAGCTGAGTCAGGAGATGGGGAAATTTACCGACGTAGCGGATGCTCGTGCCCGCTTCCAGCAGGTCGAGAGTGCTACCACCCAATTTTATGGTTTGGCGGATCAGGTGTTGGCACAGCATCGACAGTGGGTCAGTGCACTGGAGCAGCGCCACAAGCTGGAGATGGAATTTATCCGCCTTGAGGATACCTACCAGTGGGCGGCGGATCTGCTGTTGCAACAGACTGCCAGCAAGCGCTCCATGCGCAACAAGGCGGAGCTCATTACCTCGGGTATCGCCCGCGACCTGAAGAATATCCGTCGTGCCGATGCCAAAACCGACCTGAACGAGCTGGAAAAGGTACTCAGCAAGGATATCGAGATGGCCCGCAAGCGGTTGGAGCGGGTGCTGGTGCCTGATGATGTGAAAGCGCGCTTTGTCTCCAATCTGGATCGGATGCAGGAGCTGGCGCTTGGCGCTCAGGGCTTGTTGGCGACCATGCGTCAGGCTCAGCAACTGGCGCTGTCGCTGGCCACGCAAAATCAGCAGTTGGATGCCAGTCTGGTCAACAGCCTCAATTTGCTCGATGAGATGGGCAAGTCTGCCGGAGCCATCGCCAGCGATAGCCGGATCAACGCCGATGCGGCGGTCAGCAGTGCCAGCTTCTGGATCCTGGTGGTTGCCGCGATGTCGGCCGCTGCGGCGCTGGTGATCGGCTATACCACGGCGCGCAGCATTCAGCGCCCGTTGCAGATGATCAACAAGGAGCTCGATTACATGGCGGCCGGTGATATGACCCGCCGCATCAACTACCGCAGCAGTTGCGAATTTGGCAGCCTTTCCCGCTCCATTGATACGCTGGCGGGCAAGACCGGTGAGCTGCTCTCTCAAATCAATGCAGGCTCCCGCCATCTGGTGGATGAGGCGAGCCGCGCCGCCGAGATCAGCGAACGGGCCATGTCCCGGGTGCAAGAGCAGAAGAGCCAGACCGATCAGGTGGCCGCCGCCATTACCGAGCTGGAAGTGAGCGCCACCGAGGTGGCCCGCTCTACCGATGGCACCAAGCGCGAAGTGGATCTGGCCGATGAAGAGGCTCGTAGTGGTCGCCAGAAAGTGGCCACCACTCGCCGAATCACCGAGCAGCTGGCTGGCGCCATGGAAGAGGCGGTCGGGATCACCTACAAACTTGGCGAATTCAGTAACAACATCGGCAGCATTCTCGATGTGATCCGCAGCATCGCCGAGCAGACCAACCTGCTGGCGTTGAACGCCGCCATCGAAGCTGCCCGTGCTGGCGATGCAGGTCGCGGTTTTGCGGTGGTGGCCGATGAGGTACGGGCGCTGGCCAATCGCACCCAGACTTCGACCGAAGAGATCCAGGGGATGATTGAGAACCTGCAAAGCTCCAGCAAGCATGTGGTTGAAGTGATGGGGCGTAGCCAGGAGCAGACCCAGAGCTGTGTCGAGCAGACTCGCGAGATGGATGTGGCGCTGCAATCCATTGCCGATCGGATGGGGGCCATCAAATCGATGGCTGATCAGGTGGCCCATGCCGCTCAGGAGCAGATCTCCGTCAGTCAGGGGGTCGCTCGTCATATCGCCGGTATTGCCGATGTGGCATACGAGACCGAGCGGGAGGCGCGCGAATCCGCCAGCAGCAGCGAAGTGCTGGCCGACCTGGTCGCCAAACAGCAGCAATTGATCGCACATTTCAAGGTCTAGGAGGGCTTATGTCTAAAAAGTGGATTGGAGCCCTGAGTCTCCTGTTGTGTGGCCAGCTGATGGCCAGCGAGCTGGTGATTGAAAGCTGGCGAACCGATGACAAGGCGTTGTGGGAGCAGAAGATTATCCCGGCGTTTGAAGCGGCGCATCCCGGCATCAAGGTGAGTTTTCATCCGGTGCAAAACGTCAACTACATGCCCACCCTGTGGGAGAGCCTGAAAGGCGGTAAGGCAGGGGATCTCATTACCTGTCGCCCGTTTGATGACTCGCTCGCCCTGTTCAAGGCGGGCCATCTGGCCGAGCTGACCGAAATGGCAGGGATGGAGAACTTCCCGAGTTTTGCCCAGTCACCCTGGCAGACCGATTCCGGTGCCCAGACCTTCTGCGTGCCGATGGCCTCGGTGATCCATGGCTTCTTCTATAACAAGAAGATCTTCAGTGAGTTGGGACTCACCTTGCCGCAAACCCGCGATCAGTTCTTTGCCGTGCTGGACAAGATCAAGGCCGACGGGCGCTATGTGCCGCTGGCCATGAGTGGTTCCGAGAGCTGGGTTGCCTCCGAGCTGGGGTTCCAGAACATTGGTCCCAATTACTGGAAGGGAGAGGACGGCCGTCTGGCACTGATCGGCGGGCAGGAGCGGTTGGACAACCCGCAATATGTGAAGGTGTTCGACGAGCTGGCCCGCTGGCGTTCCTACCTCGGTGAAGGTGGTGAGAGCCGCGATTATCCGACCAGCAACGAGCTGTTCACGTCGGGCAAGGCTGCCTTCTACGTGGCGGGCTCCTGGGAGATTGCCCCCTTCACCGGCAAGGTCGATTTTGGCGTCATGCGTCCGCCGGTGGCCAAACAGGGTGATGGCTGTTTCTTTACCGACCATACCGATATCGGTATGGGGATGAACCCGGCCAGCAAGAATAAAGAGGGTGCAATGGCTTTCCTGCAGTGGCTGACGACGTCGCAATTTGCCGAGCTCTATACCAACTCGCTGCCGGGATTCTTCTCCCTCTCCAACCACTTCTTCGATGTCACCAATCCGGCGGCCAAAGAGATGATGGAGTGGCGCGATCAGTGTGACTCGACCATTCGGGTGGCGACCCAGATCCTCTCCCGTGGTACGCCCAAGTTGGGGGATGAACTGGCCGAGGTGAGTCAGGCGGTGCTGCTTGGCAAGATGGATCCCAAGGCTGCCGCAGATCGACTGGAAAGTGGCTTGAAGGGCTGGTATGCCCCTCATCAGGGCAACAAGGCCAAGAGCGCGGATTGTCAGTGTGATGCGGTTGCCCCTGCTCCAGTTTCAGCGCCGACGACTGAGGTGTCCGCAGCTCCCGCGACCAGTGAAACATCGGCCGTGGTGTCACCTGCTGTGACTCCCGCAGAACCCGCATCAGCGGCCGCTGCCCCATTACCGGCGCCGTCGGATGAGGTGGAGCAGGCGCTCTCCAACGAGCTGGAAGCGCCACAGCAGCCACAGCAATAGGTCATCGGCATCAATAAAAACGGGAGGCATCAGCCTCCCGTTTTTTATGGCTCGCGGCCAGCATGTATTGCTTTATTGTGCTTCGTGGGGCCAGCGGCAGAGGCTGCCGATGCGGGCAACCGGGGCAAACCCCAGAGAGCGGTAAATGCGCTGGGCATGGTAATGCTCGTCAGCCACTATGATGAGCTGTTTGGCGCGAGACAATCCTGCGCGAGCCACTTGACTCAGCAGCTGGCGGCATAACCCCTGGTTGCGCCACGCATGGTGCGTGCGTACCAACTGGAAGCGCCCAAGTGTGCCGCAAAAGAAGAGACCACAGCTGGCGACCAGTTGCCCCTCTTGCCAGATCCCCCACCAGTCCCCGAGACCATCGGCAATCATGGCCTGATAGAGCGCCTGACGGGATCGAAGATAGGGAAGATAGCGCTGTTCCGAGTGCCCCTCATCCCGCTCATGGAGTTCGAAGTCGAGCCACTCAGGCCAATCAGCAGTGGTGAAGGTGCGTGCCTCAACCTTGTTCATGTCGCTGTGAGGGGGCGGGTAACTCTGTTCATCCAGCGCCAGCACCACGCACTCCATATATTGGTAACCCGTTGCGACAAAACCGGCGATCCGGCTGTTTTGCCCGGCCGCCAGTGGCCATTGGAAGGTGCGGTGGCGCACTCGAGGATCCTGCCCGATCAGCTGATCAAATGTGGCTTCCAGCCAGCCTTTGTCACGGTCGCTGGGTGGGTTGGGGAGCAGCAGGTAGTTGCCGAAGTAATAGTCGGGAGCATCCGGCGTGCGAACCGCCCAGAACTGATCGTGCTGAACAACCTCGCCCTGATAGCGATCGAACAGCAAGTCGGTGGCAAAGCCGGGATGGGTATCCATGATGGTGCTCCTGCAAAGACTCATTCTGTTATCGGCAGGAGTGGGAAATAGATGAAAAGGGGCCGGAGAAACCTCCGGCCAAACAATCACACGCAGATTCAGAACGTCCAGGACGATCTGCCCCCATCATAACTCGACTGGGGCGATTTTGGGATGGGCACTTTTCGGTTACGTACCGTTAATTTTGTAAATATGAAGTTCGTCAGATCGGATGTGAGGTAAATCCCTGTTGACTTTGTGTCGTTTTACTCATAAATATAAAGACGTTTAGACGTCCAAACATCCGTTTTGACGTAGGCAGATGGATTGCAGGACAGGGAGAAGAGCAGATGGGATTTCACAGTGCACGTCAGGTTGAGGCGCTCAACCAGAGCTTGGCAGATTTGAATGGCGATATATCGGTCAGTTTCGAGTTTTTTCCGCCCAATAGTGAAGGGATGGAAAATACCCTCTGGCAGTCCATCGAACGGCTGAAAGTGCTGGAACCCAAGTTCGTCTCCGTCACCTATGGCGCCAACTCTGGCACCCGTGATCGCACCCACAAGGTGATCAAGGACATCAAGGAGCGGACCGGCCTGATTGCGGCGCCTCACCTGACCTGTATCGATGCCAGCCGCGACGAATTGCGCACCATCGCCCGCGATTACTGGAACAGCGGCATTCGCCATATTGTGGCTCTGCGCGGTGACTTGCCGCAGGGGTTGGAGAAGCCGGATATGTATGCCACCGATCTGGTTGCCCTGCTCAAGTCGGAGGCTGACTTCGATATCTCGGTTGCCGCCTATCCGGAAGGGCACCCGGAGGCCAAGAGTGCGCAATCCGACCTGCTCAACCTCAAGCGCAAGATCGATGCCGGCGCCAACCGTGCTATCACCCAGTTCTTCTTCGATGTGGAAACGTATTTGCGCTTTCGGGATCGCTGCGCCGCCATCGGTATTGATGCCGAAATCGTGCCGGGGATCCTACCGGTCTCCAACTACCAGACCCTGGCCAAGTTTGCCGGTTTTACCAACGTGAAGATCCCGCGTTGGATGCATCAGCGTTTCGAGGGGCTGGATAACGATCAGATGACTCGCAATCTGGTGGGGGCGAGCATCGCCATCGATCAGGTGCGCGTGCTGAGTCAGGAAGGGGTGAAGGATTTCCACTTCTATACCTTGAACCGCTCCGAGCTGACTTATGCCATCTGCCATACTCTGGGGGTTCGTCCCAAGGGTTGACCGGTGGTCACCGCGATAAAAGCAAAAAGCCAATGAGTTGCTCATTGGCTTTTTCGTTATGGCCGATTATCAAGGTCTGGTCGGGGCGATCTCTTTTGGCTCAAGATCGATGACCGCATTACCGGCAGCCCCCGGATACTGGCGATAGACCTGATCCTGCTCCAGTGTGTAGAAGGTATCCAGATAGTCGTCGTTGTTGGTCATCCAGGAGTCGGGCAGCGCCTTGACGATGCGACCGCCGAGATCGAGGAAGGGCAGTGCTTCCGGCACGCCACCCGCGGTAAAGCCGAGTTTGAGAGCTTCAATCAGCAGGGCGCTCAGCTCCTTGTAGTTGACGTTGTCATCCTGCTCCATCATCACCACATCGACGGCACCCCAGCGATAGCGATCCCAGTAAACCAGGATCTGGTTGGGGGTGTAGTCTGTGTTGTCATAGTCGAGGTAGGGCATGTCGACAATATCGACTACTGGCTCATCCCGACTGGGATTGACCCCTGCGACCACCGCATACACTTCGGCCGCGCCGAGCAGCCAGGGCTCCTGATCATCCTTCAGTCTGATCTTTTTCAGGATACTGGTCTTGAGTGGTGCCGTGCTGGCCGCCACTCGCGGAGCGCTTTGCAGATCCGCATCGGCCAGCGCCTTGCGCATCACCTTCAAGCCTGCGTTCTTGGCTTTGACGGGATCGGCTTCGACTACCAGAACCGGTCGGGCCGGTGCCTTGTCCACATCCAGATAGACGGGATTGCCAGCGCTGTCGAACGCTTCAATGGCGCTCCAGCTCTTCTCATCCCCACTAGGAACATAGGCGACCAGCGGTTCGACCCCCTGTTGCAGTGCAGCGGCCTGATCGGTGTTGGCCAGCCGCAACTGCATCAGTTGCTTGACCTCGCCATCCAGTCCTTGCCGGCTGATGGCCGCCTGGTTGGCATCGCTCGCCTGCCGTTTAAGGCGTGGGCTGGCCTTCTGCAGCAGGTTGGGAAGTGGGCTCTGGTATTGCTGATTGCTCAGCAGGGGCAGCAGGTTTTTCTGCTGAAGTGCGAGCTGGCGAGCCAGCTCTCGATCCGTATCGGCAGCCTGGACGCTCGTGGCACCCAGTATGGCCAGTAGTAACAAGACAGCCTGACTTTTCATTTTTATTCTCCGTTGCATGGAACCTGACAGGGCACCATGTCCGGGAAGATTGGTGCCCTGGCACCACTAGAAGGAAATTAGTTTCACTTGTGAATCATTTTATCTGGATAGTGTGCAGAGGTTCACGGTTTGAGGTTCAATTGATTCCTTTGTCGATATAATTGGAACTGATAGATAGCCAGACCAATCAACAGACCCCAGCAGGCTGCCGCGATGCCGAGCAGGCTGATCCCGGATGCGGTAATGATGAAGGTAAGCAACGCAGCTTCTCGCGCTTCATCCTCTTGCAAGGCCGAGTGCAGGCTGCTGCCGATGGTACCTAGCAGGGCCAAACCAGCGACGCAGGTGACAAGGACTGCCGGAAAGGCGCTAAACAGGGCTGCGACGGTCGCACCGAAGCAGCCGGTCACGAGATAAAAGCAACCCGCCCAAACCGCAGCAGGCCAGCGGCGCTTGGTATCCGGGTCGACCTCTTTTCCCATGCAGATGGCGGCAGTGATGGCGGCCAGATTGAAGGCATAGCCGCCAAAAGGGGCGAGCAGCAGGCCGGTCAGGCCGGTCCAGCTGATCAGCGAGGAGGTGGCAGGCTGATAGTCATGGGCTCGCAAGATGGCAATTCCCGCCATGTTTTGCGATGTCATAGTGACAATGAACAGCGGCAGCGCGATACCAAACAGAGCATCAAGGGAGAAGGCTGGCCATGTCCAGATCGGGCTGGCGAGTTGCCAGTGAAGGGTGCCCATTTGCAAATCCCCCCGCACGCTGCAGATCAACATCCCCACTCCCAGTACCAGCACCATGGTATAGCGGGGCCAGAGATGACGACCCAGCAGGAAGGCCAGCAGCAGGGTGCCAAGCAAAAAGGGATCTTGCGGGGCGACCTTGAACAGATCCAGCCCGAATTTGAGCAGCACGCCAGCCAGCATGGCGGCGGCCAGTGGAGCCGGGATATGTTTCATCAAACGGTCGAACCAGCCGCTGATGCCACACAGAGTGATCAGCAGGGACGAGATCACAAAGGCGCCGATGGCTTCCGTCAGAGTGAAGTTGCCCAGCGTGGTGATCAGCAGTGCCGCGCCCGGTGTGGACCAGGCGGTTAGTATGGGTATGCGGTAATAGAGAGAGAGGCCGATGCAGCTCACCCCCATGCCGATCCCCAGCGTCCAGAGCCAGGAGGCGACTTGAGCAGTATCAGCACCTGCTGCCGTGGCGGCCTGGATGATCAGGATGACGGAACTGGTGTAGCCGACCATCACGGCGATAAAGCCTGCGACCAGATGGGGGAGTGCGAAGGGCATGACTCTTCCTCTTGGCGTTGTGACGCGCTGTGCGTTATTACGTACAATACAGCTTTGACTATATCGCTGTGCGCTATAGCGCACAAGGTGCATCGTGCAAGAGTAATAAAGAGGCAGTTATGCAAGAGATGAGTCAGCATCTGGCTGCTCGACTGAAGGGGCTGCGCAGCGAGCGCGGCTGGAGCCTGGATGCCGCCGCGCGCGAAACGGGTGTCAGCAAGGCGATGCTGGGGCAGATTGAGCGGGGAGAGTCCAGCCCGACAGTGGCGACGCTGTGGAAGATAGCCACCGGTTTTCGAGTCTCATTTTCCAGTTTCATTGAGCCCACACCCGCTGCGCAGGCAGAGGTGCTCTATCGCACCGCCGATGCCATTCGCCAGCAGCCAGCGGGAGAGGGCATGCAAGTGGCCCCCCTCTTCCCTTATGAAAACCGGTTTGGCTTCGAGTTGCTTGAACTGACCCTGTTGCCAGGTTACCAGCGTGAATCCGAGCCCCATGAGCCGGGAGTGACCGAGCATGTCATCGTCATCAGCGGCATGATGGAGGTGCTGGTGGAAGGGAAGTGGCGCTCATTGGTGCAAGGAGAGGCGGTGCGTTTTGCTGCCGATCGTCCCCACGGTTATCGCAATCTGGGCATAGCACCGGCGATCTTCCACAACCTGATCCACTATCCGCTGGCAACACCCTGAACATGTTCCGCAGTCATCAACCCGGTCGACCATCTGCTCTGGGGCGGATCAGTATCGGGGTATAGACCCAGACAAACAGACCATAGGCAGCGATCCAGGCAAGCGCGCTGAGGTTCCAGCCATGCAGGGTATAAGCAGGCCAGAACAGGGGAATTGCCACCCGCATTGTGGCGGCAGCGATAACCAGGGCGAATGCGCCAGTGATCCTGCGTCCTACCAGCAAGGCCCGACCGCTATGGCCGAGGGAGACTCGCGCAATCATGCCCAGGATCATGGTGCCCATACAGCCGGCGCTGAGCAGGTGACTGGCCATCGACAACGTGATGGCCAGACCCGCGCTATTTGCCGCAAGGGAGAGCAGGCCAAGAGGGATAAACAGATAGGCGAGATGGAGTGACCACAGCAGGGGATGCGCAAGGGTCGATGGCAGATGCCAACGCAGTTGTCGCCACAGATGCAAACTCGCCGCCACTATATATAGGGGTACTATGTATATGCTGGTGACCCATTGGGTGGGGAGCTGCAGCCAGCAGAGCAAGATAAGCCACAGTGTCGCGAGCGCCGCCCGCTCCAGCCAGAGCAGAGGTGCAACTTTCTCCTGAGCGGTTGCTCGGGCTGTGAAGAACGGAATCACCCTTCCACCCATCACGGCGATCAGGTTGGTAAACAACAGCACAGTCGTGATCAGCAGATGCTCAACGGTGGTCCACTCTTTATGCCATAACCAGCTGGCGCCATTGAGCAGGGTCAGTATCAGCAACAGGGGCACGAAGAACAGGTTGCGCCATTGCCGGGTTATCAAGATCGGCTTGGCAAGGAACCAGGCGCAAAGCGGCAACCAGAGCAGGTCTGCCACCATCAGGAGCGTATTCTCCTCACCCAGCCAGGGTAACAAGGTCCTTGGCAACATCCACAACCCCACCACCAGCGCCAATGGCCAGCTCCGAACACTGGGATGGGCCGTCCAGTTCTGCACCGCGGTGAGCAAGAAACCCGCGACGATGGCAGCCCCGAAACCAAACAGCATCTCATGACCATGCCACCAGATCGGGTTGGCAATCCCGGGCAAGGTAAGCCAACCGTTGAGCTGCCCCAACCAGAGCAACATGGCGACGGCAGCAAACAGAGCTCCGAACAAGAAGAAGGGTCGGAACCCCAAGCGGAACAGCTGGACGATTTGCTCTTCCTTATGGCTATCGAGGATTTGATGCATGAGGGCATTCCAATTAAACATTTGAGATGGCAATTATAAATTGGCTTTTACAATGTTCAATTTAAATCCGGTAATAGTCAGGATTGATGCTATTTTGAGCAAAAAAAGAGGTGGTTGTTTGATATCTGAGCGAACGAGTTTTTTTGATGAAAAAGCCCTTGTCATCCCGGCGCGGCTCCCTATAATGCGCCCCTACCAGCACGGCGGAACACGCCGGACTGATGAGCCAGCTTCCTAGCGAAGTGGGCGCCGAAAGAAAGGCGAAAACAATTGCTTGACTTTCGAAGTGAGAAGCGTAATATGCGCCTCCTCAACGCGACAAGCGTGACGCTCTTTAACAATTTGAATCAAGCAATCTGTGTGGGCACTCACAGCATCGAGCATCAAAACAATTTTTGATATCAATGTCT